>Ga0315907_10002070_pt1 | contig 26008 bp, 24 predicted proteins | sample LakEriMetagenome_3_FD_203525 | JGI IMG/M metagenome (GOLD analysis project Ga0315907, IMG submission 203525) | Freshwater fungal communities from buoy surface, Lake Erie, Ohio, United States - Buoy 12 MA123 | ecosystem: Environmental > Aquatic > Freshwater > Lake > Lake biofilm | place: USA...
GGCGACGGTGGTGCTCGGCCTGCTGCCCGCCGTGCACCCGGGCATCGCGGTGCTGATCGCCCCGGTCCTGCTGCTGGTGGCGGCCGCGCGGCTCGTCGACGACCCCGGCACGCTCCGGCGCGTGGCGCTGCCGGCGGCCCTCGCGCTGGGCGCGAGCGTGGGAAGCCTCGCGCTCCACCTCCTGTGGCTGCGCCTGCCCCTGCCGCCGGTCGACGACGCGGCGCGCGCGCTGACCGCGGCGTGGGAGGCGGGGTTCGACATCCACCGCCGCCCCATCCCGCCGACCGCCTGGACGATCGGCACGATCCTCTTCGGCCTCGCGCTGCCGGCGCTGCTGCGCGGGGTGCCGCGGACGGCCCGGGAGGCGTTCGCGGGGCTGGGCCTCCTCGGCCTGCTCGGCCTTCTGGCGCAGGCGGCGAACGCGTACGCGCCCGACCTCCTGCCCGCGGTCGTGTCGAAGACGATCCCGGGTCGGCTCGTGAACCCCGGCGTGATCGCCGCCGTCGTCGGCGGTGCCGTCGTGCTGGCGGGCGGGGGCCGGCCCGCCCGGACGGCGGCGGCCGTGTTCGGCGCGGCGATGCTGGCCGCCGTGCCGGGCGGGCCGCTGGACGGGGCGACGCGCGGGCTGCACGCGGCGGCGATGGTGGCGGCGATGGTGGCGGCGGTCCTGTCCGCTCTCGCCGCACGCCGGCGGGGGGGCGGACGGGTGGTCGGACCGGCCACGGCCCTCGCCGCGGCGGCCGTGATCCTCGTGGCCGCGGCCCTGCGCGTTCCCGTCGGGAACTGGTCCCTCTTCGCCGCCGACAGGGCGGGCACGTCGGCCGCCGCAGCGGCGCGGGGCGCCGGGACCGGCCCGATCCTCACCGGACCGATGCTGGAAGGGGTACAGATCCGCACCGGCCGGCCGGTGACGATCGAGACGGCGCAGATGGACCAGATCCACTACGCCCCCGGCCTCGCCCTCGGGTTCCACCGGGTGCTGCGCGCCGCCTACGGAATCGACTTCGCGGTGCTGCCGCCCGACGGCCGGCGCAACCGGATGCTCTACGTGTTCGAGGACGACGTGCGGCAACTGTGGGAGGCCCGGACCGCGGCCGACTGGGCCGCAGTCGGGCGTGAATTCGGGTTCACGGCGGTGTGGGTGCGGTCGGGCTGGCGGCTCGAGCTGGATCCTCTCGCGGACGACGGGCGGTTCGCCGTGTTCCGGGTCGCCCCGGCGCCGTGAGCCTCAGAGGATGCGGCGGTACTGCACGAAGCCGGACCGGTCGGCGACCTTGTCGTAGAGGTGCATGGCGTCGCGATTGGTCTCGTGGGTGAGCCAGTGGACACGGCTGCAGCCCCGTGCCGTCGCCGCCGCGCACACCGCCTCGATCAGCGCCCGCCCGACGCCCCCGCCCCGCAGGCCGGGCTCAACGAACAGGTCCTGGAGATAGCAATAGTCCCCCGCCGTCCAGCAGGAGCGGTGATCGATCCAGTGGACGATGCCGACGATCCGCCCCTCCGCCCCGGTCGCGACGAAGCCGCCCATCGGCTCCCCGCCGCGCGTGAGGCGGCGGAAGGTCAGGTCGGTCACGTCGTCGGCCACCGCGGTGCGGTAGAAGGCGAGATAGCCGTCCCACAGCGGACGCCAGCCGGCGCGGTCGGCGGCGACGAGGGGACGGACGGCGATCGTCATGGGACCAGCTCCGCGAGAAGGTCGGCCAGCGCCTCGGGGGCGGTCACCTGCGGGCTGTGGCTGGCGTCCAGCGTGCGCAGCGTCCATCCGGGCTCCGTGCGGGCCCGTTCGGCGAAGGGGGCAAAGGTGTCGACCGCGCCGATGCGCGTGCACCGCACGTAGGTCCGCGGCGGCCAGGGCGCCGCCGGGTCGAGGCGCGCCGGCTCGGTCAGCGCCCGCAGCGGCTGCGGCCCGCGGCGGGGCAGGATCCAGTCGCGGTCCGCGTCCGACGTGTCGGCCGGCGGGTCGTTGGGCGGAACTTTCCACCCCTCCCCCTCCCGCGCGGCGCGGTCGCGCATCCGTTTCGCCATCGCCGGCGGCATGAGGTCGAGCAGCGACTGCCCGTCCCGCGGGACGAAGGCGTCGAGGTAGACGAGGGCGCGGAACCGGCCGGGCAGGCGGTTGGCGACGACGGTGGCGACCATCCCGCCGTAGCTGTGGCCCAGCAGCACGGCGTCGCGGACGTCCTCCATCTCCACGACGCCCAGGATGTCGCGGACGTGGGTCTCCAGCGTGACGTCGGGCGACAGCAGGTGCGCCCGCTCGCCGAGGCCGGTGAGCGTGGGGGTGAGGATCTCCACCCCGCGCGCGCGCAGCAGCGGCCGGACCTTCCGCCACGCCCAGGCGGCCGACCACGCGCCGTGCACCGCGAGGAGGGTGCGGGTCATGGTGCGATCAAGGTGACTTGCGGGAAGTCGCTGCGACAGCGTGCGACATCCCGGGTGAGGATCGGAAGCCCGGTCACCGTAGCGTGGGCGCCGACGAAGAAATCGGCCAGCACGTTCGTCTTCGAGCCACCGCGGGTCCGGTCGGCCAGAAACGCCCGTCCGGCTCGGAACAGACCATCCGCTGGCGTTCGACGACGGTCGAGGGCGGCCTTGGCGACGACGTCGTCGAGGCTCTCGCGCGATGGGAACCGGGTGGACGGCTCGGCATAGACCACGTCGGCGCCGATCCCCTCACCCGTCGCCCATCTTCAGCGCGGCGAGGAAGGCGCTCTGCGGAATCTCCACCTGGCCGAACTGCCGCATGCGCTTCTTGCCCTCCTTCTGCTTGTCGAGGAGCTTGCGCTTGCGGCTGATGTCGCCGCCGTAGCACTTGGCCAGCACGTCCTTGCGCAGCGCGGAGATCGTCTCGCGTGCGATGACGCGCCCGCCGATCGCCGCCTGCACCGCGATCTTGAACATCTGCCGCGGGATCAGCTCCTTCAGCCGCTCGCAGAGCGCGCGGCCCCGCTTCTCCGACTGGGAGCGGTGGACGATGGTGGAGAGCGCGTCAACCGGCTCGGCGTTCACGAGGATGGACATCTTCACGAGGTCCCCCTCCTCGTAGGTGTCCATCTGGTAGTCGAAGGAGGCGTAGCCGCGGCTGATCGACTTCAGCCGGTCGTAGAAGTCGAAGACCACCTCGTTCAGCGGCAGCTTGTAGACCAGCATCGCCCGGTTGCCGGCGTAGGTCAGGTCCTGCTGCTGGCCGCGCCGGTCGGTGCAGAGCTGCAGCAGCGCGCCCAGATACTCGTCCGGCACCAGGATCGTCGCCTTGATCCACGGCTCCTTGATGTGGTCGATGCGCACCGGGTCCGGCATGTCGGCCGGGTTGTGCAGTTCCTTCACCGAGCCGTCGGTCATGTGGACGTGGTAGACGACCGAGGGCGCCGTCGCGATCAGGTCGAGGTCGAACTCCCGCTCCAGCCGCTCCTGGATGATCTCCATGTGCAGCAGGCCGAGGAAGCCGCAGCGGAAGCCGAAGCCGAGTGCCGCCGACGTCTCCGCCTCGTAGTGGAACGACGCGTCGTTGAGCGCGAGCTTGCCGAGCGAATCGCGCAGTCGCTCGAAATCGTCGGCGTCGACCGGGAAGAGCGAGCAGAACACGACCGGCACCGACGGCTTGAAGCCGGCCAGCGGCACGGTGGCGCCCTGCTTGGCGTCGGTCAGCGTGTCGCCGATCTTGGTCTCGGTGATGTCCTTGATGCCCGCGGTGATGAAGCCCATCTCGCCCGGTCCCAGCGCGTCGGTCTGGATCGCCTTGGGCGTGAAGTAGCCCACGCGCTCGGCCTCGTGCTCGGCGCCGGTGGACATCATCTTCAGCTTCTGGCCGCGCTTCAGCGTGCCGTCGACCACGCGCACCAGGATGACGACGCCGAGGTAGGCGTCGTACCAGCTGTCCACCAGCAGCGCCTTGAGCGGGGCCTTCGGTTCGCCCCTGGGCGGCGGCAGGCGGGTGACGATCGCCTCCAGAACGTCGCCGATGCCGAGGCCGGTCTTGGCGGAGATCATGACCGAGTCCGACGCGTCGAGGCCGATCACGTCCTCGATCTGCTCCTTCACCCGGTCGGGCTCGGCCGCCGGCAGGTCGATCTTGTTGAGGACGGGCACGATCTCGTGGTTCGCGTCGATCGCCTGATAGACGTTGGCGAGCGTCTGCGCCTCCACGCCCTGGGAGGCGTCGACGACGAGGAGCGAGCCCTCGCAGGCCGCGAGCGAGCGGCTGACCTCGTAGGCGAAGTCCACATGGCCCGGCGTGTCCATCAGGTTCAGCTGATAGGTCTCGCCGTCCTTCGCCCGATAGGCGAGGCGCACGGTCTGGGCCTTGATGGTGATCCCGCGCTCGCGCTCGATGTCCATGCTGTCGAGCACCTGCTCGCGCATCTCCCGGTCTTCGAGCCCGCCGCAGCTCTGGATGAGGCGGTCCGCCAGCGTCGACTTTCCGTGGTCGATGTGGGCGATGATCGAGAAGTTGCGGATTCTGGACTGGTCGACCATGGCTCTGACGCGGTGTTCGGGGACGACCGCAACATAGGGGCCGCCCCCGTCCGGGGCAATGCGGCCGAAGCTTGCATCGCGAACCGCCGGTGCCGAGACTGCCCCTCTCCGAACGGGGGATGCGACCGGGTGCATCTGATCCAGACGCTCTATTGCGACGGACGGGACGGGATCGAGCAGGTGGCCCGCGGCTATGCGCGGGGCTTCCCGGCCGCCGGCGCGTCGATCACCACCGTCGCCCGGATGCCGGACGCGCTGGCCGCCGACTGGCGCGCGGGCGGCGCGGAGGTGGTGCGCGGCCGCGGGCTGTCGAGCCTGTGGCAGGGGTTCAACCCCGCGGCGGTCCTGGGCTGGGGCGCGCTGATGCGCCGGCGCGGGACGGCCGCGGTGATCTGCCACAACGGCAAGACCCATCACCTCTTCCGCCGCGCGGCCCCGGCGGGGACGGCGATGGTCTCGGTCTGCCATCTCGACAATTACCGCCATCGGGTGGTCGCGGACGTGATCTTGTGCCTCAACCGGGCCCAGGCGGCGGACGTGGCGACGCTGCTCGGCCCGCGGGCGGCCGGTCGGGGGATCGCGGTGGTGGCCAACCCCCTGGCGCTCGCCGACCTGCCCGCCCTCGCGCCGGGCGACGTGCGGATCGCCGGTCGGGGCGCGGACGCGGGTCCGCTCCGGCTGGGCGTGCTGTGCCGGATCGTGCCGGCCAAGCGGGTGGACGTGCTGGTCCGGGCGGTGGCGCGTCTCGGCGACATGGGCGTGGCGGCGGAACTCGCGGTCGGCGGGCGCGGGACGGACGCGGAGCGGGTCGTCGACCTCGCGCGCACCATGGGGGTGGCGGACCGCGTTCGGCTGGTGGGGTGGGTGGAGGACCGGCGGGCGTTCCTGCGCGACCTCGACGTCTACGTCTCCGCCGCGGCGGACGAGCCCTACGGCATGGCGCTGGCCGAGGCCGCCTACTACGGGGTGCCGATCGTGGCCGCGGCCGCGGCGGGGCCGATGGAGCAGATCCGCGACCGGACCGACGGTCGCCTCGTGCCGGTGGACGACGCGGCGTCGCTGGCCGACGCGATCGCCGGCCTCGCGGCCGACCCGGCTGAGGCGCGCGGCCTCGCCATGGCGGCGCGGGCGTCGGTCCTTCGGCGCTGCGACCCGACCCGGGTCGCGGCCTCGATCCGCGAGGCGATCAGCGCCTGGCGTGACGGGGCCCCCGCCGAGCGCCCGCGGACGCGAGCAGCAGGATGAGGCCGGGCGCCCCGAGCACGATCGCCGCGGGCCAGAGCAGGACGGTGACGATCCCGGGATCCCAGAGGTCGGGGAGCAGGTGACGCTGCACCACGACCTGCGCGAGGCCGAGGCTGTAGGGGTGGATCCGGTACCACAGCGCCCCCGCGTCGGTCGCCAGCCGCCCGGCGCCGGCCACGAGATCGAGGACCACGACGCCGGCGGCGGCGAGGAGGAGGGCGAGACCGATCAGGCGGACGACGAGACGCACGGACGGCTCTCCCTCCCGGACGGACCAGCGTTATCCCGCGCGCCCGCCCGACGCAACGGCCCGTTCGGATCGCGGCCCGTGCGGCTTGCGGCCCGCCGCGACCATCGCTATGTTCCGGCCGCCCGGAGGGGTGGCCGAGTGGTTGAAGGCGCTCGCCTGGAAAGCGGGTATACCGGAAACGGTATCGTGGGTTCGAATCCCATCCCCTCCGCCACTTTGACGTCCACAGACGTCCAGGTTTGTGTTTCAAAGCACTGGTTTGGAACGTTTTTTCGGGGTGCGCTGTCCACAGGCGTCCATCGGAACCCACCTCAATCCAGCGCCTGATGGTGGGTCGTTTGTGGGGTAGGACGGCCCACGACGGACCTGGACACCCCTGACGACCTCACCCATCATCCATCGGTTCGGATGGAGGTGGGACATGCCCAAGCGGGCTGCGGGATTGACGGCACGCGGGGTGGTGAGCCTCACCACGCCCGGGCTCTTCGCCGACGGCGGCGGGCTCTATCTCCAGATCAGCCCCGCCGGCACCAAGTCCTGGGTCTTCCGCTTCTCGCTCGCGGGTCGTCGCCGCGACATGGGTCTCGGCCCCGTGGCCGACGTGACCCTCGCCCAGGCCCGCGAACTCGCCGCCACCGCCCGCAAGCTGGTCCGCGAGGGCCAGGACCCGATCGAGGCGCGCCGGCAACGCGCCACCGACGAGGCCGGGCGCGCGATCACCCTGCGCGAGGCGGCCGCGACCATGATCCGCATGCGACAGGACGGCTGGCGTAATGCCAAACACGCCGCCCAATGGACCGCCTCGCTCGAGCGCTACGTCTTCCCGCTGATCGGCGACCGGCCGGTCGCGGCGGTGAACACGGACGATCTGGTCCGCGTGCTGGAGCCGATATGGTCGCAGGTGCCGGAGACGGCGAGCCGGATCCGCGGCCGTATCGAGGCGACGCTGGATTATGCGCGTGTGCGCAACTGGCGCACCGGCGAGAACCCGGCGCGCTGGCGCGGCCACCTCGATCAGGTGTTTCCGGCCAAGGGGGCGGTGGCCAAGGTCGAGCACCACGCCTCCTTGCCCTACCCGGACCTCCCGGCCTTCTGGGTGCGGCTGCAGATCCAGGACGGGTTGGGGGCGCGGGCGCTGGAACTCGCCATCCTGACCGCCGGGCGCAGCGGCGAGGTGCTGGGCGCGCGGTGGGAGGAGTTCGACCTGGGTGCTGCCGTGTGGACGGTGCCGGCCGCGCGCATGAAGACCAACAATCCGCACCGGGTCCCGCTGTCGGCCCCGGCGTTGCAGCTCCTGCGCAAGCTGCACGCGATCCGGCGCGGCGACCTCGTCTTCCCCGGCCAGCGCGGTGACCGGGCGCTGTCCAACATGTCGGTCGCCATGGTCCTGCGGCGCATGTCGGTCCCGGTGACGGTGCACGGGTTCCGCAGCACGTTCCGGGTCTGGGCGGAGGAGACGACACAGACGCCGAGCGCCGTTAGCGAGGCGGCACTCTCCCACACGATCAAGGACAAGGTGATGGCCGCCTATCAGCGCAGCGACCTGCTGGAGAAGCGGCGCCCGCTGATGGAGGCGTGGGGGGCCTTCGTCACCTCGATGGTGACCGGGGCGGCCCTCGATGCCGCGGGACTTCCACCACTGTCCAGGCCGACGCCACCGGATGCCAGCGCGGCGGAGTTCCGGCCATGACCAAGCCCCCGCCGCCCTTGAAGATGAAGGAGCTTCTGTCGGCCGCGCGCGTTAACCGACCGGACTTCTCGATGGACCAGTTGACGGCGCTCGTCTGGGACCAGCTTTGGGCCGGGGAGTTGGACGGATCCTTCACGATCGCGTTCGATCCGCTCCTGGCCGCCTGGGTCAACCCGACCGGTCGGCAGAGATCGGCGATCCACATTCCGGAGAAGCGTGCCGTTCCGGACATCCGGTCGGCAGACCGCGTGGCCGACCTGATCTCGACGCTGCTCCGCTTCGCGAACGTCGACGACGCGCTCACGACGGCTGATCACGATCTGCTTCGGGTGCTCGACGCGACGCCACCCGAGACCGAGAAGACCGCCCTACCGAGCGCGGACCTCGAGCCCCCCATCGCGCAATGGCGCGCCAATCTGGCCGGCGTTCCCTGGCCGCGCGCCGCGGGTGCCCGCGTCGTCTCGTTGCTCTTCGACCAGATCGCCTTCGAGCCGCAGGTCGCCACGACCATCAAGGGACGGATCGTCAGCGCGCCATCCCTTCTCGAATCCGCGCGGGCGGCCTGTACGCGCTGGCTCATCGACCGCATGCGCAACGAGGAGCAGCGGCCGCAGAAGCTGAAGGTCCAGGCCGACGCCATCGCGCGGTTCGAGGGGCTGACGGGTTACGCGTTCAAGCGGGCCTGGACCGACGCCGCCGCCAAGGTCCCGACCACGACCTGGATCCGGCGAGGTCCGAAGCCGGGGAGCCCGAAGCCAAACGGCCAAGCCGGATCCGGCGGCAATTAAACTCAATTAAACCGAGCTAGACGACAATTTGGGCCGGCCCGACTCCTCGAGGCGACGGATCACCCGTCCCCGAGTTGTCCGATGCGCCGCACGTCCGAACCCAGGTCGACCGCCCAACCGTCGACCGCTACGTCGTCGACCGCCGCCCGGCCGATCGCGGTCACGATCGCGGAAGCGAGCGCGCTCAGCGGCTTGTCGCGATCCTCGCTCTACAACCTGATCGCCGAGGGACGGCTCAGCCCGCGCAAGTACGGCGCGCGCACGCTCATCCTCTTCGATGAGCTGGACGCCTTCCTGCGCGGTCTGCCGCTGGCCAAGGACGCGCCGCGGTGAGCCGCCCGCGCGCCCCGGGCCGGGCGACCACGCCCGCCAACTCCACCGCGACCGCGTCGGCGCCCCTGATGACCCCGCAGGCGGCCGCCGCGCACCTCGACGTGCATCCGCGAACCATCCGCCGCTGGATCGAGGCCGGCGACCTCGCCGCCGTCCGCATCGGATCGGTGGTCCGCATCCGCCCCGCCGACCTCGACGCCTTCATCTCGGCCCACCTTCAGCAGGTGCGGCCGGTCACGTCGAGCGCGGCGCCTTACAAGCCGAATAAGTCAATTAAATCAAAGATGAAGAAATGAGCGCCCGCGCTGTCGGGAAGACCACGGGCCAATATCCGATGCCAATCCTGCGATATGGTATTCCCGAATGTCCGCGGCTGTCCGCGCCCGTCACTGTGGGTCACATCATGCCATCCCGAGGAGGTCCCGACAATGCTTGACGATCGTCAGCTCACCCTCGATCTCCTGATGCCGGCCACGTCCGACGCGACACCCGCGCCGACCATCGTCGTCGAGCCGGAACCGGCCCCGCCCGACACACTGGCCGCGGTCATGGAGCGCCTTCAGGCGGACACGACCCTGCACCCGACCCGTCGGCGCGATCTCCTTTCTGCCGTCCGCCGTGTTGCCGACGCAGTGGAGCGCCCGCCCGTGACGATCTCGGCCGACCAGGCCTCCTTGCGCCACCTGATCGCGGCCGCGAACACGAAGCTGTGCGGCCTCGATCGAAAGACCCGCTCCAACCTCTTCGCCAATCTCCGCGCCGCCCTTGTCTTGGTCGGCAGCCGGCCGCTCGGGCGGCCGTCCGGTCCGCTCTCGCCGGCCTGGGCGGCCCTCGCCGGACCCGGGCTGCCGAAGGCGCTCACGATCGGCCTTTCCCGCCTGCTTCGCTTCCTCAGCCATGCCGGCATCGACCCGGAGGCGGTGACGCCGGAAATCTTCGGCGCCTTCCGCGAGCACCTCGATCGCACGACGCTGGGGCAGGATCCATATCCGGCGTTCCGGGCGGCGGTGCGGGCCTGGAACACGGCCGTCGAGACGATCCCGGGCTGGCCCCCGGTCTGCTTCGAGCCGCCGGGCAAGACCACTCCGTCGGTGACGATGCCTCCGTCCCTGGTCACGGACATCGAGGCCTATCTGCGCTGGGCCGGCGACGACGATCCCTTCGCCGAGGGCGCCAAGGCGAAGCCGCTGGCGCCCCGCACGGTCGCGCTGCGACGGCGTCAGATCAACGGCGCGTTTGGCGTGCTTGTGAAGGCAGGTCGTTCCCCGGAGACCGTCACCGATCTGGCGGCACTCGTCGAACCCGCGACCTTGAAGACCATCCTTCGCGGGTACCGCGACCCCGGCGAACGGGGCCTCACCGTCTATGGCCGCAACCTCGCCGGCGTGATGATAAGCATCGCCGAGGAGTGGGTCGGTGCAGACCACGCGGTCGCCTACAAGGCCATCCGCAAGGCGCTCCGGACCCGGGACGAGGGCCTGACGCCGAAGAATTCCGAGTTGATCGCACGCCTGCGCGATTCCGAGACCCGCTCCCGCCTCCTGAACTTGCCGCGCACGCTGGTCGACGCGGCGGCCCGCTGGCCGAAGGGCTCCCCGCGGGCGGCCGTGCAGATGCAGCTGGCCCTGGCGATCGAGATCCTGCTGAAGGCGCCGATGAGATCGATCAACCTCATCGGCCTGCGCCTCGACAAGCACATCCTGCGCCCGCGGGGACCCGGCGGCGTGGTCCACGTCCGCCTCGACGCGACCGAGACGAAGGCCAAGCGCGCCCAGGAGTTCGAACTCGCCGGCGAGAGCCGGGCCCTGTTCGATCGCTATCTCGCCGCCTTCCGGCCCATTCTGGCTGACGTCGACTGCCCGTTCGTCTTTCCCGGCGACGATCGCCGTGCGGCCAAGGCGCAGTCCACCCTCGCCAAGCAGATCGTCGACGTGATCGCGCGCCACGTGGGCATCCACATGACCGTCCACCAGTTCCGGCACTTCTGCGCGGCCCTGCTGCTGGAGAACGATCCGGCAAACGTACACATTGTGAAGACGCTGCTCGGCCACGCCTCGGTGACCACGGTCCTGCGCTACTACGCGCGGCTCGACGCCGTTCAGGCCGGGCGTGTCCACGACCGCATCCTGGAGGAGATCCGGGCCGAGACGACGGCCCCGCGCCGGGGGCGGCGGTGATGACGACGCGCCGATCGCTTCTGGTGGCGGCGTGGCCCACGGCAGACCGAACCGCCTGGGCCGACGCGTTTCGTGACGACGACCTGTTCGAGGCTGGGCCCGGCGCCCATCTCGCCGCGTCGTCACGGGCGACCCTCGCACACGCCTACGGGCGTTGGCTGGCGGTGATCGGAACGGCCGAGCCCGACAGCCTGTCCCTTGCCCCCGGCGCGCGGGTCACGCGGGAGCGGGTGAAGGACTATGTCCTGCACCTTCGCGCCGACGGCGTCTCGGAGAGGACGATCGCCGATCACATCGATCGGCTGCGGCGTGTCTGCGCCCTGATCGACCCTGACGTCCCGCTCGACTGGATCCGCGATGCCGCAAACAACATCCGCAAGGGCGCGCCCTTGCCCGACAAGCGCGACCGGCTCGTGCCGCCGGCACAGATGCTGGCGCTCGTCGACCGGCTGATCGCCTCCGGGCTCGGCACCTGCCCCTCGGCAGCCCAGGACCTGCGCGACGGACTGATCCTCGGCCTTCTTCACCACCGGGCCCCACGGCTCGGGAATCTGTGTGCGATGACCATCGACCGGCATCTCCGGCGCACAGCGAGCGGAGGCCTGCTGATCGCGTTCGCAGCGGCGGAGACGAAGGGGCGGCGCCCGCTCACGTTCGAGGTTCCGGACCGGCTCCTCCCCACATTCGACCACTACCTCGCCCAGGGTCGGCAGCGCATCTACGGATCCGAAACCCACGCGGGACTCTGGCCCTCGCAGATGGGACGGCCGATGTCCCGGTCGGCGATTCAGCGGATGGTGGCCCGCCGGACACTGGCGGCCTTCGGGCGGGCGCTACACCCGCATCTGTTCCGCACGCTGGCCGCCAGCACGATCGTGGTGGAGGCGCCGGAGCAGATCGACATGGTCCCGGCCCTTCTCCACCACGCCGACATCCGCACGGCCGACGCGCACTATATCCGCGCCGACGGGGTGAAGGCGAGCCGGACCCTCGGGGCGTTGATCGATACACTGCGACGTTAACCACTGGCCTCTTCGAAAGTCATTTCTTCCGAAATCGCCACGAATTATAGTGTTGGCGGGGCAACGCCCCGATCCCTGACATCCCTAACCCCTTCCGACCCGGGCTTTCGAGCTGCGGGCGAGGGGTCATGACCGGAGGACGCCGATGAGCGCACCGACCGTGGTTCCCAGCTGGAGACTGGCCCAGGCACTCGCCTTCGCCGTGGACGTGCATGCCCTGCAGGAGCGCAAGGGCGCCGGCACGCCCTACGTCGCCCACCTGATGGCCGTCTCGTCGATGGTGCTGGAGAACGGCGGCGACGAGGAGCAGGCGATCGCCGGCCTGCTGCACGACGTGATCGAGGACGGCGGGGCCGAATTCGCAGGGGAACTTGAGGCCCGCTTCGGCGAGGAGGTCGCGCGCATCGTCGGCCTCGCCACCGACGCCACGACCGACCCCAAGCCGCCGTGGCGCGCGCGCAAGGAACGCTACGTGGCCAAGCTCGCCACCCTCGACCGCCGGGCGGCGCTGGTGGTGGGCTGCGACAAGCTCCACAACGCGCGCGCCATCGTGGCCGACGTGCGGGCGGAGGGTCCGGGCGTGTTCGCCCGCTTCACCGCCGACGAGCCGGGGATCGCCTGGTACTACGGCGCGCTCGCCGCCGGCCTCGCCCCGCTCCTGCCGCCGCGGCTGGCGGACGCGTTGACCGAGGCGGCGGGCGAGGTGGTGCGGCTGGCCGAGGCGGGGTGAGCCCGGGACGCTCCTTGACGGCTGGTCGCAGGACGGCCGGCCTCTGGGCAGCCGGCTTTCCCGATGGCCGGCACCCGGATCCCGTCCGCAGGACCGTCCCGGCATTCCATTCCGATCGGCGACGTCCGCCTCGTGTCACGAACCCCGCGGCTCCACGGGCGTCGTCGCCATTCGCGAAACGCCGCGCCATCGTCCCTCGCTCACGAGACGACCGACCTCAGACCTCACGATGTCCATGACGGCGCCGACGACGGGCGCCGAAGCCGCGTTGCGATGCAGGCCCATGCAGAGCGTCCATTCGAACTCGGTGTCGAGGGGAACGGCCGAAAGCAGGCCCGCCTCCACCTCGTCCGCGACGGTGCCGTGGGTGACGACCGTGTAGCCGACACCCGCGCGGACGAGGGCCTTGATCACCATCAGACCGTCCACCTGCTGCCGGACGATCGGCGTGCGTCCCCGACGGGCGAGGGCGTTCTCGACCAGGAGCCTGAGGGAGTGGGGCCGGCTCGGCAGGATCAGCGGCAACGTGTCGAGCATTCGAGGGAAGTCGGGATCGCAGGGCGGCAGCGGCCCCGCACCGGGGCCGGGGCCGACGAGACAGACGTGGTCCACCAGGAGCGGATGGATCGCGAGGTCCCTGTGCGGGGCGGGGTTGTGGAGGAGGCCCAGCGTCAGTTCCTGGTTGAGAAGGCGTTCGTGGAGATATCCGCTTCCGCCCTCCACGATGTCGATCCGGATGCCGGGGTGCCGCTCCTCGCAGACCCGGACGACGGACGGCAGCAGCATGGCGCCGGCGGCCGGCACCACGCCCACCGATACCGTGCCGGCAAGCGCCTCGCCGCCGGCCCGGACGTCCTCCAGGATCTCCGCCGCCTGACGGAGCAGGGTCAGGGCCCGCCGGTGGAGGATGGTGCCCGACGGTGTGAGGTGGATGCCGCGCCCCGTCCGCACGAAGAGATCGACGCCGATCGCCGCCTCCAGCTTGCGCACCTGTCGGCTGAGTGCGGGCTGGGCGACCCGCAGGTGCACCGCCGCCTTCGAGAAGCTCTTCACCTCCGCGACGTACACGAAGTATCGCAGCTCGCGCAGGTCCACGGGCACTCTCCATGCCGGATCGGCATTCGTCGCATCACCAATATGTCTTGGACGGTCTGCGAAGGCCACGAATAGTCTTGCCGTACGCGGGCGACCGCCGGAGCCAAGGGTGCGGAAGACGCCCGTCCGGCGGGCCGTGACGGCACCGCGTGCCGCGGGAGGGAAGGGATCGGACCGGTGCGCCGCGCGCACCCGCCCCGGGGCCGCACACCGCCGCGACGATGGTCGCAACCGCCGGAGGGAGGGGCCCGGAATGATCGCACAGGACCTGTTCAAACGCGGCATGCGGAGCCTTGCGGGAGGCGTCTGCCTGATCACCACGCTCGACGACCAGAAGCGTCATGGGCTGGTGGCGACCGCGGTCGCCTCGGTCTCGGCCGATCCGCCGTCGCTTCTCGTGGGCGTGAACCGGACGGCGTCCGCCCACGACCCGATCGTGCGCAGCGAGATCTTCTGCGTGAACGTGCTGGGCCGTGCGCACGAGGGGACCGCCCGGCTGTTCGGCTCGCCGGAGCATCGCGACGTCCGCTTCGCCCCCGGCGCCTGGACCCGGCTGAAGACGGGCGCCCCGGTCTTCGTCGAGGCGCTTGCCGCCTTCGACTGCGAGGTCGCCCGGATCGTTCCCTACGGCACCCACACGCTCTGGATCGGCCGCGTCGTCGCCGCGAGGGTGGCCGAGGGCACGCCGGACCCGCTGGTCTACGTCGATGGACGGTACTGCGGGATCGATTCCGACAGCTTCGGCCTGGGCACGGGCGGCGGGCATTCCGACGACCGGCCGTCCCAGCCCGTCGCCACGTCGGCGGCGATGGCGTGACCCGCCGCCGCCTCCACCTTGCCTGGTTCGGGATCGCCGGACCCGGCGGGGCCGCCGGTGACTGGAAGCGCACGACCGACGGCTACGACTGGCGCACCCCGGAACTCTACGTGGACATCGCCCGCCTGTGCGAGCGCGCGAAGTTCGACATGGTTTTCTTCGCCGACCAGTACGGCATCCCGGAGGTCTACGGGGGCAACTGGGAGATCCCGCTCCGCACGGGGCTCTGGTCGCCCTGCCACGACCCGCTGCCAATCCTCGGGGCGCTCTCCGCCTGCACGTCGCGCATCGGTCTGGTCGCCACGCTGTCCACCACCTTTTACCCGCCGTACCTGCTCGCGCGCCTGCTCGCCTCGCTCGACCACTTCAGCCGCGGCCGCCTCGGCTGGAACGTGGTCACCTCGACCAAGCGAAGCGCCGCCCGACTGTTCGGCCAGGACGACATCGCCGAGCACGACGCCCGCTACGACATCGCCGACGAATACATGGCGCTCTGCCGGGCCCTCTGGTCCTGCTGGGATCCCGATGCGCTGGTCATGGACCGGGAACGCGACCTGTTCGCCGATCCGGCGAAGGTCCGGCGCGTCGATTTCGAGGGGGCGCACTTCCGGAGCCATGGCGTCCTCAACGTCCCGGCCTCGCCCCAGGGGCACCCCGTCATCGTGCAGGCCGGCGGCTCGCCGCGGGGACAGCGGTTCGCGGCCGAACACGCCGAACTCGTCATCATCAACAAGACCAGCGTGGCCGGCCTGAAGGCTTACACCACGAGCCTTCGCGCGCTCGTCGAGAAGGCCGGACGCGATCCCCGCTCGGTCCGCATCCTGTGCGGCGTGAAGCCGATGGTCGGCGAGACGGCGTCGATCGCCCGCGAACGCTGGGAGGCGCAGGCGGCCGAGGCGACCGTGGAGACCGGCCTCGTGACGCTCTCGGAGCAGACGGGGATCGACATGTCCGCCTTCGACCTCGACCGCCCCCTGCCGCCCGGCCTCAAGGGCCCGGGGATGCAGTCGAAGCTGCCCGACTACTACCGCGACGGCGCGGCACCAACGCTGCGCCAGATCGCGCTGCACGAGGCGCGGCACGACAACCTGCCCATCCACGGCACGCCGGCGCAGGTCGCGGAGGAACTGGAGCACATCGCGCGGGAGGGCGACGCCGACGGGTTCTACGTCCGTGCGGGCCTCCAGAACGTCGCCTGGGTGACGGAGTTCGTCGACCGGGTCGTCCCGGTGCTCCAGCAGCAGGGCCTGTTCCGCAACGAATACGCGGGACGGACGCTGCGCGATCACATCCGCGAGGACTGAACCGGTCCGGCAGGGCGCAACGGGCCCCCTCGGGGCCTTCAGGGAGGTAGGGATGTACCATCTGGGATGGTTCCTCGGGAACGGGTTCGGAATCCAGGCCTGGAACCCGGACGTCGACGGTCCATGGACGGGGAACAACGAGACCGAATGGATGAAGGCCGGTCTCTACGTCGACCTGACCACGTCGCTCGAACGGGCGGGCTTCGACTATCTGCTGATCGAGGACACGCTCCAGGTCGACGACGGTTTCCGCGGATCGGCCGAGACGACGCTGCGCCTCGGCCTCTGGGCACCCAAGGGCGATCCGCTGCCCCTCGTCCCCATCCTCGCGGACCGGACACGGCACATCGGCATCGTCCCGACGCTGTCCTCGACCTTCTATCCGCCCTATCTCGCGGCCCGGCTTCTGACGACGCTGGACCATCTGACCGAGGGTCGGATCGGGTTCAACCTCGTGACGTCGGGCGCCGACCTGTCGGCGATGAACTTCGGCATGGACCGGTTGCCGCCGAAGGAACTGCGCTACGCCCGCGCGACCGAGTGGGTGGAGATCGTCAAGGGGCTCCAGGAATCCTGGGAGGAGGGCGCGGTGCTGGCCGATGTGGACGGCCGGATCTACGCCGACCACCGCAAGGTCCACAGGCTCGACTACAAGGGCGAGTACCTGAGCTGCCGCGGCCCGCTCAACACCATTCCGGGTCCGCAGCGGTTCATCCCGATGGTCGAGGCCGGCAACTCGCCCGCTGGCCGCAACCTGTCCGCACGGTTCGCCGAGAGCATGATCGCCTCGGTCAACGACGTGGCGGCGATGAAGGCGTTCCGCGCCGACATGCACCGACGCCTCGCCGAGCACGGACGGCGGCCGGAGGACCTGAAGATTATGTTCCTCTGTTCGCCGGTCATCGCCGCGACGGACGAGGAGGCGCAGCGCCAGGTGGAGGCGGCCGCGGCCGCGCGTTGGCGGCCGGACGCGATCGAGTACATGCTCTGGTACGTCGAGCACATCACCGGCGTCGACCTGAGCACGCTCGACCTGAACACGCCGGTGCCGGAGGTGATCGCGGAGCTGGAACGGTCCGGCCGCATCCAGACCGCCATCCACAACATCTTCGGCGGCCAGGAGAAGAAGACGCTGCGCGAGGTCATGGCCACCCGCAGCTACTCGCGAAACCTCGGCCTGATCGGCTCGCCGTCGACGGTCGCGGCGAAGATGGACGAGCTGATGCAGGAGGTGGGCGGCGACGGCTTCCTCATCCACCTGCCGACCACCCGCCACGCGATCGCGCAGATGTGCGACGGCGTTGCGCCGGTCCTCCGCCGTCGAGGCTCGATCCGCAGCGGGTTCGAGCATCGGACGTTCCGTGAGAACCTCCGGGCCTTCTGACCCGGACGGCCGGCCGGGGGCGGGGCCCCGGCCGGCGCCGGGCCCGTCACTCGGCGGGCTTGATATCGGCGGCCTTGGCCGCCGCGGCGTAGCCGATCGCCTGGTCCTCGACGTACTTGGCGAAACCGGCCATGTCGAGGCGACCGGGCTCGGTGCCGAGCCTCGCCAGCTGCTCGCGCATGTCGGGCGCGTCGAGGATGGCCACCGTCTCCCGGTTCAGGCGCTGGAGGATCTCCGGCGGCGTGCCCGATCGCGCGAAGAGGCCGGCCCAGAACGGAATGTCGAAGCCGGGGAAGCCGCTCTCGGCCACCGTCGGGACGTCGGGCAGGAGCGGCGAGCGCGCGGCGGTGGTCACCGCCAGCGCCCGCATCTTCCCGCCGGCGATCTGGGGCCCCGCCGTGGTGATCGCGTCCACCGCCAGCTGCACGTCGCCCGACATGATCGCCAGCAACGCCGGCCCGGTGCCGCCGTAGGGAATGTTGGTCATCTCGATGCCCGCGCGGGAGCGGAACAGCTCGGTCGTCAGATGGCTGATCGATCCGTTGCCGACCGAGGCGTAGGAGATCTTGCCGGCGTTGGCCTTCGCATGGGCGATGAACTCCGCGATCGTGCGCGGCGGCAGGGTCGTCGGCACCACCAGCACCAGCGGACCGCTGCCGACCAGCGCCACCGGCACGAAGTCGCGCTTGCGGTCGTAGGGCAGGTTCTTCGAGATGCTCTCGTTGATTGTGATCGACGGAGTGCCCATCAGCAGCGTGTGCCCGTCGGGAGCGGCACGGGCGACGAGTTCGGTCCCGATGACGGCCGCGGCACCCGGCCGGTTCTCCACCACGACCGGCTGGCCCAGCCGTTCCTGGAGCTTGGGCGCGAGCAGGCGTGCCTTGGCGTCCGTGGGGCCGCCCGCGGCGAGCGGGACGATGATGCGGATCGGCCGCGACGGCCAGTCCTGGGCGACCGCGGGCGCCGCGGCCAGCCCGATCGCCGCGGCGACGGTCATGAGAAGCGCGCCGAGGCGTCCCGTGCCCGGCCGTCGGGCCGGCGTTCGAACGATGCTGTCCATTGTCTGGCCTCTCCTCCTTCGTTCCCGGTCCGGACGGGCCGGCCGTGTCTCGTCGGCGCGACCCCGGGCGGCATCCGTGCGGTGGGTCCCCTCGGAAAGAGAAGTCGCACCGTCAGAGCCGACCGAATCGGATTAGGCGCCGTGATCGCGGTGTCGTCAATCGAATACTATGGCGATCCCATGTAGATAACTCGCGAGAGATCAGTAAATTGAGTTTGAGAAACGATTCTCTCAAGGATCGTTATTGCGGTTTTTCGGCATTGTCTATTGACGATACCGCCGAAAATTCGGATTGAAGTCACTTCCGCAAGCGCTGATCAACGCGCTCATGGTTTCTTGATTTGTCGTCGAATCCAGGTAAGGGATAGGATTTTCGGCGGTCATTTCATCAAGTGAAACGGTTTTTGTCTGTTGACACGCCCTGACGCTGCAGCCTTAACTTGACCCAATAAAGAGGGACGGGGACGCGCCCCGCCCGACACCGTCCCGAGGACGGCGCGGAGGAAACGACGATGGGTTTCACGATCGCGGAGAAGATCCTCGCGCGTGCGGCGGGGCTGCCGTCTGTCCGGGCGGGCGATGACGTCATGGCGAAGCCGGATTTCGTGCTCGCCTACGACTTCCCCGGATACACCGACGTCATCTTCCGTCAGATGAAGGAGGAGTTCGGTATCGTGAAGGTGCCGGACCCGGAGCGCTACGGGATCTTCATCGATCACATGGTCCCCACCGCCACCCCGGCGGAGGAGGAACTGCACATCGGCACCCGGACGTGGTGCGCCGAGAACGGGGTGAAGCTCTACGAGAAGTACGGCATCGGGCATCAGGTCGCCGCCGAGGTGGGCTATGCCGTGCCCGGCGCCTTCGTCGTCCATTTCGACGGCCACATCAGCCAGCTCGGCACGTTCGGGACGCTGGCCATGGGCATCCGGCGCAACGTGCTGGAGGCGTTCGTCCGCGAGCGGGTGGCCATCCGCGTGCCGCAGACCACCCGGGTCAACCTGCACGGCCGGCTGGACCGCGGGGTCATGGAGCGCGACGTCTTCCACCACCTCGTCCGCGTCCTCGGCCCCGCCTCATGCAAGTTCCAGGTCCTCGAGATCGGGGGGCCCGCCCTCGACCACCTTGAGATCGAGGGGCTGCAGACGATCACGGGCCTCGCGATGTTCACCGGTGCCGTCACCGCGATCGTGAACCCGAACCCCGCCACCCTCGCCTACGCCCTGCCGCGGGCGTTGAAGGCGCTGGCGCCGGTGGCCAGCGATGCCGACGCGACCTACGCCGCCGTCCACGACATCGATCTGTCGGGCCTGGAGCCCGTCGTCGTCATCCCACCGAGCCCTGCCAACACGCGCGACCTTTCCGCCTTCACGGGGATCGAGGTCCATGCGGGCTATCTCGGCTCCTGCGCCGCCGGACGGCTGACCGACCTGCGCGCCGCGGCCGCGGTGCTGAAGGGTCGGACGGTGGCGCCCGGCTTCGCGCTCCACGTCATCCCCACCAGCCGCGAGATCATGGCCGCCGCCGCGGCCGAGGGGCTGATCACGACGCTGGTCGAGGCCGGGGCCTTCGTCTCCTCGCCCAGCTGCGACTACTGCTTCGGCCGGATCGCCACCATGACCGCGGGGCAGCGCGCCGTCTCGACCGGCACGCTGAACGTCAAGGGCCGGATGGGGAGCCCCGACAGCGAGATCTACCTGTGCAACGCCGCCGCCGTCGCCGCCTCGGCGATCGAGGGGCGGATCGCCGATCCCCGCAAGTACCTCTGAGGGGGCTCCGAATGCTGCCGAACCTATTTGGCCGCGTCGCCTTCGTCTTCACCGAGATCGACTTCGACGTCGACCAGATCGTCGGCGTGAAGAACATGAAGGTCACCGACGTCGAGGTGCTGGCGCAGGCGGCCATGGCGACCTACGACCCGGACTTCCGGTCGAAGGTCCGCCCGGGCGACCTGCTGGTCGGCGCGGAGAACTTCGGCTACGGCCACCCGCACTACCCCCCGATGCGCGCCATGCGCCACCTTGGCGTCGCCGGCGTGATCGCGGAGAGCTTCTCGCCCGGATACTGGAGGGGCGAGATCAGCATGGGCTTCCCGCAGGCGGCCTGCCCGGGGATCCTCGGCTTCGTCGACCGCTGGGACGAGATCGAGGTGGACTGGGCGGCGGGTCTCGTCCGCAACCACACCCGGGGTGGCGCCCTGCCCTTCGAACCGCTGACCGCCGGGGACACCGCGATGCTCGAGGCGGGAGGGCTCGTCCCCTACCTCAAGCGGGCCCTCGCCGCCTGACCCGAACCACCGCTCCCTTTACAGGAGATCGACCGATGACCGCAGCCGCCCGCTTCCGCGCCAGTCTCCGGTCCGGTCGCACCGTCTGGGCCGCCGGCGCCTACGACGCGATGAGCGCGCGCCTGATCGCGCAGGCGGGCTTCGACGCGGTGCTCACGTCGGGGTTCGGCGTGGCCGCCTCGTTCCTCGGCCAGCCCGACGCGGAACTCTACACGATGACCGAGAACCTGACCGTCGTGCGCAACGCGGTCGAGGCGGCGGGCTCCGTGCCGGTCGTGGCCGACATCGACACCGGTTACGGCAACCCCATCAACGTCATGCGAACCGTGCGCGAGTTCGAGCAGGCTGGCGCCGCCGCGGTGATTATCGAGGATCAGGTCTCGCCGAAGCGGTGCCCGATCTGCGTCGGTGCGGTGGAGATCCTCAGCCTGCGCGAGGGCGTGGCGAAAATCCGCGCGGCCGTCGCCGCCCGGCGGAACCCCGACACGGTCGTCGTCGCCCGCACCGACGCGCCGACCGAGGAGGAGGCGATCGAGCGCGGCCGCGCCTACGTCGCGGCAGGCGCCGACGTGATCCAGCCCATCAGCAAGACCTTCAAGGACGCGGCCGGGCTGAAGCGCATGCGCGCGGCCTGCGGCGTGCCCCTGTCGCTGCAGATCCTCGGCTGGCTGGAGCGCGACCTGACCCGCGCCGACATCGAGGACGTGGCCGGGATCGCGACCTTCCCGCTCGTGCCGCTGATGACGGTGGCGGCGGCGCTCCGCCAGAACCTCGCGGCGCTCGCGTCGGCCAAGTCGTCCAAGGGGCTCCCGCTCGGCGTGATGAAGCACGACGACTTTCTCGAGTTCATCGGCTTCGCGGAGGTCGAGCGGCTGCAGCTCGAATATCTCGAGCCCACGGCGGAGGCGGCGGACTGAATCGCCCCGTCCGCACCGCGGAGGGGGATGGGGATCAGGGTCCCGGGGCCGCGTCCATGTCCGGACGCGGAACGAAACACGGGGACCCGCAACGAGGGGAGCGGAACGGTCATGAACTTGGCAAACGCGCGCAGAACCTTCCTCGCGGCCATCATGGGGGCGGCCGCGGTCGTCGCCCTCGCCGCTCCGGCCACAGCCCAGCAGGCGCCGGTGCGCATCGGCGCCATCCTGCCCCTCAGCGGGCCCGGCACCTTCGAGGGTCAGCAGGGCAAGGAGGGGATGGAGGCCATGGCCGCCATGGTGAACGCGGCGGGCGGCGTCCTTGGCGGGCGGCGGATCGAACTCGTCTTCTACGACGACAAATCCTCCCCCGAGGAGGGCGTGAGCGCCGCGCGGCGCGCCATCGAGCAGGACAAGGTCGACATCATCTCCGCCAACATGTTCAGCCCCGTCGCGCTGGCCATGAAGGAGGTCACCCGCGACCGGATCCTGCACATGGTCCTGGCCCCGCAGCATCCGAACGTGACGCGCGAAGGTCACAAGTGGCTGTTCCGTCTGAACGAGACGACGGACATGCGTGGGGCCAACTTCTCCAAGTTCATCTGTGAGCAGATGAAGCCCGGTTCCGTCGCCATCCTCGCCATCAACGACGACTACGGCCGTTCCGAGGCGGGGAATTTCGAGCGGTTCTTCAAGGGATGCGGCATCGACGTGAAGGGCATCGAGTACTTCCAGCGTAGCGACACCGACTTCAACGTCCAGATCACGAAGATCCGCAGCATGGTGCCCGCCGCCCTCTATGTCGCGGCGAACCAGACGTCGCAGGGCGCGACCATCTATCGGCAGGCGCGGCAGCTCGGCTACCGCGGCACGCTGATCGCGTCGGGCGGGAACATGAACCCGACCCTTCTGGAACTGGCCGGGCCTGCGCTCGAGGGCGTCTACAGCGTCTCCCTTTACGTCGAGGACACGCCGAACGCCACGGCCGAGAAATGGCGGGCCGAATACGTGAAGATGTTCAACAAGCCCACGTCGTTCGTGGCGGCGCTGGGCGCGCAGAGCATCGAGCTTCTGGCCGCGGCCATCAACGCGGCGGGCACGGCGACCGACTACGACAGGCTTGCCCAGACCATCCGCGGACGCGGATGGGACACGCTGATGGGGCCCGTCCGCTTCGACGAGATCGGACAGGCGTTCCAGGCCAGCTACATCATCCAGGCCAAGGGCGGCAAGATCGTCACCTCCGCCCGCGCCAACTGACGGACCCGGCGCCGGTGTCCGGCCGGAGCGGCGCCCGCCGCCCCGGTCGAACCGCCCGCGCCCACGCATCCCCGGACGACGGCATCCCATGGGCTTCTGGCCGATCTTCTTCCAGCAGGTGGCGAACGGGCTCATCAACGGCATGGGGTACGTGCTCATCGCCGTCGGTCTGACCCTCGTGTTCGGCGTGCTGCGCATCGTGAACTTCGCCCACGGCGAGTTCTACATGCTGGGTGCGTTCCTCACCTTCTTCGCCATGTCGATCCTCGGCGTGGGCTATCTGCCGGCGGTCGTGATCGCCGTCCTCGCGGTCGCGGCCTTCGGGGTCGCGGCCAACCAGTTCCTGTTCCGGCCGCTCCGCCGCGAGCACGAGTTCACCATCCTGATGGTGAGCCTCGGCCTCAGCCTGATGATCGCGAACGGGGGCGACCTTCTGTTCGGCGCCGATCCCAAGTACATCCGCAGCCCGTTTGCCGACGAAGTGGTCGAGATCGGCGAGGTGTTCCTCACTTGGCAGCGGATCCTGGTGTTCGTCGCGGCCGCGGTCCTGATCGGCGCCTTCTATCTTTTCGTCCGCTTCACCCGCATGGGCAAGATGATGCAGGCGACCGCGCAGAACCGCGACGGCGCGGCCTTGTCCGGGGTCAACATCGACTGGGTCCACACCTACACGTTCGCGCTCGCCGGCGGTCTCGCCGCCGCCGCGGGCGCCCTGCTGGGACCGACGGCGGTGATCTTTCCGCACCTCGGCGAATGGGCGGTGCTCAAGGCCTTCATCGTTGTCGTCATGGGCGGGCTCGGCAGCATGGGCGGCGCGGTCGTCGGCGGCCTCGTGCTCGGCGTCGTCGAGGCGCTCGGCGCCAACTACATCTCCATCGCCTTCAAGGACGCCATCGGATACGGGATCATCGTCCTGGTCCTGCTGTGGCGCCCGGCCGGCCTCTTCGCCAAGGCGCGCTGACGTGGCCGCGATCCGCCCGGCCCCGGTCCTCGGCGTGCTGGTCCTCCTGGCCCTGCCCCTCTTCGCGACCGACGCCTATCTGCGCCACCTGCTCGTGCTGTGGATGCTGTTCGCGCTGATGGCGCTGAGCCTCAACATCATCCTCGGCTATCTGGGCGAGCTGAGTTTCGGCCACGCCGCCTTCTTCGGGCTCGGGGCCTATGCGTCGGCGATGGCGACGGTCTACGGCGGGATGCCCTTCGCGGTCGGGCTTCTCGCGGCCGGCCTGTCGGCCGCGGTCACGGGGGCGGTGATCGGCTGGATCGCGTTGCGCATCAAGGGACCGCAGTTCGCGATCATGACGCTCGCCTTCGGCGCGATCCTGCACAGCGTGTTCGTCAACTGGGTGGACGTGACGAACGGGCCGCTCGGGATCACCCGCATCCCGCCGCCGGACCTGCCGGTGCCCGGCGTCGATTTCGGGGCCGCGGTCCCCTACTACTACCTGGTCGTCGCCTTCGTCCTCGGCGCCGCCTGGCTCTCGCGCGCCATCCGGGCGAGCCGGACCGGCCGCGCCTTCGCCGCGCTCCGCGGCAACGACGCGCTGGCGGCCTCCATCGGCATCGACGTCTTCGCGCACAAGCTGATCGGGTTCTCGCTTGCGACGGCGGTCGTCGGCGTCGCCGGGTCGCTCTACGCCCATTACCTGAAGATCATCACCCCCGACCTGTTCACGCTCCCCTACATGGCGGCGATGGTCATCATGGTGATCATCGGGGGCAAGGGGACCATCGTCGGGCCGATCCTGGGCGCCGCCCTCTACGTCGGGCTGCTCGAGGTGCTGCGGGCCAGCGGCTCGATGCGGATGTTCGTGTTCGCGGCGCTGCTGACGCTCTGCGTCATCTTCCTGCCGGGGGGCCTCGCCTCGCTCTGGCCGCGGCTTGTGGCGCGGTTCGGCGGCCGTGCCGCGCCGGGGAGCGCGCGATGACGGCGGCGCCCGTCCTTCGCGTGGAGGCGCTGACCCGCGTGTTCGGCGGCCTCACCGCCGCCAACGCCGTCGACCTCTCGGTCGGCACCGGGGAGATCGTCGGGCTGATCGGCCCGAACGGCGCCGGCAAGACGACCGTGTTCAACATGATCGCCGGCGCCTTCCCGCCCACCTCGGGGCGCGTGCTCGTCGACGGGCGCGACTGCACCGGCCTGCCCGCGCACCGCATGGCGGCGCTCGGCGTGGCGCGGACGTTCCAGATCACCGCGGTGTTCAACGGGCACACGGTGCTGGAGAACGTGCGGATCGGGACCCATCGCCGCTTCCGCTCGGGCTTTCTCGGCGCCCTCGTCGGGGCGGCCGGATGGCGGGCGGACGAGCGACGGGCGGAGGAGGCCGCGCGCGAGATCCTGGCCTTCCTCGACATGGAGCGCCTGTCGGGCGAGGACGCGCAGAGCCTGCCCTACGGCGACCAGCGGCGGCTGGAGATCGCGATCGCGCTGGCCGCGGATCCGCGCCTCCTGCTGCTCGACGAACCGGCCGCCGGGATGAACCCGGACGAGGCCCGCCGCCTGATCCGCACCATCGGCCGCATCCGCGAGCGGGGCGTCAGCGTCCTTCTGGTCGAGCACCACATGCGGGTCGTCATGGGCGTGTGCGACCGCATCGCCGTGCTCGATCACGGGGTGAAGATCGCCGAGGGCCCGCCGGCCGCGGTCGCGAACGACCCGGAGGTCATCCGCGTCTACCTGGGCCGGGAGGCGGTGCATGCTCCGGCTTGAGGGGGTGGACGTCCACTACGGTCGGCGCAAGGCGCTCTCCGGGATCTCGATGGAGTTGCGGGAGGGGGAGTTCGTCACGCTCGTCGGTGCCAACGGGGCGGGAAAGTCCACGCTGCTGCGAACGATCTCGGGGCTGCTGACGCCGTCGGCCGGGACCATCGCGCTCGACGGCGAGCCGATCGGCGGGCGGGCCCCCCATTCGCTTGTGGCCCGCGGCCTCGCGCACGTGCCCGAGGCGCGGCAGATCTTCCCCGACATGACGGTGCGCGATCACCTGGAGCTGGGCGCGGTCCGCGCGCGGGACCGGCACGGAACCTTCGCGCAGCGGCTGGAGCGGGTGTTCGCGCTCTTCCCCCGCCTGCGGGAGCGCTCCGGCCAGCGCGCCGGCACGCTCTCGGGCGGGGAGCAGCAGATGGTGGCGATCGGGCGCGGGCTGATGTCGGCCCCGCGCCTGCTGATGCTG
>Ga0315907_10002075_pt1 | contig 25976 bp, 22 predicted proteins | sample LakEriMetagenome_3_FD_203525 | JGI IMG/M metagenome (GOLD analysis project Ga0315907, IMG submission 203525) | Freshwater fungal communities from buoy surface, Lake Erie, Ohio, United States - Buoy 12 MA123 | ecosystem: Environmental > Aquatic > Freshwater > Lake > Lake biofilm | place: USA...
CTCGTCGGTGAACGGCCCGCCGCGCTTGTTCAGCACCTGGGTGACACCGATGACCTTGCCCGTCTGGTTGACGATGGGCACGCACAGGATGGAGCGCGTGAAGAACCCTGTCTTCTTGTCGAAGGCCGGGTTGAAGCGCAGGTCGGCATACGCATAGGGGATGTTGATGGTGCGCCCGGTGGTGAAGGCGGCCCCCGCGATACCTGCATGGTTGGGCAGGCGGATCTGCATGGATTGCAGGCCCTGACCCACTTCGGACCACAGCTCCCCTGTCTTTTCGTCGTTCAGGAACAAGGTGGAACGCTCGGCCTTGAGCATGCGCGTGGCCTCGCCCATCACCTTGCGCAGCAGCACCCGGATGTCGATCTCCGATGTGACATCGGACACCACGTCCAGGAACTCCATTTCCTGCTGGCGAAGCTGGCGCATGCGCTCGATGGACTGCACGCTCTGCAGCGCCAGCGCACTGTGGCTGGTCATCGCCGTCATCAGTTCCAGGTCTGCCTTGGTGAAGCGCCCCTTCAGCCGGTTGATGACCTGCGACACCCCGATGATCTCGCCGCGCCCGGTGCGCACCGGCACGCACAGGATGCTGCGGGTGATGAAGCCGGTCTGCTCGTCGTTGGCGCGGTTGAAACGAGGGTCCGCGTAGGCATCGTGCACGATCAGGCTCTCGCCTGTATTGAACACATGCCCGGCAATGCCCAGGTTGTTCATGAGGCGGATCTCGCGACGGCGGCTGCCCTGCGCGACGCGGGAGTAAAGCTCCCCGGTCTGTGGATCGTTGAGGAACAGGCTGCAGCGCTCGGCCTGCAGTTCTTGCGCTGTGACCAGCACCAGCGCCTCGAGCACTTCGTCCAGGGATTCGACGCCCGACACCTTCTGCGAGATGCCCAGCAGCACCTCAGCAAACCGAAGGCGGCGCTCCAGGGTGGCCAAGGAGTGCGCAGGTGCGTCAGCCGAAGGCTGCGCCGAGGAAGCCACGCGGCGCGTACGGCCCGCAGCGCCTGAACCTTTGGCAGACCGCACGGACTTGGCAGCGTCAGGAGCCTTCATGACGAAAGGGCCCCGGACTTCGGCGCCCGCGCCAGATCCAGTTGCTCGCGCAGCCTCACCACGGTTTGCAGGAGGTGGCGATTCTCATCCTGTTGCTCGCGGCCAGCGGCTTGCAGCGCTTGCTCGTGCTCGTGGCGGGCGGCCTCCAGCGCATCCCGCAAGGTGGACACGGTCGCCTTGAGCTGGGCGATTTCCTGCGCAGAAACGGACAGCGCCTGTTGCACCGCCCGGTCTTTCTCGGCCTGGATCACGGCCAGGGCATCGCGCAGCGCAGCGATCGTCGACTTGAGTTGCACGGTCTCCTGCGCAGAGGAGGCCGTCGCCTCCTGGCGATCCCGCTCACGCGCCTCAGCCAGGGCATCCAGGCTCTCGCGCTGCGCTGCCAGCGCCCGCTGCAGATCACGCACATGGGTGTGCAGGTCCGCCTCTGCAAGGGCGGCCTCATCGCCTGATGACGCCACGGTCGAAGGCAAGGGCTTGGCCGCGGATGGGGGGCTCACCAGGCGCTCCAACGACACGCCAGCGTCAGCGCCAGCCTCAGGCGCCGTGACCCTTGATGTAGGTTTCCAGGAAGCCGATCTGCTCGCCCATGCGGCGGATGCTGTCCTTCACCACATCGCCCACCGACACCACGCCGACAACGCGCCCACCATCCATCACCGGCAGGTGACGAAAACCCCGGTTGGCCATCAGACCCATGCAGGCTTCCAGCGGATCTGCAGGCTTGACGGTCATGGGGTTGGCGGTCATGACCTCGGCCACCAGCGTCTGCTTGGCATCGCGCCCGGGCAGCAGCACCTTGATAGCGCAATCGCCCTGGGTGATGATGCCTGCCAGCTGGTCACCATCCATCACCAGCACGGCACGCACCCGCTGGTCGCGCATCGACTGCAATGCCATAACGACGGGGTCGGAGGGGCGCACGGACACGATACGGTTGGACTTTGTCTGCAAACACTGGGCGACGGTGACCATGATCTTGGGAACTCCGACAGGGACGGGGCAGGCAGTCAGCGAAGCATTGATGTTAGCCCGAAGCCCTCAGGGCCGTACGGGATGTTGCAGGCCGGCACCATTGACACGACGACCCAAGAAAACAGAGTGCCAGGGCAGGCCAGAAAGCAAAACGGGCCAGACCCTTGTGGAGACTGACCCGAATGCAGGCCGCTGGCTTACAACGGCGAAATGTGGCGCGGCTGGCAGGATTCGAACCCACGACCCCTTGGTTCGTAGCCAAGTACTCTATCCAACTGAGCTACAGCCGCGAAGCCACGCAGTATAGCAGTCCTCAACAGGCCCGGCGCACAAGGCTGGCCAGGCGAGGCAGGCCCGAACCGGTCAATCGATGCGCGAGGCCTCGCGCTCGCAGTCCAGGGCACGGCGATCGTCGCCCACGCCCTGTGCCGCCTGAGCCAGCAAGCGCCAGGCTCGGCGGCGCACGTCACCGGGCAGTTCAGGCGCACGGGCTGCGCGCTCCAAAGGACCGGCGGCACGGCCCCACAGACCGCGGGCTGCGAAGGTCATGCCCGCTGCTGCCACCACGGCCGAAGCGGCAGCACCGTCAGGTGCAAGGCTCCAGGCTTTCTCCATCGGAGCCAGCCACTCAGGGCCCACGCCCTCCAGACTCTCACAAAGGGCCAGGGCCAGCGCCGACCGCTCATCTGCAGACAACTCAGGAAGCCGGTCCCACAGGGGCCGTGCCCAGGCCCGACCGTCGGCGGCCGCACCCAGTCTGGCGGCACGACGGACCGCATGGGCCACAAGCAAAGGATCGCGCCGGTCTGCCGGCTCCAGCGTGGCCCAGGCCTGACGCAGTTGCTCGCCGTCGTGTGCGGCATCGAGCAGTTGCATGCACAAAGACCGCAGCAGGCCCGGGGTGGCCGTGGTCGGAAAGGCCTGGTGCTTGGCCAGCAGTCGCGCGGTTTTCAGGGCTTCTGCGTGCTGCCCCGACAGGCGGGCGGCCTGGAGCCTCAGCCGCAGGGCATGGGTGCGCCGGGCCACGCCAGGGGGCAAGGCATCGAGCCACTGGTGCACCAGGGCCGCATCCCGGTCCTCCAGGGCCCACTCGGCCGCGCGCAGCAAAGGCACCTCGGCGCCAGGCCGCCCCTTGACGCGCCCAGCCAGGGCCAGCGCCTCGTCCAGCGCCCGCTGCCGCCCCTCCCGGTCCTGCAGCCGATGCAGGCTGGCCGCCAGCGTCAGCAGGGCCATGAGGCTGAGCTCGTCGGCCTCCGGAATGGGGGGCCAGGCCCGGGAGAAGCCCAGCACCTTCTCGGCAGCGCGCTGCGCTCGCAGGTAACGCGCAGCGTCGAATTCCAGGTGAGCTTCTCGCAGGGCCCGCTGCGCCGCGCGTTCGCGCTGCAGGGCGCGCCATTCCGCTGCGCGCGTGGGCAAGGTCAGCAGGCTGTCGACCGCACGGGTGGCGCCCATGATGAGGAAGCAGGCCCCCAGCACCACCAGGATGAAGAGGTTGAGCGACAGATCGGCCCGCCAGCCGCCCCAGGCCACGGAGACCAGGCCGTCATTCGTGCCCAAGGTGGTCGCGGCCACCACGGCGACCACGAAGAGCAGGACAGCCCAGACGACGGCACGCATGCGGGGCGCCCCGTTCAGCGTCCGGCCACGGCCGTGGCCAGCGCGGCCAGGGTGGCCTCCGGACGGGGCACCGAGACCTGCCGCGACTGCTGGGCCACCTGGCGCAACTGTTCGCGGACGAAGTCCACGCGTCGCGAACCCTTGTCGAAGTAACGGTCCAGCGCGGACTGCGCTTCGCGCAAGTCCGCCTGCGCGGTGTCGAACTGCCGGCTCAACAGCGCCAGGCGGGCATTCAGCAGACGCAGCTTCAGGTTCTCTCGCAGGAAAAAGGCCTGCTCCGGTGCCAACAGTGCGGCCTGCGGATCGTCAACACGGGTGACACGCACGAGGCTGCGCACCTCGGACCAGAACTGTCCCAGCAAAGAGCGCACCCGGGCATCCAGCCACTGCGGCCCAGGAGCCGATGCAGCTTCCCCTGGGGCCGGAGCCGAGGCCGGCGCGACGCGTGAATCCCCATCGCGCGGCACGGCTCGGCGGTCGGTGGCCGCGAGCATGGGCAGGTCGTCGACCGCCCGCACGGCGTCATCGATGCGGATGGCCAGGCTCTGCAGATCCACCGTGCCCGCCGCCTTGACGCGGTCCAGATCCTGCAGCGCTGCCCTGCGCACCCGCTCCATGCGGGGCTGCTGGTAGCGAGCCAGCCGCTCTTCGGTCTGGCGCAAGGCCGCCAGCAGTGGCTCGGCACTGCCGGTGATGGCCGACTGCTGCAAGGCCAGGCGCAGCGCGGCGTCAACGTCCGAGAGCACGTTCTCATCGCGTGAGCGCGACAGCGACTGGATCAACTCTTCCAACTGGCTGCGCTGCAGCGAGGTCTCGGCCACACGCGCCTCCAGCAGCGCCACCTTGGCGGCGTTCTCGCGCGCGGACGCCTCGGCCTGGCGCGCCATCACGCGTGCTTCGGCCGACTGGGTGCCGGCCTCCTGCTGGCGCTTGACGATCTCCAGTTCCGCAGTCTTCAGCCGCTGCTGGGTATTCCATGCCAGCGCCAAAGCGGCCGTGGCCAGAATCCCCAGCCCGGCAAGGATCCATGGATTCGCCGCGCGGGCCTGGGCCCGGGTCGCGGACGATGGAACGCCGGAATCAGCCGCAGGAGCGTCCAGGATCGCGGCGGGCCGGGGAGCGCCCGTGCCGCCGAGCCCGTCAGGCGTCACCGCAGGAGGCGGCGACGCAGCGACTGCCGAGCCTGGCGGCGCGGACGAAGAAGAGGAAGAAGAGGCATCGTTCAACACCGCGAAGATTCTAGGTGCGCGCAGCACGCGACCAACGCTTCCACCTCGGGGGAGACTTCCAGAACTTGAGCAAAGCCGGCCGAGCGCGCCGCCTTGGCGATGCGCGCGTGCGTGGCCACGGCGCAACTGGCGGACCAGTCGGCCTGCGGGCTCAGCGCCTGCAGGTGGGCCACCGCCTCGGAACTGCTGAACACCCAGACATGGCGCTGAGGATCTTCCAGAGCCGATGTCAGGAGCCCGGCGGAAGCTTCGTCTAGCACGGGCAGGCGCCGCTGGTAGGCCACCAGGAACTCCACGGCCGAACCGGCCTGCTCGAACTGCTGGGCCAGCCAGTTGCGGCCTTCCTCGCCGCGCACGACCAGCACGTTGCGGCCGCGCCAGGCGCGACCTGCCACTTGACGCCACAGCGCTTCCGATTCGCTCGGCTCGCCCGGTGCCGGCTGGGCGATGTGGTGCGGCGCCACGCCGCAGGCCTGCAGCGCGGCGGTGGTGCCCTGCCCCGTGCTGCCCGCCCACAACCCGGCGGGCCACACCCGGCCAGGCGGGCGACGCGCGAAGAAGTGCTCCACCGCATTCGCGCTGACGAACATCACGAAATCCACAGAGGCCAGGCGGTGCCACGCCCGCTCGACAGCGGCCTCGTCAGGGGCCGGCGCGATGTCGATGAGCGCCAGCGCCTGGGCCTGGAGCCCGCGCGCCCTGAGCGCCTGCACCCAGGGTTCTGCCTGGCCCCGGGGCCGGGTGACGATCACGCACAGCGGGCTCACGAGCGCTCAGGCAGCCCCGAGATACCCCGATGCGCCTGCGCGGCGAAGGCCCTCTGCGGCTTCCTCGCCCAGGCGGCGTGCCGAGGCTTCGTCCGCAGGCGCGCCCTCGACCGTGAAGCGCAGAAGCGGCATGGTCAGCTGCGTGGCGTGGCCCAGGGCAGCTTCCAGGTGCAGGGTGCCTGCTGTCCAGGTGGCATGCGCGGCCAGCGGCATGCTGCAACTGCCCCCCAGGGCGCGTGACACCGCCCGCTCGGCGTGGGCCGCCAGCCAGGTGGGCTGGTGGACCGTCTGCGCCAGCAGCGCCCGCAGCTCATGGGCGTCTTCACGCACCTCGATGCCCAGGGCCCCCTGTCCTGCCGCAGGGATCATGCGGTCGGCCTCAAACACGCCGCGGATGCGACTGGCCAGGCCGAGGCGCTTGAGGCCCGCGGCCGCCAGCACGATGGCATCGAACCCGCCCTCGTCCAGCTTGCGCAGCCGCGTGTCGAGGTTGCCGCGCAGCGGCTCGATGCGCAGGTCAGGACGCTCGCTGAGCAACTGCACCACGCGCCGCAGGCTGGACGTGCCCACGCAGGCCCCCTGAGGCAGGGCCGAGAGGTCGTCGTAGCGGTTGGAGACGAAGGCGTCACGCGGGTCTTCGCGCTCCAACACCGCCGCCAGCACGAAGCCCGGCGGCAGGTCCATGGGGACGTCCTTGAGCGAGTGCACGGCCAGATGGGCCCGGCCCTCCTCCAGGGCCGTCTCCAGCTCCTTGACGAACAGGCCCTTGCCGCCCACTTTGGACAGGGCGCGGTCCAGGATCTGGTCGCCCTGGGTGGTCATGCCCAGCAGTTCGACCTGGCGGCCGAATCGCACCTGCAGGAGGTCGCGCACGTGTTCGGCCTGCCACAGGGCCAGTCGGCTTTCTCGGGTGGCGATGATGGTCTTGTCGCTCATCCGGTGATTATGGGAGCGTCGCCACGAAAATCAGGCAGGGTTGTCACCGACGAGTGTCAACCAGGGTCGAATGCCGCCCCTGTCGGGCACGGGGCTTGCGTACAGAATCTTTCATCAGCTTGCATCGCAGAGGCCCAACCATGCCCCGATCTTTGCCCCAAAGTTCCTCCAATTCGCCGGCTGGAACCGCCCGATCTGCCACAGGAGCCCCGGTGCCCAACGGGCCTCATGACGCCCAGCGGGAAGACATCCGGTTACTGGGCCGCATCCTGGGCGACACCATCCGCGAACACGAAGGGCGCGACACCTACGAACTCATCGAGAAGGTGCGGCAACTTGCCGTGGCCTTCCGGTTGAAGAAGGATGCGCAAGCCGGGCGGACGCTGGACCGCCTGCTGAAGAACCTGTCGGGCGACCAGACGGTGAGCGTGATCCGCGCCTTCAGCTACTTCGCCCACCTGGCCAACATCGCCGAAGACCATCAGCACGTGCGCGTGCGCGCCTTCCAGGACCGCAAGAGCCAGGCGCAGGAGGGCTCGCTCTCGCTGGCGATGGAGCGCTTGCACCACGCCGACCTGCGCGCCAGCGACATCGCCGCCACGCTGCGCCAGGCGTGGATCTCGCCCGTGCTGACCGCCCACCCCACGGAGGTGCAACGCAAGAGCATCCTCGACGCCGAGCGCGCCATTGCCGAGCTGGTGGCCGCGCGCGACCGTCTGGACACCGGGCGCGAACGGGGCGAGAACGAGGAACGGCTGCGCGCTCGCGTCACCCAGCTGTGGCAGACCCGCATGCTGCGCACCGCCAAGCTCACCGTGGAAGACGAGATCGAGAACGCGCTGAGCTACTACCCCACCACCTTCCTGCGCGAGATTCCGCGGCTGTACGGCGAGGTGGAGCACGCCCTGAAAGGGCACGACATCGCCCCTTTCCTGCGCATGGGGCACTGGATCGGCGGGGACCGGGACGGCAACCCCAACGTGGGCGCGCGCACCATGCAACGGGCCATGGCGCGCCAGGCCGAGGTGGCGCTGCGCCACTACCTGACCGAGCTGCACCTTCTGGGCGGCGAGCTCTCGATGTCGCACACCCTGGCTCCCGTGACGCCAGCCATGCTGGCATTGGCCGCACGATCGCCCGACCAGGACCAGCACCGCGAGGATGAGCCCTACCGGCGCGCCCTCATCGGCATGTACGCCCGGCTGGCGGCCACGCTGCACGAACTCACCGGAACCGAGGCGCTGCGCCACGCCGTGGCGCCGCAGAACCCTTACCTGGCGCCCGAAGAGCTCCTGGCGGACCTGGACGTCATTGCCGACAGCCTGTGCTCGCACCATGCGCAGGCCCTGGTGCAGCCGCGGCTGAGACCGCTACGCCGCGCGGTGCAGGTCTTCGGCTTTCACCTGGCGACGCTGGACATCCGCCAGAGTTCCGACCAGCACGAGCGGGTGGTAGCCGAACTGCTGCGGGTGGCGCGCGTGGAGGTGGATTACGGTGCGCTCACCGAGTCGCAGCGCCGCGAACTGCTGCTGCGCTTGCTGAACGACGCCCGGCCCTTGCGCGTACGCAACGCCACCTACAGCCCTCTCACCCTGGCCGAACTCGAGGTTTTCGAGACCGCGCGCGATCTTCGCCAGCGCCACGGCCATGAAGCCCTGCGCCACAGCATCATTTCCCACACCGAGGAGGTGAGCGACCTGCTGGAGGTGCTGCTGCTGCAGAAGGAATGCGGGCTGCTGCACGGCACGCTGGACAACACCCAGGACGGCGGGGCGCGTTGCGAGCTGATCGTCGTGCCCTTGTTCGAGACCATCGCCGATCTGCGCCGGGCCGAGCCCATCATGCGCGAGTTCTACGCCCTGCCCGGCATCGCCGGGCTGGTGGTGCGCAGCGGGGCCGAGCAGGAAATCATGCTGGGCTACAGCGACAGCAACAAGGACGGCGGCTTCTTCACCAGCAACTGGGAGCTGTACCGGGCCGAGACGGCGCTGGTGGAGTTGTTTGCCGAACTGGGCCAGGCGCATGGACTGCGCCTGCGCCTGTTCCACGGCCGTGGCGGCACGGTGGGGCGCGGCGGCGGGCCCAGCTACCAGGCCATCCTGGCCCAGCCCCCGGGCACGGTGCAGGGACAGATCCGCCTGACCGAACAGGGCGAGGTCATCGGCTCCAAGTACGCCCACCCCGAAATCGGCCGGCGCAACCTGGAAACCCTGGTGGCCGCCACCCTGGAGGCGACCTTGCTGCACCCCACGCAACGCGCTCCCAAGATCTTCACGGAAGCGGCCGCCGCGCTCAGCCAGGGGAGCTTCGACGCGTACCGAAAAATCGTCTACGAAACACCCGGCTTCACCGACTGGTTCTTCGCCGCCACGCCGCTGCGCGAGATTGCAGAGCTCAACATCGGCTCGCGGCCCGCCTCGCGCAAGGCCACGCGCGCCATCGAAGACCTGCGCGCCATTCCCTGGAGCTTCTCGTGGGGCCAGTGCCGCCTGGGCTTGCCCGGGTGGTGCGGCTTCGGCTCGGGAGTGCAGGCTTTCCTGGACGGCGCTGACGAGCCCGCGGCGGGGGCCCACCCCACAGGCCGGGGCAAGTCGGATGCCGCCGCCCGGCGGGACGCGCGCGTGCAGTTGCTGCGCCGCATGCACCGGCAGTGGCCTTTCTTCCGCACACTGCTGTCCAACCTGGACATGGTGCTGGCCAAGACCGACCTGGGCCTAGCTCAGCGCTACGCGGACCTGGTGGAAGACCGCAAGAGCGGGCGCCGCATCTTCGCGCTGCTGCAGGCCGAATGGCAACGCACCAGCGACGCGCTCACATTGATCACCGGTGAAGCCACGCGACTGAAGTCCAACCCGGCGCTGGCCCGCTCGCTGGAGCACCGCATTCCCTATCTGGACCCGCTGAACCACCTGCAAGTGGAACTGCTGCGCCGCTACCGCCAGCGCACCGCCGGTGACCCCCAGGTCGAACGGGTACGCCGGGGCATCCAACTGTCCATCAACGGGCTGGCCGCAGGGCTCAGGAACACGGGCTGACGGTGCGACAGGGCCGGGATAATGCCCAGTCACTTTCCGCAGCCCTCCCCGCCATGACCGCCTCCAGCCCCGCGCCCAGCACCTCCAGCAACCCGCTGGCCAACAAGTCCCAGGCCTGGTCGGCCCTGTTCAGCGAGCCCATGAGCGAGCTGGTGCAGCGCTACACCGCCAGCGTCGGCTTCGACAAGCGGTTGTGGCGCGCCGACATCGACGGCAGCCTCGCACACGCCCGAATGCTGAGCGCGCAAGGGATCATCGGCACGCAGGACCTGGCCGACATCGAGCGCGGCATGGCGCAGATCGCGGGTGAGATCGAGCGCGGTGAATTCACCTGGAAGCTCGAGCTCGAAGACGTGCACCTGAACATCGAGGCCCGTCTGACCGAGCTGGTAGGTCTGGCCGGCAAGCGGCTGCACACCGGGCGCTCACGCAACGACCAGGTGGCCACCGATGTGCGGCTGTGGCTGCGCGGCGAGATCGACCAGCTCACGCCGCTGCTGGTGGCGATGCAGCGCGCGCTCGTCGAGATGGCCGCCCAGCACACCGACACCGTGATGCCCGGCTTCACCCACCTCCAGGTGGCTCAGCCCGTGAGCTTCGCCCACCACCTGCTGGCCTATGTGGAGATGTTCGCGCGCGACACCGAGCGCCTGGCCGACGTGCGAAAGCGCGTGAACCGCCTGCCCCTGGGCGCGGCGGCCCTGGCCGGCACCAGCTACCCGCTGGACCGCGAAGCCGTGGCGCGCACGCTCGGCTTTGACGGTGTGTGCGAGAACAGCCTGGACGCCGTGAGCGACCGCGACTTCGCGCTCGAGTTCTCGTCCTTCGCTGCCATCTGCATGGTCCACGTCTCCCGCCTGTCTGAAGAGATCGTGCTGTGGATGAGCCAGAACTTCGGCTTCATCGACCTGGCCGACCGCTATTGCACCGGCTCGTCCATCATGCCGCAGAAGCGCAACCCGGACGTGGCCGAACTCGCGCGCGGCAAGACCGGGCGCGTGGTGGGCCACCTGATGGGCCTGCTCACGCTGATGAAGGGGCAGCCGCTGACCTACAACAAGGACAACCAGGAAGACAAGGAGCCCTTGTTCGACACCGTGGACACGCTGCGCGACACCCTGCGCATCATGGCCGAGATGTGCGCGGGCATCGTCGTCAAGCCCGAGGCCATGGAGCGCGCCGCCCTGCGCGGCTACGCCACCGCCACCGACCTGGCCGACTACCTGGTCAAGAAAGGCCTGCCCTTCCGCGACGCGCACGAGGCCGTGGCGCACGCGGTGAAGGTGGCCATCGGTCAGGGCGTGGACCTGTCACAGCTGCCCCTGGCCACGCTGCAAGGCTTCCACCCCGCCATCGGCGCGGACGTGTTCGACGCCCTCACCCTGCGCGGCTCCATCAACGCCCGCAACGTGCGCGGCGGCACCGCGCCGGCCCAGGTGCAGGCGCAGGTGACGCGGCACCGCCAAAGACTCGGATAGCCGCATGTCTCGCGGGCGCCGCTGGATCGCCCACCTGGACATGGACGCGTTCTACGCCTCCGTGGAACTGCTGCGCTATCCCGAACTCAAGGGCCTGCCCGTGGTGATTGGCGGAGGCCGGCGCCACCAGCCTGAGTTGCTGGCCGAAGGCACCAGGCGCTTCGCCACCTTGCGCGACTACGCCGGCCGCGGCGTGATCACCACCGCCACCTATGCCGCGCGGGATCTGGGCGTGCACTCCGGCATGGGGCTGATGAAGGCCGCCAAGCTAGCGCCTGAAGCCGTGCTGCTGCCGGTGGACTTCGACGAATACCGCCGGCTGTCGCGTGCCTTCAAGGCCGCGGTGGCCGAGATCGCGCCAGTGATCGAGGACCGCGGCATCGACGAGATCTACATCGACCTCACCGAGGTGCCCGGCGCGCAGGACGCCGTGGGACATGATCCCTTCGGCGGCGTGCGCGGGCTGGCGCAGGAGATCCGCAACAACGTGCTGCAGCGCACCGGGCTCACCTGCTCGGTGGGCGTGACGCCCAACAAGCTGCTGAGCAAGATCGCCTCGGAACTGGACAAGCCCGACGGGCTGACGGTGCTGACCGAAGCGGACATTCCCACCCGCATCTGGCCGCTGGCCGCGCGCAAGGTCAACGGCATCGGACCTAAGGCCGCGGACAAGCTGATGGCCCTGGGCGTGCGCACGGTGGGTGACCTGGCAGCCCAGACCCGCACGCAATTGATCGAGGCCTTCGGCCGAAGCCACGGCGCTTGGCTGCATGAGACCGCCCACGGTCGGGACGACCGCCCGGTGGTGACGCACAGCGAACCCGTGTCCATCAGCCGTGAGACCACCTTCGAGCGCAACCTGCACGCCGTGCGCGACCGTGCTGCGCTCGGCGAGATCCTCACCCGCTTGTGCGGCCAGGTGGCACTGGACCTGCAACGCAAGGGTTACCGGGCCCGCACCATCGGCATCAAGCTGCGGTTCGAGGACTTCAAGACCGTCACGCGAGACCTGACGCTGCCTGAGCCCGTGGCTGACGGCAGCGACATCCGCCGAGCCGCCGGGGAGTGCCTCAAGCGCGTGGACCTCACGCGCAGCCTGCGCCTGCTGGGGGTGCGGGCGTCTTCGCTCACGCGGAGTTGACACGGGGTTGGATGGCCCTGCTGCGCCCTCGCTTGACCGGCCATTACAGTAGATTCACCTCTCTTCGCCTCTTCGCCTCTTCGCCTCTTCGCCTCTTCACCTCTTCCCCCGCGGCCTGAGCGCCTCACAGCATTCAACCCTCCACACCGAGACCCTTTCACATGCGCGTCTTCACTGCAGCCCTGGCCACCGAGACCAACACCTTCGCGCCCGTGCCCACGGGACTGGCCTCCTTCAAGGACCGCGAGTACTTCCCGGCCGGGCAGCACCCGGACCACATCACCGGCTCGGCCGGGCCGCTGTGGGCGCTGCGCGAGGTGTCTGCGGCCAAGGGCTGGACGGTGATCGAGGGCATGGTGGCGTCGGCGCAGCCTGGCGGCACCACCACGCGACAAGCCTACGAGACACTGCGCGACGAACTGCTGGCCGACCTGCGTGCGGCCCTGCCCGTGGGCATGGCGCTGATCGGCCTGCACGGTGCCATGGTGGCCGAGGGCTATGACGACTGCGAAGGCGACCTGCTGGCGCGCGTGCGCGCCCTGGTAGGCCCTGACGCAGTGGTGGGCGCGGAGATCGACCCCCACAACCACCTGAGCAAGGCGATGGTGCAGCACGCCGACGTGCTGGTGTCGTTCAAGGAGTATCCGCACACCGACGTGCTGGAGCGCGGGCGCGAGCTGGTGGCACTGTGCGAGGCCACCGCGCAGCGGCGCATCCGGCCGGTGGGCGCGGTGGTGGACTGCCGGATGGTGGTGCCCTTTCACACCACACGCCAGCCCGCGCGCGGCCTGGTGGACCGCATCCAGGCCATGGAGGGGCACGACGGCGTGCTGTCCATCTCGCTGACCCACGGCTTCTCGCTGGGCGATGTACCGGACATGGGCACCAAAGTGCTGGTCTACTGTGACGGCAACGCAGCCCAGGCCGAGGCCCTGGCTCGGGCCCTGGCCGACGAGATCATCGGCCTGCGCGACCAGCTGGCCGTGCGCTACCTGTCCATCGACGAGGCGTTGGACGCCGCGCTGGCGTTCGACGGCGCACCCGTGGTACTGGCCGACCGCGCCGACAACCCCGGCAGCGGTGCCCCGGGCGACTCCACTTTCATCCTGCGCCGCATGCTGGAGCGTGGCATCACCGGCGCCGCCATCGGCCCGATGTGGGATCCGGTGGCCGTGCGCACGGCCTTCGAGGCGGGCGAAGGGGCCCGCCTCACGCTGCGCGTGGGCGGCAAGATCGGCCCGGCCTCGGGCGACCCGCTGGACCTGCCCTGCACGGTCAAGGTGCTGCGTACCGAACACCAGATGGCGGGCCTGAGCGGCGCGCCCATCGCCGTAGGCGACGCCGCCTGGATCGAGTCGGCCGGCATCGACATCGTGCTGACCAGCCTGCGCCGCCAAGCCACAGGCACCGACGTCTTCACCGACCTGGGTTGCAATCTCGCGCAGCGCAAGATCGTGGTGGTGAAGTCAGCCCAGCACTTTCACGCCTCCTTCGCCAAGGTGGCAAAACAGGTGCTTTACGTCGGCGCACCCGGCGCGGCCACGCCCTTTCTGCACACGCTGGACTACCGCAAGATCCAGCGCCCGATATGGCCGCTGGATGCGGTGGACGCAGTCAAGTAGGTGCAGAGAAAGTGGCCGTATGGAGCACCGGCTGAAGCAAGGTGTCAACCCTGCAGATGACACGCCGACCAGCGCCCCGGTTCCACCTCCTTGAGCTGGGGCGCCTCCTGCCGGCAGCGCTCGGTGGCGTGGGGGCAACGGGGGTGGAAGTGGCAGCCTGAAGGGGGGTCCAGCGGCGAGGGGATCTCGCCCGTGATGGCCAGGAAGTCCTTCTTGCGTGCTTCCAGGCGCGGCACCTCGGCCAGCAGGGCTTGGGCATAGGGGTGCAGGGGCTGATCGAAGAATGCAGTGGCCGGCGCGCTCTCGACCACACGCCCCAGGTACATGATGACCACGCGGTGGCACAGGTGGCGCACCACGCCCAGGTCATGGCTGATGAACAGGTAGGTCAGGCCGAGCGACTCGCGCAGCTCCATGAACAGGTTGAGCACCTGGGCCTGGATGGACACGTCGAGCGCCGCCACGGCCTCGTCGCAGATCAGAAAACGGGGCTTGACAGCCAGCGCCCGGGCAATGCCCACGCGGGCGCGCTGGCCGCCCGAGAACTGGTGGGGGAAGCGGTCGGCCAGGGCCGGGTCCAGGCCCACGCGGCGCAATTGCTCACCCACCCACTCGTCGCGCTGGGCGCGGCTCACCAGGCCGTGCACCGCGGGCGCCTCACCCACCAGCTCGGCCACGCGCAGGCGGGGGTTGAGCGAGGCGAACGGGTCCTGGAAGATCATCTGTACCTGCAGCCGGGCAGCCTGGCGCGCCGCCGCGTCCAGGTCCTGCAGGCGCTGGCCGTGCCAGCGCACCTCGCCCGCGCTGGGCGCGTGCAGGCCCGCCACCACGCGCGCCAGCGTGGACTTGCCGCAGCCCGACTCGCCCACCAGCCCGACCACCTCGCCCTCGCGCACCTGCAGGTTCACCCCGTCCACCGCGTGCACCGTCTCCTCGCGCACGGGGCTGCCCAACGCACGGGCGATGCGCCCCGCCAGGTCCAGGCGCTTGACGAAGCGCTTGGAGACGCCTCGCAGCTCCAGCATCGGGGGCGTCATGCCAATGGCTCCGACACCGGGTGGTGGCACCACAGGCGGTGGCCAGGCTCTGGTTCGGTGGCCATCGGGCGCTGCTGGCAGGCCGGCCCCGCATGAGCGCAGCGGGCACGGAACGCGCAGCCGTCATCCAGCGCCAGCGGCGAGGGCGCCATGCCGGGAATCTGCCGCAGGCGCGCCCCGCGCGGGTTGCGGCTGGGCACCGAGCCGATCAGCCCTCGGGTGTAAGGGTGCTGCGGCCGCTCAATCACGGCCGCCGTGCTGCCATGCTCCACGATGCGCCCGCCGTACATCACGGCCACTTCGTCCGCCAGACCCGCCACCACCGACAGATCATGGCTGATCCATATCAGCGCCGTGCCCGTTTCGCGGCACAGCCGCTGCATCTCGAACAGGATCTGTGCCTGGATGGTCACATCCAGGGCCGTGGTGGGCTCGTCGGCAATGATCAGGTCAGGTTCGTTGAGCAGCGCGATCGCAATGGCCACGCGCTGGCGCATGCCACCAGAGAACTCGTGCGGGTAGGAGGACAAGCGCTCATCGGGCGCGGGAATGCCCACGCGCACCAGCGCGGCGCGGCAGCGTGTGCGAGCAGCAGCGTCCGACACCGGCGCGTGGGCCTGGATGGCCTCGATCATCTGCGTGTCGATGCGCAGCACCGGGTTCAGCGTGGCCATCGGGTCCTGGAAGATCATGGCGATGCGGCGCCCGCGCAAAGCACGCCACTGCTCGGGGCTGCAGCCGCTCAGGTCCTGGCCTTCCAGCAGGATGCGCCCACCCACCTGGCGCCCGGGCGGGTCCACGAGCCCCATGAGCGACAAGCCCGTGATGGATTTGCCCGAGCCCGATTCGCCCACCAGCCCCAGCACCTGGCCGCGCCGCAACTCGAACGACACGTCCTGCACCGCGCGCAGCACACCCTGACGGGTGGCGAAGTGTGTGCTCAGGCCCTGCACCTGCAGCAGCGGGATGTCGGACGCGCTCATCGCCGCAGCCTCGGGTTGAGGATGTCGCGCAACCGGTCGGCCACCAGGTTGATGCTCAGGATGGTCAGCAGCAGCGCCAGCCCGGGATAGAAGCTGATCCAGTAGCGCCCACTCATCAGATGGTTGAAGCCGTTGGAGATGAGCAGGCCCAGCGAGGGCTCGGTGATGGGCAGCCCCAGGCCGAAGAAGGACAAGGTGGCCTCCAGCGAGATGGCATGCGCCACCTGCACGGTGGCCACCACGATCAGCGGCGGCAGGCAGTTGGGCAGCAGGTGGCGCAGCACCTGGCGACTCCGGGGCAGGCCCAGCACGCGCGCGGCTTCCATGTACTCCTTGTCGCGCTCCACCAGCGCGCAGGCGCGCACGGTGCGTGCATACAGCGCCCACTGGATGGCCACCAGCGCGATGATCACCTTGTCCAGTCCCTGGCCGAAGATGGCCAGCAGGATCAGCGCCAGCAAGATCGCGGGAAAGGACAGTTGCAGGTCGACGACGCGCATCACCAGCGCATCGACCCAGCCGCCGAAGTAGGCGGCCACCAGACCCAGCACCAGGCCCAGGGCCAGGGCCGCCACGGTGCTGAAGGTGCCCACCCACAGCGAGGTGCGCAGGCCGTAAAGAATGCCCGAGAGCATGTCGCGTCCCTGGTCGTCCGAGCCGAGCAGAAAGCGCCCCCCGGTGGCCGAGACCTCGCCCGGCGGCAGCTTGGCGTCCAGGATGTCCAGTTGCGCCAGGTCGTAGGGGTTCTGCGGCGAGACCCAGGGCGCCAGCAACGCCAGCGCCACCACCGTCAGCAGCAACGCCAGGCTGGCCAGCGCCGAGCGCGAGCGCGCGTACTCGCGCCACAGGCGCCGCGCCGGGCTCTCGGCGCGTTCGAGTTCCACGTCCGTGACGGCGCTCATGGGACAACCCGGCGCGCAGGGCGCGGCGAGAAGATCTCCCGGGAGCGGCCCGGCGCACTCACGCTGCGGCCCCTTGCCGGGCACCCGAGCGCACGCGCGGGTCCAGCGCGGTGTAGAGCAGGTCCACCACCAGGTTGATGGTGACGAACAGCGTCACGATCACCAGCAGATAGGCCACGATGACCGGGCGGTCGAGCTGGTTGATGGAGTCGATCAGCAGCTTGCCTGTGCCGGGCCAGGCAAAGATGGACTCGGTGACGATGGCAAAGGCGATCACCGAGCCCAGCTCCAGGCCAATGACGGTGACGATGGGAATCAGGATGTTCTTCAGCACATGCACGCCCACCACGCGGCTGGCGCGCAGCCCCTTGGCGCGCGCGTAGCGCACATAGTCTTGCAGCAAGGCTTCGCGGGTTTGCGCCCGCGTCAGGCGGATCAGCAGCGACAGTTTGAACAAGGCCAGGTTGAAGGCCGGCAGCAGAACATGCGCCAGGCCATCGGCGGTGAAGATACTGAAGCGCAGCCCCAGCACGGTGACGGTCTCGCCCCGTCCGCCCGAGGGCAGCCAGCCCAGGTGCACAGAGAACAGCATGATCAGCACCAGCCCCACCCAGAAAGTGGGCAGCGAAAAGCCAAGGATGGAGCCGGTCATGATGCTGCGGCTGACCCAGCCGTCAGGCTTGAGCCCGGCCAGCAGGCCCAGCGGAATGCCGATGCCCACGGCCAGCACCATCGCCACCAGCGCCAGTTCCACCGTGGCCGGCAGCTTGGACAGGATGAGCTCCAGCGCGGGCACGCCATAGACGAAGGAGCGGCCCAGGTCACCGCTCAGCGCGCCGCGCAGGAAGGTGAAGTACTGCTCGTGCAGAGGCCGGTCCAGCCCCAGAGCGATGGTGGCGCGCAGCTTCTCGGCCTCGTCGGCCTGGGGGTTGACCAGCAGTTCGATCGGGTTGCCGATGGCGTAGACACCCAGGAACACCAGCACCGACATCGCCACCAGGACGAAGCCGGCCTGCGCCAGACGCCGCAGAACCTCAGCCAGCATCAGGCAGGCGCGCGAAGCAGGGTCTTCACTTGGCGGCCGGCGCGATCATCAGCGCGTTGAAGCGGCGCTGCGGCCGCGGCGTCACGGTCAGGCCCTTCTTGGCCGCGAAGTCGAAGATGGGATAGAAGACCGGGATCAGGGCCTGGTCCTCCATGGCCACGCGGATAGCGCGGCCCACCAAGGCGTCTCGCTGCTTGTCGTCCAGGTTCTGCAAGGAGGCGGTTAACAGGTTGTCCACCAACGGGTTGGAGTAGCGCGTGCGGTTGGCCGTACCGAAACCCTTGGCCGGCGTGAAGGTGGCCACCAGGGCGCGCAGGCTGTTGGCGGCCTCCTCGGCGCCGTACTGGGCGGCGAAGGCGCTGAACTCCTGCTTGGAGGCCCGCGTGAAGAACACGCTGCCGGGCAGCGTCTCCACCTCGGCCTTCAGGCCCAGGCGGGTCCACATCTGCGCCACGGCCTGGGCGATGGCAGCGTCACCGGGGTAGCGGTCGTTGGTGGTGTGCAGCACGATGCGAAAGCCCTGCGCCCAGCCGGCTTCCTTGAGCAGGGCCTGCGCGCGCAACAGATCGTGCGGGTCCGGCTTGACGTCCTTGGGGGCGGTGGGGAACGCGTCCGACAGCATCTGCCCGGCGGGCACGCCACTGCCTTCCAGCACCCGGTCCACCATGAGCGCGCGGTTCAGCGCCAGCGACAGCGCCTTGCGCACCCGGGCATCCTTCAACGGGTTGCGGTCCAGGGGCTTGCCGTCCTTGGCGGTGATGAAGGGGGACACATCACGCGCAGAGTCCAGCGCGATGTAGTGCACCAGCGCGGCCGGCCCACCGCGCACGAGCGAGAAGCGGTTGTCCTTCTTCAGGCGCGCCAGGTCGGCGCTGGGCACGGCGTCGATGGCATCCACCTGGCCCGACAGCAGCGCAGCCAGACGCGCGCTGTCCTTGGCCAGCACCACTTCGGTGACGCGGGCCCAAGGCGGCTTGGGGCCCCAATAGCGCTCGTTGCGCTCGACCACCAGGCGCTCGCCGTTGACCCACTCCCCCAGCTTGAAGGGGCCCGTGCCCACGGCGGCCTTGCCGCTGTTGAAGTCCTGCGTGGTGACGCCCTTGCCCACCGAGGCCGAGATGATCAGCACATTGGCCAGATCCATGGGCAGCCCCGGGTGTACGGCCACGGTCTTCATGTGCAAGGTGTGGCTGTCGATCTTGATGATGCGCTCCACGCTGCGCGTGAACTGCGAGAACGAATTGGGCGAGTTGGGTACGTTGGGAACGCGCTCCCAGGTGAAGATCACGTCGTCAGCCGTGAAGGGCACGCCGTTGTGGAACACCACACCCTGGCGCAGCTTGACTTCCCAGGTCAGCGGGTCCAGCGTCTTCCACGACACCGCCAAGTTCGGCTTGAGCTGCAGCTTCTCGTCCAGGGTGATCAGGTGCTCGAAGATCAGCGGGTGGGACGACCCGGTAGGAAACGCCGCAAAAAAGTGCGGGTCCAGGGTGTTGAGCTCAAGCTTGGTGCCCAGCGTGAGGTTCTGGGCGTACACGGGTGCACCGGCGCACAGGCCGGCACACAGCGCCAGCAGCGCGGCAAGACGACGGGTCAGGGTCACGAACATCAACGGCTTCTCCAAGGGCCCTCAGCCCCAAAAGCTGTCATTGGAGCCGCAGTGCGCCCTGTGGGGAATAGGTATCTTTCCCCGCATCAACCCCTGCCCTCATGCCCCGCAGCGGCCCAGAACGGGCAGGTCGCGCATAGACTTCCGACTCGTCAAGAAGGACCGCACAGGCCGCTGCAGGAGCAACAACACCCATGCCCCAAGTCATCACCAACATCGAAGACCTGCGCGTCCTGGCGCAGCAGCGCGTGCCGCGCATGTTCTACGACTACGCCGACTCCGGCTCGTGGACCGAGAGCACCTACCGCGCCAACGAGAGTGACTTCGCCAAGATCAAGCTGCGCCAGCGCGTGGCCGTCAACATGGAAGGCCGCAGCACGGCCACCCAGATGGTGGGCATCGACTGCAAGATGCCGGTGGCCATCGCCCCCACGGGCCTGACAGGCATGCAGCACGCCGACGGCGAGATCCTGGCAGCACAGGCGGCAGAGAAGTTCGGCGTGCGCTTTACGCTGTCCACCATGAGCATCTGCTCCATCGAGGACGTGGCCGCGCGCACCACGCAGCCCTTCTGGTTCCAGCTCTACGTGATGCGCGACCGCGACTTCATCGAGCGCCTGATCGACCGCGCCAAGGCCGCCAAGTGCGACGCTCTGGTTCTCACGCTGGACCTGCAGATCCTGGGCCAGCGCCACAAGGACCTGAAGAACGGCCTGTCCGCGCCGCCCAAGCTCACGGTGGCCAACATCCTGAACATGATGACCAAGCCGCGCTGGTGCATGGGGATGCTGGGCACGCCGCGCCGGCAGTTCGGCAACATCGTGGGGCACGTCAAGGGCGTATCCGACATGGCGAACCTCTCGGCCTGGACGGCCGAGCAGTTCGACACCCAGCTGAACTGGGGCGACGTGGAGTGGATCAAGAAGCGCTGGGGCGGCAAGCTCATCATCAAGGGCATCCAGGACGTGGAAGACGCCAAGCTCGCGGCCGACAGCGGCGCCGATGCGCTCATCGTCAGCAACCACGGCGGGCGTCAGCTGGACGGCGCGCAAAGCAGCATCGAGGCGCTGCCAGCCATCGCGGCCGAGGTGGGCTCGCGCATCGAGGTGCACATGGACGGCGGCATCCGCTCCGGCCAGGACGTGCTCAAGGCTTGGGCCCTGGGTGCGCGCGGCACCTACATCGGCCGCGCCTTCCTCTACGGCCTCGGCGCGATGGGCGGCGAAGGCGTGACCAAGGCGCTGCAAATCATCCACAAGGAACTCGACCTGACCATGGCCTTCTGCGGCCGCACCAAGATCGCCGACGTGGATCGCTCCATCCTGCTGCCGGGGACGTTTCCCACGGCTTGAGGTGCGGGCGGGCCGGCAGTGCCGGTCCACCCCGACCCTCAGGCCTCAGCTCCTCAGGCCTTGGGCAGCGTCACCCCGCGCTGGCCCTGGTACTTGCCGCCGCGGTCCTTGTAGCTGGTCTCGCAGACCTCGTCGCTCTCGAAGAACAGCACCTGCGCGCAGCCTTCGCCGGCGTAAATCTTGGCCGGCAACGGCGTGGTGTTGCTGAACTCCAGCGTCACGTAGCCTTCCCACTCGGGCTCGAAGGGGGTGACGTTGACGATGATCCCGCAGCGCGCGTAGGTGCTCTTGCCCAGGCAGATGGTGAGCACGTTGCGCGGGATGCGGAAGTACTCCATCGTGCGCGCCAGCGCAAAACTGTTGGGCGGGATGATGCAGACATCACTCTCGATATCGACGAAGCTCTTCTCGTCGAAGTTCTTTGGGTCCACCACGGTGCTGTGGATGTTGGTGAAGACCTTGAACTCACGCGCGCAGCGAATGTCGTAGCCGTAGCTGGAGGTGCCGTAGCTGACGATGCGCTGGCCGTCGGCAGCGTGCCGCACCTGCCCGGGCTCGAAGGGCTCGATCATGCCGTGCGCTTCGGCCATGCGGCGGATCCAACGGTCGCTCTTGATGCTCATGCCATGCCTTGGAATGCGCCCCTGCGGCGCTCGAGGATTCTAGGAGGCTGACAGACGCTCAGCGCTCCATTAGCATCGCCGGGACAGACCAGCCCGCCGCGCTGGAAACTCTGGAACTTCAGGAGGACTCGCGATGCCCACACCGTTCCGCCCGGCCCTCACGCTGCTCACCCAGTACGCGGCCTATCACCGCGACCGGCGCAACATCCAGACGCACCTGGTGGGCGTGCCGCTGATCGTCTTCGCGATCGGCGTGCTGCTGTCGCACCCGGTGGTACCCGTTGGCGAATGGGCGCTCACCCCCGCCTGGGCGCTGTTCGCGCTGACCTCGCTGTGGTACCTGACACGAGGCGAGTTCACCCTGCAGGTGGCGGTGGTGGCAGTGATGGCGCTGCTGATCGGCTCAGCGCAGGTGCTGGGCCAGTCCAGCCCCTCCTGGGTGGCCTGGGGTGTGGGGCTCTTCGTGCTGGGCTGGCTGATCCAGTTCGTGGGCCACTACTACGAGGGCCGCAAGCCCGCCTTCGCCGACGATCTGGTGGGCCTGCTGGTGGGGCCGATGTTCGTGGTGATGGAGCTGCTCGCCGCCGCCGGCGCGTGCCGCGCCTTGATGGCCCGCATCGAGGCCGAGGCCGGCCCCACCCACCTGCGCGACCTCACGGGCACGGCGGCCTGAAGCGCAGGCCCCGATCGGCTGGCGGCCTGCCCCCTGCGGCGTAGGCTGGTCAGCTGTCCGCCGTGAATCCGATCGACTTGACGATAGGCCCCCAGCGCTCGGTGTCAGCCTTCAACAGCGCCGCCAGCTCCGCAGGCGTGGAGGACTTCGCCTCCAGGCCCATCACCGCCAGGCCGTCCACGGTCTCCTTGTCGGCCAGGGCCGCACGCAGTGCGGCATTGGCCCGCTGCACCACGTCGGTCGCCGCCTTGCCCGGCAGGTAGAAGCCGAACCACTCGCTGAAGGCCATGTCGCGCAGGCCTTGCTCCACCAGGGTGGGCGTGTCCGGGGCGAAACGGCTGCGAGCAGCCCCCGTGGCCGCGAGCAGGCGGCATTTGCCCGCCGCCACGTGCTGCGTGAACTCGCCGATCGGACCGGAGACGGCCTGGACCTGGCCGCCGATCATGTCCAGGATGGCGGGCTGCGTTCCCCGGTACGGCACGTGCTTGAGGTCCACGCTGGCGCTGCGACCGAGCAGCACGCCGATGAAGTGCGGCACCGAACCCGCGGCCGGGGAGCCGAAGTTGGCCTGTGCCGGGTTGGCCTTGCACCAGGCCAGGAACTCGGCCACGTTGCGCACCGAGGCCGGCACCGCAGGCCCCACAGCGAATCCGAAGTCGAAGGTGCAGCCCAGCGTGACGGGTGTGAGGTCAGCCACCGGGTCATAAGGCAGGCGACGGTAGATGTGAGGGTAGATGCCCAGCATGGACATGGGCGTCTGCAGGAGCGTGGCGCCATCCGGCGCCATGGTGCGTACGCCCTGAATGGCGATCTGCCCGCCCGCGCCGGTGCGGTTCTCCACCACCACGCTGCGGCCGTAGCCGGGAGCCATCTTGGCGGCCACGCGTCGACAAATCGTGTCGGACGTGCCGCCCGGAGGAAAGCCCGTGATGATCTTCACGGACTCGAACGCAGACTGGGCCTGGGCGGACAAGCCCCAGGCAGGAAGACCGAGAACGGCAGCTGACTGAATGATGCGACGACGGGAAAGACTCATCTGGATGTCTCCGGGTGGTTGTGGGGGAAGGTCAGGGTGACAGGGCGTTGGGCCAAGCCTTCTGGGCCTCGGCCGTCACCCGGCAAGGTTAAGGCTGAAGGCCACACCGCTGTCAACCGAGAGAAAACACTCGGGTTGCGGAAGCGGCGGCTGCCTGAGCACGGGTACGGTAGGCGCGACAAGGTTGGGGCCCTGCGGGGTTCAGCCGCCCCACACCTCCTGCGCCACTTCCACCACGCGCTCCAGCTTGCGCCACTGGTCGTCCACCGACAGCGCGTTGCCGTGGTGCGTGCTGGAGAAGCCGCACTGCGGGCTGAGCGCCAGTTGCTCCAGGGGCACCACCCGGGCCGCCTCGTCGATGCGGCGCTTGAGCGCATCCTTGCTCTCCAGCTCGCCCACCTTGGTGGTCACCAGGCCCAGCACCACGGTCTTGCCCTTGGGCAGGGCCCGCAGGGGCTCGAAGCCGCCGGCACGGGCGTTGTCGAACTCCATGAACCAGCCGTCCACGTCAGTGGAGAACATGGCCTCGACCACGGGGTCGTAGCCGCCCTCGGCCACCCAGGCGCTCTTGAAGTTGCCGCGGCAGGTGTGGATGGTGACCGTCATGTCGTCCGGCCGGCCACGCAGCGCCTCGTTCAGGGTGCGGGCATAGCGCTGCGGCAGTGCGGCCGGGTCGTCGCCATTGGCGCGGCAGTTGGCCTGGATCTTGGGGTCGCACAAGTAGGCGAAAGTGATGTCGTCCAACTGCAGGTAGCGGCAACCCGCGGCCGCCAGATGCGCGATGGCGGCGCGGTAGGCGGCGGCCACGTCGTCCCAGAAAGCGTCCAGGTCGGGGTAGACCTCGCGCGAGATGGCCGCCCGCCCGCCCCGCAAGTGGAGCATCGAGGGCGAGGGAATGGTCATCTTGCCCACCGCGGCGGCGCCACCGGAGGGCAGTGAGTCCACCTGCGATTTCAGATAGGCGAAGTCATCAGCCATGATGGGCCGGCTGCATCCCACCGGGCCGGTGACGGAGGCGATGGGGGGTTGCTCCGACTGGCCTTCGATCTTGAACTTCGGCCCGTCGTTGTGCTTCAGGGTCACGCCATCGAGCTGGCCCAAAAAGTCCAGATGCCACCAATCGCGACGGAACTCGCCGTCAGTGATGGCCTGCAGGCCGATGTCCCGCTGGCGCTGGACGATCTCGGCCACAGCGCGATCTTCGGCTTCGCGAAGGGCCTGCGCGTCGATCTCGCCGCCCTTCCAGCGGGCACGGGTTTGCACAAGCCACGCCGGGCGCAACAGGCTGCCGACCTGGTCGGCACGAAAAGGCGGTTTGGGGAGCTTGGGGGGCTGGCTCATGGGCGGTCTCCAGGGGGCGAGCCCCGGTCAACCCGCCACGACCCTCATCGCAGCTCGCCGGGGCTCCGGCTCGGCGTCGAAACGCTCGAAGCCGGTGTAACACAGGAAATGGCGGTTGGCGGCACGGCCGAACAGCGTCATGCCCAGGCGTTCGGCCATCTCATGGCCCATGGCGGTGACGCCGTTGCGTGACACCACGATGGGCACGCCGATGCGCGCGGACTTCATCACCATCTCGCTGGTCAGCCGGCCCGTGGTGTAGAACACCTTGTCCTCACCCGGCACACCGTGCAGCGCCATCCAGCCAGTGATGGTGTCAATGGCGTTGTGGCGGCCCACGTCCTCCACGAACATCAGCATGCGCCCTTGCTGGAACAGGGCACAGCCGTGCACCGAGCCGGCCTTGCGGTGGATGCTGTCCTGCTGGCGCATGGTTTCCAGCACGCGGTACAGCGTGCTCTGGCTGATGCGCGCCACGGCCGCATCGGGCAGGCGCAGCGTGGCCAGTTGGCTCATCACATCGCCGAACACGGTGCCCTGGCCGCAGCCGGTGGTCACCACGCGGGTGGCCGTCTTGCGGTCCAGGTCGGTGATGCCCGAATGCGTCTTGACGGCGGCGGCGCCCACGTCCCAGTCGACCGTGATGGACTCCACCTCGTCGGCCCGCTCGATCAGGCCCTGGTTGGCCAGGTAGCCCAGCACCAGCAGCTCGGGCATGGCGCCCAGGGTCATCAGCGTGACCAGTTCGCGCTTGTCGACGAAGACGGTCAGCGGCCGCTCGGCCGGGATGTGGATGCTGCGCGGCTCGCCGTGCTCGTCGACGATGCGGATCTCGCGCAGCAACTCGCAGCGGGCCTGCGTCAGACGCGGTGCGCCCGGGATGGGGGCGGGCGAGGGCATGGGCCGTGCCGGCGCCGGTTCCCTGTCGGCAGGCGCCTGCGCACCCGGCGCAGCGCTGGGTGTGCCCGCGCTGGAATGCACCGGGGGCGTCATGGTGGGCAGCCGTCCCTGGGGGGCTACTTCTTGGCCGGTGCGGCTGCAGGGGCGGCGGCTACTGCCTTGGCGGGGGCAGCAGCGGCCGCGGGGGCCGCAGCCGCGACGGTGGCAGGCGGCGGATAGACGAAGGCCCCAGGGTCGGCGCACGGCGCCAGGCCCGCGGTGGGCTTGACCGCCTTGCCTTGCTTCTTGGCCTCGGCCGCGTATCGGCCGGCCACGGCATCCATGGACTTGCACAGCTTGTAGTTGTCCACCTTGCCCGTGTGCGCGGTCTTGGCGGCGGTCTCTGCGGCCTTGGCCTTGGCTTCGTCAGACAGCGGGGGCAGTTTGGCCCACACCGCAGCAGAAGACAGCAGCAGGCTGGCGAAGGTGAAGACAGCGGTGCGTTTCATGTGATCTTGTATGGATGCCTCCCGGCGATAGGTGCAAACCCGTATCGTGTTGTGAAGAAGTCGGCTGCTGCCTTGTATCCGGCCTTTGCTGTGGTTTGCGCTGGTTGCCCAGCGCTGCCCACGGGCCCCGA
>Ga0315907_10002080_pt1 | contig 25929 bp, 15 predicted proteins | sample LakEriMetagenome_3_FD_203525 | JGI IMG/M metagenome (GOLD analysis project Ga0315907, IMG submission 203525) | Freshwater fungal communities from buoy surface, Lake Erie, Ohio, United States - Buoy 12 MA123 | ecosystem: Environmental > Aquatic > Freshwater > Lake > Lake biofilm | place: USA...
AAGAGCATGAGGCCGATCGGGTGGTTGCACGCATTCAATCTTTGCGCGCAGGTACGGCCACTACAGCGGGCGGCATTCAATACCGAGACTACAAAGAATTTGCCGTTTTGTACCGCGCCAATCACATGGCCAAGCCGTTTGAAAAAGCTCTGCGGCGTGCGCAAATTCCTTACAAGGTGTCGGGCGGTCAAAGTTTTTTTGACCGTGCAGAAATCAAAGACTTGTGCGCTTGGTTTCGCTTGTGGGTCAACAACAACGATGACCCCGCTTTCTTGCGCGCTGTGACCAGCCCCAAGCGCGGCATTGGGCACCAAACATTGGCAGGCCTGGGCACGCTGGCCAGCCAATACAAACTAAGCTTGTTTGAGGCTTTGTTTTCCAACAGCTTGGGCAGCAGGTTGTCGGCGCGTGCAGTGGGCAGCTTGCATGAGTTTGGCCGCTACATGAACGATTTGGAATACCGCGCCAAACGCACCCATGGCGCCGAGGATGCCAAAGCTTTTTTGTTGCTGTGGCTCAAAGAAATTGGTTACGAAAAACATTTGTACGACGGTGAAGACAACGAGAAAGTGGCCGCAGCGCGTTGGACCAACGTGCTGGAATTTGTCGATTGGATGTCGGGGCGTTGCGGCGGGACTATCGACGATGCCGCAGGGGTGAGCATGGCCTCTGAAACCAAATCCTTGCTGGAAGTGGCGCAAACCATTTCTTTGTTGTCCACCTTGAATGAACGCGAACAAGACCCCAATGTGGTGACCTTGTCGACGCTGCATGCCGCCAAAGGATTGGAATGGCCCCATGTGATGCTGGTTGGTGTGAACGAAGGTTTGCTGCCATTCAAAATGGACGAGGACAACAAAGAGTCAGTCGACGCTACATTGCATGCAGAGGGCCAGCTGTCAAGGCTTCAAGAAGAGCGGCGCTTGATGTATGTGGGCATTACACGCGCACAAAGAACTTTGGCTGTGAGCTGGACTCGGCGCCGCAAAAAAGGCCGGGAAACCATCGCTGCCCTGCCGAGCCGGTTTATTCAAGAAATGGCGCTCGACAAAAACACCATCAAAGAAGATCCGCGTGAGAAGTTGCGCGCATTGCGTGCAGAATTTGCGCTTAAAGCGGCGGCTTCTGCGGCCAAACAAAAAGACTAAGCTGATGTCCGAACCACCAACTCGCTGCTCAACTGGCGCGAGGCAGGTTGGCCACCCCGCATCACTTCTTGAAGTGACTCTAAAAGGGCTCTTGCTGCGAGATCAAGTGGTTGTCGGATTGTACTGAGAGGTGGAAAGCTGTGACGAGATGCATCGACGTCGTCATAACCAATGACAGCAATGTCGTCGGGCACTTTCAAGCCCCGCGCGTTGAGCACGCCCATAGCATTGATGGCGATTAAATCACTGGCTGCAAACAAGCCATCAATCTGAATGCCTTTGTCACAAAACGCATGCATGGCTTGCTGCGCTTCTAAGGGGGTATAGGGAGATTGAATGCACAATTCTTGACGCATTGCCAAGGAATTTGTTTGAAGGGCTTGGCAATAGCCATCAAAGCGAAACTTGGCTTCACCAGATTTAAAGTCACCTAAAAATGCGATTTGACGACAGCCTTTGTGGATCAAATGGGAAGTCGCTTGAAAGCCTCCGCTGAAATTGTCGCTACCAACACTGCAATACAGCTGATCTGGCAGCATGGCACCCCAAACGACCAAGGGAACACGCCGCATCGCCAAGGCATTGAGTTGATCGTGGTGATCCCACTGACCGACCATGACCATGCCGGCTACGCGGCCAGAGTCGTAAAGGGCAGCACATTCGTCCAAGTGATCGGCATCAACACGCGACAAAAGCAAATCGTATTGGGCTGCTGTCATGGCATCAGCCAATTGACCCATCATGGCCAAAAAGAAGGGGTCGGTCAGTTGCATGGGCAAATGGGCACGGTAGGGAATGACCAAGCCCAAGGTGCGATTTTCCCCGCTACGCAAATTTTTGGCGCCAGCGTGAACGGTGTATTGGTGCGCTTGCGCTAACGCTTGAATGCGTTCGCGCGTTTCGGGACGTATGGCCTCGCTGCCGTTGAGGGCGCGGGAAACAGTGGCAGTAGATACGCCTGCCAATTTGGCAATGTCGGCCATTTGAATTTTGCGTTTGTCGAGCATGTATGCTTCAAGACCTGATTTGACACAGATGCGCCACAGAGAACTTTTGAATATTCAATTGTTCGCCTGCCAAATTTTCCACAACTGAGCCAATTCGACTGCGGTGGCATCGCCTTGAACACTGTCCCACATTTTGACAGCCTCCAATTTTTGACCCATTTTGGACAACACGAGACCCGCGTGCAATCTTGTTTCTGCCTCACGCCTTAAGCCGCCCATGGCCAATGCTTTGTTGTAGAAATCATTCGATTGATTCCATTTTTGTTTAGAGGCATACACATCGGCCAAACTGGCCAATGTGTTGGCGTCTTTGGCTGACTTTTCTATGGCGGGTAAAGCTTTTTCATCTTCGTTCAGACGCTGTTGAACTTGGAGACGCAACTTTTGATGATTGGCAGCATCGCTGCCTTTACCCATGTTGCCAGCTGCATAGGCAAGCTCTACGATGCGGGCGGCTTCTGCAGGCAAACCCGCATTGAGTGCCAAGTTGGCCATGACGACATATTCAACCGTGTCTTCCATGTTGCCTGTTATTTCAAGCAAACGGTACAGGTCTAAATCGAAGCGCGCATTGAAGTTGGCTTTTCTCGCCACGCGCGCAATGATTTCTGACCAATAGGCCTTACTTGGATACTTTTGGAGCAAGGTTTTGAGCGTATTGTTGTATGCCTCGTCGTCTTTCAATTGGCGCTGACTGAAAGCCATGAGGCGGTAGTCACTTTCTGGCGTCTTGAGCTTGGCCGCTTCATCCAAACGGATTTTTTCTTTGACTTCTTGAACCACTTCTTCATGTCTATTCAAGACCGACAGTGTTTGAACGACCACAGGCCACACTGATGGGTTGCTGCCTTCTAACTTTAAATATGTGCGGCCCCAACTGACCACCCTTGCTAAATCTTTTGCTTGTTGGCTGGCACTTAACAAAGATTCAATGAGGGTCAGCTTATGGGCCGGAGGTGCATCCTCGGGTAACTCTTGAAGCAGGGCCTCAAGGGTTCTCACAGCCAAAGGAAATTGTTTGGCTTGCATAGCTGCAATGGCCAGCGTTCGTTGAATGAAGGGTTTTTCAATCGCCGTGATACCGGGTGTGGACAAGCCTTGCTGAGCCATCGCGATGGCGCTTTCAAATTCACCAGCTTTGAGCGCTTCTTGGGCAGCCTGTAATGATTTGGCAACCTCGGTACGCTCAACCACCTGGGCACTGGCTCCAAAAGTAAGCCCAAAAACCAGCAAGGCACTGAGACAAACTAAAGGCAACATCTTTTGAGAGATTGAACCTTGGGATGAAATTGGGAAAAATAGAAAACGAGTGGGCATGGTTTAAGCTGAAAAACGCTGGAAGAGAACTATAAAGAACTCAAAGAACTGTTTTGCTGTAATTTTGGTACAGACGAGAAAGATTTTCGTCTATTTGATCGAGATTTCAAAACTTCAACTGGTCAATAATTAATTAAAAAGAATTCACTTTTAAGCGGTTTATTTTCTGCAACACATAGGGTATTTCCGAAGTGAATAGATATCTAGTTTTACTACACAATAGCTCTGTGCAATCGTTTACATGAAGTTCTCAAGGGTAGCACACCTCATTTATTTTCTCAATTTAAGGTCAAAAGAATGACACAAACAAACCAAAAATCTCGCAAGGTGGATGGACAACGCGGTTTCCAAATCAGCCCTGTAGCGGCTGGTTGCGCCGTTTTGTTGATCAGTGTTGCTGGCACTGCTTATGCTCAGCAAGCCAGTGGAGAAGTCGTCATCACAGGTATTAGGGCTTCGATTGAAAGCGCAATCAGTCAGAAAAAAAATGCCGTCGGTGTCATAGAGGCTATTGCCCCAGAAGATTTGGGCAAATTGCCAGATGCCAGCATTGCTGATTCAATCAATCGCCTCCCAGGTGTTGCTGGTCAACGTAACATTGAAGGCCGCTCACAACAACTGAGCATTCGCGGCATGCCACCAGATTTTTCAACTACTTTGTTGAATGGCCGCGAACAAACCAACCCCAACGACAGCCGTGGCGTTGAATACGACGCCTATCCTTCCGAGCTGATCAATGGTGTCACTTTGCATAAAAGTCCTGATGCCACCCTCATGGGTCAAGGTATCTCAGGCACTGTGAACATGAACACCATTCGGCCACTCAGTGTGAAGGGGCGCCAATTAACGGTAGGTCTTGGAACACAGACGCCCAGTTCAGGGGTTGGTCCTTCAGGCTCCATGAACAACCAACGTTTAACCTATGTCGACCAATTCAATAACGGCATGTTGGGCATTGCCATCGGTGCAACCCGCAGGAGCGGCACCAGCTTTACAAAATCGACCGACTTCTGGGACAACGCTGATTCTTTCAGTGGCGGTCCAAAGCTGCCATTTGGTAAAAATGTTGCGCTGAACAACGGGATGAACAAGATTACTCGGGAAGGCGTGATGGCGGTAGTGGAGCTAAAGCCCAACAGTCAGTACTCCACCATGTTGGATCTCTATTCTTCTAACACTGACAGAAGCTCAATCACACGGAAAATTTTGTTCCCTGATATGAACGGGGGCACTTTAAGCAATGCCGTAACTGCTGGTGGCATCGCCATGGCGGGTAATATCGCCGGCCGGGGTAACGACCACGTTCTCCAATCAGTTGGTGCAGATGCCAATGACAAAAATACAGCGATTGGCTGGAATAACAAGTTCAAGCTTGACAACAAATCCATGCTGACAGTTGACTTGTCAAAGTCTTCATCCAAACGGACAGAGACCATCATTGACTCAAACGCTAGAGCAATGGGTGCAAGCACAGTCCTTGGATTTGATGCGATCAACGGTTTCCCGGTCATCACCAACAGTTTTAACTTTGCAGGCGCAACCAATTTGCAGTTGGGTAGCCAATGGGGTAATGGTTGGCTCAAAAAACCGCGCGTTGATGACGATCTAAGTGCTCTGCGAGTGGAATACTCTCGAGCTTTAGACAACAAGGTTTTCTCTGACTTTACAGTGGGCATCAATCAATCCAAAAGAACCAAAGTTCTGGATATGACAGAGGGCTCCGTGACCCCCACGACAACCCAACTGCCAGTCAGTGGGTCAGCATCAGTAGGTTACACAGGCAGTGTTCAAGTACCCACATGGGATCCCTTGGCTTTTGTCAGCAAGGGCACTTACACCTACACAGATATGGGTAATCAATCTTGGGCGCAAGCCAAGCGATGGGCTGTTGAAGAAAACATTCAGACCATTTATTCCAAGTTGGACATCGATACCAAATTATTTAATGTTCCAACACGCGGAAATTTAGGCTTGCAAATTGTTTCTGCTGAGCAAGCGGGCTCAGGCAATCAGTCAGGCGCTGTGGCGACTTGGAACAACGGTTCAAATTGCCCCGCAGGAACCACTCCCCAAGACGCAAGTGCATCCAACAAAAATTGCTACTACTACCAAGATCCAGGTAGCCGCAAAACAGAAAGTGCAAGCTATAAAGATGTTTTACCAAGCTTGAACCTTGCTTTCGCCCTTGCTGACGACCAGATCGTGCGTGTAGGTGCCGGCAAAATGGTGGCACGTCCCACTATGCGTGACATGCGTGCAAATGCAGAATGGAAATGCTGGCAAGACGCCACACAGCTGAGCGCGACCCGTTGTCAGTCTGGCGACAATCGCAGCGGCAATGGTGGCAATCCACAACTAGAACCGTTCCGCGCTACGACATTTGACCTGGGCTTCGAAAAGTATTTTGGCAAAAAAGCCTACGTCGGAGTTGCTGGCTTCTATCGTGATCTAGACACATTTATCTATTCTGAAACCATTCAAAAAGATTTTGTGAATCAGGCCATGAAGACCAACGGCGTCTATCCTTTGATCAACTACACTGCTCCTAAAAACGGCAAAGGTGGGTCAATTCAAGGTGTCGAACTGACGGCCAATGCACCGCTAGACATGCTGAGCCCAACGCTTTCAGGTTTTGGTTTGTATATCAGTCACTCCAATACCAGCAGCCAAGTCTCTATTCCTAACACCGCTGGCGGAAGCGCTTCTCAAATGGCCATGCCTGGTCTATCGCGCAAAGTTACAAACATGAACTTCTATTACGAGAAGAATAGTTTCAGCGCAAGGCTTGGACAGCGTGATCGCTCTGACTTCGTTGGTCAGATTACCTCGAATGAATACAACCGCGAGTTAATCTACATCAAGGCTGAGAAGATTTTAGATGCTCAAGTCGGCTACGAGTTCAAACAAGGTCCTTACCGTGGTCTTGGTATCTTTGCGGTCGCAAACAACCTAACCAATGCTGCCTATGAGACATACAAAGTCAACGCTGATGGCACACGGGAGCCAAGAGGTAAACTGCAATACGGCAAGTCCTTCGGCTTGAACCTTAACTACAAGTTCTAAAAAACTTGCTCTTAAAAGCCTGGCAGTTGAAAAATTTGCCAGGCTTTTTTTCGTCTATGGCGCGCAGTATTTTTTCAAGGATCAGGCTACCTTGTTTGAGTTGCACCCCAAAACCAAGCACTTAGAGGTGGTATGGATACCGTCATTTGCTGCCCTTCAAAGGTCACTGTGCCCTTACCCCACCACATTGCACCATGCTTGTTTAACAACGGATGGGGTGTCTTGTAGGTGTGTATTTGCATTTGCTCACTGTTGTTGAAAGCCATCACCACGTGCTCGGTTGCCGTCTGACGGCTGAGTACCATGCTGCTGGAAGTACTCACCAAAGGCGCACTCAAAATACCTCTTCTTAAAACTGGCTTGTCTTGTCTCAGTTTGAGCAAGGCTTTGAAGTCTGCGCGCAATGCCATATCGGGCTGCCCGCCCAAATCGGCCCAAGGGTATGTCATGCGGTTGTAGGGATCATCTCCGCCCGTGACCCCCACCTCGTCGCCATAGTAAACCGTCGGCGAGCCTGGCAAACTCATTTGCACCGCCGTGGCCAAACGCAATTTTTGTTTGGCCTTTTGAAGCGCTTCAGGTGATGCACCCAACGGTCCTCCCAGTACATGCAAGGCGCGCGCTTGATCATGACTCGACAATAAGTTCATCAGCGCATGAAACGCCTGAGGTGGATAGGCCTCGCGCAAGTGCTCCAAATTGGCGGACAGTGCACGTGCATCGCTGCCGTTGGCAAAATCCAAGATGGCGTTGCGCATCACATAGTTCATGGTGGCGTCAAAGGTGTCACCTAAGAAGTATTTAGACGCATCAAACCAAGTTTCTGCGATGGTGACGGCATCGGGTTTGGTTTGCTTGACGGCTTTGCGCCACTCTCGCCAAAAATCATCAGGGACCCAAGGTGCAACGTCCATGCGCCACCCCGAGGCACCCAGCTTCAACCATTTGCGTGTGACAGAGTCTTTGTCACCATAGGCATATTGTCGCCAGCCTGGCGATTTCTTGTTCAACTCGGGCAAATCTGCCAACCCAACCCATCCTTTGAATTGCTTCTCTGGGTCAGTTTGTGTAGGGTCCAATGTAAACCAACTGGCAAAGGGTGAGTTGGCTTGAATTTGGTTGTTGGCAAATGCACCTTGGGTTTGCGATTTGAAATTACCAAATCGATCAAAGTACTTGGAGTCAGCACCCACATGGTTCAACGAAGCATCAGCAATGACGCGGATGCCACGCTTAGCGGCCTCTTGGGTTAAGCGGGTGAAGTCGGCATTGGTGCCAAAGGCTGGATCAATTTCTTGAAAGTCTGCAGTATCGTATTTGTGATTGCTGGCTGCCTTGAAGACCGGTGTCATGTAAATCGTGTTGGCACCCAAATCTTGGATGTCATCTAGTTTTTGAATGATGCCTTCTAAATCGCCCCCAAAGAAATCATTGTTGTAGTGCGCATCAGAGCCATCGCCCGTACCGGGCTTATAAGGCTTATCTAACCAATTGGCGTGAACTTCAATGGGATGGCTTTGGTATTTTCTTTGGCCCACTTTGGGATCGTTGGCGGGGTTGCCGTTGCGGTATCGGTCTGGAAAGACAAAGTAATAAACCGCATCTTGTGCCCAATGGGGTACTTTAAAGGCAGGGTCATAGACAGTTACACGAAATCTTCGAATGCGCCGCTCTTGATCGGGGGCAGGGCTAACTTGTCCCAGGCCACCACTGCCCTTTTCTTGCGTCCAATAAATGGCTTCTGAGTTGTTTTGATAGACATACTTAACGCCGTCAATGGTCACTTCAAACCAATAGCCATAGATGGCTTTGTCTTTAAAACGATAGCTGGCTTTGAACAAGTCATGGGTATCTGCTTTGGAGCGCTTCATGTTGATGCGCGCTAAATTTTGGTAATCTAAAAATTCTTGATTGCCCTCTAAACGCCTCATATCCAAAACCAAAGTAGCGCTCTCAACCCCTGGCAAAGCTTTAAGTGTCCAGTTGACTGTTTGGTGTTCCGGTACTGCGCCAAAAGGCTGACGAGAGGTCAACTCTCGAGAATGGTGGTACAGACTAAGGGCAACGGGGTTTGTCACTGCCACTTGCCGAGGATCGACAAAGGTCTGAGGCAACAATTCAAGCAAGGCATGGCCGCTCAAAAAACTTACACGCAAAGTGTGCAAGCCAGAAAATGTGAGCTTGGTGCTTGGACCATTGGGCTTGTCTGGTAACAAGGCCATGGCATTGGGCGGCGTGGCCATCTTTCGATCGGGCACTGACCAACTGCTTTTGGCTTGCCACTTGGCATCAGCCAATTTGAATTCGTGCTCACCCTGCAATTTGACGTTCAAATAAAACGCATTGCAGTCCCACACAAATTCAAAATCTTCTTGCGCTGTCCAACCATTCATACTGCCCCGCAAAAACATGGGCGGAATATTTTGGGGCGCTGCTTGGCAAGTGGCGTTAGTACCTTGCGCCACATTGACGCTGAGTGGCGGCGTCTGCGCTATCGCCACGGTACCAAGCCCCAGACAACAGCTGACAGACCACACTTTGAATGGGGTGAACTTCATTATTTTTCTACAGCAAAGACATAGACGGACTGCGCGGGCATGCTGAGCTGAGCGCCAATTTGGTTAGATTTACCCTTGCTAGGGTAGATCGGGCGAAGTGTAGCGTTGCTGTCAATACCTTCCAACTGAAGGGCTGCAGGCCGAATGCCGTAATTGATGACTACTGCGCTGTGCTCTTGACCAGCCTTTCTTTGATAAGCCAAGACTTGGCCTTGGGCTTGCGCCGCTTCGTAGCTTCCTTTGGCAAGGGAGATGCGTGAGTTGCGAAGCTTCAGCATTTCGCGATAAAAAGACCAAAGACTGTTGTTATTTACTTTTTGTCCTTGAGCATGGTGCGTACTGACATTGCCGGACACAGCACGGTAAGGTTGAGCTGAGGTAAAGCCAGCAGTTTTCTCGTTGGGTTGCCAGCTGTAAGGACCCCTGATAAAGGGATCATCGGTTAAACCTTTGGCGCCGGCCATGCCAATTTCTTCTCCATAATAAATGAAGGGGGTTCCTGGCAATAACAAGTAAGTTGCAGCAGCCAACTTGTATTGCACTTCGTTGCCATTGACTTGATCCCACAATCGTTTGCCTGCAAACTGATCGTGATTGGAAGCAAAACTGGCCAGTGTGTGAGGCGCTTGCGTGTAGTACTGCGCTACTTTTTGAATAGCCTCTGCGTCGCCTTTTGCGGCTTTTGAAATTTGATTTTCTAAACCAAATGCAAATGCACCGCCGCAAATGTCTTCGCGCGCATACACCTTGGGTTCTGCCGTGGCTTCACAGACGACAAACTTGTTGGGATACGACTTTATCAACTTTGTGAAATGATGTGTGAGCTGTCGACTTTCAGGTTGATCGTTCCAATCTTTGGCATTGTTTTCAATCAAATGCGGTGTTGCATCCAGTCGAAATCCGTCAATGCCTCGGTCTAACCAAAATTTCAAATTGTCCTCGTGGTATTTAACAACTTCCGGGTTGCGCATGTTGAAATCGGGCATAGGCGCGCCAAAGGTCGCAAGGTAACTTCCGTGGATTGTGGTCACCCAAGGATCTCGCCCCCAAATATCCCAGCCCACTGGTTTTTCATTTCGCCATTCGTACCATTGGCGATAAGGACTTAGCGGATTGACCAGCGCCTCTTGAAAAAATGAATGTTGAAAGGCGCTGTGGTTCAACACATAGTCCATGATGACGCCAATGCCTCGTTTGTGCGCCTCCTGAATGAGCTCATCAAAATCGGCCAGCGTGCCATAGTCTGGCTCGATGTTTCGAAAGTCACGGGTGGCATAGCCATGGTCTCGATCTGCACTGACCGTGATTGGCATAAGCCAAATGCCTTTGATGCCAAGCGCCTTTAAATGATCGAGTGATTGAGTAAGGCCTTTCAAATCACCTATTCCATCGCCGTTGCTGTCCTTGTAACTGCGGACAAAAATTTCCATGAAAGCACCGTGCTGCCAATCTTCTTGCAGGCCTTGATTGAAGGTCTGTCGCTGCAAGAAGAAGGCTACCGCCAACATGCAGACCATCAACAGCAGGCCCCAAAATCCCTTGCGCCTAGTTAGCAAGCTCATGCAGATTAAATTTTCTTCAAGACAACAAACGATTGTGCAGGGACACTGATTTGCATCATGCCCGCATTGTTCACGGTAGCAGAACTGGACGTACCTGCTAGCGGTGACCAAACCTCACCAGCCACCAAACTGCTCACACTGACCGTGGCATTGGCAGCGTCATAGTTCAAGATCACCATGACTTTTTCGTTGCCCGCGACTCTTTGGAAGCCCATTGTTTTTTGATTTGACCATGCGCCTTCATAGGCGCCGCTTTGCAATGCGACTTGAGAATTTCTGAGTGCCAACAATGTTTTGTAGTGCCGATGAAGTGATGCAGCGTCTGTAAGTTGTTGCGTCACATTTTGTGTACTGATGTTGCTTGAGAGTGACCTAAAAGGACTGCCACTGCTAAACCCGTTGGCATCTGCTGTCCAGCTCATGGGGGTGCGAATGGCAGCATCACCCGACAAGGCATTAGAGGCTGCCATGCCAATTTCTTCACCGTAATAAATAAAAGGCGTACCAGGCAGCAGCAAGTAACTGGCAGCGGCTAATTTGTATTGCGCCACATTGCCTTGCACTTGGTTCCACAGTCTGTCGCCTGCAAATCGATCGTGGTTTGAGACAAAGGGCGCCAAATTGACTGAGCGTGTTTTGTAATAGTCTGCCAACCGCTGGATGGCACCGACATCCCCTTTGGCCGCCCCCACAATGTTGCCAGACAAATCAAAAGCAAAGGCGCTGCCACATGAACTGCTTTGTGCAAATGCACCAGAGTTAGCCGGCGCTTCACACACCATGTACCGGTCGTTGTACTGCATGACAGTTTGTCGAATCTTGTTCATGATGACATGATTGTCTGCTTGCACTTCCCAAGCTGTCGAACTATTTTCGACCAAATTTCCGACAGCATCAAACCTGAAACCATCAACACCTTTGTTGAGCCAATAGCGCAAGTTGTCATGGTGAAATTGATCGACCTCTGCGGCGCGCCAATTGAAATCTGGCATGGTGTTTGAGAAACCTGCAAAATAAAAACCGTTGCCCTGGTTGCTGGCAAACCAAGGGTCCTGGCCATAAATTTGCCATCCTGTGGGCTTGGTGTTTTGCCAAACAAAGTAGTTTCTTTGCGCATTGGAAGCCGATGAGGCTGAATTTAAAAATAAAGGGTGTTGGTTGCTGCCGTGATTAATGACGTAATCCACAATGACACCAATGCCGCGATGGTGAGCTTCGCTGATGAGTCGATCAAAGTCTGCTTGCGTGCCGTAGTCGGTTTCGATGGCGCGGTAATTTTTCACGGCATAGCCATGATCTCGGTCTGAACTTTGCGTGACGGGCAATAGCCAAATTCCTTTGACACCAAGGTCTTGTAAATAGTCCATGCGTTGGATCAAACCCTTCAAGTCACCTTTTCCATCGCCATCGCTGTCTTGGTAGGCTCGAACGTAGATCTGCATGAATGCACCCTTCCACCAACCCAACGGCAAGGGGCTTGAGACTGAACTCACACTCACTGCCCCCAAATCGGGCACATCTAGCGCGCTGCCCTTGTTGGCGCTATCAATGGCACCCGCATTTGAATTGGACGATCCGCCGCAGCCGCCCAAAAGCAGAGGGGCCGCCATCAACAGCGCGTGAATGAACTTTTGCAGTGGCAGGTGGACAAGTTTCAAAATGAATCCATTGGTATGCACAAGCCTTTGAATGTCCGGCTTACTGGGAACAAAACTCTGGATATGTAGAAAAGCTACATATTTTGAGTTTATAAAATTTTCAATTGTTGGGTGTTTTCCCTAATTCAATCGATTGCATGATACTTTTTTGTAGTTTTATTACGATAATCCATTTACTTTTGATCAATTGATTGTTTCATGCACCGACTTTCTCGCGCGATGCGCTTGGCTGTAGGGCCATGCCTTGCACTGAACATGCTTTGCGTGGGTGTGGCTGCGGGCAAAACCAAACTGCCGCAATTTGCGACAGAGCTGTGCAATGCGCCATTAGGCGCAAACTTGTTACACCCCAATGATTTGAAATTGCCGGCTGAAGCCATCTGGCAAAACCGCTCTGAAATTCTTGTGCCTAAGGTCAATTCACAAGATCCCCGTCATTCTTGGTGGCTGACAAGTTCGATGGATGGCAAACTGCAAGTGCAAATTGGACAAGTGCTCGCGGGAGCAGACACATCGGTCGCGCTCAACTTCAAAAGCCCGCAGCTTCTAGAAATAAGGGGACTGAGCGACGACGCGCTGAAAAAACTCCACGCCACTCAAACACTACTGGTTCAAAAAGATGCCCAAGGTCGCGTGTTGCGGGCCACTCGTTTGCAAGCAGCCAAAGCCTTGGACGATCTTTTTGGAAATGCGGCACTCAAGCACACACTGGGCGCACAATTTGGTAAATCCAAAAATTGGCATGCTACCGCTAAGGCCAGCTTTTCCTTGTGGGCTCCCACAGCTCGCGCAGTCAGTGTCTGCATCTATCCTAATGCGCAAGCACCTGCAACAGGCTATGCCAAATTAAAACGTGATAGCGTATCAGGCGTTTGGCAGAGCGACAAACCACTGGCCAAGCAAGGTAGTTATTACCGCTTCGCGGTTGAAGTTTTTGTGCCGGGGGTGGGCTGGGTCATCAACCATGTAACCGATCCGTATGCTGTGAGCTTGAGTGCCAACTCACTTCGCAGTTATGTGGCCGATTTGAATTCACCCAAACTCAAACCCGCCGGGTGGGACAAGCACCTTGCACCGCAGACGGTGAAGCATTCAACCGACATGGTCATTTATGAATTGCATGTTCGAGATTTCTCAATCAACGACAGTTCTGTGCCAACCGACCTTCGCGGAAAATACTTGGCCTTTACGCAAGCCACATCGCAAGGCATGAAGCACTTGAAGGAACTGGCCAAAGCGGGCATGACCGATTTGCACCTTTTGCCAGTGTTCGATTTGGCAACGGTACCCGAAAAAAATTGCCAAAGTGATGCGCGTTCTGCAAAGACCACACGCGCCAATGACTGCTTCAACTGGGGATACGACCCTCTTCATTTCAACGCGCCCGAAGGCAGCTACGCCACTGACGCAGAAGATGGCGCCAAGCGCATTCTAGAATTTCGCCAAATGGTGAAGTCTTTGCACGAAGCCGGTTGGCGCGTGGGCATGGACATGGTGTACAACCACACCTCGGCATCAGGGCAGCATTTGCAATCGGTGCTAGACCGCATCGTGCCAGGCTACTACCATCGCTTAAATGCCATAGGTGAGGTAGAACGCTCGACATGTTGCGACAACACGGCCACAGAAAATCTCATGATGGCCAAACTGATGTCGGACTCGATACTGCTTTGGACTCAACACTACAAATTGGATTCTTATCGCTTTGACTTGATGGGCCACCAACCCAAGCAAGTGATGCTAGACATGCAGGATCGCCTGCAGAAAACTTTGAAGAAGCGCATTGATTTTGTGGGTGAGGGTTGGAATTTTGGTGAAGTCGCCAATGGCGCACGCTTTGAGCAAGCCTCTCAAATGTCTTTGAATGGCACCGGCATAGGCACCTTCAATGACCGACTGCGCGATGCCATTCGAGGTGGTGGTGCAGGTGACTCTGTGGAGAACTTGATGAAGTTCCCGGGCTTTGTCAGTGGGCGCGAAGACTCGGCACGAGTGTCCGATCAAATCCGTGCAGGATTGGCAGGCTCACTCAGAAATTACCGCATGGCCACGTCCGATGGCATCATCAAATCGCTGCAAGACATTCCTTATGGCGACCAACCTACTGGTTATGTCAGCCAACCCAATGAGGTGGTGAACTACGCCGAGAACCATGACAACCTGACCTTGTTCGATACCCTGGTCTACAAACTGCCACGCGAAACCTCGAGTGCAGAACGTGCACGCGTCCAAATGCTGGCAGGCGCCTTGGTGGCCTTCAGCCAAGGGGTGGCTTACTTCCATGCAGGCCAAGAAATTTTGCGCTCTAAATCTTTGGACAGTAACAGTTATGACTCTGGTGATTTGTTCAATATCTTAGACTGGACCTACCAAAGTAACAGTTTTGGGGAATCTCTACCCGACCTGCAAGGAAGCCCAGAAGCCAACGCCATCAGCCGCGCATTGCTAAACGATCCCAAGCTCAAACCTTCTGCTGCTGACATCCTTTGGACACGAAACGCCCATCTAGATTTACTCAAAATTCGCAGAAGCTCCAAGCTTTTTAGATTGGAAAGTGCACAGGATGTGCAAGTCCGCCTGACTTTCTTCAACACCGATTCGCAAGCCGACCCGCGATTGATTGCAGGTCATATACAAGGCCATGGCTTGAACGACTTTGCTGATTTGATTTACTTTGTGAACGCGTCTGAAAAAGCGCAAAGTTTAGAAATACCTCAATTGGCGCAGAAAGCATTTGAACTTCACCCCGTTCAAGCGTCTGCGCAAGCCGCAGATGCCAGACCACGCGACAGCGCCAAGTATGAAAAGACAACGGGCACGTTTGACATTCCCGCGCGCAGTGCTGTGGTGTTTGTGGTCAAGGGATCCAAATCATGAAATTCATACCGATCTTGCTAATCAGTGGTTTATTGGCCAGCTTTGGCGCCAAAGCAGTAGAAATCACTATCACCTGTGGGCCAAGTGGCAGCGATGTTGAGTTTTGCTTAAAACATGCACAAGCATGGGCTGCCAAAACAGGCAACACCATTAAGAATTTTTCACCGCCTACCAGTGCCACTGAAAAGCTGGCGCTGTACCGTCAATTGTTTGCCGCCAAATCGGGCGATATCGATGTGGTTCAGATTGACACGGTGTGGCCAGGCCTGCTGAAAGATCACTTGACCGATCTGAAGCCTTACAGCAAGGGGGCTGAAGCAGAGCACTTTCCCGCCATCGTTGCCAACAACACGGTCAACGGCAAGCTGCTGGGCATGCCTTGGTACACCGATGCGGGATTGCTGTACTACCGCGCAGACCTCTTGAAAAAGTATGGCTTGCGAGTACCTCAAACTTGGGAGGAGTTGACCGAAAGTGCGGCCAAGGTTCAAGCCGGTGAGCGGGCCAAAGGTGCGGCAGATTTTCATGGCTATGTGTTTCAGGCCAAGGCCTACGAAGGCCTCACTTGCAATGCACTTGAGTGGGTGGGTGGTCAAGGCGGTGGCACGGTGGTCAACCCCGATGGTGAAATCACAATCCGCAACGCCCAAGCGGCCAAGGCTTTGAACTTAGCGGCCTCCTGGATTGGCACCATCAGCCCCACTGGTGTACTGAATTACGAAGAAGAAGAAGCAAGAGGTGTATTTCAAAACGCCAACGCACTCTTCATGCGCAACTGGCCCTATGCTTGGTCCTTACTGCAGAAAAATGACAGCCTGGTCAAAGGCAAAGTAGGCGTTGCCAAATTGCCCGGCAAGCCCAGCGCTGCGGCACTGGGCGGCTGGCAATTGGGGGTGTCCAAATATTCAAAGAACCCTGCCATTGCCGCCGATTTGGTGATGTACATGACCAGTGCGGCCGTGCAAAAAACGCGCGCCATTCATGGCTCCTACAACCCCACATTGCCCGCACTCTACAAAGACAAAGAAGTTTTGGACGCCAATGAGTTTATGGGTGCGCTTGCCGAAGTTTTTGCCAATAGCGTAGCACGCCCCACTTCCGCTACAGGGTTGAAATACCCGCAGGTCAGCCAAAGCTTTTGGAATGCTGCGCACGAGGTGATGTCCAAACGTGCCACTGGCGAAGAAGCCGTGACCAAACTCGAATCGCGCCTGAAACAAATCAGACGCAAGCACTGGTAAAGCCAAAGAGAACTCCCTATGAATTCAAGAGTTAAAACTGCTTGGTTATTTTTAGCGCCGATGGTTTTGCTGATGCTGGTGGTGGCCGTTTGGCCTTTGGCGCGATCCATTTGGTTCAGCTTCACAGACATGAATATCAACGATATTTCTGCCGCCGAATTTGTAGGCTTGGAAAACTATATTGGCGAATACGGCTTGTTCTTTAACCCCAATGAAGTAGGTGGTTTTTGGGCGGGCGATTGGGGCATCTCCATTCGCAACACCTTTACCTTTGCGGTGGTATCTGTCATCTTAGAAACCCTCACTGGCTTGGGCGTGGCTTTGTTGTTGAACCAAGAGTTCAAAGGCCGTGGGCTTGTTCGTACAGCGGTGTTGGTGCCCTGGGCTATTCCAACCATTGTGTCGGCCAAAATGTGGGGCTGGATGTTGAACGACCAATTTGGTGTGATCAACAACTACCTCATGGCTTTGGGTGTCATTTCTCAAAAAATAGCCTGGACGGCCGAGCCTGCCTACGCTTTGTGGACCGTGGTGTTGGTGGACGTTTGGAAGACCACCCCCTTCATGGCCTTGCTCATTTTGGCTGCGCTTCAAACCGTTCCCAAAGATTGTTATGAAGCGGCGCGCGTCGATGGTGTTCACCCCTTGCGCGTGTTTTGGAAAATTACGTTGCCTCTTATCCGCCAACCTTTGTTGGTGGCTGTGGTATTCCGCTTACTCGACTCGCTCCGCGTGTTCGATTTGATTTATGTTTTGACAGCCAACGGCAGCACCACCATTAGCATGTCGGGCTTTGTGCGGCGTGAAATGGTGGAGTACGGCAACATGGGTTATGGCTCTGCGGCATCCACTTCTTTGTTTTTGATCATCTTGCTGACCGCCATCATTTTTTTGAAGTTGGCCCGCGTAAAACTGTCAGAGGATGCCAAATGAAAACCCGTTCTTCTTGGACCACGGCGTTCATTTATGTGGCGTCTGCCTTGGTGGTGCTTTTGTCGGTCTACCCCTTTGTGTATGCCGTTTCAACCTCGTTTAAAACTGGCACAGCCCTGTTCAACACGCAAATCATTCCAGACCAAGCCGACCTGCGCAACTACTACGCCTTGTTTGAAGGCGTGCAACCCTTTGGCAAAAGTTTGGTCAACTCGGTCATGGTGGCGGTGCTGACTGTGGGCTTTGCCATGCTGATGGGCGTGACTGCGGCCTACGCATTGGGCCGCATTCGTTTCAAAGGCAAAGGCCTGTTGCTTATTTGCATTTTGGGGGTGTCGATGTTTCCGCAAGTGGCGGTGTTGTCGGGCATGTTTGAACTCATTCAGTGGCTGGGCATTTACAACAAGGCTTGGGGCTTGGTGTTGCCCTACACCATTTTCACACTGCCCTTCACGGTTTGGATTTTGACCACCTTTATGCGCGAGTTGCCCGTTGAGTTAGAAGAAGCCGCCATCATGGACGGTTGTGGCCCTTTGCGCATTATTTTTCAAGTCTTTTTGCCACTCTTGTGGCCAGCGCTGGTGTCCACCGGCTTGCTGGCGTTTATTGGCGCATGGAATGAGTTCATGTTTGCCCTGACCTTTGTGATCAATGACACCGAGCGCACTGTGCCTGTGGCCATCTCACTGATTGCGGGCGCAACCGCATTCGAAATTCCATGGGGCACCATCATGGCAGGCTCAGTGATTGTCACTGTGCCATTGCTGCTGTTGGTGTTCTTTTTCCAAAAACGCATCGTGTCTGGCCTGACAGCTGGCGCGGTCAAAGGTTAATTTTTCTTGTTGTCCTTTTAAATCATGAGCAAAGCACCTAACAACAACTGGTGGCGCGGTGGCGTCATTTATCAAATCTATCCTCGCTCCTTTGCCGACAGCAATGGCGATGGCGTGGGCGATTTGCCCGGCATCACACACCACTTGGACTACGTGGCCAAACTGGGTGCCGATGCGGTGTGGTTGTCGCCTATTTTCAAAAGCCCCATGAAAGACTTTGGTTACGACGTGAGCGACTACTGCGATGTCGATCCCTTGTTTGGCACACTGGACGATTTTCGGGCCATGGTGAACAAAGCCCATGACTTGGGCTTGCGCGTGATGATTGACCAAGTGCTGTCGCACACCTCAGACCAACACGCATGGTTTGCAGAAAGCCGCGCCTCACGCAACAACCCCAAGGCCGATTGGTATGTGTGGGCCGACGCCAAAGACGATGGCAACCCGCCCAACAACTGGCTGTCTATTTTTGGTGGCAGCGCATGGCAATGGGACACTCGCCGGCGGCAGTATTACCTGCACAACTTCTTAAGCAGTCAACCCGACTTGAACTTCCACAACCCCGATGTGGTGACAGCCATTTTGGGTACCGTGAAGTTCTGGTTGGAGCTGGGTGTTGATGGCTACCGCTTAGACACCGCCAACTATTACTTCCACGACAAACAATTGCGTGATAACCCTGGCCGTGGTCAACCCAAGGGCAACGACCCTGCAGTGAACGACGTCAATCCTTATGGTTGGCAGTATCACAAATTTGATAAAACACAGCCCGAGAATTTGGGCTTCCTCAAACAATTGCGTGCGCTGCTAGACCAATACCCCAACACCACCATGGTGGGCGAGATTGGCGATGACGATGGCCTGACCATCATGGCTGAATACACCAGCGGCACCGACAAACTGCACATGGCCTACAGCTTTGACTTGCTGGGCCCCGACAGCAGCAGCACCTATTTGCACGACCTGATGACGCGCTTTGCAGAGAAGAACGCCTCCGGCTGGCCTTCATGGGCCTTGTCCAACCACGATGTGGTGCGTGTGGGTTCACGTTGGGGCGGTGAGTCGGCCGATGTGCGCAAACTGCGCGTGGCGGCTGCTTTCCAAATGTGCCTACGCGGCTCGCCTTGCTTGTATCAAGGTGATGAACTGGGCTTGCCCGAAGCGCAAGTGGCTTACGAAGATTTGCAAGACCCTTACGGCATCACCATGTGGCCCGAGTTCAAAGGCCGCGACGGTTGCCGCACGCCCATGCCTTGGGATGCCAAAGCCGCCGACATGGGCTTTGGCAGTGGCACTCAAAAACCTTGGCTGCCTTTGACAGAAGCCTATCGAAGCTTGTCGGTGTCTGAACAAGACAATGACCCCGCTTCATTGCTTAACTTCTACCGCGCTTTGCTAACCTGGCGCAAAGGCCAAGCGGTGTTGTTGCATGGCGATCAAGCATTGCTGCCAGTGCACAAGCAAGTGATGGCATTTGTGCGCGTACACGAAGGCCAACAAGTTTTGTGCGCATTCAACTTCAGCGACAGCGCCGCCAGCATGGACTTGCCTGCCAACTTCAAATCGGCGTCGGTGTTGCCTGTGCCAGGTTTGAGCGGTGGCAGCATCGAGGGCTATCACATGAAGTTTGAAGGCTACGGCGCCTTGCTGTTGGCCATTTGACATCGGAGACCAGCATGTCACGCATTGATTTCCAAAATGTCTGTAAGCGCTACGCTCCCGAGTTGCCCCTGTCCATCAACAACGCCAATCTCACCATTGAACAAGGTGAGTTTTGCGTGTTCGTGGGGCCGTCGGGATGTGGCAAGTCCACCTTGCTGCGCATGGTGGCCGGTCTTGAGGAAATCACCTCAGGTGATTTGATGATTGAGGGTCAGCGCGTGAATGATCTGCAACCGGCCAAGCGCGGTGTAGCCATGGTATTTCAAAGTTATGCGCTGTATCCGCACATGACTGTGGCAGACAACATGGCCTTTGGCTTACGTGTGCTCGGCGCCAATAAAGCCGAAATTGATCGCAAAGTGAAAGCTGCCGCCAACATCTTGCAACTCACCCCTTTGCTAGATCGTTTGCCAAAAGCTTTGTCTGGCGGTCAGCGCCAGCGTGTGGCCATTGGGCGTGCCATTGTGAAAGAGCCCAAGTTGTTTTTGTTTGACGAGCCTTTGTCAAATTTGGATGCTGCACTGCGCGTTCAAACGCGATTGGAAATTGCCAAACTGCATAGAGACATGAATTCGGCCAGCATGATTTATGTCACGCACGATCAGGTCGAGGCCATGACCTTGGCCAACAAAATTGTACTGTTGCACACCGGCGATCTGATTCAAGAGCGCGGTAGCGTAGCGCAAGTGGGCTCGCCCATGAACTTGTATCATCGCCCCTTGAGTTTGTTTGTGGCGCAGTTCATTGGTTCACCCAAAATGAATTTGTTACACGCCCTCTTGGTGGATGCACAAGAAAGCTACGCCACGGTGAAGGTGGGCGATCAACTGCTGAAAGTAGCCGTGGATGCACGCCATTTGAAAGCCGGTGAACAAGTGCAATTGGGCATTCGTCCTGAACACATTCCCTTGACTTCTTCTGGCGCTGGCAGCAACGTGGTGGGCCATGTGCAACACATTGAACGCTTGGGCGATTCGTCTTTGCTTTATGTGCAAATGGGAGAAGGTCAGGCAGTGACCACCGTCAAGGTGGAGGGCAGCGCCACCACCAGCGCAGGCACCTCGCTCAATTTATGCATGCTGCCAGATCAAATGCATTTGTTTGACAGCAAGGGCGGGGCTTGCCAGCGCACTGTTGAATTGCCCAACTGATTTTTCTGATTCGATTTTGTCTTAAATGCTTTCTCGCAAAAAAGATTGGCGCCAACAAGTTGCCTATCAAATTTACCCTCGCTCTTTTGCAGACAGCAACGGCGATGGCATCGGCGATTTGCCGGGCATCACCGCCAAGCTTGATCACTTAGAAGCATTGGGTGTTGGTATTGTGTGGTTGTCGCCCGTGTATGACTCGCCCAACGACGATAACGGCTACGACATACGCAACTATCGCAGCATCATGAAAGAGTTTGGCAGCATGGCCGACTTTGACGCCATGCTGGCGGCCATGCAACAGCGCGGCATTCGCCTGATGATGGACTTGGTGGTCAACCACACCTCTGATGAACACGAATGGTTCAAGCAAGCCCGCAGCGCCAGAACCAATCCGTATCACGACTACTACATTTGGCACGACCCAGTAGACGGGCGCGAGCCTACCAATTGGGAAGCCGCGTTCAGTGGCTCGGCTTGGACCTTCAACGAGGCTACCGCCGAGTACTACCTGCACATGTTTTCCAAGAAACAACCCGACCTGAATTGGGAGAACCCCAAGGTACGGCAAGAGGTGTATGAACTGATGCACTTCTGGCTGATGAAGGGCGTGGGCGGTTTTAGGATGGATGTGATCAACATGATCTCCAAGCCTTGGCTTAAAGCTGGTACTTTTTCAAAGTCAGAAGCCCGCTTGCCCGATGCACCCAAAGTTCAAGATGGATTTTTACAGCCTGCCTTTGAAATGGTGACACACGGCCCTCGCTTCATGGCCTTCATGCGCGAGATGAAACAAGAAGTACTGGACCACTACGACTGCATCACCGTGGGCGAAGCCCCTTGCGCCACCCTTGAACAAGCACAACAAATTACCGACCCAGAGACCGGCGTCTTGGACATGGTGTTTCAGTTTGAACATATGGATGTGGACAGCCAAGCGGGCAAAGGCAAGTGGGCTTTGAAAGCATTGCACCTGCCGGATCTGAAAGCCAGCCTCAGTCGCTGGCAAAAGGGTTTGCATGACAAGGGCTGGAACAGTTTGTATTGGTGCAACCACGATCAACCCCGCGCTGTTTCTCGGTTTGGCGATGCAGGCCCGCACCGCCTTCGCTCGGCCAAAATGCTGGCCACGTGTTTGCACATGATGCAAGGCACGCCCTTCATTTACCAAGGTGAAGAGTTGGGCATGACCAATGTGAAATGGTTCAACATCGAAGCCTATCAAGACATTGAAACACGCAACATGTATGAGCAGGCTGTTGTGCAGCAGGGCCGCCCGCACCACGATGTCATGGCATCGATTCATGCCAAGGCCCGTGACAATGCCCGCACCCCCATGCAATGGTCTGCGTCGCAGCATGCGGGGTTTACACAAGGCACGCCTTGGTTGGCTTTGAACGACAACTTCAGCCAAGTTAATGCGGCCCAAGCGCGTACAGACGCCGATTCGGTCTTTCACCATTACCGCCAACTGATTGCGCTGCGAAAAAATTGGCCCGTTCTGGTGGACGGCGACTTTGAATTGTTATTGCCCAAGCACACTGCGTTGTTTGCGTTTACACGGAGTTTGAATAACGTGCAATTGCTGGTCTTGTGCAATTTCAGTGCTCAGTTTCAGGGTTTGCCTTTGAAACAATTGCCCGACTTTTCCGACGCTACCCCCTTGATTGGCAACCTACCCACCCTTGAATGGGCCATGTCGCCAGACACCTTGGCGGCTTGGGAAGCACGCGTTTACATGCTGACAATACTCTCAAAGTCTCGCAAAGTAATGTAGGTTTACTACGCACTCAAACAAACTACATGGGCGAAACACATTTGATTTCTCACTTGAAAGTGCCAGTTTTTCTTATTTTTAGCACCATTTTCAAGGTCGTTGGACTTGAAATGAAAGTCACAATGGGTTTACATTTCAATTCAAGATTTCGTAGTTTGATTACAAATTGAGTCAATCATCTCGCTCTTTAGAGCTTGCGCACAGATTCAAATCCGACCGACCTTACCCATCATTGCCCCTGATTTGTCCATGATTGCTTTTGACTCTCCTCGATTGATTGCTGACATTGGTGGGCTTTATGCGCGTTTTGCAATCGAAACCAGCTACGGCGAATTTACCCAACAACGCAGCTTGCGATGTGCTGACTTTCCCAGCTTTGAAGCAGCTGTGGCAGCCTACCTGGCCAGCTTGAAATCAGCCTCTGTGGCCCATGCTGCCGTGGCCATTGCGAACCCTGTAGATGGTGACCGTGTTCGCATGACCAACTACCACTGGCAATTTTCCATTGAAGAAACACGACTCAATTTAGGCCTCGATACGCTGGTGGTGGTGAACGATTTCACTTCCTTGGCCATGGCTTTGCCGCGTTTAGCTCCACAAGATTTCCGCCAAGTGGGTTCTGGCCAAGCCGTCAAAAACAGTGTCATTGGCTTAATTGGTTCAGGCTCCGGCTTGGGTGTTTCTGGCCTGATTCCTTCGGGAGATGGTTGGACTTCGTTAGGGTCCGAGGGGGGGCACACCAGCTTTGCGCCTTCTGATGCCCGCGAGGCCGCTGTGTTGGCCTATATGTGGCGTCATTTCGACCACGTTTCGTTTGAACGTTTGCTGTCTGGAACAGGCCTTGAGTTGACCTATTTGGCGCTCGCAGAGCTGAACCAAATGCAAGTCAAAGGACTCGCCGCGCCAGACATTGCTCGCTGCGCCTTGGACGAAAAAGACCCCTTGTGCACGCAATCATTGGATTTGTTTTGCAACATTCTCGGCACGGCCGCTAGTAATTTGGCGCTCACCTTAGGAGCCACGGGCGGCATCTATATTGGGGGCAGCATTGTGCCTCGATTGGGTGATTTTTTTGATCGCTCAGGCTTTCGAAGTCGCTTTGAGCAAAAGGGTCGATTTGCCAACTATGTAGGTCAAATTCCAACCTTTGTAATCACGGCACCCCAGGCCACTTTCTTGGGCGCATCTGCCATTTTGGACACGCAATTGCGCGCCATGATGAGCAGCCCAGGCTCAGCCATCCTGACTCAAATTAGGCGCTCTCGGGCTGAGCTATCACCGGCAGAACAGCGTGTTGCCGATTTGGTATTGGCCAAACCGCGATCTGTCCTGAGCGATCCTATTCACGATATCGCCTTGACAGCTCAGGTTAGCCAACCTACCGTGATTCGGTTTTGTAGGTCTGTGGGTTGCAAAGGTTTGTCTGATTTCAAGCTGCGTTTGGCATCGGGCTTAAGCATGTCGGTACCGATCACTCACTCCAAAGTGACAAACGATGATTCCATGCTGGAATTGGGCGCCAAGGTGCTGGGCAATACGGCTAATGCTATTTTGCAACTGCGTAACGAACTGCAACGTGATTCTATTGACCGTGCCATTGATTTGGTTGCTGGCGCAGACCGAGTTGAACTCTTTGCCGTGGGTAACTACTCGGCAGTGGCCCAAGATGCTCAAACCAAGTTTTTGCGTCTGGGGCTTCCGTGTGGCGCCCACACCGAGCCTCATTTGCAAGAGCTCACCGCAGCGTCTATTCAGCCTGGCACCGTGGCGGTGATTATTAGCAGCGGTGGCAAATTGCCTCAGCTAATGGCCTTGCAAGAAAAGATTCAGCAGCGCGGAGCTGCCTTGATTGCCATCACAGCCAACCAATCGCCTTTGGCGCGCAAAGCAGATGCCGCTTTGGTTGCCGAGCATAATGAAAATGCCGCCACTCACCTGCCCATGGTGAGCCGTGTTTTGCATTTGTTGCTAATTGACATTTTGATCGTGGGCTTGGAAATGCGCCATACATTGGCTTATCCAATTCAACAAGAGCATCTTGACAAACCTCGCGAGCCAAAAGGTACGCCGGCTGTCAGCCCGCCTTTTCCCCTCAAACCCTACACATCTCACAGCCAATAATACCGAGAAAATCAAGGGATAACCCCGTGTAATTTTTCTACCAAGAACTTAATAGGCGCTGTAACTTAATTACAATAGCCTGCCATTTAGAATAATCGAACAAAGTATTGTAAATCTGTGATGCTCATAGATTGATCTCGCTGTGAAGGAGTACTTGCTACATGATTGATTACGCCAGCCGGCAACGAACCCCTCGCAAGCATTTGATCGGGTTGACCGTTGTGGTGGTGTTGCACGGGCTGCTTTTTTGGGCCATCAATTCCGGACTTGCGCGCAAGTTTGTGAAGGTCATCAAAGGTCCGGTGGAAGCCGTTCTTTTGGAAGAGACCAAGCCCGACATTCCGCCGCCCCCACCACCGCCACCGCCCAAGAACTTGCCACCCCCACCGCCCGCCTACGTGCCGCCGGTTGAAGTGCCCGTGGCTGCGCCACCACCGGTGAATGCCATTGCCGCTGTGTCCAATACACCGCAACCCATTGCGCCGCCTTCGCCTCTGCCAGTGCAGATGAATGCACCGCCAGCGCCGCCCGCACCACCAGCGCCGCCTGTTCAAACAGCCGCTGTGATCAATGCCTCGGGCTGCGAAAAGCCCGAATACCCCAGCGCTTCAAAGCGCTTGGAAGAGGAGGGCACTGTGCAATTGAAATTTTTGGTGGGCGTCGATGGCAAGGTCATTGAGTCAGCCGTTGAGAGGTCTTCGGGCTTTAGGCGTTTGGATGAAGCGGCCAGGGCTGGTTTGTCCAAGTGTCAGTTCAAGCCTGCCACCATCGATGGCAAACCCCAGCAAAGCTGGGCCAGCATGAAATACACCTGGCGTTTGGAATAAGAATTTTCAATCCGCCGCAAGCACCCAACATTTTGTTGAATATTTTTAAATTTAATTGAATACGTTTCACAGGAGTCTTTCCATGATCAAGCAACTCAAAACTCTCGTCCTGGCCATCGGTTTGGTGGCAGGCATGGGCCTGGCCAGCACCAGCTTTGCGGCCAAGCCCAAAGAGGCTGCGCCTGCGGCAGCGGCAC
>Ga0315907_10002082_pt1 | contig 25914 bp, 23 predicted proteins | sample LakEriMetagenome_3_FD_203525 | JGI IMG/M metagenome (GOLD analysis project Ga0315907, IMG submission 203525) | Freshwater fungal communities from buoy surface, Lake Erie, Ohio, United States - Buoy 12 MA123 | ecosystem: Environmental > Aquatic > Freshwater > Lake > Lake biofilm | place: USA...
GATGAGATTGCTGAGAAACTCAACAATCGACCGCGAGAGTGCCTGGGCTGGAAAACACCAAACGAGGCGTGGGCAGCCATAGTTGAGCAGGTGTTGCACTAATTTCCTGAAACCGTCTCGCCATGCCCCTCTCACACCACTCTCGCGCCCCTTTCAAACTCCTCCTTGCGCTCTTCGCGGCGATTCTCATGACCAATGCTTCTGCCCAAACGTTGACCTTCAAGGACCTTCTCGACCGGACACCGCGACCCGCGCCAGCGCACAAAGTGACCTACGGCGCACACGCCGATCAATATGCCGAACTATGGTTACCAGAAACCTCTGGTGCATTGTTGCCGGTTGTCGTTCTGATTCATGGTGGCTGTTGGCGAGCGGATTTACCGGGACCTGAATTGGTCGCGTTTTTGTCCCAGGCGATTGCGCAAAACGGTGTTGCGGTTTGGAGTGTGACCTACCGACGCGTTGGTACCAAGGCTGAGAATTTTTCGCCGTACCCCGATACCTTTCTTGACGTCGCTGCCGCCGCAGACAAGTTGCGCGAGATCGCGCCGCGTTACAAACTCGATTTGAATCGCGTCATCACCACTGGCCACTCAGCCGGCGGACACCTCGCGCTTTGGCTGGCGGCAAGGCCGAAGATCGCAAGCACCTCATCGCTCTACTCGGCAGCGCCACTACCAGTCAAAGCGACCGTCGGTATCGCCGCGCTTGCTGACCTCCAGTACGCAAAATCTGCTTCCGCACACGCTTGTGGCGCAGACACGGTTGACTTGCTCATCAACACCAAAGAGCGCAAAGACGCCGCCTATCTCGATACGTCCGTGACACCGCTCCTGCCGCTAGGACTTCCACAAACGCTCATCAGCGGCGTCTACGACGGCATCGTTGCGCCCGCGCATGCACTGCGCTACCGTGAACGCGCCAAAGCCAAGGGCGAAACGGTGACACTACTCACGCTCGACGATTCCGGACACTTTGAACTCATCGCGCCATGGACGGCTCCGGGCGCACGTGTCGTTGAATCGATCGCGAACAGCGTGAAAGGCCTCAAATGAAGCACTTCGTTCTCATTTATGACGTTGTTAAGGACTATGCTGAACGTCGCACAGCGTTTCGCGCTGAACATCTCGCGTTGGCGCAAGCGGCGAAGGCGAATGGCGATCTCTTTCTCGCCGGCGCTTTCGCCAACCCTGTAGACGGCGCGTTATTGGTTTTCCAAGGTGAAACAGGTGCTGCGGCCGAAGCCTTCGCCCAAGCAGATCCCTACGTCAAGAACGGCTTGGTAAAAGCTTGGCGCGTGCGCGAGTGGACGACTGTCGTAGGTGATGCGGCAACGGTCATAATGCCGTAGCTACTCTACAGCGAAGTACGGATGTCCCACAGTTCGGGGAACAATCGCACGTCCACCATCTTGCGCAGGTAATCCACTCCCGACGTGCCGCCGCTGCCGCGCTTAAAGCCAATCACACGCTCGACCGTCGTCACATGGCGAAAGCGCCACTGGCGGAAGTAGTCTTCAAGATCGACAAGCTTTTCCGCGAGTTCGTATAAGTCCCAATATTGCTTGGTATCGCCATATACCTCCGCCCATGCGGCAGCGACACTCGCGTTGGCCACATAGGGGGCTGACCAGTCCCGGTCGATTGCAACTTTGTCGAGAACAAACCCGCGTTTTGCGAGCAGTCTATTTGCCTCGTCGTAGAGCGAAGGGCTGTTGAGCAACTCAGTTAACTTCGTATAAATTTCCGTCTGGTGGGCGAAAGGTTTCAGCATCATCCGCGATTTGTTCCCAAACAAAAACTCAAGCATTCGATTTTGATGGGACTGAAATCCGGACGAACGCGCCAGCGATTCGCGAAAGGCAGAGTACTCGGTCGGCGTAAGCGTCGACAAAATGTCCCATGATTGGATAAGGTTGTTCATGATGCGCGATACACGCGCCATCATTTTGAAGGCGGGCGACAGATCTTCCAGCTGTATGCAGCTTCGGGCGCGCATCAATTCTGTCAACGCCAGCTTCATCCACAATTCGGTCGCCTGATGTTGAACGATAAACAGCAGTTCGTTGGGTTCTTTCGAGAGTGGGTGCTGCGCGGAAAGGAGCTGATCGAGCTTCAGGTAATCCCCGTAACTCATATCGTCACGGAAATTTTCGTAGGCCCCCTCATGTGCCACCCCGAGTAGTTTTTCGTCGTCAACCATCGGCACCGCCGCGTCAGTACATCGGCAGGCTGGCTTTGAGCACCACGCCAGTTTGTGCTTCTGTGACAAGGATCGTTCGCGGATCACTCGGATCGATGGTAATGCCGGTGGTGCTGTCGCCGCGCGACGAATCGACGCGATACTTCGGCTCGCCGCGTTTATCGAACATCCACACACAACCCATCCCCTGATGGGCAACGTAAACATTGTCATCACTATCCATGGCGAGCCCGTCGGGGCCGCCGTTGGCACCCCATCCGCCCGAAAGTTGAATGTATCGACCGACCTTGGAGACGCCACCCTCGACCAGAGGTACTCGCCAGACAGCGTTATCACCCGCCACTGCCATCAGCAATAGTTCCTCATTGGCACTAAGCCCAAGTCCGGACGGCCGCGGGACGCCGTCTACCAATCGTTGTAACTCGCCGTTGGCCTTCATTCGGTACAAAGCACCGTCAGCAGCGTGTAGCCCAGTTTGGCCAGCATCGGAAAAATACAGGTCACCGTTGCTGGCAAAGGTCAGGTGACTCACGCCTAAAAATCGCTGTCCGACGTAGTGGGTCAACACCGGAGCTAACTTCCGCAGACTGACATCAAACTGCAAAATACCGTGCCGCTGATCGGCAATGAATAGGCGGCCATCCGTGTGAAACACTAAGCCGCTCGGCCAGCCGTCATATTTGGTGATGAGATCCCATTCGCCAGTTGGTGTGACACGAAAAATGCGTCCGAACGGCGCATCTGTCAGCCACAGATTCCCGCCGCCATCAAAGCAGGGGCCGTCTAGAAAGCTATGAACGTCCCGACCGCCGACATTTGCGTGCGACCAAGGGTTATCGGCACCGGCTTCGTGCAGAAACGACGGCAATTCAAAATGGGTATCGGTGGTGAGTGAAAGCGGCGTGGAATACATATGGGCTTTGACAATGTGAATGCCCGCATTATGCGGCACCGGCAAGTATTGAGGTAGAAATCATCCTTCCGAACTTCGCCAATTCGTGGGCCCTGCTACCGCAGCACAGGCATTAAACTGTCGGCATGGCAAACACTGATGTGACAAACCCGCGCCTCTGGCATTTCTGGATAGACCGGGGTGGCACGTTTACCGACGTCGTCGCCAAAACGCCGGAAGGCAACATTGTGACGGCGAAGCTGTTATCGGAGAATCCTGGGGTGTATCCGGACGCGGCGATTGCAGGCATCCGCCAGCTGATGGGTATCGCCCGCGAGGCACCGATTCCGGTCGCCAACATCGCTGTGGTGAAGATGGGTACGACGGTCGCCACCAATGCATTGCTCGAACGTAAAGGTGAAAAAACGCTGCTTGCCATCACCGCCGGCTTTCGCGATCAGTTACGTATTGCCTACCAAAACCGGCCACGTATCTTTGACATGCACATTCGGCTGCCGGAGCTACTCTATTCGGACGTCATTGAGATCGCAGAGCGCATCAGCGCAGGCGGCGAGGTCATCACGCCACTGGACGAAGCCGGCATTCGCACTGGCCTAGAGGCTGCCTATTCACGAGGATTGCGCGCTGTTGCTGTCGTTTGTATGCACAGTTATCGATATCGTCAGCATGAGTTGCGCGTGGCTGAAATCGCCAGACAAGTCGGCTTCACGCAGGTTTCAGCATCATCTGAGGTCAGTCCTGTCATGAAAATCGTGTCACGTGGTGACACCACGGTGGTCGACGCCTACTTATCGCCTATCTTGCGGCGATATGTGGAACAGGTGACAAAAGAGCTTCCGGATACACCCATTTATTTCATGCAATCCAATGGCGGGCTCACCGACGCCAATCGATTCCAAGGAAAAGACGCAATCTTGTCGGGCCCCGCTGGCGGGATCATCGGCATGACCAAGACCGCCATATCGGCAGGCTTTGACAAGGTTATCGGCTTTGACATGGGCGGCACTTCCACCGATGTCTCACACTTTGCGGGTGAGTTGGAGCGCGAGTTCGAGACCCAGGTGGCAGGCGTACGGATGCGCGCGCCCATGATGTCAATTCACACCATCGCGGCGGGTGGCGGGTCTATCCTTCACTTTGATGCAGTGGGGAAAACCGCGCGTTTTCGTGTTGGTCCAGATAGCGCAGGTGCCAATCCGGGGCCGGCGTGTTACCGACGCGGCGGACCACTCACCGTTACGGATTGCAACGTCATGCTGGGCAAGCTGCAACCCGGCTGGTTCCCAACGTTATTTGGAAATGACGGTATGTCACCGCTGGATACGGAGACCGTTCAACGGCAATTTTCCGCGCTGGCTGAGGATGTCTCGCGTGCGACCGGAGTTCAGCAAACTGCGGAACAGGTTGCAGAGGGATTTCTGCGAATTGCGGTTGCCAACATGGCTAATGCCATTAAGCGTATTTCTGTAGAACGCGGCCACGACGTGACTGAGTATGTATTGCAATGTTTTGGTGGGGCCGGCGGACAACATGCCTGTCTGGTAGCTGATCAACTTGGCATGACAACCATCTACATCCACGCGTTATCTGGTGTCTTATCCGCTTACGGTATGGGTCTGGCAAACATCACTGCGATGCGCGAAAGTACAATCGAGGCACCGCTCACTGACTCTACCCTTGCGATACTCGAACAAAGATTCGGCGAACTCGCTGACAGCGCGACGCAAGAGGTGGCCTCCCAGGGTGTTGAAACCGCCAAGATCAGCCTCGCAACACGCGTTCATCTCAAGTACATCGGTACAGATTCTGCGATCGCCGTTGAGTTTGGCGATTTGCCAGCAATGCAGGCTGCATATGAGGCCGCGTACAAACGCCGTTTCAGCTTCCTGATGCGTGGGCGCGGACTGATCGTTGAGGCGATATCGGTCGAAGTCACGGGTCAATCTGCAAATATTGATAGTGATTCGTCTAAACCATCTGTGGTGGAACATTCAAGCAGCCAGCCCTTTGCGCTGGCCCGGCTGGTATCCGACGGCAAATCGTTGCATGCGGGCGTCTATTCCCGCACCAGCTTGGCACCAGGCCAATCAGTCATCGGCCCCGCAATCATTGTGGACGGGAACGCGACGACGGTGGTTGAGCCGGGCTGGTGCGCGAATCTCACCACGGCGCAAGACCTCATCCTTACACGCAAAACACCACTTGCCATAGAGCGTCTTTCCGATTCGCCAACGCGCGAAGCAGCCAACCCCGTGATGCTTGAGGTTTTCAATAATCTTTTCATGTCAATCGCGGAACAGATGGGAACACGGCTGCAACAAACTGCGTACTCGGTGAACATCAAGGAACGGCTTGATTTCAGTTGTGCGTTGTTTGATGCAAACGCCAACTTGATCGCCAATGCGCCACATATGCCGGTGCACTTGGGTTCAATGGGTGAATCCATTAGTACGGTTTATCGCAAAAATTTCGGGCGTATGCAGCCCGGTGATGTATTTGTACTAAACGATCCTTATAACGGCGGCACCCATTTGCCCGACGTCACGGTGGTCACACCCGTTTTTCTTGACAGCACCAGCAGCACTCCCCAGTTTTTTGTCGGCTCGCGTGGTCACCATGCTGACATCGGCGGGATTACCCCCGGCTCCATGCCACCCTTTTCCAAAACCGTCGAAGACGAAGGTGTACTACTGGATAACGTGAAGTTGATGTCCAACGGCGTATTTCTTGAGACCGAAATGCGTACATTGCTGGCCGCCGCGAAACACCCCGCACGAAATATTGACCAGAACATTGCCGACATGCGAGCGCAAATTGCGGCGAACGAAAAAGGGGCGCAGGAGTTGAAACAGATGGTCAACCATTTTGGCCTGGGCGCGGTACAAGCCTATATGCAGCACGTTCAAGACAACGCTGAAGAATGTGTGCGCCGCGCGATTGGCAAACTTCACGATGGCAGCTTTTCTTATGCGATGGATAACGGTGCAATCATTGCGGTCAAGGTCATAATCGGTGCCGACAAACGCAGCGCTACCATCGACTTCACAGGGACTTCCGCGCAGCTCGAATCGAACTTCAACGCACCTTCCGCTGTGGTGTTCGCCGCTGTACTCTACGTGTTTCGAATGTTGGTGGACAGCGATATTCCGCTCAACGCCGGATGCCTGAAACCACTCACAATCGTCATTCCGCGCGGCTCCATGCTGAACCCTTTGCCCCCGGCCGCAACCGTGGCAGGCAACGTTGAAACCTCGCAGTGCATTACCGACACGTTGATCGGTGCACTAGGCGTAATGGCCGCCAGTAGTGGCACCATGAATAACTTCACATTCGGCAACCAGAAATACCAGTACTACGAAACGGTTTCCGGTGGGACTGGCGCCGGCCCTACCTTTGACGGCTGCGATGCGGTGCAGGCACACATGACAAACTCGCGATTGACTGACCCGGAAATTTTGGAACTGCGCTATCCCGTGATCGTGGTAGAGCACGCCATTCGCCGTGGCTCTGGTGGCAAGGGAAAATTTCGTGGCGGGGATGGTGCCGTTCGGAAAATTCGCTTTCTCGAGAAGATGACAGCCGCCATTCTTGCCGGACACCGCTTGATTTCGCCATTTGGGATGAGAGGTGGTGGCGCTGGCGCCTGTGGCGTCAACTGGGTTGAACACCCGGATGGCTCTCGTACCATGTTGTCATACTCCGATGAAGTCCAGGTCAATCCGGGTGATGTGTTTACCTTGGAGACGCCTGGCGGCGGTGGATACGGTGAGCCATCACACTGACGCTGCGTGAGGTAAGTCACACGTGGCTTGTTGCGGCGCGGCAAAGACTATTTCTTGTTTTGCGACGTTTTGTTGCGGATGTACAAATTGCATCGCGGAAATCACAAATTTGAATTTGCTTAAAACTTAAGCAGCGATAAAATCGATGCTCGCCGCTGAATCGGGTCGGTAATTTTTCGTTCGCGAGTTGCGTAGTTCACCATCCAAGCTTCTCTACCTTTTATCCCCCGTGCAAATCGGCCCACACGTCCTGAAGAACAATTTGATCTGCGCACCGATGGCCGGTGTCACAGACAGACCGTTTCGCCAGCTGTGTAAAAAACTTGGGGCGGGCATGGCGGTCTCGGAGATGGTGGCTTCGAACAACAAACTTTGGCAAACCGAAAAATCGATATTGCGTGGCAACCACGTTGGAGAGACCGATCCCATCGTGGTGCAGATTGCGGGGGCCGCGCCTGAAATGATGGCAGAGGCGGCGCGTTACAACGTTGATCGTGGTGCGCAGATTATCGATATCAACATGGGCTGCCCGGCCAAGAAAGTATGCAACGTGTACGCGGGCTCGGCGCTGCTTCAGGACGAGGCATTAGTCGAGCGCATCGTCGCTGCGGTGGTGAATGCCGTCGACGTGCCAGTGACATTAAAAATTCGCACCGGCTGGGACCGCGGCCACAAAAATGCGCTCAATATCGCACGCATTGCGGAAGACAGTGGTGTCCAAAGTCTCGCGGTACACGGGCGCACACGTGCGGACTTGTATAACGGTGAAGCCGAATACGACACCATCCGCGCGGTGAAAAAAAACGTGAATATTCCCGTTGTGGCGAATGGCGATATTGATTCGCCCGAGCAAGCAAAGTTCGTATTAAATTTCACCGGTGCCGATGCAGTAATGATTGGCCGCGCTGCACAGGGTCGTCCATGGATTTTTCGCGAAATCGATTGGTATCTTAAGACGGGCACACATCTTGTACCACCAACAATAGCCGAGGTTTCGTCAATTATTCGTGAACACCTAGAGAATCTTTATGCGTTCTACGGCGAACAAAAGGGATACCGCATCGCGCGCAAACATATTGGCTGGCTGGTCGCAAAAAATGAAATGCACGCACCAGGCGGTGAAGACTTCAGGCAAGAAATGAATCAAATCGAAAGCACGGCGGAGCAGCTGGCCGCTGTAATGAAGTACCTCGAAACACTGGAAGCGCAAGGTCATGTATTCTTTGACTTTGGCTTTCCAAAAAGTCCGGTAACCGCAGACCAATTGCAGTCGGCGGCGTAGCTCGGGCGTCCCTGGAAATACAATTTTCTAAACAAAACCAGGCGCGAACAAAAAATAGCAACGACGCATATGCGTTATATGTCAGTCGCTGTTTTTTGTGAGCAACAACGTGTTGTGACGAAAAGTGAATTTTCAGGGATGTTCGTAAAAAATAATAGGCAATCTAAGGAATAGCATGACCAGGGAACCACGTGGCCAACTATTGGAAAATAGTGGCGATAGCGAACTATCCGCTTGTGTTCGCAAAATGATGAAACAGTACTTCAAGGATTTGGATGGAGAGGAAGCCACCAATATTTATGACATGGTGGTCGCCAACGTCGAGCGCCCCCTGCTCGAAGTGGTGATGCACCAAGCGCGCGGAAACCAAACCCGCGCTGCGGATCTCCTCGGATTGAACCGCAACACGCTGAGGAAGAAGCTCAGTCAACACGGTATTGAGTAGATCGGCTCAGGCAAATGCATAGCATTAAGCGCGCGCTGATCAGCGTTTCAGATAAGACTGGTATCGTCGACTTTGCAAAGTTTCTAGCCGATTCTGGCGTTGAAATTCTTTCGACTGGTGGTACTGCTAAGTTACTCGGCGATGCCGGTATCAGAGTCATCGAAGTCGGTGACTACACCGGCTTTCCAGAGATGATGGACGGGCGTGTCAAAACGCTGCACCCGAAAGTCCACGGTGGAATCCTCGCCCGGCGTGATCTTGCGCATCACAGTGCAGCGATGCAAAAGCATGGCATTCCGCCAATCGATATGGTGGTGGTTAACTTGTATCCGTTTGCGGCGACTATTGCCAAACCGGGCGTCACCTTTGATGATGCCATTGAGAATATCGATATCGGCGGGCCCGCCATGGTGCGCGCCTCAGCAAAAAATCATGCGTTTGTCGCGATCGTGACCGACGTGGCGGACTACGATCATATCGCCGCAGAAATGAAGGCTAACCGAGGTTCAATATCAGACTACACGCGTCTTCAGCTCGCCAAACGCGCATTCGCGCATACAGCCGAGTACGACGGCATGATCAGCACCTACCTATCGTCGCTCGAAGTTGATGCCGATGGCAACACCAACCGTCGAACGTTCCCGGACAAGCTGCACCTGACATTTACCAAAGCGCAGGACCTGCGCTACGGCGAAAATCCCCACCAAGATGCGGCGTTCTACGTCGAAAAACATCCGGCTGTCGGCACGTTGGCGAACTACAAGCAACTTCAGGGCAAGGAGCTCTCGTATAACAATATCGCTGATGCTGATGCGGCGTGGCAGTGCTGTCGCAGCTTTGAAGTGCCGGCTTGTGTCATCGTCAAACACGCCAACCCGTGCGGTGTGGCGATTGCACACGAGACCTTGGCGGCGTATCAGCGCGCATTTGCGACCGACCCCACATCGGCGTTCGGCGGTATCATCGCGTTCAACCGCGAAGTCGATGGCGCGACCGCCGAGGCAGTCTCAAAACAGTTCGTTGAGGTATTGTTGGCACCGTCATTCAGCCCAGCCGCGTTACAGGTTTTCCGCGCCAAACAAAACGTTCGCCTGTTGACGATTCCGATTGCTGCGATGGTCAATGACGTCGACATGAAGCGCGTTGGTGGCGGCATGTTGGTGCAGTCCTCGGACGACTTCGACGTCTCGGAGTTGCGTGTGGTTTCCAAGCGGCAACCGTCGCGCACCGAAATGAACGATCTCATCTTCGCCTTCCGCGTCGCCAAGTTTGTGAAGTCCAACGCCATCGTGTTTTGCCAGGACGGCATGACGCTGGGTGTTGGCGCGGGACAAATGAGCCGTGTGGACTCCACCAAAATCGCTGCCATCAAGGCGAAGAATGCCGGCCTTTCGCTCAAGGGGGCGGTCGCGGCGTCGGATGCGTTTTTCCCATTCCGTGATGGTCTGGATGTGATCGCCGAGGCGGGTGCAACTGCGGTCATTCAACCGGGTGGCTCGATGCGCGATGATGAAGTCATCAAGGCGGCTGATGAGCATGGCGTTGCGATGGTGTTGACCGGCATGCGGCACTTCCGTCACTAAATGGCGCATCTCGCTACTGCGCTTGGCACAGCGTTGTTGCGCCGGCGCTCGTCGCACGTGAAGCACCATTTAGACCTACGACCCTAAACAATCAATGAAACTACTTGTCATCGGCTCCGGCGGCCGCGAACACGCACTCGCGTGGCGCCTCGCCCAAAACAAACGTGTTCAGTGTGTTTACGTCGCACCCGGTAACGCCGGCACCGCGACTGAAGACGGGCTCGTCAATGTCAACATCACTGATATCGGTGAGTTGCTGGCGTTTGCGGAAAAAGAAGATATCTATCTCACGGTGGTGGGGCCGGAGGCTCCGCTTGCCGCGGGTGTTGTCGATACTTTTCGCGCTGCGGGAAGAAAAATATTCGGCCCGACCAAGGCTGCGGCACAGCTCGAGTCGTCGAAAGATTTTGCCAAGCAGTTCATGGTGCGCTACCAGATTCCGACCGCGCGTTATGCCACGTTCACCGACGGCAAGCTCGCGCGTGAATATGTCACCAAGGAAGGCGCGCCGATTGTCGTCAAAGCCGATGGCCTTGCGGCAGGCAAAGGGGTTGTCGTTGCGATGACGGTTGCCGAAGCGGTCTCAGCCATCGACACCATGCTCGGTACGGATGAAAAACCCATCGCCGGACGGGTGGTCATCGAAGAATTCATGCAAGGCGAAGAAGCGAGCTTTATTTGCATGTGTGACGGCAAATCCGCACTGCCGTTTGCGTCCTCGCAAGACCACAAACGCATTTTCGACAACGATCAGGGCCCCAACACCGGCGGCATGGGCGCGTATTCGCCCGCACCGGTCGTCACACCGGAGGTCCACGCCCGCGTGATGCGCGAAGTGATTAACCCCACGCTCAAGGGCATGGCCGCCGAAGGCATGCCATTCACGGGCTTTCTGTATGCTGGCCTCATGATTGATGCATCCGGCAAGCCGCGTGTGGTGGAGTTTAATGCACGCATGGGTGACCCCGAGACGCAGCCGATCATGATGCGACTGAAGAGCGATTTTCTATCGCTCGTCGAGGCCGCCTTGGATCACAAGCTGGCAGATATTGATGCCGAATGGGATCGGCGCGCGGCCCTCGGTGTGGTAATGGCGGCCGGCAACTATCCCGACACGCCGCGCAAGGGTGATGTGATTACTGGATTACCCACCGCAACCGACGATGCCAAAGTTTTTCACGCTGGCACATCCCGGCAGGACGGCAAAGTGGTCACCAACGGCGGGCGCGTGCTTTGCGTCACTGCACTTGGCGACACAGTTAAACTCGCCCAGCGTCGCGCTTATGAAACCCTCGACGGTATTCGGTTCGAGGGCATGCAGTTTCGCAAAGACATCGGCTACCGCGCCATCAAACGTTAGCGCTGCGACGCGACCGTCCAGTCGCACCATGCCTGAAAACACAAAGTACCCAACAGACGGACACTTTCAAGGCAAAATGCCTGAAAAGCCGCCCTCTTCCTTGCGTTTCAAACTTGACTAACCATGAATCCTAACGCCGTCCGCGAATACCTTCTCCATCTCCAGTCGTCGATCGTGTCACGCATGGAATCCATCGATGGCGGCACATTTATCCGTGATGAATGGCAGCGGCCTGAAGGCGGTGGCGGCATCTCCCGCGTGATTGAAAACAGCAAGGTGCTAGAGCGCGGCGGCATTTTGTTCTCCCACGTGGTCGGCAGCAAATTGCCACCTTCCGCAGCGGCCAACCGACCGGAGATTGCCGGACGTCCTTGGGAAGCCATGGGTGTTTCGCTGGTGCTGCATCCACGCAATCCCTACGTGCCGACAGTGCATATGAATGTGCGCTTCTTCATCGCCAGAGCAGACGCCAACAAAGCCAGCGGCGAGGATGTGTTTTGGTTTGGCGGCGGGATGGATCTGACTCCCTACTACGGCTTTGACGAAGACTGCGTCCACTTTCACCGCACCAACAAAGACGCGCTCGATAAACTCAGCCCCGCATACTTCCCGCGCTACAAGAAATGGTGTGATGAATATTTTTGGTTGAAGCACCGCAACGAGCCGCGCGGCATCGGCGGCGTATTTTTCGATGATTTTCACGACGGCGGCTTCGACCATGCCTTCGCACTCCAACGCGCCGTCGGCGACGCGTTCAATCATGCCTACGCACCAATCGTCGAACGCCGCATGAATACCGCCTATGGCGAACGCGAACGCGACTGGCAGCTCTACCGTCGCGGTCGCTATGTTGAGTTCAATTTAGTCTGGGACCGCGGCACGCACTTCGGTTTGCAATCGGGTGGCCGCACCGAATCCATCCTGGCCTCGATGCCTCCACACGCGACCTGGCGCTACAACTGGGCACCGGAGGCTGGCACGCCCGAGGCCGAGTTGCTCGCGAAATATGTGAACGGGCGGGATTGGGTCTAGTTGCGGCGCGCGTGGAAAGCTAACCGGCTGAGTAACACGCTTCATCGCCCAGTCGAGCGAACAACCTGCACACGGGCTCCGCGTTCGACCGCGCCCCATGAAATGTTCAGGCTAGGCGCGTGGAGTATCGGTCGCCGACGCGGGCGGCGATGGTGGGCGAATAGCATCACCTCGATTGATCGCAGCGCGCATCAGCATATGTGCTGATACCGGCGCGGTGATAAAGATAAACAGCGTAATCAACAGCTCATGAATACTTAAGTTGCGGCTGGCGGTGCTAAAAAAAAGTATTGAGGCAATCAGCGTGCAACCAACACCCAGGGTTGATGCTTTGGTTGGGCCATGGATGCGTTTGTAGAACTCACTAAGTTTGGCTAAGCCAAATGAACCCACAAGTGCAAACAAGGCACCAAGCATCACCAGTATCGCGATTGCGATATCCAGCCATATCGGCATCATCGGACGATGTCTCCACGATCCAAGAACTTCGCCATCACCACTGTGCCAATAAAACCCAGCATGGCGATCACCAATGCGACTTCAAAAAAGACACTTGACGCCGACACGAGACCTAACAGTAACGTGAGTGCCAGCACGTTGATGTAGGCAGTATCGAGGGCAAGGATTCTGTCCGTCGTACTCGGGCCGCGAATCAGGCGATACAGATTCAACAGCAGCGCGATAGCAAATGCTCCCATTGCAATGGTCACGGCATACTGGGAAAAGGTTCCCAAATGTGCAGACGTGTTAAACAGGGTCTTCATCATTCGAAAATCTCCTTCAATGGAAGTTCGTATCGCGCTTTGATGTCTTTAATCAGCTGCGCTTTATCCGTGACGTGTAACGCATGCACCAGCAGGTACTTGCCGTCTGCGGAAAAATCCACCGATAACGTTCCGGGCGTCATGGTGATAATGCCAGCCAGCGCAGTCTTCGCATAAGTGTCGGTAACCTCCAGCGGTATCCACACAAAGTCGGGTTGAATATCAGCTTCCCGGCCGAGAATCAGGCGTGCCACATCGAGGTTCGACTTCAAGATGTCAATCAGCACAATCACGCTGAGCACCACAACGGTGAGCAGTTGTTTTGGATAGGTTGCCGACACCGCAAAGCGTGACGTCCACAGCGGAATGATGCCTGCCAGTAAGCCGCCTAATAGCAAGTGCGCAGGATGAACCGTGTTGTTCAGCGCCAGCCATACCACCAACAATACGAGGCTCGTTCGGGGCTGCGGTAGCCAGCGCTTCATTTTGGTGCCCCCAGCTTGTTGATATCCTGAGTCGCAGACTTTTCAATCGGCAGCTTGCCGAGTACGTTGCTGATCATCGCTTGTGGCCTGCGCAGTTCGACAGCCGCCTGATCGGTGTATCGTTGAATCGGTGCGGCAAAGACCGTCAGGCAAACAAGTGCCGTCGCGACGGCGATGCAGGGAAGCAAGTACGCCGGTGTATTGCCAGCAGCATCACGCTTCCAGAACAGGCGGCTACCCATCCGGGCGTAGGCCAACATCGAAACAAGACCCCCGCCGAGGATTGCGAACCACAACCAAACCTGCCACGCCTGATTCACCGAACCCGCAAGAACGACAGCCTTGCCGATGAAACCGGCAAACGGCGGTAGCCCAGCAAGAGCGGCGGCACCAATGAAGAACAGTGCGCCAGTCCAGGCCCACGCAGCGCCGGGCACAGCATCGGCTGCCGCGAGCCGGGGGCCAGCCTCGTCGATTGCGGTGGTATTGAGAAAGAGTAACGCTGTCGCAAGGGTTGAGCCGATCAAATAAAACAGCGCGCCCGATAAGGCCATTGTGCCACCCATTGCGACAGCACAAACCAGCAGACCGGCTGAGGCAACAACAGACCAGCCGATCAGCGAACGCACGTCTCTGGCAGACAATGCCCCGGCAGCAGCGACCAGCAAAGTGAGCGGTGCAATGATCAATAGGGCTTGGCTCATGTATTGATTGATGATCCCGCCTTCGGGAAAGATCAGCGTCATGGTGCGAATGATGGCGACCACGCCGACTTTTGTCATCAGCGCAAAAAGTGCCGCGACCGGCAATACCGCCGCACGGTAAGTGTTGGTTAGCCAAAAATTAAGTGGTAGTAGCGCGGCTTTGATGGCGAATACGACCAGCAGCAAAAAGCCCGCCGCCGCCGCCAGCGCTTGTGAGTGGGCCGGTATGACACTAACCCTCTGTGACAAGTCGGCCATGTTCAGCGTACCCGTCACACCATACAGTAGCGACACCGCGATCAGAAAGATCGCCGAACCCACCAAATTGATCACCACGTAGTGTATCGCCGCATTCGTGCGCCGCTGATCACTGTGTTGCAACAACATGCCATAACTGGCGGCGAGCAGCACTTCGAAAAACACAAACAGGTTAAACAGGTCAGCGGTAAGGAAGGCACCATTCAACCCCACCAGTTGGAGCAAGAACAGCGGCGCAAAGTAGGTTCCCGATGAAACTGGTTTACCATCGGCAGGCTTGGAATTCGTCGCGGCAAACACAACCGCCCCAATGAATGTCGTCAGAAGTAACATAATTGCCGTGAGTTTATCGACCACTAACGCGATACCGTAGGGTGCCTTCCAGTTGCCAAGCAGATACACAAACTGCTCACCCCGGGCGGTTCGGTTCACTGCAAACAGCGCAACCGCAAGCAGCAGCAGAAGTGCCGCCCACGTCACACCACGCTGCAGCCGGGTGTTCGACTCAGCGACGCTTAAACACCATGCGGCAGCAACCAGCGCGATGGCAATCGGCAACACCGGTAAGTGTTTGGCGACCAGTTCAATCATGGCGCTTGGTCTCCATCGACGTGGTCGTGACCATTTTCGGCGTACGCCCGCACACCGATTGCCAGCAACACCGCCGTCATGCCAAACGAAATCACAATGGCGGTTAACACCAACGCCTGAGGTAGTGGATCAGCGTAATGGGCGAGAGTCTGCGGCAACGACCCGGCGATAATCGGCGGCTTGCCGACAGTCAGCCGTCCCATAAAGAAGATGAACAGGTTTACCGCGTAGGATATGAGCGTGAGCCCCAGCACGACATCAAACAGCCGCGTACGCAGCAGCAGGTAGATGCCACACGCCATCAACACGCCAACGCCCATGGCCACAAGTAGCGCGAGGCTCATACCGCCTCCTGCTTTGTCGAGGCGATGACGTCACGCTGACCTAACCGGCCCAGTGTTGCAAGAGCCAGCATCGTTCCGCCGATTACAGTGAGAAACACGCCGAGATCAAAGAACATCGCCGAGGCAATCGGCACCGCACCAATCAGCGGAAAGCTGAAGTACTTGAAAGTACTGGTCAGGAACGGGAATCCAACAAGCGCACTACCCAGGCCGGTGACACCGGCGAACAACAGGCCCCAGCCAATCCAGATCGGGTAACGCAGCCTCGCCCGCGCTTCCGCCGCCCGCTGGCCAACCGCCACATATTGCAGAATCAGCGCAACGGCAAACACTAGACCGGCGATAAAACCGCCGCCCGGCTGGTTGTGGCCGCGCAAGTAAAAATAAATCGACACGATCAATGCCATAGGCAATAGCAATGACGTTACGGTATTCAACAACAAGGAAACACGGGCGTTTTCAGCCAATTTCACCCCAAACTGCCCGTCAAATGGCGTGTTCGGTAAACGGAAGTCGCGCAACAGCAACGCGACAATCAGCCCCGCCATTCCCAATACAGCGATCTCGCCCAGCGTATCAAAGCCGCGATAGTCGACGATGATGACGTTCACCGCATTCGCTCCACCGCCTTTAGACACCGTCGTTTGTAAGAAATATGGCGCAATCGAGTTAAACGGTCTTTGTAGAACCTGATAAACAATCCAAGTGATTCCTACCCCCGCCAGACCCGCCAACGCTGCGTCTGGCCAGCGAACAGCGCCAGCCTCTGCCTTGCTCGTCTTCGGTAAAAAGTTAAGTGCCAACATCATCAAAATGATGGTGACAACTTCAACCAGCAACTGGGTGAGCGCAAGATCGGGAGCAGAAAAATAAACAAAGGCGAACGCCACCACCAAGCCAGTCATGCCGAGAAACAGCAAGGAAGTCAGTCGTTGTTGATGATTGATCGCGGTAAACACCGCACACGCCATACCGATCAACGCAATAACGATGACCGTCGGGTTTGCAAACTCGCTGCTGACCAACACGCGCCCAGGCATTGCTGTTGAAGGAAACAAGGCGAAGGCTGCACTGACGACCAAGACACAAGTGGCGACTATCAGCCAGAGGTAGCGTTGCAAATGACCATTCTGCGTCCATCGCGTGACGGCTGCGGCCGATGCCGTGAGGTTTTCGATGAACACATCGAACAGCAGCTTTGCATCACCCGGAAGTTTGACAATTGTGTGTAGGTTGATTTTTTTCTGAAGCGCAAAGTAGAGACCGACACCACCAGCCAGGGCAATCACACTCATCAGCAATGGCAGATTGAATCCATGCCAGATTGCCAATGTATATGCCGGTAGCGGTGCCATCAACGTTGCCTGTGCCGCCACTGCAAGCAGCGGCCCGACAGTCAACTGCGGGAAGACTCCAACCACGATACACAATACCACCAGCACTTCAACCGGCACACGCATAAAACGCGGCGGTTCGTGCGGCGTTTTGCTCACGGCATCCGGCCCAAACACTGGCTCACCGTTAAAAAACACGTCGTGAACAAAACGCATCGAATATGCCACGGCGGCGATGCCTGCAATAGTCGAAGCAATCGGCGTCGCAATCACAATCAGGCTGTGACTATCGACTGCTACCGCTTCGACAAAAAACATCTCTTTCGACAGAAAGCCATTCAGCAGCGGCACGCCCGCCATCGCCGCGCTAGCAACCATTGCGAGTGTTGCCGTGATTGGCATGTACTTCCACAACCCGTTTAAATGGCGCATATCGCGCGAACCGGCCTCGTGATCAATGATGCCAGCGGCCATAAACAAGGATGCTTTAAACACAGCGTGGTTGATGATATGAAACACTCCCGCCACCACCGCCAGCGGAGTATCAAGACCAAACAGCAGCGTGATGAGCCCCAGATGCGAAATGGTGGAATAGGCGAGCAAACCTTTCAGATCATGCTGGAAGATTGCGACACTTGCCCCTATTAAGAGCGTTGCAATACCCGCTGTTGAGACAATCCAAAACCACGAGTCATTGTCGCCGAGTACGGGGTACAAACGTGCGAGCAAAAAGACGCCCGCCTTGACCATCGTTGCCGAATGCAAATAGGCCGATACTGGTGTCGGTGCCGCCATCGCGCGGGGCAGCCAAAAGTGAAACGGAAACTGCGCACTCTTCGTCAACGCGCCTAACAACACCAACATCAAGATTGGTAGAAACAGCGGGCTGTTTTGGATGACTGTTTTGCTCGCGAGTACGACCTCGAGGTCATAACTGCCGACCGCTTTGCCGATCAACAACACTCCCGCCAACAACGCAAGGCCGCCCAACCCGGTGACCGCCAACGCCATCCTAGCCCCTTGGCGTGCGTCTTCACGATGCCGCCAAAAACCGATCAGCAGAAACGACGAAAGACTGGTGAGCTCCCAGAATACGGCCAGCAAGATCAAGTTGTCTGCCAGCACGACTCCCAGCATCGCGCCCATAAAAACCAGCAGGTAGCAAAAGAAACGCGGTGAGGAGTCGGTCGGAGAAAGATAATAGGCGCTGTACACGACGATGAGCAAACCGATGCCCAAGATCAGCAGGCCGAACAGCATGGCGAGCCCGTCTATCCTCAGCCCAAAGGCAACGCCAAGGGAGGGCAACCATTCGACACGCCAACGGATGATGGTGCCATCAAATACCGTCGTCGCGGTTAGCAACAGCAACACACACGCACCAAGCGTAAAAATCCCCGCCAACCAGCCCGACAACTTGCGTTGGTCGGCAGGCACAAATAACAACAACAACGCCCCCAAAAACGGCAGCGCCAAAATTACGGTGATGACAACAGACGACATTGGATAGTAATGCTCTTGAGAATCTTTACACTCTGGTCAGCTTGACGATAGCGTCTTCGGTCTTATAAGACTTGCGATGATGGTAACAATTGTGATTGGCACTACAAACGAGAACATGACGTTACTCAACATCGGCAACGCATCGTGCTCTTGCGACATCAAAATCAGATATGCAGTGTAGGCGGCGTAATAACCGACAAATACCCCCCCCTCCCAACGAGCGATTTCGCGTCCGGTGAAGAACACAGGTAAACAAGCGACCGCTACCGCAAGCATTACCCACATATCGAAGGTCAGGACTGACGGCGCGACAGCAAGGCCAGTCGGAGCAACGATACCGGTCAAACCCAACACGCCAAGGATGTTAAACGTGTTGCTGCCAATGACATTGCCTACCGCAATGTCGCGGTGGCCGCGGATGGTGGCCATGATGGAGGTCGCAACTTCGGGCATGGACGTGCCTGCTGCAACAATCGTCAAACCGATGACGAGTTCCGAAACACCCATCGCTTTTGCAACGATAATCGCCGCTTCGACAAACCAATTCGACCCTTGCACCAACAACACGAGCCCAATGACGACTAGTACGATTTGTACGCTCCAGTGACGATCCCACTTACTCGACATGTCGATATCATCCGCGCCTTCCGCCTGCGCGGCAGTTGATTCACGGCGCGACTGCACCACCAAAAATACGGTATAGGCGACCAATAGACCAAACATGATGACGGCTTCGACACGATTGACCGAGCCATCAAACATGAATGCAGCCAACAGCAGCGTGGCACCGATCATGATCGGCACCTCTTGACGAATAATCTGGCGGTTAATGACCAACGGTGCCACTAATGCACACACGCCCAGGATGAACCAAACATTAAAGATATTCGAGCCCACTACGTTGCCAACGGCGATATCCACCTTTCCAGCCATGGCCGATTGCACCGACACTGCCATTTCCGGCGAGGAAGTGCCAAACGCGACTACGGTCAGCCCGACTACCAACGGCGATACACCTACCGAGATCGCGAGCTTTCCCGCACCACGCACCAGTGCCTCCGCGCCTACAACCAACAGCGCCAAACCGCCTACAAACATCATCAGTGTCACCATGATCGTTCTTTCTTTGTTTTCGCAAATAGTCGCAAACTAGCTCAGATTGGGCGTTATCAAAAGCGTTCCCAACATCCGCCTGATCAGACCGACAAATAGGCGAGCCGAACCGGCTCCGCGCCGTGTATCTTTTCCAGCCGCCGGACAATAAAGTGCCCGCGCGCCATGTTTTGAAAATGTTCAATGAACAAGGTATTGATGAGAGCGCCAGAAGCTGCGCCGATAATGGGAATCGCCTGTGCGGCCGCCTTCTCTGAAACCACAATTCCGAAACGTGACGCGATGAGCGAAGTTAGGCGAATCAGGGCGGGTGCGCCCGCTTTGCTCATGCCCTTTTCTGCAAGAAACTTACTGGCCTCTGATACGGCCCCAGCCATCGCAACGCGTGCCGCGAAGTAGCCTGACTCGGCCGCGTCGTCACTTGCCGTGCGCCCCCCCATGGCAAACACCGTCAGACAAGCAAGTCGAGTTTCAATATGCCTGATATTCTCCCCTTCACTCTTGGCAATGTCCGCCACCGACCTCAGCATGATCGTCGTCGAGATTGGTAACTCGACACTCAGCGCGAACAAGCCAAATGCACCACCCACCGCGCCAGACGTCGCTGCTGCAAACTTATGCGCGCGATCACGTGTAAGGTTGCTGTTACGGGAAGTCTCACTACCGATGGAGGTGACCGCCACATCGAGCGCCTTCATCATCGCCGCCTCTGACGCCTTTTGTACGGTCGATTGAAAGCGTGCTGGCAACATCGCCATGCCACGCTCAAGTGGCGAACCCAGCATTGAAGATAGGCGTGCGGCTAGGCTGGGGTTCTCCAGCAATAGCTTGGCACGTTTCAGTTCCGCGATTTCTGCTTTAGATATTGGCATGAGGCGAGTTTACCGCTGAACAAAGCAATGAATGCGACTGACGGTGCAGCAACTTTCCAACACTAGGCCGCTTCGCCAAGATAGGCTTCACGAACACGCGGATCTGTCAGCAACGACCGCGAATCCCCCTCAAAGCTAATGACACCGCCATCCATGACGTAAGCACGGTTGCTCACCTGTAGCGCAAGTTTGGCGTTTTGTTCGACCAGCAAGATGGTGACGCCACTGGCGGCCACTTCGCGCACCACCGCAAAAATCTTTTGCACCATGATGGGAGACAGGCCCATCGAGGGCTCGTCAAGCAGCAGCAACTTGGGTCGCGACAGCAGTGCGCGTGAAATTGCCAACATCTGCTGTTCGCCGCCGGAAAGTGTTCCTGCGGTCTGCTTCGCCCGTTCTTTTAAGCGGGGGAATCGCTGATAGGCAATTTCCATATCACTGGCAATGCCCGCTTTGTCGTTGCGGCAGTAGGCACCCATTGCTAGGTTTTCTTCAATTGTCAGACCAGGGAAAACGCCGCGACCTTCCGGCACAAGGGCAAGCCCCTGCTGGGATATCCGATGGGGGACAACGCCAACAAGACTTTGCCCCTGATAAAGTAATTCACCCGCAGTTGGCTTTAGCAGTCCGCTGATGGCTTTCAGTGTGGTGGTCTTGCCGGCACCGTTTGCGCCAATCAATGCGACGAGTTCTCCCTCGTCGACATGCAATTGAATGCCTTTCACCGCTTTGATGCCACCGTAACCGATATGTACGTTGTTTAGACTCAATAAGCTCATGCCGCAGCCTCGCTTTCAATATCGGTGCCCAGGTAGGCTTCAATCACTTTGGCATCGCGCTGTACGTCGGCGGGCACACCCTCTGCAATCTTCTTGCCGTAGTCGAGAACCGCCATACGATCACAAAGGCCCATCACGAGCTTTACGTCGTGTTCAATCAGCAACACCGTCACACCGCGATGGCGGATCGATTCGATCAGGCCGCGCAGCGCAACTTTCTCCGTCGCGTTCATACCTGCGGCAGGTTCATCAAGCGCCAATAACTTTGGATCGGTCGCCAGTGCTCTTGCGATTTCGAGACGGCGTTGATCACCATACGAAAGATGTTTGGCAACGTCATTAGCGCGATGATCAATTTGCACAAACTGGAGCAGTTCATGCGCACGGGCTTCGATGGCTTCCTCTTCGAGGCGCGTCGCACCATTGCGTAACATGGCACCAAACACTCCGGCCTTAGTTCGCACATGCCGACCAACCATCACGTTTTCAATTGCAGACAGATTCTGGAACAGCCGAATATTCTGGAAAGTCCGCGCAATGCCACGTTGCGCGATACGATCAGGGGTCATGCTCTCCAGCATCTCGCCGTCAAACGTAATCGTGCCGGCATTGTGCGGGTAGAGCCCAGTGATAACGTTGAACATGGTCGTCTTGCCCGCGCCATTCGGGCCGATCAAGCCAAAGATATGTCCCGCCTCAACACTAAACGAGACTTCTGACAATGCGATCAAGCCGCCGAACTGTTTTGTGACACTGTTGATTTCGAGAATTGCGCTCATGCCGTGCCTCCCTCATCGTCCTTCGTCAATTCGCGTTTACGGACTGCAGAGGGCAACAACCCTGCGGGGCGGTACAGCATCATAAGGACCATCGCAAAGCCGAACAGCAGCATCCGTAATACATCGGCTTCAATAATCTGTCGGCCGAACAACGCATGCTGCGCCGGTTCGACTGTATAGCGCAGTACTTCGGGAACGAAGGACAGCAGTAGCGCGCCCAGCACGACGCCCCAAATATTGCCCATACCACCGAGCACCACCATGGCCAGAATCATCACTGATTCAGTAAGCGTAAAACTCTCAGGGCTAATAAAGCCTTGAATCGACGAAAACACACCTCCCGCCACACCGCCGAACGATGCCCCCATGGCAAACGCCAGTAGCTTTAACTTGGTAGTGTTAATACCCATCGAGCGCGCCGCGAGTTCATCTTCCCGAATCGCCTCCCATGCCCGGCCGATGCGCGAGTTTTGCAAACGCAAATTAATGATGATAACGATGACAAGCACTGCCAGCAGAAAAAAATAGTACTTGATCTGGCCATTTAACGCGAAGTCGCCGATGCGCGTGGTGCGACCAAAATCCAAACTAAACAACTTGATCGAATCAATCGTCGCTATCCCTTTCGGACCGTTGGTGAGATTGATCGGCTCGGAAAGGTTATTCATAAAGATACGAATGATTTCGCCAAAGCCAAGTGTCACAATGGCGAGGTAGTCACCACGAAGTTTGAGGGTTGGCGCACCGAGCATAATGCCAAACAGGCACGCGATCAAAGCTCCGATCGGCAGGATGATCCAGAACGGTAGGTGAATGCCAAAGTGTGGTGAAGCGAGCAGTGCATACACGTAGGCACCGACTGCAAAAAAAGCGATGTATCCCAAATCCAATAGACCGGCAAATCCGACCACAATGTTTAGCCCAAGCGACAACAGCACAAACAGAATCGCAAAGTTGGTCAGACGTACCCAAGCTGTTCCGGCCATCGACAGCACAAACGGCAGTGCAACCAGTGCGACCACAATCATCGCCACGCCCAAGGTGAGGACCAACGGACTTTTGCGGAATCGTTCTGGCAAATAGGAGGTCATATTGATTTCAGTAATGGCTTACAGCCAATGCAATCGGACATTGCGCGGGCGGACAAGGTCAGACGCGTGGAGGCACAACGCCACATCGGCAAGCGCACAAGCCCAATAACGTCAAGCACGGTCGGAGACCCGTTCACCGAGCAACCCCTGTGGTCGAAACACCAGCACCAGAATCAACACGATAAATGCAAAGACGTCTTTGTAGCTGGAGCCAAACACCGCCATATTGCTATTGGCTTCACATAGCCCGGCGAAGCCGGGCAGAAATTTACTCAGCGTACAAACGTTGGTCAAGTCACCCATGTAACCTGCGCCAAAGGCTTCAATCAGTCCAATGAGAATGCCGCCGAGTACGGCACCCCCCAAGTTACCGATACCACCCAATACCGCTGCGCAAAACGCTTTAAGGCCAAGCAGGAAACCCATCTGGTAGTGGGCGATACCGTAGTAGCTGCCAATCATGACACCGGCGATTGCACCAAGGCCGGCACCGACGACGAACGTAAATGAAATGACATAGTTTGGCGATACGCCCATCAGGCCGGCTACGTCGGGGCGCTGTGAGACCGCGCGCATGGCGATACCAATACGTGTCTTGTAAACCAGTGCAATCAACCCGGCCATCATCGCGATTGATAACAACATAATGGCAATTTGCACATTGGTGATCGTTGCTGCAGTTTCCGAACTGGATAAGGCAAAGGTCTGCGTCTTAACAATTTGTGGAAACGGGATGTAATTACGCCCCCAGATGAGCAGTGCCAAATGTTGCAGGATCATCGACACGCCGATGGCTGTGATTAACGGTGCCAAACGGGGCGCACTGCGTAGCGGCCGATAGGCAACACGCTCAACCAGATAACCGACCGCCATGCACGCCGGAATGGCGGCGAGCACGGCAATAAGAACGATGGCTAACGGCGGTACACCCGATCCCGCCAGCCCCAGGATGACCGACATCGCAACCATCGCACCGATCATCACCACCTCGCCATGTGCGAAGTTAATAAGCTGAATAATGCCGTAAACCATGGTGTAACCGAGTGCCACCACGGCATAGACGCAACCAAGGGTAAGCCCATTAACGAGTTGCTGTAGAAAGACATCCATCGGCGGATATTAGCTTATGGGTTGCGGTTATTCACAAAACAAAACGGCACCGTCTCCGGTGCCGTTTTTTTCGTCTGACTTGCCGTTACTTCTTCGGCGCTTCAGCAGGCTTCGCTGGTGCAGCTGCCGGGGCAGCAGCGGCCGGAGCCGGTGCTGCTGTCGGTGCGGCGGCGGGAGCTGTAGCCGGTGCGGCTTCAAACTTGGTCGCAACGCCATTCTTGATGATAGAGACCGGGTCGATCTTGCCGTCTTTACCCAGGAAGATGGTGATTTCAGCGTCTTTACGATCGCCTTTAGCATCAAACTCGACTTTGCCGGTGGCGCCAGTGAAGCTGACGTTAAACAGCTCAGGTGTGAACTTGGCAGGGTCTACCGAATTAGCTTTTTTCATCGCTTCTACGACAGCGAGGGTCGCGTCGTAGAAATACGGCGCATATTGCAACACGTCGGTCTTGAACTTTGCCTTAAAGCCATCGGTGAACTCTTTAGACGCAGCCGATGCAGGTAGCCCCGCTTGTGAGCACACCAAGCCGTTGGCCGCATCGCCAGCCAACTTGAACATCTCATTGGTACAAGCGCCATCGCCGAAGGCGAAGGTCGCCTTGATGCCTAACTCACGCGCTTGTTTGAGCATCGGGCCGCCGGTTTGGTCCATACCGCCGTAGAAAACTACGTCAGGATTCTTCGCCTTGATCTTGGTGAGAATCGCCTTGAAGTCGGTTTCGGTGTCGGTGGTCTGCTCGTTGGCGATAATGCCGACCTTGGCCGCCTTTAGGGTCTTTTCAACTTCCTTGGCCAGGCCTTCACCATAGGCAGTCTTGTCGTGGGCGATAGCCACTTTTTTGCCCTTCAATTCACTGGCGATATAAGCCGCAATTGCGGGGCCTTGTTGATCGTCACGACCAACTGTACGGAACACGGTCTTCAAGCCACGTTCGGTGATGGTTGGGTTGGTTGCCGAGCCAGAAATGGTTGGGATGCCGGCTTTATCGTAAATCTCAGAGGCCGGGATGGTCACACCAGAATTCAAGTGCCCGATCACCGCTGCCACCTTGGCATCAACCAATTGCTGCGCAATGGTGGTACCGACTTTTGGATCACCCTCGTCGTCTTTGCTGATCATTTCGAGTTTCAGCACTTTGCCGTCGATCTTGATCTTTTTGGCATTGGTCTGGTCGATTGCCAGAGCCACGCCATTCTCGTCGTCTTTACCCAAATGCGGGGTTTTCTTCGTCAACGGGCCAGCGTGGGCAATCTTCACAACAACGGTTGGCTCCGCTGGCGCAGCCGGTTTCGCAGGCTCAACTTTAGGCTCTTCTTTGCCACAGCCAACAACGCCAGCAGCCAACAATGCTGCAAAAACGAGTTTGTACGAGTTTTTCATGGATAGCTCCAAGGTAAATTTCGAAATTTCTGGTGAAAGGTAATCTGGAAACACCCTACCGTAGCCACCTCTGTGTATGCCATCTGGTCAAAATGCTGGACTCAGACAACTTTGGAAGAGGCGGCTAGGTGGGTTAAATCGCTGGGAAGCCCTATATCTCCCCCGAATGGCACAACTCGACACCGCAGCCTCGCATTATGCTGA
>Ga0315907_10002086_pt1 | contig 25877 bp, 22 predicted proteins | sample LakEriMetagenome_3_FD_203525 | JGI IMG/M metagenome (GOLD analysis project Ga0315907, IMG submission 203525) | Freshwater fungal communities from buoy surface, Lake Erie, Ohio, United States - Buoy 12 MA123 | ecosystem: Environmental > Aquatic > Freshwater > Lake > Lake biofilm | place: USA...
ACAGACAGCTCAAAATTTTTCATCAGCCGAGAGTACTTACCGAATATTTTGAAACGGGTTTGTATTTCGGTATCGCGGCGCTTTGTTTCCCGCCTTATCTTACACTGGTGGCCGCAATTTGGTCGGGTACTATGATCCTTAGAGCCTTTAACTGGAGGGAATATCTATTGCCGTTGATTGCCTTCTCAATACCATTTGTTTATTGGATTTCATGGCTCTATTTCCAAGACAATCTGCAAGCAATGGTCTTGTTCCGCAAGTGGATGAGTTTTGATGCACAATCGTTTTTTTCATCTTGGGGAAGGTCGGAAAGGGTATTCACGATTATTGTTTTGATTTCATTGTTGTTCGCGTTACCCCGTTATCTTTTTCTGAATGAGCGTTCATCCAACCGATCAAAGACTATACGCACCTTATTTTTTATGGTGGCTCTTGCCGTTGGAGGCTCTTATTTTCTGGCGTTTTTTCTTACCTGGAAATGGATGATAATGGCATTATTGTTACCGGTTGCCTTCACTCTTGGTTATTGGTTTGCCAATTACAGAGTCTCTCTAGTGGGGCCATTTTTTTTCTACGCCATTTTGGCTACTTCTCTTTGGTGCGTTTTGGCCGCCCTGATTTAATGCGTTAAAGCACACGTTCATTTCAGCTTCAACCGATATTTGGAATTAATTCGAGGTGGAATCAACCAATCTGCATTTCTGCAGGTCTCGATATGGGAATGTTGCATAAACTCCAACATATCATTTTATCCTTAGCTCTGGTGCATTTGGGGCGTTGTGCAATTGCCCAACCTCAATGGATTGAGAATCGTGGACAGTGGCCCGAGCCGGTTGTATTTCAAACGGCTCTTAGTTCTGGGGTTCTGTGGACAGAGCGAGCAGGGTTCACGTATCAATTGTTCGATCCTGCCGGGTTGCAGCAAATGATTGCGCAGCATGGAGCAAATAGTGATGAAATACTTCAAGGGCATACATATAGGATAGAGTTCATCAACGGAAATGCAACTCGCGTGTCTGGACAGAATAAAGCCCAGCATTACATGAATTATTACACCTCGCCTGATAATAACAGACATGCTGCAGGTTGTGGTGTCTATGAGAGTTCGAGACTTCACGAAGTATATCCCGGCATCGATGCAATGGTATACAGTGCTGGCAAAAGTTTGAAGTACGATTGGATTGTGGCTCCCGGTGCCAATCCGAACCAAATTCAAATTGGAATTGAGGGGGCCAAATGCTCGCTTGTTCAGCGTGATAAGGGGACAGATTTGGTTATTGAAACGCTATTTCAAACCATTGTCGAAAAGCAACCGTTTGCCTATCAAGTATTCAATGGAACCATGCAGGAAGTTTCGTGCAGGTATGTATTGCACGCTAATCGTTTGAGTTTTGAATTGGGCGATTATGACGAAAGTCTCCCGCTCGTTATTGATCCGGAGGTGTCTTTTTCCTCATTCATTGGCTCGCCTGCAAGTAATTGGGGTTTCACCGCATGCGACGATTCTCAAGGAAATTTAATTGCAGGTGCGGTGGCGTTTGCTCCAGGCTACCCCACGACTTTGGGAGCGTTTTCTGTGACCTATAATGAGGCGCTCACCAATAGTTTTGACATGGCCATTTCGAAATTCAGTGCCGACGGTACTCAACTTTTGTATAGCACCTACCTGGGTGGTGAGTATCAGGAAACGCCCAATAGCGTAGTGGTCGATAGTCAAGACCAAATAATTATATATGGCATAACAGGAAGCCCCTCTTTTCCGGTCACCCCGGGGGCCTATCAGCCAAACTTTATCGGTGGACCAGCTTTCACTGGTGGTGGGTTCTTCTCAGCCCAGCAGCCAAATGGATGTGATTTGTATGTAACGAAATTCAATTCAGACGGATCGCTTTTAGCCTCCACCTTTATTGGGGGAACTCACAACGATGGGCAAAACAATGGCGACCAATTATATTATAACTACGGCGATGTTTTTCGTGGTGAAGTGAATGTCGATGCCAATGACAATATTTACGTTGCCGCGGTCACTCGCAGTGCCGATTTTCCCGTCAGTTTTGGAACCTTCGGTGGAGGTGATTACGATGGCGTATTGTTCAAGTTGTCACCTTCACTGAATCAAATTTTATCGGGCCGCTTTTTAGGAGGAAGTGGCCGTGATGCGTGTTACGTTATCGAGTTTAATCCTTCGGGCCAGCTTGTTGTTGCCGGAGGTACGCAGAGTATCGATTTTCCGCTTGTATCAGCAGGGGCGCATGATGTTTCGTGGAATGGTGAAACCGATGGTTATGTAGCTATTCTCGACCCTACAAATTTGGTTTTGTTAGCAGGAACATTCGTTGGTACTAATGAATATGATCAGGTCTATTTTGCTCAGTGCGATAACTCGGGTGATGTGTATGTATACGGACAGACAGCCGGCGACATGCCTCTTACACCCGGTGTGTATGGTCAACCGGGAAGCGGGCAGTTCATTTCTAAATATTCAGCCGACTTCTCGGGGTTGCTTTGGAATACTACCATTGGGACCGGTAGTGGAGAAATTGATATTTCACCAACAGCTTTTTTGGTGAGCAATTGCGAGCAGATATACATCAGTGGCTGGGGAGGAGATGTGAATAATAACAACTGCTTTGCGCAACCAGGCTATTGTTATGCTCAGGAAAGCACAACCATGGGCTTGCCCTTATCGGCCGATGCTTTCCAAAGCTCAACTGATGGAAGCGATTTTTACTTGTGTGTTTTAACTCCGGATGCTCAGGATATTCTATATGGATCCTATTTAGGAGGGTCCATCAGTAACGAACACGTGGATGGAGGTACTTCCCGTTTTGATAAAAATGGATCAGTATATCATGCTGTGTGTGCAGGTTGTCAAAACAATGATGACTTCCCTACAACCCCTGGCGCATGGAGTGATAGCAATGAAAGTACGGGGTGTAATCTTGCTGTTTTTCGTTTCGATTTAAATGCGATACAAGCGGAAGTAGAGGTTGATGGACCAGCGGAGGTTTGTGTTGGTGAACCTATCGAATTCTTGAATAGCACAGAGGGCGCCACGAATTTTCTTTGGAATTTCGGTGATGGCTCGACAAGTACCGTTCTGCAGCCAACACACGCTTATGCAGAAGGAGGCCAGTATGAAGTGCAATTTGTTGGTTATGATAATTCGATTTGTATTACAGCAGATACGGCCACCGTCGAGATAACGGTAATTCCCGATGTTGATCCAAGTGTTTCCGGAGACTTGGTGTTATGTGCAGGGGAATCAACACAACTAACCGCCACCGGAACAGACAATGTTCACTGGCTTTCCAGCCCTTCTCTTTCACCTGTCAATGGGCTCAACCCCATTGCTACGCCAACCATCACAACCACTTACTTCGTGGTAGATGAAAACGAATGCGATGCCGAGACGCTAAGTGTCGTAGTAGAGGTGAGCGATTTACTCCTAGAAACGACCGGTGATACAACACTTTGCTTAGGGCAAAGCGCAGAGCTCTTCGCTTCAGGAGGTGTGAGTTATTTGTGGTCGCCGTCAACATTTCTGAGCTCGGCATCTTCTGCAACCCCCATTGCAACCCCAACGGAGAGCATCGATTATGCGGTAACGGTAACGGATCAGTATGGCTGCACAGCCGAAGAAACGATTTCGGTGGTGGTGTCGGATGAAGTGCCGGGCGGGAATCGTTATCCGGATGAAATTCTCTGTGAAGGAGGTTATTTGTTGCTTCAAGCCAATTTCGGCGACACCTGGAGTTGGTTTCCCTCGGCATCTGTAAGCGCTCCGATGGCGCAAGATCCAATTGCCTTCCCCGATGATACAACTCTTTATGTTGTTTTAATTACGAATGCATGCGGATCAGGGTTCGATAGTGTGATGGTGAATGTTATTCATCCCTCACTTAATGTATACGGTGGAGGAAGTATTTGTAGTGGTGATACAATTGCTGCGTGGGCCAGCGGCGCTTTGAGTTATGCTTGGTCGCCCGCAAGCTGGGCTTCTCCATCTGACGAAGCATTGGTATATCTGTCGCCCGAAGACAACACGGTTTTCCAAGTTACAGGTATCGATGCGAACAATTGTGTGGCAACCGCGAACGTTTCAATCAATGTGTATCCGCGAGCGGAAATTGAGGCAGGCCCCGATGGTTATTTTGATTTTCCTGATAGTGTCATGCTGTATGGAAATGCTATGGGTTTCGATTGTTATTGGTGGCCTGCTGAAGGGCTGAGCTGTGACACCTGCGAGCTCACGTGGGCATCGCCTTTGCAACCTACCACCTACCACCTTTCAATTGTCGATGACTTTGGTTGTGTGAATGATGACTCGGTTTTTGTTAGACCCTATTTTCCTTTTTTCGTTCCCAACACGTTTACGCCCAATGCAGATGGAGTGAACGATGTCTTTCAGGTAAGCGGGCAAACGGTAACAGGTTTTCATCTCACCATTTTCAATCGATGGGGCATGAAAGTATTCGAGTCATTCGACATGCAAACACCCTGGGTCGGCGATGCGGGAAGTGGCTACTACGCTCCGAACGATGTTTATAATTGGGTGTTGGAATACGACTCGCTGGAAAGACGCAGCCGACTCGAAGGCCATGTTGTTTTAGCGCGTTAGCGCAAACAGCCGTTTTAGTCGATCGACCGAATATCTTAGCGCCACTTTTTAAAACATTACCCGAATGGCTTACGAAAACATTCTTGTCTCAACCGAACAATCGGTGATGACGATTACCATCAACCGTCCATCGCAACTAAATGCATTGAATAGCGTCACAATTCAAGAACTCAATAAGGCTCTTGCTCTGGCGGATGTTAATTCGGAGGTTCGCGTCATCATCATCACAGGCAGCGGGGAGAAGGCTTTTGTTGCCGGGGCGGACATCAAAGAGTTCGCTGATTTCAGTGTAGAGCAAGGTCGTTTGTTGAGCGCGCTTGGACATAAACTGTTGTTTGATTTCGTGGAGAACATGAACAAACCGGTGATTGCCGCAGTGAATGGATTCGCCCTGGGTGGCGGACTTGAGTTGGCCATGTCGTGCCATATGCGTATCGCTTCGGATAATGCTAAAATGGGATTGCCTGAAGTCACGCTTGGTGTTATTCCCGGTTATGGCGGAACACAGCGTTTGGCCAATCTTGTTGGCAAAGGCAAAGCAATGGAGATGATTACCTCTGCTGCGATGATTACGGCAACGGAAGCTCAAGAATGGGGTTTGGTAAACAAAGTTGTTGCTCAGGCAGAATTGCTTTCTACAGCCATGGAGCTTGCTCAGAGAATCGCGAAGAACTCACCAACAGCGATTTCAGCGGCTATTCGTTCGGTGAATGCCGGATTCAAGCCGGGGGTGAATGGTTATAATGAAGAGATACGCGAGTTTGGACGTTGTTTCGGAACCGCCGATTTCCGCGAAGGAACCACGGCGTTTCTCGAAAAGCGTAAACCTGTTTTCGAAGGAAAGTGATGGCTGTTCAGATTCAGGTTATCAATCGCTCGAAGCATGCGCTGCCTGCCTATGAAACGGAGCAATCGGCGGGCATGGATATGCGCGCCAATATCGATGAGTCTATTTCAATGAACCCATTGGAAAGAGCGCTCGTTCCGACGGGCTTGTTCATAGCGTTACCGCCCGGATTTGAGGCACAAGTGCGCCCAAGAAGTGGATTGGCTGCGAAACAAGGCATAACAGTGTTGAACTCCCCGGGTACGGTCGATGCCGACTATCGGGGTGAAATCAAAGTAATTCTCGTGAACCTTTCCAATGAAATCGTCCATATTCATGATGGCGATCGTATTGCACAACTCGTCATAGCTCGCCACGAGCAGGCGGTTTGGGAAGTAGCTGAAGTCCTTGGCGAGACGACCCGCGGAGCCGGCGGTTTCGGCAGTACCGGTAAGCAATAGTGTGCTCTTATATCGAATGAACCTAAATTGTGGAAGTTGGTTTCTCCATTACTTTGTCTAGTATAAATTCGCGCAACATTTTTCAACCCAAACCACGCTATGGCAAAAGGTCTTTTTGGAAGCTCGTTGATGAAGAAGTTCTGGATGTCGATTACCGGTCTTTTTCTTATTTCATTTCTCGTAGTACACTGTGCATTGAACGCTCTGATTTTTGCCAATGATGGCGGAATGTTGTTCAATCAAGGTGCACACTTTATGGGAACGAACATCATCATTCGCACAATGGAAATCGTGCTTTTCGCAGGGCTTATCGCTCACGTGGTGGATGGCTTGATGCTCTATTTTCAAAACCGCTCCGCACGTCCTGTGAAGTATGCTTATGAGAAGCCCTCTGCAAGCAGCAAGTGGTATTCACGCAGCATGGCACTGTTGGGCACGCTCATTTTGTTATTCCTCATTTTGCACTTATATCACTTTTGGCTGAGAACACGCATCACAGGATTGACCGTTCAACCAACGCACGTTTTCTTTGAAGGACACAAGTTGGAAGATTTGTACGGTGAGATGAAGTTTGTCTTCAGCCACCTGTGGGTTGTGATTGTTTATGTGCTCGGATGTTTTTCACTCTTCTGGCACTTGTTGCACGGCTTCCGTAGCGCATTTCAGTCGCTTGGTTTGAACTACACCAAATACAAGAACGGCATTGCATTCTGCGGCGATTTGTTCAGTGTTGTTATCCCAACGGTTTTTGCCGCAATGCCGGTGAGCATGTATATGGGATGGGTTCATTAATGAATGTAGATTAAAGCACCTTAAAAAGAATGGAGCTCAATTCGAAAATACCCGATGGATCACTCGATCAGAAGTGGACCAAATACAAGGGAAACGTTCGCCTGGTTAACCCGGCCAACAAAAGAAGCATTGATGTGATTGTGGTAGGAACCGGTCTTGCCGGAGCTTCTGCAGCAGCATCACTGGCTGAGATGGGGTACAGTGTGAAGGCACTCTGCTTCCAGGATTCACCGCGTCGTGCGCACAGTATCGCCGCCCAAGGTGGTATCAATGCTGCGAAGAATTACATGAACGATGGCGATTCTACCTACCGTTTATTCTATGACACGATCAAAGGTGGCGACTACCGTTCACGCGAAGCCAACGTGCATCGCTTGGCAGAAGTAAGTGCCAACATCATCGACCAGTGCGTGGCGCAAGGCGTTCCATTTGCGCGTGATTACGGCGGATTGCTCGACAACCGTTCGTTTGGTGGTACACAAGTATCACGTACGTTCTACGCAAAAGGACAAACCGGACAGCAATTGTTGTTGGGTGCGTATTCAGCGTTGTCTCGTCAAATAGGAAAAGGCACTGTTGAAATGCTCAACCGTCATGAGATGCTCGATGTAGTAATCGTGAATGGAAAGGCACGCGGTATCATTGCCCGCAACTTGGTAACAGGCGAATTGGAGCGCCACTCAGCCCATGCCGTTGTGTTGTGCACTGGTGGATACGGCAACGTGTTCTTCCTTTCTACCAACGCTATGGGAAGCAACGTCACAGCCGCATGGCGCGCGCACAAGCGTGGTGCTGCTTTCGGCAATCCGTGCTTCACACAAATTCACCCAACCTGTATTCCGGTGAGCGGTGATCATCAATCGAAGTTGACACTCATGTCGGAATCGTTGCGTAACGATGGACGTATTTGGGTGCCCAAGCATAAAGAAGATGTAGAGGCCATTCGCGCGAAGCGCCTGAAGCCACAAGATATTCCCGAAGATCGCCGCGATTATTACCTGGAAAGAAGGTACCCTGCGTTTGGTAACCTCGTGCCGCGTGATATTGCATCGCGCGCTGCTAAAGAGCGTTGCGACGAAGGTTTCGGAGTGAACGCAACAGGAGAAGCTGTGTATCTCGATTTCTCTTCAGCCATTATCCGTTATGGTAAAGCGCAAGCGAACGTGAAGGGAATTCACAATGCTACCGAGCAACAAATTATTGACCTCGGAAAGAAGGTGGTGGAGCAGAAATACGGAAACCTCTTTCAGATGTACGAGCAAATCGTAGCTGAGAATCCGTATACAACACCTATGATGATTTATCCCGCGGTGCACTACACCATGGGAGGTTTGTGGGTCGATTATGAATTGATGACGTCAGTACCCGGTTTGTACGCATGCGGCGAAGCCAACTTCAGTGATCACGGTGCTAACCGCCTCGGAGCTTCGGCTCTGATGCAAGGTTTGGCTGATGGTTACTTCGTATTGCCATACACCATTGGTAATTACCTGGCGGATGAAATTCGTACAGGAAAAATCTCTACGCAGTCGCCTGAGTTTGAAGAAGCGGAAAAGAATGTGCGCAAGCAAATTGATTCCTTGTTGAACAACAACGGAACGGAGCCGGTAGACCACTACCACAGACGCTTGGGTAAAGTGATGTGGGATAAGTGTGGTATGGCGCGCAATGAAAAGGGCTTGAAAGAAGCCATCGCAGAGATTCAACAAATCCGCAAAGAGTTTTACGCCAACGCCCGCGTACCGAACCAATCGGAGTATATGAACACGGAATTGGCCAAGGCACTTCGTGTAGCAGACTTCATCGATCTCGGTGAGTTGATGTGCTGGGATGCGCTCAATCGCAATGAAAGTTGCGGTGGTCACTTCCGCGAAGAATATCAAACGGAAGACGGCGAAGCACTGCGCGATGACGAGAACTACAAGTATGTAGCAGCCTGGGAATGGTCGGGAGATCCTTCTGCCCCTAAGCTGAACAAAGAGGAACTGATATACGAGAATATCAAGGTGCAGCAGAGAAGCTACAAATAGGATTGGAGGGGTAAGGATTGTAGGATAATAGGGGAAGGCAAGTTGTGAGAGTTGATTCGAACCTTTTTATGGAATCGTTATACAGCCCACGAATTTATTCGTGGGAGATTGGAAGAATAAAGAGCAAATAAGTTATTTGAAATAGGAATAAGCATTTAAGTATTCGTCTTTTAGCATTGCACAATGAATGCGACAGACAAATACCAATTACCTGTCAAGTCTTACCGGGATTTGATTGTTTGGAAAAAATCAGTTGAATTAGTTCAGGATGTATATGAGCTTACGACTGTGTTTACTTCCAATGAAAGGTTTGGTCTGACAAGCCAAATGCGCAGATGTGCTATCTCTATTCCATCCAATATAGCGGAAGGTTGGGGAAGAAAACGCACCGGAAGTTATGTTCAGTTTTTAGGCATTGCTTCCGGATCTCTTGCCGAGTTAACGACTCAACTCGAGATTGCGTTTCGTTTAAACTATTGTAGTTTGGAACGAAGAAATTTGTTGGAAAACAAGATGAATGAGTTAAGTAAAATGCTATTCGTATTGATACAAAAATTAGAGAAAAACAGACATGAATAATACGTTCTAGGAAGTGTAGTTGTTTAAGGATAAAGACATTTGTGAGTTCTGTTATCCTACAATCCTACAATCCTACAATCCTTTAAACGAATACAATGAACCTCAAACTCAAAATATGGAGGCAAAAGAACACCTCCGAACAAGGTCAAATAAAGGACTACAACGTAACCAACGTTTCTCCTGACATGTCGTTTCTGGAAATGATCGACGTGCTCAACGACGACTTGGTAAAGAAAGGTGATGATCCGGTTGCGTTCGATCACGATTGCCGTGAAGGTATTTGTGGTATGTGCAGCATGTTCATCAACGGCGAAGCGCACGGCCCGAATCGCGGCGTCACTACATGCCAGCTCCACATGCGTTCGTTCAAAGACGGTGATACCATCTATGTTGAGCCCTGGAGAAGCGAAGCGTTTCCGGTCATCAAAGACTTGATGGTGAATCGTGGTGCGTTCGATCGCATTCAGCAAGCCGGTGGTTTCGTGTCGGTGAACACCAGCGGACGCACTATGGATGCCAACGCGATTCCAATTCCAAAAGAAGATGCCGACAAGGCGTTTGATGCAGCTACCTGCATCGGTTGCGGTGCCTGTGTGGCGACGTGTCCGAATGGTAGCGCTATGCTTTTTGTTGGAGCGAAAGTTTCTCAGTTTGCGTTGCTTCCACAAGGACAAGTTGAACGCAAGGATCGCGTATTGAACATGGTGAAGCAAATGGACGAAGAAGGTTTCGGAAACTGTTCAAACATTGGTGCGTGCGAAGTACAATGCCCTAAAAACATTTCCTTGGAGGTCATCGCTCGCATGAATCGCGAGTATCTGACCGCCAACGTGAAGCCTGAGAATTAATAGTACGATGTGAGATCTCCTATCGGTGGTAACTGGAAAACTACCGATGGGGGCTCACTATCTTTCACTTGTGAGAGTGATATTTCCCTTTAATCAGGATGAAGAGTTTCTTTGTTACGACTAGTGTCAGTCGTTCTCTTTGTCTTCTCTGAAAATATCATTCATGATATCACTAAACTCAATGCTGCTGTCCATCATGGTTTTGCCGATAACGGAAAACTCAGCGAGACCGTGCAGCACAAACTCCATCATCATTAGCTTTTCTTCATCTTGAATGCCGGGGCAATACTTGTCGACGATTTCATGCAGCACCGGAATGCTGTATAGCACGTTCGCGTATTCGTCGCGCGAGTAATCGATGAGTATCTGGACGTTTTCTGCTGCCAGATGTTCGATGATTGGTTGATAGGGGTTTTGGATTTTCTTCCGTTTTATCGTTTCGGGGCTCGGAAAAATCTGAGGGAATTTTTTGCGAATGGCCATGCCCAGCAGGCGCATAGCAACGAAATGCGGACCTTCTTGCTCGCCTTCATACACGAGCTCCACTTTACCGGTAATGGCAGGAACAATCGACATCATATCACCCACTCGAACGTGTGTTTTCTTTTCCTTGTTGATGATGGCTCTTCGTTCAGCACTGCTCACAAGATTCTCCATGGCGCTAATGGTAAGGCGCGCCGATACTCCGCTTTTCTGATCTACGTATTCGCTTTCACGTGCTTCGAATGCGACCATCTCAATCAACTCACGCATGAAGGGAGAAACCGTCACGCGTTTCAGTTGCTCTTTGGTATGGTGGGCTTCGAGTTCCGTAATCTCCATTCCAAGCGCAATGCTCTTGGGGTAGTGTGTGATGATTTGACTTTGAATACGGTCTTTCAGCGGAGTGATGATACTTCCGCGATTGGTGTAGTCTTCCGGGTTGGCTGTGAAGATGAACTGAATGTCGAGCGGTAACCGCAATTGAAAACCGCGAATCTGTATATCTCCTTCTTGCAAAATATTGAATAGCGAAACCTGTATGCGCGCTTGTAAGTCGGGCAATTCGTTGATGACGAAAATGCAGCGATGACTGCGTGGGATGAGCCCGAAGTGAATCACCCGTTCATCGCTGTATGCTAATTTCAGATTAGCTGCTTTGATGGGATCGATATCGCCGATTAAGTCGGCAACGCTTACATCGGGCGTGGCGAGTTTCTCCACGTAGCGTTCCGCGCGGTGTATCCAACGAATCGGTGTAAGGTCTCCATGTGTTTCAATCAGATCTTTCGCCGTGTGGCTTATCGGATGAAGAGGATCATCGTTGAGTTCACTGCCATTTACACACGGGATCCATTCATCAAGCAATTCCGTGAGTGTACGTGCAATGCGCGTCTTCGCTTGTCCGCGCAACCCAAGAAGGTTGATGCTATGCCCGCTCAAAATCGCACGTTGCACATCGGGTAAAACCGTTTCATCATAACCAATAATTCCCTTGAACGGATTCGTTCCACGCTCCATGTGTCGGATGAGGTTGGAGCGCAATTCTTCCTTCATTGTTTTTGATGCGTACCCTGCTTGCTTCAGTTCTCCCAGGGTAGTTATGGTGGTGTGTTTCATGCTGCTTGTCAGATTCTTTTTTTGCGGTTGCGCTCGTAGTCGCTCAAAATGCTGTCTCCAAGGCCATCGAGACCTGTGAATAGCGCCTTGCCGCCGTTGGCTTCTGTGAATTCTTCAATGAACTGCTGCAGATAACTGTCTTGCGCAATCATGAAGGTGGTAATCGGAATCTTCTTCTTGCGACATGCACGTGCCAGGTTCAGGCACTTGTTTGTGATGTAGGGGTCGAGTCCGAATGAATTTTTGTAGTACTGTCCGTTTTCTTTGATACACGAGGGCTTGCCGTCGGTAATCATGAAAATCTGTTTGTTTCCTGAACGCTTGCGACGCAGTATTTCCATGGCTAATTCGAGCCCGGCCACGGTGTTGGTGTGATAGGGGCCAACTTGCAAATAGGGTAGGTCTTTCACACTCACCGGCCAGGCATCATCACCAAACACGACGATGTCGAGCGAGTCTTTCGGGTAGCGTGTCATGATGAATTCCGAAAGCGCCATGGCTACTTTTTTAGCAGGCGTGATGCGGTCTTCACCGTAGAGTATCATGCTGTGAGAAAGGTCGATCATCAGCACAGTCGATGCTTGCGAAAGGTGCTCTGTTTCGAAAACCTCCAAATCGTTTTCGGTGAGCATGAAGTCGGTTATGCCATGCGCGATTTGCGCGTTGCGCATCGATTCGCTCATCAGGATTTGGTCGGGTTTATCGCCAAACACAAACGGTCTGCGAAGTTCGGTTGCTTCGTCGCCACTGCCCGATCGTTTCGTTTTGTGACTTCCTTGTTGCGACTTTTTCATTTTGCCAAACAACTGGTCGAGGTTGCGCTGACGCATGGCTTGTTCACTTTTGGCTGTAATGCTGCTGCCTTTTCCTTTGCCGCCTTTTCCTCCGGCTTCATACTTCTCGCGCAAATACCCTTTGCGTTTCAACTCTTGCTCGAAGTCGTCGCGCGTATATGTGTCGGAGAAAAGGGGTCGCTGACGGTCAATTTCCTCCATGAAATCGAGCGCTTCATTGGGATCGCCATTGGTGTAGTTCAACAACTCGATGAACAACGGCAATAGCTTGTCGAACGGTGTTCGTTTGTCTTCTTCCGGAATGTAGCGATGGAATTCAACACCAATCATGTGTGTACAACAACTTGAATGCGTAAAGGTTGCAATTTAAAGTCGCTGATAGCTGTCGGGATGACGAATGGCAGGTTTTGAGAGATCAATTTCGCGCAAAAGGGCCGAAGAGAATGCGCGCGAGAAACCCTAATGAATCGGTTTACTTTTTATCGGCCGGTATTTCATCCTGCGCAACAATCATCGGCGCAAGCTGATCTGCCTCGAGTTTTTTGAAGAACTCACTGTCTTCCATAGACGGCAATAGAAACAAGGAGAAGTTATAGATGGGCTCGTAAAAGTAGGAGTGTTCTTTCTGTTTGTTCGGCAGCCAACCGTATTTGCGGTCGAGGGCGTTGAACAGCACGAACAGGATGCTCAAAAACAGGAGCGTTTTCGTTAACGAAAAGAATGCGCCACCAACCTGATTCCACCGCTCCGCACCGCCGGCACTGACGGTTTGTGTGATGAGCTTCCCGAGAAAGAACAGACCGACAAAAACCAAAACAAGCACAACCACGAAGGACACAATGGGCAGATTGCTTCCACCCATTTCGAATTTCTCACGCAGAAAATTCGACATCCAGTCGCTCAGGTGAACCCCGGCGTAAAGGCCCACGAACAAGGCGAGCATGGAAAATACTTCCATCACAAAACCATTGCGCCACCCGCGCCAAATGGCAAGCCCGATGGGTATCAACAGAAAGAGGTCGAGATAGCTTACCATGATATCGAAAATAGGATTCGCATGCAGCTATGCATACCCGCTCCTCCTAAGTTGTCAACAGGAAGCGTTGAGTAGCGGCACGGGAGTTTCCTCCCCGAGCTTTGCTTATGGCTGAAAATTAGGATTCTATACGATTTTGAGTAATTTTGTTACTCAATCATGATCGAGACTCTGCTTTCTTCCAAAACCCGCATGAAATTGCTGATGAAGTTTTTCCTCAACAGCAACAACAGCTCGTATTTGAGAAATCTCGAGGAGGAGTTTGGTGAATCGACCAATGGAATTCGAATCGAACTGAATCGATTTGAGAAGGCCGGATTTTTAGAGTCCAGGCTCGAGGGTAATAAGAAGATGTTCAAAGTGAATGTCGGTCACCCGCTTTTCAAAGATCTCAATTCAATCTTAATGAAGATGACGGGTTTGAACCATGTGATTGACTATATCCTGGCCCGAATTGGTGATTTGGATAAAGTATATTTGGTTGGCAAGCTGGCACAGGGTCAGGATACCGGGATCATTGATATTGTATTGGTGGGTGATGAAATCAACAAAAATTTTTTGATTGAACAGATAGAAAAAGCAGAGAAGAAGATTGGAAAGAAAATTCGGTACGTGCATTTCACCACTACAGAATTTGACTTAAGTAAAATAGAAGAGCCGGGGCTGCACCCGTTGTTGTTGTGGAGCAAATAAGCTAACCGCAGGCAAACGACGGCACCCTTGATGAAAATGAAACTATGAACAGTAAGGTATATACCCCTTCGAACAATGAGACGCTGATTGGAATGTTCAGATCGATTTTTCGCGGAATGTCCGACGGCAAATCACTGGCTTTTCAATTGTTTCGTCGTGATTTAAAGGCCAGTTTTGAAGCGTCTTTGCTCGGGTTCTTGTGGTTGTTTATGCCGGCGCTGGCAGCTGCGGGCATTTGGATCTTACTCAATCAGCAACGAGTAATATCCGTTACCTCAGGACAAATGGCCTATCCGGCGTTTGTGTTGATTGGAACTACCTTGTGGACCATATTCACGGAATCACTCAATAAACCGATACTGCGCTATAAGGCGGCGATGCCGCTTATGACGAAATTGAATTTCCCGCGCGAAGCACTTTTGCTCGCCTCTTTTTACGACATGCTGTTCAGCGTTTTTGTGAAGTTGCTGGTGTTGTTGCCGTTGCTCTTGATTTTGGGAATTGAACCGAGTTGGTCTTGGTTGTGGATGTATCCCGTGGCAATTGGAGTCGTTTTTACTGGATTGGCAATCGGAGTTTTCATTTCACCCTTGGGCATTTTGTTCAACGATGTTTCTCGCGCCATCAACCTGTTGTTGCCGTTCATGATGTATCTGACGCCGGTTGTTTACGCGATTCCCAAAGAAGGCATATTGGGCACGGCGCAATCGTTTAATCCGGTGACCGCATGGTTGGAGTTGGGTAGAACGTGCATCGGAAATATACCCTTCGATATGCAGACATCGTTGCTTGTATGGTTGCCGATAACACTGCTTTTGCTGCTGGTTGGGCTCATCATGTTACGCATTGCATTACCTATAATTGTTGAACGTTCAGGAAGTTAAAAAAGCGCCTCATGGAAAACGAAGTATTGGTACGAGTAGAAGGTGTTTCGAAGAAATTCTGCAGGAATCTGAAGAAGAGTCTCGTCTATGGCGGCTTGGATATCGTGCGGGGTTTTGCCGGCATCGAGCGTTCCAATGAGTTGCGGAAAGATGAGTTTTGGGCAGTCAACAATGTCAGTTTCGAATTACGAAGAGGTGAATGCCTGGGGCTCATAGGTCACAACGGCGCGGGAAAAAGCACGCTTCTGAAAATGCTGAACGGATTGATTGGCATTGATAGAGGACGAATCGAAATGAATGGAAAGGTAAGCGCGCTGATAGAGCTCGGCGCCGGATTCAGCCCCCTGCTTACCGGACGCGAAAACATTTACAACAACGGCGTGGTACTGGGATTTACGCGCGCAGAGATCGATGAGAAATTTGACGAGATACTAGAGTTCTCTGAGCTCAAGGACTTCATTGATACACCGGTTCAGAATTACAGCAGTGGAATGAAGGTGAGGTTAGGCTTCGCTGTAGCGGCACAACTCGAGCCCGATATTTTACTGATAGATGAGGTATTGGCTGTAGGAGACATGGGATTCGTTTTGAAGTGCTTTAATCGCATGGATAAACTCCTGCAGAATACAGCCATGATTTTTGTGTCGCATTCCATGCCGCAAGTAGCGAGGATGTGCACGAAAATTCTCGTAATGGAAAAGGGTTGTCCTATCGAATATTCCACCAACATCACAGAGGGACTCGCGAAGTATTACAATAAGTTCAAAATGCAGATTGGAGACTACAAGGGCTCCGATCGTGCAGATTTATTGGACGTGACTATTACATCCGACAACAAAACATTTGCCTCCAACGACGATATAGAAATTCTCTACGGCGCTTCGATGGAACTTACCATTAAAGTGCGCTTCAATGTTCCTGTTTTCAAACCTGAACTGTACGTTGTTTTTTATGACAAGGAGCAGCGCGGATTTGCAGAGATTTTCAATTTCAGTGAGTATTGTTTAATGGATGTAGCCAATGGTATTGTAAGCTTTCAAGCATCCATTCGCGAGCTTTTTTTCACACAGGGAAAGTATTCTATTACTATTGCAATGAACGAGCGCGACAACGGTAAGAATATTTTATTCCGACATCAGTCAGCCATATACTTTAACATGAAGGGAGGATATCACGGGTGGGTGCCCGTTCAAATCAATCCGACATGGAAATACACGAACGCACTATGAAAAAGATTATACAACAACTGGTGGCATCACTTGGATATACCTTGGTGAAGTCCGATTTTCTCCAAGAGATGAAACGTGGATTGCGCTCCTCAAATCCGGACGCATCCTCAGAGAAGAATGATTTAATTGGAAATGCATTCAATGTGCTGAAAACAGCGGGATTTTCCCCGAAGCACATAATCGATATTGGAGCAAATAAGGGTACTTGGACACGCGAAGTAATGCGTGTGTTTGATCAAGCCTCTTTCACTTTGATTGAGCCCCAGGAACAACTTTCGGTTCACTTTCAAGATCTACTGAAGAGTAATAAATTCACGTATCTACCAATTGGAGTAGGTGAAACGCCCGGTCATTTTAGTTTCACTATCGCTAAGCGTGACGACAGCTGCACTTTCCGAATGTCGGAAGAGGAAGCCAGAAGCATGGGCTTGAAGCAAGTAACTGTTGAGGTGAATACCATTGACAATATTGTCGCAAACTCTTCTTACGGCATTCCGGATTTGATAAAGATCGATGCCGAAGGTCTCGATTTAGAAGTTCTTCGCGGTGCGAAATCAGTTTTAGGTAAAACAGAAGTAATACTCGTGGAAGCTGCGGTAGTAAACCCCGTGTTCAAAAACGATGTACTTGCGCTGACAGCATTCATGCGCGAACATGGCTACAAAATTTTTGATATTACTGACTTGAACAGACCCTTTAAGAAACGTGTTTTGTGGTTGGTAGAATTGATGTTTGTAAAGGAAAAGGGGATTGTCGACAGCCATCATTGGCGCGATAACGACTAGTAGGATATGCACCGTTAAATTGGATTCCGTGATTAATGTAACTAAAACATTTTTACCGCCTCTCGAAGATTACACGCGCAACGTCCAACGCGCATGGGACAATGTGTGGTTGACCAATCGAGGTGAGTTGGTGCGTGAGCTGGAAACAAAACTTACTCAGCACTTAGAACTCACACCGGAGTGCAGGTTGCTATTTATGAATAACGGCACTGTGCCCATTCAAATCGCATTGAAGCTACTTGCCGGCGGTGGTGAGGTTATAACTACACCATTCAGTTACGTGGCTACCACAGCTGCAGTAGTTTGGGAAAATTGCACGCCGGTATTTGTAGATATTCATCCGGAGTATTTCACAATCGATGAAGAAAAAATAGAAGAGGCTATTACCGAAAAAACAACCTGCATCTTAGCTACGCATGTTTTCGGAAATCCCTGCAATTTGGAAGCGATTCAACGCATAGCAGATAAACACAAGCTTCATGTTATTTACGACGCGGCTCATTGCTTTGGAGTAAAGTACAAAGGGCAAAGCATCTTTGAATTTGGTGACGTAAGCACTTGTAGTTTTCATGCTACCAAGCTCTTCCATACAGCAGAAGGCGGTGCTGCCTTTTGCAAGGATGCTGAACTGTTTCATAAACTTTTTTACAGCCACAATTTTGGACACAATGGACCGGTAGACTTCCATGGACTGGGCATCAATGCAAAGGTTTCTGAATTACAAGGTGCTATGGGTTTATCGGTGTTGCCATACATGCAGCACATTGTTTCGGAACGAAAGCGCGTGGTCGATTACTACAACGCTCATTTGAATCTTAGCTCTTTGGAAAGGATGAGGCTGCGTGAGAATACAGATTGGAATTTTAGCTATTATCCAATTGTCTTTAAAACCGAAGAAGAATTATTACGTGTTGATGGAGAGTTGAAGAAGAACAGCGTGACGGCGAGAAGATATTTCTACCCTTCGCTCAACTCATTGAATTACGTCGCCAACACACCGTGTCCGGTAAGCGAGAGTATCGCAGCGCGAATTCTCTGTCTTCCCCTCTTCGTTGGTTTGACGGACGAGCAACTTGATTTAATTGTTACCACCATTAACCGAAACTGTTGACTTGGATAAACGCCTCGGTTGAAATTGAACACGAATGACCATGCAAACGACGAAACGAATCTTATTTCTGGGAGGTGCCGATATTCAAGTAAGTGCAATTAAAAAGGCCAAGGAACTTGGCTATTATGTCATTACTTGTGATTATTTGCCCAATAATCCGGGACATAAGTTTTCTGATGAATACTTCAATGTGAGCACAACTGACAAGGAGGGTGTTCTCGAGTTGGCAAAGAGCCTCCACATAGACGGCATTTTGGCTTATGCCTCTGATCCGGCAGCACCAACGGCTGCCTATGTTGCAGAGAGTTTATCACTGCCCACCAATCCGTATGACGTTGTACAGATAATGTCGCGTAAGGATTTGTTCAGGAATTTTCTTCAACAAAACGGATTCCTTGTTCCTGAGGCAAGCGCCGTTTCAACGTATGAGGAAGCTTATGAATTCCTGAAGAAGTTCAATAGAAGAGTTGTAATAAAGCCGGTTGATTCGTCGGGTAGTAAGGGCGTGTTTTCAATAGAGCCCGGTGAGGATTTCAAAGAGAAATTTCAGAACGCACTTTCTTTTTCGAAGGTGGGTATTATCATCATAGAGGAATTCATTTACAAGAAAGGTCATCAAATTGGTGGCGATGGATTTATTGTTGACGGCGAGCTGGTTTTCCGCTGCTTTGGGGATATTCATTTTTCGAAGACAAATCCGCTATTACCCTGTTCTGTAAGCGTTCCAACATTGCATAGCAAGGAGGTCGTTCTCAAGGTGCATGAAGAAGTGCAACGATTGTTTACTGCTATCGGTATGCGCATGGGCGCTGTGAATTTTGATATCATGGTAGATGAAGACGACCGTGTTTTTATCCTCGAAATCGGACCCCGTAACGGAGGAAACATGATTCCCGAGCTGACGGAATACTGCACAGGTGTGGATATGAAGGTGTATAGTATCAAGGCAGCATTGGGAGAAGATTGCAGCGATTTGAAATTGGGTGAGGAAAAAACGTATTTCTCACATTATGTGGTTCATGCATCTATGCAGGGAACAATGGTGAACATGAAAAAATCGGACAAGCTTCAAGAGGCAATATTGTATGAACATTACAACGTTGGCGTTGGCGATAAAGTGGAAGTGTTTAAGAGTTCGGCCAATCGACTCGGTGTGTTATTGCTGAAATATCCCAACGAAGCGACGATGCTGGACCTCATTTACCATATGGACGAGAATTTGCTTTTTGAGATAGAATCGTAGTCGTATGAGCACACTCCGGGTAGAAAACATCAATCAATCAAGTGAGGCGGTATACAGCTACCTGAATGAAAATTCGCATGTATTCATTCCGCCATTGAAACCTCGGGTTGATGTGTTGGCATACGCTCAAAAAATTGCAGCGCATGCTCAACAATTTTGGTTGTATCATTCGGAAGTGGCAGTGGGCTTTGCAGCATGTTATTTCAACGATCCGACTAACATTACTGGCTTTATTACCTCTATAAGTGTCATCCCTGATGCGCAAGGAACCGGAGCGGGAACGCTCTTGTTGAATGAAGTTATTCGATACGCACAAGAGAAGAGAACTGCTCAAATCCGACTCGAGGTTTTTGAAGAGAATGAAAACGCCATCGTGTTTTACAAGAAGAAAGGATTTCAGGTTATCGGCAACGTAGATCAAAAATTAATCATGAATTTAGAAGTTACCTCAAATGCAACAAACTGAGAACAATGAAAATATCACAGTAAGCATTTGTTGTTTGGCCTTCAATCATGAGGATTTTATTGCCCAAACACTGGATGGCTTTCTTCTTCAACGTACCAATTTCGATTTTGAAATTATCGTTCATGACGATTACTCCACCGATGGCACGAGACAAATCATAGAATCCTATCAAAAGAAATATCCGAACATTGTTAAGCCTATATTCCAATTGCAGAATCAGTATTCTCTTGGTCTAAAGCCCATTTTCAATCACGTTTTTCCCAAGGCCGTTGGAAAGTATATAGCGCTTTGTGAAGGAGATGACTACTGGACTGATCCACTGAAGCTGCAGAAACAGGTAGATTATTTGAATGTGCATGAAGAGGCTGTTCAATGCTTTCACCCGGTTCAAATATTAATGCCGGATGGACTGCTGAGAGAGGATTTTCTAACGAAGGTTCCGGATAATTACCAGCGAATAGAAGTGATAGCGGCACAGGGTAATTTTTTGCATACCCCATCGGTAATGTTTCGAAATGTGATTCGTCAATTTCCTGAGATGATTCATGAAACGCCTATCGGCGATTACTTTCTGCAAATGCTGCTTGCTACGCATGGCGAATTTCATCAATTACCGGATGTGATGGCGGTATATCGCTATGGTGTGGGTGTTTGGAGTAACGAGCAACAATTCACTCGGTCGCTGCGCACCGCCAAAACACACGCGTTGCTGATGACCTATTTTACCCAAAATGACAATCATCCCATAGCCGAAATTTTCGCTCGACGAATAGCAGGTTTTATGGAACGTTTCCCTCATGAAATGGAGAAAAAGCACATTGAGTATGTAATTACCAATTCCGAGTTAGCCGTCCCTGTAATGCAAGCAATGAATAGGGAGTTGAAAAAGAGAAACGATGCAGTAGAACGATTGAGAACAAATCAACTTCAAACCTCATCGATAAAGAAAATGGTGACTGAATTGTCTAGAAGAATGATTCATAAACTACGAGGCAATAAATAGGTTGTCGAAATGAAATCAGGTACAGTAGACATATCTATTATCGTTCCCAACTACAACCACGCTCGTTTCCTTAAACAGCGCCTCGACACGGCATTCGGACAATCGTATACGGATACAGAAATCATCTTACTCGATGATTGTTCGACCGATGAAAGTAAAGATATTCTTCATGGATATGAGAATCACCCGAACGTGTCGCACGTGGTCATCAATTCCAAGAACACCGGTTTTCCTGTGATTCAATGGCAGAAGGGAATTGCACTTGCTAAAGGTGAGTGGATATGGATTGCCGAAAGCGATGACTTTTCAGATCTCCGATTTTTGGAATCTATGATGCAGTATGCACAGCAAAATCCAACGTGCGGTGTCGTGTATTGTCAATCGTACGACACGGACGAATCGGGTTCTGTTCTTTCGACGCGATTGAATTACACCGGCATGTTTCAACCCAACATATGGTCGGAAAATTTCAGTGTGGATGGAAAGGAGTTCATTGCGAAGTATCTCAAGCGAAAGAATGTAATTCCAAATGCAGGAGCTGTGCTGTTTCGAAAGGACCTTATCGATAGCAATACGTTTGATGATGGTATTCGCGAGCTTAGAATGGCTGCAGATTGGATGTTCTGGATAAGACTTGCGGCTTCAACCCGAATTGCTTTTTTGGCTACACCACTCAACTATTTTCGATCGCACGGCGCAACCACACGCCACCATGATTCGCGACAAAAGGAATTGAAGCGCCTAATGGAAGAACGATGTGTGCGAAGTGAGCTGCATGATTTGATGCCCGAGGTCGATCAGACGGAAGAAATTGAATTGCTCAATAGAAAGGTGTTTGCTATGCATTCACCGCGCTATATTCTTCGCCGCGACTTCTGGAAATACAGGGTAAAGGGATTCTCAAGGATTACTTTTGCCAAGGGCTTTTTGCGGCAACATAAATTAGTGAAATGATAGTAGGGTCTGGACTCATCGCCAATGCTTTCTCATCGCGCAGTTTGCCCGATGATGTATTGCTGTTTGCATCGGGTGTTTCCAACTCAAAAGAAAAGTGCCCTGAACCTTTCGAGCGCGAATTGAACTTGATTCGACAAACGGCGAGTGCCCATCCGGAAAGGCGAATCATCTACTTCAGCACAGCCAGTGTAATGGATCCCGAGTTGAGTGAAGAGCCCTATGTGATCCACAAACTGAAGTGCGAAGAGTGGCTGAAGAATAATACCGTATCACCGCTCATTTTGCGAGTAACCAATGTGGTCGGAAATTCAGGAAACCCTGCGACGGTATTTAATTTTTTCAAGCACTGCATACAGCAAGACATCCGTTTCAGCATGTGGACACAGGCGTGCAGAAACTTCATCGACATTGAGGATTTGGTGTCGATAACCATGCGACTCATTCACACCAATGACTTTGGAAAAACATGGACGTTGGCCAATCCTGAAAGCTATCCTGTGATGATGATTGTAAATAAAATTGAAGACGCGCTTGGCAAGAAAGCGGTCTACGATGAGGTGGAACTAGGAACGTGCTTTAATCCATTGTCAAACGAAACGCTTCGCTTCTATGCGGATAACAACATTCGTTTTGATGAGAATTATCTCGATCTACTTATTTCAAAATACTTGTGATGCCCGAAGGAAAGCTAGCCATCTATTGTGATAATGGTTTCATTGAAACCTTTACGAAGGCTCATCTCGAGCAATTGAAACCGGCCTATGTTTTTTCGGGAAGTCCTTTTCCAAAAACAATCAATGGAAACCCGTTGCAAAAGGACACATTGTTCTCGGCCATTCAACGAAGGATAACCGGCAAAGGGATTGATCCGCTAGATGCTTTCCGCGCAAGTCTTCTTCAAGCAAGACCCTCTGTTTTCATTGCGGAATACGGAGTGTCGGCAGCCGCAATCATAGATGTTGTCCAAGACCTGAACATTCCTCTAATTGTCAATTTCTACGGATACGATGCGTTCAACCGCGATGTGGTTTCGAAGCATGCCGTGGCGTATAAGAAAGTGTTGGACTATGCCGCATTCGTGTGCGCGCAATCCAACTCAATCAAGCGCGAATTAATTGCGATGGGATGCAAGCCTGAGAAAATTGTAATTAACCCCGTTCCACCCAACGATGCGTTTTTTCAGCTGGCGTGTAATCCCAATTCAAACACACTGATATCTGTAGGTCGTTTTGTAAACAAGAAGGCTCCTTTTGCAGTGCTTCTCGCGTTCCAACGCGTGCTTGCTCAATTGCCTTCTGCAAAATTGATTATGATAGGCGATGGCCCGTTGTTCTTTGCTTGCAAGGAAATGGCCGGCATGCTGGGTATAGCAGAATCGATTGAATTTACCGGTCGCTTAAATCAGGAGCAACAACGCGAGTGCATGCAACGAGCGTCCATCTTTGTTCAACATTCTGTAGTGGGACCCGATGGTGATTCTGAAGGTTTGCCCGTAGCAATCATGGAGGCTTCAGCCATGGGAATGCCCATCGTTTCCACCATACACAGCGGCATTCCCGAAGCGGTGGAAGATGGAGTTACCGGCATGTTGTCGCCGGAGTTCGATGCCGAAACTATGGCAGCAAACATCATTCGTCTATTAGCGAATCCTACCGAGGGAATTGAAATGGGCAGAAAAGGAAAGGAAAAAATGCAGGCTTCCTTTCGTATGGAAACGCACATTGAGAATCTTAAGCAATTAGTCGCAAAGACCTCACGATAGGTTGTTGAGGATTGCTTGCAGGTCTGCAGGCGAATCTACCGAAGGTGTTTCAATTTCCGTCACTGCGACAGCAATGGAATAGCCATTTTCTAACCAACGCAATTGTTCGAGTGACTCCGCCTTCTCCAACGATGAAGGTTGCAAGTTGCTAATCGCCCGAAGCACATCCGGCTTGTATGCATACAGTCCAATATGCTTGTAGTACGCGTGATGACTGATCCATTCTTCCGGTTTCCTATCACGTTGGAAGGGAATAGCCTGTCGGCTGAAATAAAGTGCCCTGCCGTACGCGTTGAATACCACTTTTACTTTCGAAGGATCGAACAGTGTCGAAGAATCGGCAATCTCTTTTGCCAACGTGGCGATGGAAACATCCGGCTCCGATATCAATTGCGTGAGTTGTTCGAGTTGAGAAGGATCCACGAAAGGTTCGTCACCTTGCACGTTGATGATGCCATCTGCTGCGATACCGGAAAGCTCTAGCGCTTCCAAGCATCGGTCGGTGCCGCTCGGATGATCAGCGCGCGTCATGATGCATTTCACTCCCAAGGTTTTCACATGCTGCGCAATGCGGTCATCGTCGGTTGCCACGAGCACCTCCGAAATTGAGGTGCATAATTGAACACGTTCAATCACGCGTTGAATCATGCTCTTACCCGCAATATCTACGAGTGGTTTGCCCGGAAAACGGGTACTTGCATAGCGAGCAGGTATGATGGCGAGAACTTTCATGTCGCAATACTACAATGTTAGTGTGTATTGAAGCATCGTCATGCGGGGTTCTTCAATAGCGAGTGGTCGTATCGCGTATTCCCGATTTAAGACGTTGTTGATTATAACGGACAATCGGTGACGGCCGAAAATTTCATAGCCGACGCGTAGGTCAAAAATTGCATCACCTTTTTTATGATTTTCCCGCCATTGGGTGAGGCCGGGCTGGAAATTGGCAAATGGCAATTCTTCTAAGTCGGTGAACGCTCTATCAATATTTTTCATATGACTGTTGTAACGAGCACTTATTCCAGCACTCAATTGATTGTGCTTCCAGAAAATATCACCTCGTACCAAATGTTGAAGCCGGTATTTTAAAACGTTTCCCTCCGTATTGCTGCTTGTGCTCAGGTATGAAGTGCTAATCGTATTCTGATTTTTTTCATCGTACACAGCATAATTGAATTGCGGAGTGAGTGTGATTGGATTGGTGTAGGTATAACCCGCTAATAACTGGAATTCATGTTTGCCAATATTTCCTGCGCCCATAATCGAAAACTCCGCTCCTCGAATGCGCGCTTTGCCTGTGTTCAGACTTTTGAATCCTATGGTTTTGCCCAATGCTGCAAATAGCTCGCTGAAGGGCGTTCCTGGCGGAACCGTGCTCCATTGACCGAAAGTAAACTCAATGAAGTTTTCGTAGTTCTGCTCAAAAACGGCAATGTCGGCATAGCCAAGGAAATTGCCAATCTTGAATCCTTGCTTAATCCCTATTTCTTTGTTGTCGGATGTCTCGGCTATGAGCGAGGGGTTGGCGAATATGTTGATGGTACCCACCCCGGTTACGATGAATTTTTCTGCTATGCTGGGGAATCGAAATCCTTGACCGTAGGATGCTCGAACATAGGTTGCTTTTCCGAGTTGATAGTTCGCCCCAGCTCGAAACACAGGCTTCTCATCGCTGGTCTCGTTTATCTTGAAGTATTCATAACGCACTCCTGCAGATAGGTTGAGGCGATTGAAAAACTTCTTATCGAGTTGCAGGTAAGCGGCGTAGTTCTCGGCTGTATTTCTTCCATCTGCATTTCCTCCGGTGAAGAGCTCACCCAGTGCTTCGGTATACATGCCAACTACACCCACCGTTGTATTAAACGATTCGATACCCGCGTTTTTCCAGTTGTGTTGGTACTGGTACTCGCCATAATACTGGTCGCTGAAATTGCCCTGGTTGTTGTCGTTGTTGTTGTCGAGCGATTGCCAGCGACTGCGCAAGCTGTGTTTTTGTCCTGATGGTGTGAAGTAGGTAATATACGGATCAATCGTTCCGAGTAATTGCTTGGTACGTGTTGCGCTCCCTGCATAGGCGCCGTAGAGCGCAGTATCGGCATTTTCCCAAACAAGGGTTGAAAGCGAATTGCTGATGTTCCAGTTCGCGTTTAATCCAAAG
>Ga0315907_10002088_pt1 | contig 25873 bp, 22 predicted proteins | sample LakEriMetagenome_3_FD_203525 | JGI IMG/M metagenome (GOLD analysis project Ga0315907, IMG submission 203525) | Freshwater fungal communities from buoy surface, Lake Erie, Ohio, United States - Buoy 12 MA123 | ecosystem: Environmental > Aquatic > Freshwater > Lake > Lake biofilm | place: USA...
CCTTCGAATAGGCTACCCGCATCCATGCTGGCCTCCAATCCAGTACCAAGCTTGAATCAGAATTCGCAGCCTTTGGGAATCCCCTATCGATTCAAAACCAAACAATCACGCTCTAAACCGCGCGCTACATCCGCCGCCACGTCGAAGCCTAAAAACGCAAAGCCGAAGCGCTGCAGCCAGCCCGCGATCTCCGGCAGCGTGTGGCGGTGCTCTTGGACATGGAAGAACAGATCGCGGCAGCCGCCGGTCGAGCCGAAATCGAACGTGTCGAGTGCGAGCCTGCGCGGGTCGCCGGGCGGCAATGCGCGCAATTCCTGGCGACACCGGCGAATGTCGGCGGTTGTCGGCTTGAAACCGCGTTCTGCGATGAAATCCCGCACGGCAACGATCGTCCCCCGCGCGTGCGCCGAATAGAGCCCGATGCGAAACAGCCCGCCGGGGCGCAGGCACTGGGCAAGCGCCGCAAAACCCGTCTGCGGATCGGCCAGATGGTGCAGCACGCCGACCGATTCGACGATATCGAACTGGCGGTCGAGCGCGCCCAATTGCAGCAGATCGGCGTGCGCAAATTCGAGATTGGCGAGTTCCATCTCCTCGGCCTTGCGCGCGGCATAGCCGAGGCTCGCCAAGCTGAGATCGACGGCAAGGATGCGCGCCGCCGGATATTCGAGGGCGCGCTCGACCGCATACTGGCCGGTCCCGCACCCGGCGATCAAAATGTCCGGGGCATTCCGCGTCCCCAAATCGAACGGCAGATGCCCGAAACGAGCACGTAAAGTTTGTGCGGCCGAAACGGTCGATTTTTCGGGCGGCAACCGCGTCCAGCGCGGATAGGGATTGGCTTCGTACTGTGCTTGCACGGCCAACGACACGGGTGCGGCGATGGCGCCGAATTTCGGCAGCCCCAAGCGGATTGTTTTTTCGCGCAAAGGTGCGGCGACCTGCACCGCAAGTAACGCCGCAACAGGTGCCGGCCATTTCTGCGCAAGCCAACCAGCCGCACGCGGCACGTCGACAAGCGGCGCGTAGCAGGCCGTCACGACAAGATCCCAGATATCAATTGTGTGCGTGCTGCCAAGCCGCTCTGCAAGCGCCGCTGCCAAAACATCCTCTTCGGCGTCAGTTGCAAATACAAACTCGTTGTTGAAGCAGTGTTCGGCAAGTGCGCAGGCAAATTCGAGATGGGTATCGGTCCGCAAAGCGGGCTCTTTAGCCAAGCGGCGGCGCCATTGCGTCAACCAAGCTTCGATCTTCGCGTCGCTGAAAATCGCACGCCGCAGCAAGGCAGCAAGCAACGGCATCTGCGGATTGGGCTTGTCGCCGAGTAGGGCGAGTGCGGGCCGTGCGAGGTCGCTGGGGCGAGTCCACGCCTCGCGCAGGGCACGTTCGAGCGTTTGCACAAGCGCAGGCGTCGTGCCAAGCCCGGGGCTTGCCGTCAGCGCTTCGCAGAACAGGCGCTTGGCGCTGGTCGTTTCCTTGGCGGTCAGGGCCGCCTGGGCTTGCGCCAAGGCCGAAGCACCCAATCCTTGCGCAAGAAGAGCGTAGCCCAACGCGACATGGGCCTCGACCAGTCCTGGTGCCAGCGCGATCGCGCGTTCGAACGCGGCTTGGGCCGCCGCCGGATCGCCCAGATTACGCAGGGCAAGGCCGCGATTGAGGTGCGTTTGCGCATCGGCCGGTGCCAGCGCCAAGGCCGCATCGAACGCTGCCAAGGCTTGCACCGGCTGGCCCAGCCGGTCGTGCATGGCGCCGATATTCGCATGTGCTGCCGCCAACCCCGGATCGAGAGCTGCCGCACGTTCGAAAGCGGCAAGCGCTTCCTCGGGCTGGTCGAGCTGTGCTAGCGCGTTGCCAAGACTGCCATGGACAGCCGCAATCTCGGGCCGCAAGGCAACGACGGTGCCGAACGCCGAAGCCGCATCAGCAAAGCGCCCGAGTTGCGCCCATACGATGCCGAGATTGTTGTGCGCCTCGGCATAAAGCGGCTGCAAGCGGGCCGCCTCGGCAAACGCCGCCGCCGCGGCGTCAAGCGCGCCCTGCCGGGCGAGCGCCATGCCTTGGTCGAAAGCGGCCTCTGCGGGCGATCGTTCGGTGGGCATGGCCGTAAAGCTACAGGCCCGACGCGTCTTGCGGCAAATCGAAGAATGCGCGCAGGTCGGCCCACGCTGCGTCGCGCACATGCGGCGCATAGGCCGCACGCGGAACAGCTCGCGGACCGCGCCAGAAGGCGGTTGCGGAACTGGCGAATTCGGTCGGCGCATCGAACCCGTGGCCCACACCGCCATAGCGGATCGCAAGCACCTTCTCGCCGCCCGACGCCGCTTCGGCTAGTCGCGCGCAGATCTCAGGCGGAGAAACGCGATCGGCATCGCCGAGCAGCAGCAGCACCGGTACCGGCACTTGCCAGCGTTCAAGCCGCGCGCAGTCGGGATAGAAGGCGGCCGCCGAGCGGATGCGCGGCGCGACATCCGCCAGCACCGCCATCACGGCCGCTCCGCCTTCTCCCCAGCCGATCAGATGCAGGCGATCGGGCATCACGTTGATCTCGCGCAGCGTCAAGCCCACGACCGCAACCAGATCGCGCCGCAAGGCCGCAAGATCGAGCGATCGGCACGACCCGTCCAGCGCCTGGCGGCGCGGATAGTCGAACACGACGGCAATCACGCCCGCTTCGGCAAGGCGGCGGGCGGCATCGTCGATATGGCTGCCGACACCGTCGCAGCCGGGGACAAGCACTGCCGCCGCGCGCGAGGCGCTGCCGCCGGGATGCAGCACGGCGACAAAGTCGCCGACCGGCAGCAGACTGCGCGGGACCTCGCCCGTCTTGGCGCAAGCACCCAGCACAACGGCCGCGAAGACAATCGCGGCCAAGCACCTGAGGCCGCCGCTTGTGAAAGTCAGTCCCACGCTCAGCGCAGCTTGATCGAAACGCGTCGATCGAGTGCGCGCGCCAGCGCATCGAGCCTGCGGCCGACCACGTCGCCGACCATCGAACCCATCTTGCGCGGCAATTCGAGCACCAAATCTTTCGGGGTCGTGCGCAGCCGCGTGGCGTCGAGCACCGAGGACGCCCCGCCCGACAGACGATAGGCAACGCGTAGTGCAAGCCCCATCAGATAGGCCTCGCTTAGGGCGGCCTCGTCGAGCAGCGACCAGGCGCCCTTGGTGACCGACATGTCTGGCTCGCCCTCGTATCGCGAATAGAGCGCAATCGCGACATAGGCGCGACCTGGATGGTCGATGCCGGCAACCGGCATCGACAAAGCGCGCGCGTACGCGATCTCGCCGCGATGGTCCGGATGCTCGCTCCACGCAATGTCGGCCAGGTAGCAGCTTGCCAGGCGCAGGCGCGCGCGCGACTTGTCTTTGAACAAAGGCTCGATCCATTCGGCGAGCTGTTCGGGCGCCACGCGATAGCGCCGGTTGCCCGCGAGCATGGCCGCCGCCCCGGACAAGAGTGGATCGACCGTTTTGAGCTTGTTCGGCAATGAATCGTAGAGTGCCCCCTCGCGCAGACCGTAGGCCGAGAAAACTAGGCGCTTGGGTTTGGCGCGCCGCAAGGTGCGCTCGAGCACGAGGGCGGCGAGCGGCAGGGTTTCGATGCGCTTGCGCGACACGCCCATGAAACCTTCGAGCGAAGCGCGGCTCTGTGTCGCGAGAAGCGCGAAAAACTCGATCGCTGGCTCGCGTGCGATCGCGTAATGGTGGATCACGTCGAGCCCGTAGCCGACATGCGACATATGCAGCTTGGCAAGCGCGCGCCACGCGCCCCCGACGGCGTAGAAATCGCCATTGGCCGAAGCTTGCGGCAGAAAGCGCAGCTCGCGCAGATATCCGTCGATGAGATCGCGCTGCTGCAGGCGCGAGCGGTCGGCCATTTCGCGCAAGCGCAACGGCCCCAGCGGCAACGTTGCGTAGTCCTTGGTCTTGCCGCGCCCCAGCGCCACAAGCTCGAGACTGCCACCGCCAAGATCGCCCATCGCCCCGCGTGCGTCGGGCATGCCCGCAATCACGCCGAGGGCCGACAACCGTGCCTCGTCGCCGCCCGACAGCACCCGCACGGGCAAGCCCGTGGCCGCGCGCAGTTGTGCCACAAAGGCAGCACCGTTGGACGCGTCGCGCGCCGCGGCCGTCGCCATCGCAAAAGTCTTGCGCACGCCCATCGCGCGCGTGAGTTCGGCAAAACGCTTCAAGTTGGTGAAGGCGAGGTCCATGCCTTCTGGGTCGAGCGCGCCGGTGCGCTCGAGACCGCGCCCGAGGCCGCACAGGACCTTCTCGTTGAACAACGGCAGCGGCACGCGGCTGGTGCCGTCGAACACGACGAGGCGGATCGAGTTCGACCCGATATCGACGACGGCCACCGGGCGGCGATCGACATGTTTGGGTGGGCGCGTCCGGCGTTCGGTCATTCTTGCTGTCTGGTCGGAACCTAAGGACTGACGATCTTGACTTTGTTTTTCCCGGCCTTGTTTAGCGCTTTGCCGCGCCCCGACAGGCTGGGGTTGGTCATGAAGAAATGGTGCGCGCTGAACGCGTCTTTACCCGCCGGCAAACGGTTGTAGTCGCCGTTCGAATCGAGCACCCAACTCTGCGCCACGTCGCGCAAATTCGCCACCATGATCTGATCCTGGATCTGCTCGTGTACGGTCGGGTTTTCGATCGGCACGAAGGTTTCGACGCGACCGTCGAGATTGCGCGGCATCCAATCGGCCGACGAGATGAACACCTTCGATTCAGGGCTCGGCAGACCGTGGCCCGCACCGAAACACACCACGCGCCCATGCTCGAGGAAGCGCCCGACCAGGCTGCGCACGCGGATGTTCGACGACATGCCTTTGACGCCCGGGCGCAGGCAGCAGATACCCCGAATGACGAGGTCGATCTTCACGCCGGCTTCGCTCGCCTCGTAGAGCTTGTCGATGATGCGCGGGCACACGAGCGAGTTCATCTTGGCCCAGATTGCGGCGGGCCTTCCGGCTTGCGCATGCGCAATCTCTTCGTCGATCAGGCGCACAAGCGTGCGGCGTAGCGTGAGCGGAGCAAAGGCCAGCTTGTCCATCGCCTCGGGCGTTGCGTAGCCGGTCATGTAGTTGAACAGGCGCGCTGCATCCAGGCACAAAGCCGGGTCGCAGCTGAAGAACGAGAAGTCGGTATAGATACGCGCCGTGATCGGATGGTAGTTGCCGGTGCCGAAATGCACGTAGGAGCGCATGCCGCCCGCCTCGCGGCGCACGACATACGACATTTTGGCGTGGGTCTTGAGGTCGATGAAGCCGTAGACAACCTGCGCCCCTGCCCGCTCGAGATCGCGCGCCCAGCGGATATTGGCCTCTTCGTCGAACCGCGCCTTGAGCTCGACCATCGCCGTTACGGACTTGCCGGATTCGGCCGCTTCGACGAGGGCGCGCACAATCGGCGAATTGTCCGAGGTGCGATAGAGCGTTTGCTTGATCGCGACAACCGCTGGATCGCGTGCGGCTTGGCGCAGGAACTGCACCACCACGTCGAAGCTTTCGTACGGATGGTGGACGACGATGTCCTTGTGGCGGATGGCCGCAAAGCAGTCGCCGCCGAAATCGCGGATGCGCTCGGGGAAACGCGGATTGTAGGGCGGGAACAGCAGGTCGGGCCGGTCGCACGACACGATCTGCTTGAGGTCGGCCATGCCGAGCATGCCGCCGAGCCGGAAACAATCCTCGGGCTTGACCTGCATCTGGTCGAGCACGAATTGCTGCAACTCCTCGGGCATGCCGTCGTCGACAGCAAGGCGGATGACCTCGCCGAGGCGCCGACGCTTCAATGCGCTTTCGAACACGCGAACGAGGTCTTCCGCTTCTTCGTCGACTTCCATTTCGCTGTCGCGCAGCAATCGGAAGCGGCCGGACTGCAGCATGTCGTAGCCTGGGAAAAGCCGGTCGAGATTCATCACGATCACGTCTTCGACCGGGATGAAGCGCACCGTGTCGCCCGGCAGGCGCACGAAGCGTTCGACCTGGTGCGGCACCGGGATCAAAGCCTGCAGAATGCGCTTGTCCTTGCGCGCCGAAAGTTTCATGACCAGCGCCAACCCCTTGTTGGCGATGAACGGAAACGGGTGCGCTGGATCGACCGCAAGCGGTGTCAGCACCGGGAAAATCTGTTCGGTAAAGCGCACGGCGAGCCAAGCGCGATCGTCGTCGGTGATTTCGGCTTGGGTAACGACCGCAACGCCGGCCGCGCGCAACTCGCCGAATAGTTCGTGCCACACGACTTGCTGGGTGTGCATGAGCTGGCCCGCACGCCGATGCACGGCCGCCAATTGCTGGGCGGGAAGCAAACCGTCGGCTGAGGTCTGCGTGATGCCCGCTTCGACCTGTCCCTTCAGACCGGCCACGCGCACCATGTAGAATTCGTCGAGGTTGCTGGCCGAGATGGATAGGAAGCGCAGGCGCTCGAGCAGCGGATGGGCCTTGTTCCCGCATTCCTCGATGACGCGCTCGTTGAAGGCCAGCCATGACAGTTCGCGATTGATGTAGCGGCCTTCGGCGGTGTCGTTTGCAGCACCGGCTGCGGCGACAGGGTCGCGAAGCTTGCTTTCGAGGGTCATGGGCGTTTGCGTCCCGGCAAGAATGGTGACGCCGAGATTTCGGCGTTCTCAGTTTTATGTTATCACGGACTGACCGTAGACGCAGTTCATGTCAAAAATTTGAAACTCAAGCGACTTTTCCTATTGCGCCATGCCAAATCGTCGTGGGCCGACCCCGGCCGCGCCGATTTCGAGCGCCCATTGAACGGGCGCGGCCGCAAGGCTGCCCTTGCGATGGCCGAGTGGCTTGCGGTCCGCAATCTTGCCCCCGATCTGATCTTGTGCTCGGCCGCACGTCGCACGCGCGAGACCCTTGCTGCCGTACGTCCGGCCTTGGGCCCGACGGCCGAAGTCGCGATCGAACAGCGCCTTTATCTGGCCGAAGAAGACCAGCTCTTCGCCCGCCTCGTCGAACTCGACGATTTGGCGCACCCACCCGCCAGCGTCATCCTGATCGGCCACAACCCGGGTCTCGGCGATCTGGCTTTGCGCTTGATCCCGCGCGAGCAGCAGGAAATTCGCCGCCGCATCGCCGCCAAATTTCCGACCTGTGCCTTTGTCGATCTGTCTTTTCCCTGCGATGCGTGGGACGCGATCGACGCGCGCTGTGCGACGCTCAACGCTTATCTGGTGCCGTCCGAGCTCGAGAAATGAAGCGCATCTTTCTTCCCATGATGCTGTCGCTAACACTTGCCGGCTGCAGCAGCGCCCCTGTCCTTGTCCATCCGACGCTTTCGGCCGAGCGTCAGGCCGCGATCCGTGCGGAATGCGAGACTGCATCGCCTGCGGCAAACGCAACGCTGCCGCGCTGCCCGGATATCGGCGGCGACCGGCTTGCACTCGAACGCTGCCGTGCGGACGGCGATGCGGCATTGTTTGCGGCCGTGCGGCGCGATCAAGCCGTCGCGGCGTGCTTGCGCGCGCAAGGTTTTCGCTGAACGCCAAGAACTGTATTGTGAGCCGCATGGAATCGACGACGAATTGCGATCTGCTGGTTATCGGCGGCGGGGTCAACGGATGCGGCATTGCGCGCGATGCCGCCGGGCGCGGCCTCAAAGTGGTGCTGGCCGAGCAGAACGATCTTGCCTCGGGCACTTCGTCGGCCTCGACCAAGCTCATCCATGGCGGCTTGCGCTATCTCGAGCATTACGAGTTCCGCCTCGTGCGCGAGGCGTTGGCCGAGCGCGACGTGCTGCTCGCGGGTGCCGCGCACATCATGTGGCCGCTGCGTTTCGTGCTGCCGCACGATGCGGGTCTGCGCCCGGCCTGGATGATCCGGGCGGGCCTGTTTCTTTACGATTGGCTTGGCTACATGCCGGGGCGCAAATCGCGCCTGCCTGGCTCGCGCAAGGTCGATCTTGCGACTAGCCCCTTCGGGGCAGGATTGCGCAAAGGCCTGTTTGCCGGCTTCGTCTATTCCGACGGCTGGGTCGACGATGCGCGGCTCGTGACGCTGTGCGCGCGCCAAGCGGCCGATCTGGGCGCGGATATCCGCGTGCGCACGCAGGTGAGTGCGGCACGCCGCGACGGCGAGCGCTGGCGCGCCACTTTGTCCGACCGCATCGGCGGCCAGCAAAGCGAAGTTTCCGCGCGCGCCATCGTCAATGCGGCGGGTCCGTGGGTCATGCAGACTTTGTCGGGCGTCCTGGGTTCGAACGCGCCCGCGACGCTGAAGCTCGTCAAAGGCAGCCATATCGTCGTGCCCCGCCATTACGTGGGCGAACACGCGTATATCTTCCAGAACGACGACCGCCGCATCGTGTTCGCGATCCCCTACGAGCAGCGCTTTACGCTGATCGGCACGACCGACGTCGTCTATGACGGCGATCCAGGCCGGGTTGCGATCACGCAAGACGAAATCGAATATCTATGCCGCGCGGTCAATCGCTATCTCGAAACGCCGGTCGCACCTTCCGACGTCGTTTGGAGCTATGCGGGCGTGCGCCCGCTCTACGACGACGGTGCGGAGAATGCGAGCGAGACGACGCGCGACTATGTGCTCGAGATCGATGCGCCCACGGACGGCGCGCCCGTGCTTTCGATTTTCGGCGGCAAGATCACGACGTTTCGCCGCTTGGCCGAGCACGCGCTCGAAAAACTCAGGCCCTTTTTTCCCGAACTCAAGCCGGCTTGGACCGCGCAAACCACGCTGCCGGGCGGCGAACTCGACGGTGCGGCCGACGATCACGAGGGCGGCGATTTCGAAGCCTTTGTGCTGCGGCTTCAGCAACGCTTCGGCTTTGTGCCGCCCGCACATCTTCACGGCATGGCCCGTCGCCAAGGTGGGCGCGCCCTCAAGTTCCTTGCGGCGGCCAAATCGCTCGACGATTTGGGGCCGCATTTCGGTGCGGGGCTGTACGGCGCCGAGGTCGATTTGATGGTGGCCGAAGAATGGGCGCGCACATCGGGCGACATTCTCTATCGGCGTTCGAAACTAGGGCTGCATATCGGCTTGGCCGATCAGGCTGCATTGGGCGGCTATCTCACCAGCCGCCATGGGCTCGGCAAGATCGCGAGCTGACGACCGGGTGTTCGGCGCCGTCGCGGGCGCCCGTGTCGGCATCAATGCTTGTATTTGGGCAGCAGCCCGTCTTCGCGCAGAATCTTTTTGAGATCGGCCAGAATCACCGAGAGTTCCGGCAGATCCTCCTGCACGTCCGCTTTGTGCGCCTTCGGCTTCAAATGGGCGATCTTGGGGGGCACGCGGGTCATTGCTGCCGTCTCGGGGTTTGCGGTTGGCTGGGGCATCAAATTCCAAGCCAGATTGTGCGCGCTTATTTGCAAAACGCGAATGGAATTTTCCGCAAAATTTACGGCTTCGATGAGTTTTACACGACGCCTAAGTCCTCCAAAGGCGCTTGCGGAAGCGCTTGACAGATCCAGAGACCCACGATAGAACAAACAAAGAATTAGACAAACCACGAACGGAGATGTCGCGATGTTTGCCAGCCCTTATCCCCCTTCGTCTCGGCCGGAGAAGGCCCCTCTTTCTTTCGATATGCGCGATTGCAGCCAAGAACATTTCATGCACGCAAATCGCGACCGCTTCCCGAGCCGCCACCAAACGACCTTCGGAATGCTCCGCAACCCTCTGATTGGCAAGTCCGACATGCCGCACGAACCGCGTTTGCGCCGCCCGGCTTCGACCAGCGTGCAAGAACTCAAGGCCCGTCTTGCCGCCTTCGAAACCCGCCCCGGAAGCAAAGCCAAGGCGGCACTGCCGTTCGGCATCGATGCCATCGACAGCGCTCTGCCCGGCGGCGGTTTGGCGCGGGCGGCCCTGCACGAAATCGTGGGTGCGGCAAATGACGGGGCGGCAGCCGGTTTTGCAGCCGCTTTGCTGGCGCGGTTGGCGACCGACGGCCCGGTCTTGTGGATCGCACGCCGGCCGGATTTGAGTGCGGCCGGCTTGGCCGCCTTGGGGCTGGAGCCGGCACGCCTGCTGCTCGTCCACGCCGCCCGGCGCAACGATGCGCTGTGGGCCTTCGAAGAAGCGCTGCGCAACCCCGCCTTGGCGGCCGTGGCGGGCGAGATCGATGCGGTCGATCTCACCCAGTCGCGCCGTCTGCAATTGGCGGCCGAAGCGGGCGGCACCACGGCCCTGCTGCTGCGCCCAGCCGATGAAGTCGCGACGGCGAGTGCCGCCCGTACGCGCTGGCAGATCGCCGCCGAGCCCGCCAAAGGCAGCAGCGAACTGCGCTGGCGCGTGGCCTTGGCGCGTGCGCAGGGCGGCAAGCCGGCCGCCTGGTCGCTCGCCTGTCAGCGTCACACCTGGAAGCTTGCCGATGAAGATGTCGCACCGTCGGCTGCTAGCGATCGCCCTGCCCTATCTACCGGTCGAGCGCTGCGCAGCGTCGTCTAAAGCCGGATCTGGCATCGACAACGGCCCCTGCGCGGTCTTTGCCAATCAGCAGGGTGCGCTGCGTCTCACGTCGGTCTGTGCGCGGGCGGCCCAAGCGGGCTTGCGCATCGGCCTGCCTCTGGCCGAGGCGCGCGCGCGCCTGCCCGAGCTCGCCGTGTGGCCGCAGCGCGTCGAGGCCGATGCCGCCTTGCGCCGCCGCTTGGCCGACCAAGCGCTACGCTGGTCGCCGTCGGTTGCTTGCGACGAAGACGGACTGCGCCTGGATGCCAGCGGCATCGCACATCTGTTCGGCGGCGAAGCGGCGTTGCTCGCCGGCATCGTGCGGCATTTCGCGCGCCAGGGGCTGACCGCGCGCGCCTGCGTTGCCGACACACTCGGGGCAGCTTGGGCCGGTGCGCATTTGGCACCGACCGCCTGCACGGTGTTTGCGCCCGGCCAGACGCGCGCCGATCTCGCCCCTTTGCCGATCGCAGCCTTGCGCCTGGCGCCCGAGGATCTCGCACAGCTGCAGCGCTTGGGCTTGCGCCGCATCGGCGATCTCTATCCGATCGCGGATGCGGCCAGCGGGCGTGCAGGCCTTGCGCGCCGCTTTGGCCCTGTCGTGGCGCAGCGCCTCTTCCAAGCGTTGGGTGCCGAAGCCGAACCGCTTGTCCCCGATGCTGCAGCCCCGGCCTTGCGCGCGCGCCTGGCCTTTGCCGAACCTGTGACGGCGCCAGAAGCCTTGGCGCGCATCGTCGCCAAACTGACCGACGATCTTTGCGCGCAATTGGCGGCGGCCCAACTGGGGGCGCGACGGCTCGCCCTCGTTTTCCATCGCGTCGACGGTTTGCCGCTGCGCCTTGCGCTCGGCACCAGCCGGCCCACGCGCATGCCCAGCGACATGGCACGGCTGTTCGCCGAAAAGCTCGGCACGCTCGATCCCGGTTTCGGCGTCGAGATCGCCACACTCGATGCCGAACTTGCGCAAAGCCTAACGCCGAGCCAACGCGATATGCTGCCCGACGGCGATCCGGGCTTTTCGACCTTAGGCTTTTCGGCAGGGGCCGATCTCGCCCCGCTCGTCGACCGATTGGCCAACCGCTTGGGTGCAGCCAATATCGGCCGCCTCGCACACGCCGAAAGCCATGTGCCCGAACGCGCCCAGGTTTTTATGGCGGCCCTCGGCGCCGTGCCGCGCCATCTCAGCACAGCGCAAGCCCCGGCCCAGCCGCGCCCGTTGCGCCTGCTGGGCTATCCCGAACCCATCGACGTAACGGCCGAATTGCCCGATGCGCCGCCGCTGCTGTTCCGCTGGCGCCGCCAACTGCACCATGTTGCCGCCGCCAACGGACCCGAGCGCATCGCCAGCGAATGGTGGCTGAAGGCCGACGACATTCGCGACTATTACCGCCTCGAAGACCGCCAAGGGCGCCGCTTCTGGGTCTATCGCGAAGGTCTGTGGGGCGCCGGGGCCGCACGCGCGCCACGCTGGTTTCTGCACGGGCTGTTCGCGTGACCGGGCGTGCAACCGCAAGCGCCACCTATGCCGAGCTGCAGGTCACGACGAATTTTTCGTTTCTGCGCGGCGCTTCGCATCCGCACGAATTCGTGGCGACGGCAAAAGCGCTCGGCCATTGCGCCATCGGCATTGCCGACCATGGCAGCTTTGCCGGCATCGTGCGCGCGCACGTCGCGGCCAAAGAGGCGGGCCTCAAGCTGCTCGTGGGCGTGCGCGTCGATCCGGCCGACGGCCCGCCTTTGCTGCTCTACGCAAAAAACCGCGCGGGCTATGCGGGCCTGTGCCGCCTGATCTCGGCCGGGCGGCGACGCGCAGGCCACGCCAATGGCTGCCAAGTGTTGCTCGCCGAATGCCTGGCCGTGAAAGGCAACGCAGTCGCGATCGCACTTGGCCCCATCGAACTCGATGCCATGGCCGCCGCTTTCGGACGCGACGCCTATCTCGCCGCGACGTTCCGCTATGCCGGCGACGATGCGGCCGTGATCGCCGCACAAGCGCAGCTTGCCCGTCGGCACAGGCTGCGCTTGGTCGCCACCAACGACGTGCAGGCGCACGCCCCCGAGCGTCGGGCCCTGCACGACGTATTGGCCTGTATCCGCAATCTGCAGACGATCGATACGGCAGGCTATCTGCTGGCCGCCAATGCCGAGCGCCATCTGAAACCGCCCGCTGAGATGGCACGGCTGTTTGCCGCCTGGCCCGACGCGATCGCCGCCACCGCCGCGATCGCGGCAGCGTGCGACTTTTCGCTCGACCAAGTGCGCTACGACTATCCCGATCTACCGGGGGCCGAACCCGGCAGCGCACAGGCCACACTCACAAGGCTCGCCTGGGACGGGGCCAAAGAACGCTATCCCGCCGGCATTCCGCCGAGCGTGGCGGCGCAGATTTCCTACGAGCTCAAGATCGTCGCCGAGCTCGGCTACGCGCCGTATTTCCTCACCGTGCACGACATCGTCATGTTCGCGCGCAATCGCGGCATCCTGTGCCAGGGGCGCGGCTCGGCCGCCAATTCGGCCGTGTGCTACTGCATCGGCATCACGGCCGTCGATCCGGCGCGCATGGATCTGCTGTTCGAGCGCTTCGTGTCGGCCGCGCGCAACGAACCGCCCGACATCGACGTCGATTTCGAGCACGAACGGCGCGAGGAAGTGATCCAGTACATCTACGCGCATTACGGGCGCGAGCAAGCGGGCCTTGCCGGTGCGATCGCAGCCTATCGCGCGCGCTCGGCCTTGCGCGACGTGGGCAAAGCGCTGGGCCTCACCGCCGACGCGATCGCGGCCTTGTCGGGCAGCGTATGGGGGCGCAGCGAAGCCGGGATCGACGATGCGCACATCAAGGCCGCCGGGCTCGATCCGGAAGCGCCGCGTTTGCGCCTGGCACTGACCCTTGCGCGCACGCTCGTCGGGTTTCCGCGCCATCTGTCGCAGCATTCGGGCGGTTTCGTGATCGCGCGCGGGCGGCTCGACGAAATCTGCCCGGTCGTCGATGCGGCGATGGAAGCGCGCACGATCCTCGAATGGGACAAGGACGATCTCGAAGCGCTCGGCATCCTCAAGATCGACGTGCTGGCGCTGGGCATGCTGACCTGCATCCGCAAGGCGTTCGATCTGATTGCCGGCGTCGGCGGTCCGCGCCTCGAACTTGCCGACGTGCCGGCCGAGGATCCAGCCGTCTACGACATGCTGTGCCGTGCGGATTCGATCGGCGTGTTCCAGGTCGAAAGCCGCGCGCAGATGAGCATGCTGCCGCGCCTGAAGCCGCGCTGCTTCTACGATCTCGTGATCCAAGTCGCGATCGTGCGCCCAGGCCCGATCCAGGGCGACATGGTGCATCCCTATTTGCGCCGCCGCAGCGGCCAGGAGGCCGTCTCGTTCCCGTCCAAAGCGCTCGAACAGGTGCTCGGCAAAACCTTGGGCGTACCGCTGTTCCAGGAGCAGGCCATGAAAATCGCGATCGTCGCGGCCGGCTTCATGCCAGCCGAGGCCGATGCGCTGCGCCGTGCGATGGCGACGTTCAAGCGTGCGGGCCTCATCGGCGGTTTCGGCGCCAAACTCGTCGAAGGCATGGTCGCGCGCGGCTACGAGCGCGACTTTGCCGAACGCTGCTTTCGCCAGATCGAAGGCTTCGGCACCTACGGTTTTCCCGAAAGCCATGCGGCGTCTTTTGCGTTGCTCGTCTATGTCTCGGCCTGGCTCAAATGCCGCCATCCGGCAGCGTTTGCGGCCGCCTTGCTCAACAGCCAGCCGATGGGTTTCTACGCGCCCGCCCAGATCGTGCGCGACGCCCAGGAACACGGCGTGCGCGTGGCCCCGCCTTGCGCCGACCGCAGCTTATGGGACGCAATCCTCGAAGACGCTGCCCTCGAAGAAGCGGCCACGCTACGCTTGGGTCTGCGCCAGATAAAAGGCTTGTCCCAAGCGGCGGCCAAAGCCTTGGTCGCTTCCCGCCCCGAAGGCGGCTATGCAGGGCCGGCCGATGCCGCACGGCGCGCCAAGCTCGACCGCGGCGATCTCGAAGCATTGGCGCGCGGCGATGCGTTTGCCGCCGCCGGGGCAAGCGGATTGCCGCGGCGCCAAGCGCTGTGGCAAGCGGGTTTGCGTGCACCGCGTCTTTTGCCGTTGTTCGACGGGCTGCCGCCCGACGATGCGCCGATCGTGCTGCCGGAAATGGCGCTGGGCGAACAGGTGGCCGAAGACTACGCGCATCTGCGCCTGTCGCTGAAAGCCCATCCGATCGCCTTGCTGCGCGGCGATCTTGCAGCCGCACGTCTGCAGACATGCGAACAGCTTACGCGCAGCAAAAACGGGGCGCGTACGACATTGGCGGGCTTGGTGCTGCTGCGCCAGCGCCCCGGCACGGCCAAGGGCACACTCTTCGTCACACTCGAAGACGAAACCGGTATTGCCAATCTGATCGTCTGGCCGCACGTGTTCGCAGCATATCGGCCGGTGGTGTTGGGCGCGCGGCTGCTGCAAGTCGAAGGCCAAGTGCAGCGCGAAGCAAGCGTGGTGCACGTGATCGTGCGCAAACTTTTCGACCGCTCGGCTTTGCTTGCCACGCTCGTCGGCAGTGCCCCCGTCCACTACCCGTCGCGCGATTTCCGCTGACGGCTCGCGAAGCGCGCTCAGTCCACAATAAAGAGTGTGGCGCCGTCGCGGGTGCGCGAGCGGTGCGCTTCGGCACCGTCGGCGACCTGATAGCTGACGCCAGGCCCCATCTTGAACACACGCCCGTCGGCGAGTTCCGTCTCAAGCTCGCCTGTCAGAACCAGCAGCACGTGCCCCTTCTGGCACCAATGGTCGGCGAGATAACCCGGACTGTATTCGACCATGCGTACCCGGATGTCGCCGAACTGCTGCGTGCGCCACGTCGCATGTCCAGTTTCACCCGGATGCTCGGTGCGTTCGACCGTCGTCCAATCGACCGTCGCAAAGGGGATCCCGGACATTCGCATGACGCCTCCATAAAATTTTTCGCAACTTATGTCGAGTCGCCCTTGGCCGACTCCGACAGGGTATGAAAGGGTAAGTGTGGATATCCCGAATCGAGGCACAAACACATGCAGTTCCGAGTCTTTTCCACAGCGATGGTTTTGCTCTTGGCAGCCACCTCTGCGCACGCGCAAAAGCGCCCGCAATATCTGGACGGACTCTATGTCAGCGGCCAGGCCGGCCTCAATAAGACCGAGGAAAGCGGAACGAGCCGCGACAGTGTGACGACCAAGGCAGGGTTCGCCCGCGGTGCGACCGGCAGCGTTGCCGTCGGTTACGGGCTCGGCAACGGGTTCCGCGGCGAAGTTGAAGCCGCTGTGCGCCAAGCCACGGTAAACTCGCTCGCCAACATCCGTGACATCGATGACGGCTCGGGCTTAGGCACCACCGTGCAGATCAACCCCGGTCCGGGCGGCAGGGTACGCACACTGAGCGTTATGGGCAATGTAATGTACGATGTTCCGACATCGATCGGCGTTACCCCGTTCGTGGGCGCTGGCGTTGGCGGCGCACGCATCGAAGCACGCAACTTGGGTCCTGACAGTCGCGGCGCCATTACCACCGGCTCGAAAATCGTGCCCGCTTACCAAGGCCTTGCGGGCGTCAATGTCGGCGTTACCGACAATGTGTCGGTCGGCGTGACCTATCGTTACTTTGCGACCGACAAGGCCTCGATCGCCTCGGATGCCGGCACGCCGACGAAGTTCGCAGTTCGCGACCATTCGGTCATGGCCGGCCTCACATGGTCTTTCAATGCGCAGCCGACCAGCGCGCCCAATGCAATGGCAAATGTCGCCGTTGTGCCCTCGGCAACCCAACCTCAGCAACAGGCGATGACCGGCCCCACCCCGCAATTGGCGAGCCCTGCCTTCGGCAACCAACCGCAGGTCGCCGCCGTCACGCCGACGGCTGCTGCGGCAGGGGCAGGTCCGCGCGCCTTCACAGTGTTCTTTGAATTCGACAAGGCCGCCATTTCGAGCGATGCAGACCGTGTACTGGTCCAAGCGGCCGAAACGGCGAAGGCTGGCGTGTTTACCCGAATTCGGGCAACAGGCCATACCGATACGGTTGGGACTGCGCGCTACAACATGGCGCTGTCGATCCGACGCGCCAATGCGGTGCGCGATGTGCTGGTCCGTGAGGGTATTCCGGCCACACAGATTGTCGTTGTGGGGCGCGGCGAGACCCAGCTCTTGGTCCCGACGCCGGACAACATCAACGAACCGCGCAATCGCCGGGTCGAAATCGTTATAGAATAATGGCTTAGAGATAGCGCTTACCGTGGCCCAGGACCGTTGCAGTTGCGCCACAGAGTACAACTACCTATGCCAAACGTGGTGCAAAACGGGAATTCTGTGCTAAAACACGATCATGATTCGCCAGCCGCCCTGGCTATCGACGCTTCGAAAAAGGATACCCTATGAAATTGCGCACCGCCCTCCTTACCGCCGTCGCGTCCATCGCGCTGATCGGTTCCGCCTCGGCTCAGAATACGACCGGCTTCTATATCGGCGGTGCAGCCGGCTTATCGATTATCGATGAGATCGACGGCACCTACAAACCGGCCGGCACGAAGGCCACGCAGGATTACAAGACAGGCTACGGCCTGTCCGGTGCGCTTGGTTACGGCTACAGCAACGGCTTCCGCTCGGAAATAGAAGCGGCCTACTCTGAAGCCAAGGCGAAGAACAGCAGCTATTCGCTGGGCAGCGGCATCACCGCTTCGACCGGCGGCAACGCCAACGCCTTCTCGCTGTTCGGCAACGCATTGTATGACTTTAATATTGGCCTACCCGTCACGCCGTATGTCGGCGTCGGCCTCGGCTGGTTGCGTCTGGCCGCCGAAACGAAGGTCAATTCGAACGCCGGCAACATCAAGTTGATCGACGATTCGACCGATACGGTTGGCTATCAGCTGATCGCTGGCATGTCTCTGCCGATCATGGCCAATCTCAAAGCCACGCTCGACTATCGCTTCAAGTCGACCTTCGAGAAGCCGAAATTCGACACGACGGCTGAAACGCGCAATCTCGACGCCAATCTACGTACGTTCGAAGCTGACCGCCCGATGATCCACAACGTGTTCTTGGGGCTACGTTACGAGTTCGGCGCCCCGGCGCGTCCGGCTCCGGCCGCAACGCCTGTCCAGGCTCCGGCTCCGGCTCCGGCTCCCGCTCCTGTCGCGGCTCCGGCCCCCGCTCCGGCGCCTGCCGCTGCTCCAGCCGCTCAGATCCAGCGCAACTTCCTCGTCTTCTTCGATTTCAACGAATCGGTCCTGACGCCGGAAGCCTCGCGCATCATCCAGCAAGCCGCCACGACCGCCCGCCAGGGCAACGTGACGCGCATCACGGCGACGGGCCACACCGACACGTCGGGCTCGCCGGCTTACAACCAGCGCCTCTCCGAGCGTCGTGCCGACGCCGTTCGCGCCGACTTGGTTCGCCAGGGCATCCCGGCCAGCCAGATCGTCACGATCGGCCGCGGCGAAAGCGAACTGCGCGTGCGCACCGCCGACGGCGTGCGCGAGCCGCAGAACCGCCGCGTGGAAATCGTTCTTCAGTAACGGTTTCGATCCGCCAAACGGCAAAAGGGCCGGTCGCAAGACCGGCCCTTTTTGTTTGTCCTAAAATCGCGCGAGCAGAGACCGATCCGCTGCAATCGATCGCCGTTACGGCGCCAATGCGTACTGCATGGCTGGATCGCGGCCGCAAACCTCGCCGACCCGCATCATGCCGCCTTTAACCTTGGCTTCGACATGTTCGCCAAGCTTGCCGCGCGGAATGTCGGCGACGTCGGAAAACTGCTTGACCGTCTCCTCGCAGAAACTTTGGCTTGCCATCGAGCGATTGGAGGCGTCGTTAGCGAGTGCTGTCGTGAACGTATCGTAGCGGCGCTGTGGATTGCCCGTGCCGAGCCGCGCAAAATGCTGCTGCAGCACCCGATTATGGCGCTGGAGTTCGGCGCTGTGCCGGTCCATGAAGGCGTTGTAATGGCCGCTTTGGTCGATGGCGCGTGTGCAGGACAATGTCGCGACCATCAATTCGGTCTGCAGAACGCGCGCCTTGACGGCGATAGCCTCCTCGCGCGTCAGACATTGCTGTTGGGCGTAGGCCAAGCCCGAACCGAGACTCAGCGCAACGAGGGCAGTGCTTAGGGTTCGAGTCAAACGCAAAATTCTCTCCTGCCGCAGCGAGCTGAATACGCGTTATATACGAACAACGGAACACTTCCGATCAGCTTTTTTGACGCATCACTAAGTCGCGGAGGTCGCATTGAAAATCGGGATCGTCGGGCTCGGCGCGATCGGTGCGACCGTCGCAAAGCAACTGGCAACGCCGCTCGAACTCGTCGCCGTCTCGGGCCGCGAGTCGCACGCAACGGCGGCCAAATGCGCAGCTTTGGGCCTCGGCGCGCCCGCAACCGACCTTGCAACGCTCATCGCTGCCAGCGAGGTGGTCGTCGATTGTGCCGTCGCCGCAAGCTTCCGCAATATCGCCGAGCCCAGCGTTGCGGCGGGGCGCGTCTTCGTCACGGTCAATGCGGCGGCTTTGCTCGACCATCTCGATCTGGTGGCGCTTGCCGAAGCCAAGGGCGGACGCATCGTCGTCGCCACGGGTGCCCTGCTGGCCCTCGATGCCGTAGCCGCCGCTGCCCTTGGCCGCATCGAAAGCGTGACGATGCGCAATCGCAAACCGCCGCTTGGGCTCAAGGGTGCGCCCTACATCGTCGCCAACGGCATCGATCTCGCCGCGATCGCAACGGCAACCTGCGTGTTCCGAGGTACGGCGCGCGAAGCGGCCAAAGGCTTTCCGGCCAACGTCAATGTCGCCGCCGCGTTGAGCCTGGCGGGTGCCGGCCCCGACCGCACGATGGTCGAAATCTGGGCCGATCCGACCCTCACCCGCAATGTGCACGAGTTCGACCTCGTGTCGGACAGCGTATCCTTCTCGGTGCGCACCGAGGGCCTGCCGAGCCCCGACAATCCGAAAACCAGCGCCATCGTGCCGCTGTCTGTGATCGCAACCCTGCAGCGGCTCGCGAGCCCGCTCAGGATCGGAACGTAGTCGTGATTTTGGTGCCGGCAGCCAGGAACTCGTGCACGGGGCAATGTTCGGCGATGGCCAACAGGCGCTGGCGCTGTTCGGCATCGAGCGTGCCCACCAGTTCGATCTCGCGCCGGATCGTATTGTCGGCCGCCATGGCCACATAGGTCGCAATCCGCTCGAGCGGCCAGCCTTTGCGGTCAGCATAGAGGCGCACGGTCATGTTCGTGCACGCGCCAAGTCCCGTCAGCACGAGACCGAAGGGCGGCAAGCCCGCCCCTCCCCCGCCCTCGGCTGCCGGCATGTCGGCCACAAGACTATGGCCGCCGCCAACGGCTTGGCTGACGTATTTTGGCCCCGTTTCGGTGACAACAATATCGGGCGTGTGCGCCATGGTGCTTGTGCTCCTCTGTGGCCGTGCTGTACCTGCCGCAAGGCCAAGATGCTTGAAACCTTCGCTTTCCCCAAGAGACAATGGCGCATGGACAAATCGGATGTCGAGATTCTGGCGCGCACCCAAAGCTATCGCGGCTTTCTGCGCGTCGATGAATACAAGCTGCGCCACCGCCTGTTCGCCGGCGGCTGGAGCCCCGTGCTCTCGCGCGAGGTAATGGAGCGCGGCAACGCAGTTGCGGCCGTCCTCTACGATCCGACGCGCGACCAGGTGGTACTGATCGAACAATTCCGCATCGGCGCCTACACGGCCGGTCAAGCGCCCTGGATGGTCGAGGGGGTGGCGGGCATGCTCGCCAAGGACGCCGATCCGATCGCCGTGCTGCGCCACGAGATCGCGGAAGAAACCGGGCTCGAAGCGACAGCGATCGAGCGTATCGGCAGGGCTATGGCGTCGCCGGGCGGAACCAGCGAATACGTTGAGATGTATGCGGCCAAGGTCGATGCAAGCAGAGCCGCCGGCTTCCACGGGCTAGCGCACGAGGGCGAAGACATACGCGTCTTCGCCGAAGATTTTGCGCCGGCCTTTGCTTCGTTCTTCGATGGAACGCGACTTGGAAGCGGCTTTACGATCATGTGTCTGCAATGGCTCGCCATCAATCGCGAGCAGTTGCGTACCAAATGGAGAGACTAGAATGAGCGATATCCGCGACGGCTTTGTCGGCACCATCGGCAACACGCCGCTTATCCGCCTGCGCAAGGCGAGCGAAGCGACGGGCTGCGAGATTCTCGGCAAGGCCGAGTTCCTCAATCCTGGCGGCTCGGTCAAAGACCGAGCGGCACTGCAGATGATCGTGGATGCCGAAGAGAAGGGCCTGCTGCGCCCGGGCGGCATCATTGTCGAGGGCACAGCCGGCAACACCGGCATTGGCCTTGCCCTTGTCGGCAACGCGCGCGGCTATCGCAGCGTCATCGTTATGCCCGACACGCAAAGCCAGGAGAAAAAGGATTTCCTGCGCCTCGTGGGTGCTGAATTGCGGCTCGTCCCGGCCGCCCCTTACGCCAATCCCAACAACTACATCAAAGTCTCCGGCCGGCTCGCCGAAGAGATCGGCAAGACCCACCCGGCCGGTGCCTTGTGGGCCAACCAGTTCGACAATGTCGCCAACCGCGAAGCCCATATCCGAACGACCGGCCCTGAGATCTTCAAGCAGACCGACGGCAAGGTCGATGCATTCGTCTGCGCGGTCGGCTCGGGCGGCACGCTTGCGGGCACGGCAACCGCGCTGCGTCGCCTCAAACCCGGCGTGAAAATCGGCATCGCCGATCCGTTCGGCGCCGCCCTCTACAGCTACTTCACTACGGGCATGCTCAAATCCGAAGGCAGCTCGATCACCGAAGGGATCGGTCAGGGTCGCATCACGAAGAATCTCGAAGGGCTCACGGTCGACCACGCGTTCCGCATTTCCGACGAAGACGCGGTGCGTATCGTCTTCGACCTGCTGCGCGAAGAAGGTCTGTTCCTGGGTGCCTCGTCGGGCGTCAACGTGGCCGGTGCCATCGCGATGGCCAAGACGCTCGGCCCCGGCCACACGATCGTAACGATCCTGTGCGACGGCGGGGCGCGCTACGCCTCCAAACTGTTCGATCCAACCTTCCTGCGCAGCAAGAACCTGCCTGTACCCGACTGGCTCGGCAGTCCGAACGCGATCCCAATTCCAACCCCTTTGCAGACGGTGCAGCCATGAGCTTCCCGGCCCTCGTTTCAAGCGACTGGCTTGCTGCCCATCTCGACGACGCCAGCGTGCGCGTGCTCGACGGCTCGTACCACCTGCCGACCGCAAAGCGCGATGCCGCCGCCGAGTTTCTGGCGGCCCATATCCCGGGTGCCGCGTTCTTTGACATCGAAGCGATCAGCGACCATTCGAGCGACCTGCCGCACATGCTGCCGACGGCCGAGGCGTTTGCGGCGGCCGCGGGTGCCCTCGGCATCGATGCGGACACGCATGTTGTGGTCTACGACGCGTACGGCCTCATGAGTGCGGCACGTGTGTGGTGGATGCTGCGCGTATTCGGCCACGACCGCGTCTCGGTGCTCGATGGCGGCTTCCCGAAATGGCGCAACGACGGCCATCCGGTCGAAGCGGGTGCTGCGCGCAACGCGTCGCGCCGCTTTTCGGCGACATTCCGGCCGGAGTTAGTGCGCGCCAAAGGCGATCTTGTCGCCAATCTCGAGGCGCCGGCATTCCAGGTGGTCGATGCGCGTTCGAATGCCAGGTTTCTCGCCCAAGCGCCGGAGCCGCGCGCAGGTTTGCGCGGCGGCCATATTCCGGGCTCGGCGAGCCTGCCCTACACGGCTTTGCTCGATCCGGCGACGCAAGCTCTGCTGCCGCCAGAGGCCATTGCCAAAATTTTTGCCGAGGCCGGTCTCGATATGGGCCAACCGATCGTCGCCTCGTGCGGATCGGGTGTTACCGCCTGCGTGCTGGCCCTCGGGCTCTACACGCTCGGCCACGCGAACACGCCCGTCTATGACGGCTCGTGGTCCGAATGGGGCTTGCCCGACGGCCCGCCGGTGGCGACGAACGCTTGAGCGCGCCATAATTCCGGGACCGGAAAGCGGTTGAGAAACACACGCGCGCGCGGCAATGCATTGTGCATGAACTGCCCAGGTTCGCGCAGCCACAGTCCGTCATAGGTTCTGGATTTCGCTTCGGAGACCAGAACTTCGCGGGGAAGCTCGAAGAGCTGCGCATGCCAGCCTGGCCGCAAGCGCTGAGCGCGACGCCGACTATGGGTCATACCGCGGTCGAGCAACGCATAGCCGTGGAAGTTGAACGCCCAATCGCCGCGAGCAACGAAGACATGGTTGCCGATCCCGGCCTCGGGCCGCAGCCACAGCGCTTTGGCGCCAAAAAATGCCGCCCCAGAAAAGCGTAGGCCAGAGCATGACAAGCGCCGGACGCAAAATAACGCGATCCGGCAAGGCCCAACGCATTGCCGAATCGCGCTTCGAACAGCCAGCCTTACGCGGCTGATACAAGGCTTCCTAGTGGTTCAGGATCTGCGACAAGAACAGCTTGGTGCGTTCGTTCTGCGGGTTGCCGAAGAAGGCCTCGGGCTCGTTGGCTTCGACGATTTCGCCCTTGTCCATGAACACGACGCGGTCGGCGACGGCCTTGGCGAAGCCCATTTCGTGCGTGACGCAAATCATCGTCATGCCTTCGCGAGCGAGTTCGACCATCGTGTCGAGCACTTCCTTGACCATTTCGGGGTCGAGGGCCGAGGTCGGTTCGTCGAACAGCATGATCTTGGGCTTCATGCACAGCGAGCGCGCGATCGCAACACGCTGCTGCTGGCCGCCCGATAGCTGACCCGGATATTTGTTGGCCTGCTCAGGGATGCGCACGCGCTTCAGGAAGTGCATCGCCGTTTCTTCGGCTTCCTTCTTGGGCACTTTGCGCACCCAGATCGGCGCCAGCGTCAGGTTCTCAAGCACGGTCAGATGCGGGAACAGATTGAAATGCTGAAACACCATGCCGACCTCGCGGCGGATTGCCTCGATGTTTTTGAGGTCGTTGGTGAGCTCGATGCCATCGACCATCAGCGTGCCCTTCTGGTGCTCTTCCAGACGATTGATGCAGCGGATCATCGTCGACTTGCCCGAACCCGAAGGGCCGCAGACGACGATCTTCTGGCCGCGCTCGCAGATGAAATCGATGTTCTTCAGCACATGGAACTCGCCGTACCATTTGTTGAGAGCCTTGAGTTCGATCATCGGCCCTTGTTTGGCGGCGGCTGGGGAAGCGGTCATGAGGGGGTTACTCCGTCGCTGAATGGCAGTGGAAATGGCGGTGGGATTAGCGGTGCTTGCTGCGATTGAGTTCGACTTCGATGCGTTGACTGTATTTCGACATCGCAAAGCAGAACACGAAATAGATGAGCGAGACGCCGAAATAAGCCTCGGGCCCGAAGCCGCGCCATTGCGGATCGGCAACCGCGACTTTGGCGGCATTTAGAATGTCGAGTAGGCCGATGATCAGCACGAGCGAGGTGTCCTTGAAGAGGCCGATGAAAGTGTTGACCATCGGCGGGATCACCAGGCGCAGGGCTTGCGGCAGCACGATCATCAACGTGGCCTGCCAATAGGACAGGCCGAGCGCGTCGGCCGCCTCGTACTGGCCCTTGGGCAGCGCCTGCAGGCCGCCGCGCACGACTTCGGCAAGATAGGCGCCTGCGAACATGATGATCGCGATCTGGGCCCGCAGCAGCTTGTCGATCGACACACCCTCGGGCAGAAACAGCGGGAACATGACAGAGGCCATGAACAGCAGGCTGATCAGCGGCACGCCGCGGATCAGTTCGATGTAGACGACGCACATCGACTTGATCACAGGCATGTGCGAGCGCCGTCCAAGCGCGAGCAGAATGGCGAGCGGAAAGGCCAAGGCCAGCCCGAAGGTCGACAGGATCAGCGTCAGAACGAGGCCGCCCCAGCGCTCCTGCGGCACGTAGCTCAAGCCCAGCACCCCGCCCCACATCAGCACGGCGATGGTTCCAAGGCCTGCGATCCACGCGATCGGCAGCCGCATGTTCCAATTCGCGCGCATGGCGCTGAAGAAATAAAGACCGATGAAGATCGCCGACGACAAAGCCGGGCGCCATTGCTCGTCGAATGGATATGTCGCGAACAGGATGAAGCGCCATTTCTCCGGGAACAGCGCCCAGCAGGCACCAACGCCCTTGGCCGCCCGGCACTCGGCCGACGTGCCGATCCAGACCGCATTGAAGATGCCCCACGAGCCGAAGAAGAATACCGCCTTGGCGACGACGTAGAAAACGACCAGCGTGAGGGCTGTGTTGGCCCAGCTCGAAAACAGGTTGGCGCGCACCCAGGCCATGAGCTTCGACTCGCCCATGCCGCCCGCAGCGCCTATCGCAGTCGCATTTGCGTTGGCCATAACCTAGCGCTCCTTGAACGCAATGCGCTTGTTGTACCAGTTCATCAGCACGGAGATCGACAGGCTGACGGTCAGGTACGCCGCCATGATCATCGCAATGCCCTCGATCGCCTGCCCGGTCTGGTTCAGCGTCGTGTTGACGATGGACACGAGATCGGGATAGCCAATCGCCACCGCAAGCGACGAATTCTTCGTGAGATTGAGGAACTGGCTCGTCATCGGTGGAATGATCACGCGCAGCGCCTGCGGGAGAATGACGAGCTGCAGCATCGGCCCGCGGCGTAGGCCCAGCGCCGAGGCCGCTTCGGTCTGGCCGTTCGGCACCGCGAGAATGCCTGCACGCACGATCTCGGCGATGAAACCGGCCGTATACGTGACGAGGCCCACCAGCAAGGCCGCAAACTCGGGCGTCATGGTAAGGCCGCCCTGGAAATTGAAGCCGCGCAGCACCGGCCAATCCATCGCAGCAGGTGCGCCGCCGATCAGCCACACGACGAAGGGAGCACCCACAAGAAAGCCGATCGTGGTCAGCAGCACCGGGAACTGTTCGCCGGTTGCCGCTTGGCGCACGCGCGCCCAGCGCGCCACGAAATACGAAGCGACGATCGCGGCGAGGACAGCGACGCCCATCCACGCATGGACCCAATGTTCGGCCGGGATTGGGATCTTGACGCCGCGGTTCGACAAAAACACGCCCGGCAACGCCTCGATCGCTTGGCGCGGACCGGGGAGGCTGTCCTGGAACATCGCCCACCAGAAAAACAGCTGCACCAAAAGCGGGAGATTGCGGATGAATTCGACATAGGTCGAGCACACGCCAGCCACGAGCACGTTCTTCGACAGACGCCCGATGCCGATCAGCGTACCCAGAATCGTCGCCAGTACGATGCCGATCACGGCAACGCGCAGCGTGTTGAGAATGCCCACGAGCACGGCGCGACCGTAGGTGTCCTGCGGACCGTACTCGATCATCGTCTCGCCGATCGCGAAACCGGCCTCGCGCGACAGAAACGCCCAACCGGTCGTGAAACCGCGCGTGGCAAGATTGGTCAGC
>Ga0315907_10002089_pt1 | contig 25862 bp, 17 predicted proteins | sample LakEriMetagenome_3_FD_203525 | JGI IMG/M metagenome (GOLD analysis project Ga0315907, IMG submission 203525) | Freshwater fungal communities from buoy surface, Lake Erie, Ohio, United States - Buoy 12 MA123 | ecosystem: Environmental > Aquatic > Freshwater > Lake > Lake biofilm | place: USA...
TTCATAAATATTGATAAATTTTAGGAGCAATTTCCCGCTATCCGTTACAATCTTTTTATTTTTATGCTTCGACAAGCTCAGCACAAATAAAAAGGATTTTCACTGCTATCGGGGCTAAATACAAAGCATAAACAACAACTAACTACACAACAACAAACAATGCCAAAAGACAATTCAATCAAATCGGTTTTAATCATAGGTTCAGGTCCAATCGTAATAGGACAAGCATGTGAATTTGATTATGCCGGATCACAATCGGCACGTTCTATCCGCGAAGAAGGAATTGAAGTAATTCTAATCAACTCCAATCCGGCAACGATTATGACCGATCCAAGTATGGCCGATCACGTTTACTTATTGCCATTAACTACCAAATCCATCATCCAAATCCTAAAAGAACATCCGCAAATCGACGCCGTTTTACCAACCATGGGAGGACAAACAGCATTGAATTTATGTTTGGAAGCTGACGAGAAAGGAATTTGGGAAGATTTTGGCGTAAAATTAATTGGTGTCGATATCAATGCCATAAACATAACCGAAGACCGCGAACAATTCAAACAGCTGCTCGAAAGAATTAATGTGCCAACCGCTCCAGCCAAAACCGCAACCTCTTTTCTTAAAGGAAAAGAAATTGCACAGGAATTTGGGTTTCCTTTAGTAATCCGTCCCTCGTTTACACTTGGTGGAACCGGAGCAGCTTTCGTACACAGCAAAGAAGAATTTGACGAAAAACTAACCTATGGTTTAGAAATGTCACCAATCCACGAAGTCCTAATTGACAAGGCTTTGCTTGGTTGGAAAGAATACGAATTAGAATTACTGCGCGATAAAAACGACAATGTAGTTATCATTTGTTCCATCGAAAATATGGATCCAATGGGAATTCATACCGGAGATTCGATTACCGTAGCGCCGGCAATGACTTTATCGGATACTACTTTTCAAAGAATGCGAGATTATGCTATTTTGATGATGCGCTCTATTGGTAATTTTGCAGGAGGCTGTAATGTGCAGTTTGCCGTTTCACCAGACGAAAAAGAAGATATTGTCGCCATTGAAATCAATCCGAGAGTTTCGCGTTCATCGGCATTGGCTTCTAAAGCAACTGGTTATCCAATTGCAAAAGTAGCATCGAAATTGGCTTTAGGCTATCATTTGGATGAATTGCCAAACCAAATCACCAAATCAACTTCGGCATTATTCGAGCCGACATTAGATTATGTAATCGTGAAAATTCCGCGTTGGAACTTCGACAAGTTTGAAGGTGCTGACAGAACTTTGGGATTGCAAATGAAATCGGTTGGAGAAGTAATGGGAATTGGACGTTCGTTTCAAGAAGCATTACACAAAGCAACACAATCACTAGAAATTAAGCGAAACGGATTAGGAGCAGACGGGAAGGGATACAAAAACTACGAGCAAATCATCGAAAAGTTAACTTTTGCAAGTTGGGACAGAGTATTTGTGATATACGATGCAATTGCCATGGGAATTCCGTTGAGCAGAATACACGAAATCACTAAAATTGACATGTGGTTTTTAAAACAATACGAAGAACTATATAACATCGAAAAAGAAATATCGAAATACAATATAACTAATCTTCCTAAGGAATTATTGTTAGAAGCAAAGCAAAAAGGATACGGCGATCGACAAATTGCACACATGCTGAAATGTTTGGAAAGTCAAGTCTACAAATTGCGTGACGATATGAATATTAAGCGCGTTTACAAATTGGTTGACACTTGTGCAGCTGAATTCAAAGCTTTAACTCCTTATTACTATTCAACCTTTGAAGCTGAAATTGAAACTGCTACAAGAGAACGTTACGTGCATAACGAAAGTGTTGTTACAGATAAAAAGAAAGTAGTAGTATTAGGTTCCGGACCTAATCGAATCGGACAAGGAATTGAGTTCGATTATTCTTGTGTACACGGCGTTTTGGCAGCAAAAGAATGTGGTTATGAAACCATTATGATTAACTGTAATCCAGAAACCGTTTCAACCGATTTTGATACTGCCGATAAATTATATTTCGAACCCGTTTTTTGGGAACATATTTATGACATCATCCGACATGAAAAACCCGAAGGTGTAATCGTGCAGCTTGGCGGACAAACAGCGTTGAAATTAGCGGAAAAACTTTCTAAATATGATATAAAAATATTGGGAACTTCTTTTGACGCATTAGATTTAGCCGAAGACAGAGGAAGATTCTCAGAATTATTGGCCGAATTAAAAATTCCGTTTCCTAAATTTGGAATTGCCGAAAATGCAGACCAAGCTTCAGCTTTAGCCGATGTTTTAGACTTTCCTCTACTAGTTCGTCCTTCTTATGTTTTGGGTGGACAAGGGATGAAGATTGTCATCAACAAACAAGAGTTAGAAGAGCATGTTATCGATTTGCTAAAAAATATTCCGGGAAATAAATTATTGTTAGATCATTATTTAGACGGAGCAATTGAAGCCGAAGCTGATGCGATTTGTGATGGTGAAAATGTGTATATCATCGGAATCATGGAACATATAGAACCTTGCGGAATCCATTCAGGAGATTCAAATGCGACATTACCACCATTTAATTTGGGAGAATTTGTGATGCAGCAAATCAAAGATCATACAAAGAAAATTGCTTTAGCATTGAGAACAGTTGGTTTAATTAACATTCAGTTTGCTATAAAAGATGATATTGTTTACATCATAGAAGCCAATCCGAGAGCTTCGAGAACAGTGCCTTTTATTGCAAAAGCATATGGTGAACCTTATGTAAACTATGCTACTAAAGTAATGCTGGGCGTTAATAAAGTAACCGATTTTAAATTCAATCCACAATTAAAAGGATTTGCAATTAAACAACCGGTTTTTTCATTTAGTAAGTTTAAAGATGTAAATAAAGCACTCGGACCCGAAATGAAATCAACTGGTGAAAGTATTTTATTTATTGATGATTTGAAGGATGATCAGTTTTATGAATTGTATTCTAGACGTAAGATGTATTTGAGTAAATAAAGCGAAATCCCGAGTAATCGGGATTTCTTATTTTATTTAGTTTTTTCATCTATCAAATCACTCAAATGCAAACGTAAAGCCGTTACAGAAATACTTATTTCCCAAAAGGAAATCCCCAATGAAATTAGTAAAGTTAGTAAGCTTACACCAAAAAGATAAATGCCAATTATTTGTTCTTCAAGAAACAAGCAGAACATAGCGAAAACCGATAGGAAAAGGCAAAGTACTCCAAAAAGTTGCATATATCGTATGAGTGAAAGGCGGAGGTTAAGGTTTTTGATTTGCAGTAAAATACTTTTACTGTGATCTTGGTCATAAGTTTTTTTTAATCCTCTTACTATTTGAGCAATGGTCAAAAAACGATTAGTATAAGCTAGCAAAATCAATGAAGTTGCTGAAAAGAGTAGCGCAGGAGTTTCTATATTTAGTGTCATTTTTAAGTTCGATTTATGAAGTTTGATTTACGAAGGTCAGCAATTTATTTAAATAAAAAAACCTGCAAGTTAAACTCGCAGGTATCTTATTACTTTTATAAATAGCTTTTTACTTAATTAGTTCAAAACTTCTTTTCACAAAAGCGGTTAATTCTTCGCCTTTCAATAATCCTTGAGAAATCTTGGCCAAATCTAAAGCTTGTTTTACCAAACCTTCCTGAGCTGATTTGTCGGATGTATTTAGGATTGTTGTAGCCAATTCTGAATTGGTATTCACCACCAAATTATACATTTCTGGGAAATTGCCCATACCGAACATTCCGCCACCACCAGTTTGGCTCATTTCTTTCATACGTCGCATAAATTCAGGTTGTGTGATGATAAATGGAGCTGCTGTACTGTCCATTGGTTCTAATTGAACCATATAATTTGCTTTTGGCACAATTTCTTCTAAAACCGTTTTCAATTGCGTAGATTCATCTTCTGATAATTTCGAAATCTGAGTGTCTTCTTTCTGAATTAGTTTATCGATGTGATCTGAATCCACACGAACAAATGTCAGGTTCTCATTATCGCTTTCTAGTTTCTGAATTAAATGCGAAACAATCGGAGAATCCAACAATAAGACTTCATATCCTTTTTCTTTAGCGATTTCAACATAACCGTGTTGTGCATCTTTATTCGAAGCATATAAGACAACCAATTTTCCGTTTTTGTCGGTTTGGTTTGCGGTTATGGCTTCTTTCAATTCAGCTAAAGTGTAATATTTGTCATCAACCGTTGGATACAAAATAAAATCTCCTGATTTTTCATAGAATTTTGGTTCGGAAAGCATTCCGTATTCCAATACAATTTTGATATCATTCCATTTTTGCTCGAAGTCTTCACGGTTTTCTGTGAATAATGATTTCAACTTATCAGCTACTTTTCGTGTGATATAATTTGATATTTTTTTCACATTGCTATCCGCTTGTAAACCGGAACGGGAAACATTCAACGGAATATCTGGCGAGTCAATTACACCTTTAAGCATACCTAAAAACTCAGGCACGATTCCTTCTACGTTATCGGTAACGAAGACTTGATTTTGATACATTTGAATCTTGTCTTTTTGCAGTTGCAAATCGGCAGACATTTTTGGGAAATATAAAATTCCGGTCAAGTTGAACGGATAATCTACATTCAAATGTATATTGAATAGCGGATCTTCAAATTGCATTGGATACAATTCGCGATAGAAAACCTTATAATCTTCATCAGTTAAATCAACCGGTTGTTTCGTCCAAGCCGGATTTGGATTGTTGATGATGTTATCGACTTCCACTTCAGTGAAAATATTGTCTTTGTCTTCATCCGAAACACTTTCTCCTTTTTTTTGTTCGATTTTTTCTTTTCTGGTTCCAAATTTAATTGGAATAGGCATGAACTTGTTGTATTTGGTCAACAATTCACGAATTTTAAATTCTTCTAAAAACTCTAATGAATCTTCAGCAATGTGAAGAATGATTTCTGTTCCTCTCTCGGTTTTGTCAGATGGTACTAAAGTAAATTCAGGACTTCCATCGCAGGTCCAATGTGCCGCTGCTTCGTCTTTGTATGATTTAGTGATAATTTCCACTTTTGAAGCTACCATAAATGCAGAATAAAAACCAAGACCAAAATGACCAATGATTCCTGAATCTTTGGCAGAGTCTTTATATTTTTCAAGGAATTCTTCGGCACCTGAGAAAGCAATTTGGTTAATGTATTTCTCAACTTCTTCTGCTGTCATACCCAAACCTTGGTCTATGAGATGTAGTTTTTTGCCTTCTTTGTCGATTTTAACTTCGATAATTGGGTTGCCATATTCTACTTTGGCTTCACCGATGCTAGTTAAATGTTTTAGTTTTAGTGTTGCATCAGTTGCATTTGATACTAATTCACGCAAGAAAATTTCGTGGTCATTGTATAAAAACTTCTTTATCAGTGGAAAGATGTTTTCTACGGATACATTTATTTTTCCTGTTGTCATATTTATATTTTTTATGTTAAACGATTTTCAAATTTGAGTAGTCAAAACTAATACCAATTGTTGCAGTTATGACAAATTGACGTAGTAACAATTCTACAGAAATTCTGTAATAATTCTACAATATAATGTAAAGTATAAATTGAAAATCGACCTATATTTGCAGTAGTTAACTAAAAATTTTAATTAGAATGAAAAAAATTATTTTAATAAGTTTTTTATCGGTTTTGATTTTTTCGTGTAAGTCGAATTCGGCTACTAGCACAAAGTTAGATTCAAAATCAGAAGTGGCTATAAAAGGAAATTGGCAAATAGTTTCAGTTAATTATCCTGGTTCAGATGTTATTAAGGTAACATCATTTGATTTGGCTGATTCAAAATGTTTTATAGGAAGTACTTGGAAATTCATATCTAACAATAACAAAGGAAATATGGCTTTGACAAGTTCAAAATGTACAGCATACAGCACACCAATTACTTGGTTCATTAATAAAGAAGGTCAATTTGTTTTGAAAATTTTAGATGAGTCTAAAGCAAAAACTATTAAATCGGGTTACGTATTGACAGTTGCCAACCAAACTGAAAGTTCTTTCCAACTAATTGACAAAATTAATGTTGCTGGAAAATTAACTGATGTAGTATACCAATTTGAACGATTAAACTAAAATTTTATGAAAAAGATAAGTACAATTACAGTAGCGAGTTTAATGTTTATATCAACTGTTTTCACTAGTTGTGAAGCTGTAAAAAACACAAATAAAACCCAAAGAGGCGCAGCAATTGGAGCTGTGGGAGGAGCAATTCTGGGAGGAGTTTTAGGTAATAATATTGGTAAAGGAGGAAACGGAGCACTTGGTGCTGTTTTAGGAGGTGTAATTGGTGGTGTTGCAGGTGGTGTGATTGGAAATAAAATGGACAAACAAGCCCGTGAAATTCAAACGGCTTTGCCTGGCGCACAAGTAGAAAGAGTAGGAGAAGGTATTAAATTGGTATTAGGAGAAAATTCAGTTCGTTTTGATACAAATAAATCTACGTTAACGGCGGCTGCAAAAGCTAATTTGGATAAGTTGATTCCAGTTTTTAATCAATATCCTGACACCAACATACAAATTTATGGCTATACTGACAGTACTGGTACAGCAGAGTATAATTTGACACTTTCACAACAAAGAGCTGCTTCTGTTAAAAATTATTTAGCGGGAAAAGGATTGTCAGCATCTAGATTTGTTACTACAGGTTTAGGAATTGCAGATCCAATTGCAAAAAATGAGACTCCTGAAGGTAGAAGTCAAAACCGTCGAGTAGAATTTGCGATTACTGCCAATGAAAAAATGGTACAAGATGCACAAAAAGAAGCTGGGAAATAATTCTGGTTTTTATAATATTCAAAAAGCGTCCATTTATAATGGGCGTTTTTTTTTGCACAAACTTTAACAAAACTTTTTGTTTAAGTTTTGTTGTTAATAGTTAAACAGTTTGTAACTTTACTGTCCAATTAATAAATATAGTATGGCAATAACAAAAACTACCAAAGCAAAGAAAAAACAACTGGACGATCTTCAAATTGTTTCGTTGTATATGAATGATGTTTTAGAAATGAATGAAGCGCCCAAAAACGTTTTTGTTTTTTGCAAGAAGAACGATATTGAAGAAAGTGATTTCTACTCTTTTTTTGGTTCGCTTGATGCTCTTAAGAAAGATATATGGGTAAAGTTTTTTGAAAATGCAATAGCCACTATTGAAAAGGAACCAACTTTTGAAACTTATTCAGATAAAAATAAATTACTCACTCTATATTTTACCTTGTTTGAAATACTCACCCTTAACAGAAGTTATATCCTGTTTTCTTTAAAAGAAAATAAGGAAAGTTTAAAGAATTTAAAAAGTTTGACCACTTTTCGAAACCATTTTAAAGAATATATAGTAACTAAAATAAAGTCAAAACCTTCAGAGCCATATGGTAAAGTAGCGAAAGTAACCGAACCCGTTTTCTCTGAGGGCGCTTGGCTTCAGTTTTTGTTTTTATTGAAATTTTGGATGGATGATACGTCAAAAAGTTTTGAAAAGACAGATGTTCTGATTGAGAAATCAGTGAATACAGTAGTAGATTTATTAGATACAAAGCCTTTAGAAAGTTTATTTGATTTGGGAAAATTCCTTTGGAAAGAAAAAATGCAATAATGAAAACATTAGATAAAATTCCAACAGGAAAATTAGAACGCGCTGGTCAATTAGTAAAAACTGGAATTAAAGTTGGAGGAAACTATGTTGCCTATTATGGCGAAAAAATGGTAAACCCTACTTTAAATCGAGATAAATTAAACGAAAACAATGCCGAAGATATCTACGATGGTTTAAAAAACCTGAAGGGAAGTGCTTTGAAAGTTGCTCAAATGCTTAGCATGGATAAAAGCATTATGCCACAAGCCTATGTCGATAAATTTTCGTTGTCGCAATTTTCAGTGCCACCATTGTCAGCGCCATTGGTTCGAAAAACATTTAAAAAATATTTAGGGAAATATCCCGAAGCTATATTCGACACCTTCACTCCGGATGCCACGAATGCTGCAAGTATCGGTCAGGTACACAAAGCAACCAAGGATGGGAAAAATTTTGCTGTGAAAATCCAATATCCGGGAGTGTCGGATAGCATAAGTTCTGATTTGGCTTTGGTAAAGCCTTTTGCAACAAGAATGTTTAATTTAAAAGGTAAAGATTCTGAGAAGTATTTCAAAGAAGTAGAAGACAAACTACTAGAAGAGACCGACTATGTTTTGGAACTAAAACAAAGTATAGAAGTTTCCTCTTTGTGTGGAAAAATTGAGCACTTGCGTTTCCCAAAATATTATCCTGAATTATCCTCTGAAAAGATTTTAACCATGGAATGGATAGAAGGTGAACATCTTTCCGAATTTACTGCACACAATGAAGATAGAGTTAAAAGTGACAAAATAGGGCAGGCATTATGGGACTTCTATATGTATCAAATGCATCATTTAAAGCAAGTACACGCCGATCCGCATCCCGGAAATTTTTTGATTGATAAAAATGATAATTTGGTTGCGATTGATTTTGGCTGTATGAAGCATGTTCCTGAAGAATTTTATGTTCCTTATTTCGAATTGGCAAAGCCAGAAATTATTGATAATCCGAATTTGTTTGTTCAAAAATTATATGAATTAGAAATTTTGAGAGCTGATGATTCTGAAAATGAATTGGCTTATTTTACTAAAATATTTCATGAGTTACTGAGTTTATTTACCAAACCATTTCATGATAAATATTTTGATTTTTCTGATGAAGACTTTTTTGGAAAAATTGCTATAATGGGAGAAGAGTTTGCAAAAGATTCTCAATTGCGAAAAATGAATGGAAATAGAGGTTCAAAACATTTTTTATATATCAATAGAACCTTTTTTGGGCTCTATAATTTATTGCACGATTTAAAAGCACGAATTAACACTAAGTCATTCGAAAAATATATTGCATAATAAAAAAATTGTTATTGGTTAGGTTGATAAGAGCGATTCTTTGCAAATAAGTTTCGCTCTTATTTTTTTAAATATCTTCGTAAGTTTGTCATTCATTTAAAAAAACTATGCTGCAAGTAAAGAATGTTACTTTTTCTTATTCGGATTCTATCACATTAAACAATATTGATTTTTCAGTAAAAAAAGGAAAAAATCTAGCCGTTATTGGCGAAAGCGGTTGCGGAAAAAGTACGTTACTTAAACTTATTTATGGATTGTATGATTTAAATGAAGGTCAACTATTTTGGAATGACATTGAAATATTAGGGCCCAAATACAATTTGATTCCGGGAATGGATTTTATGAAATATCTGGCTCAAGATTTTGATTTAATGCCTTTTATTACTGTTGCAGAAAATGTAGGCAAATACCTTTCAAATATATATCTTGAAAAGAAGAAAGAACGTATAACTGAACTTTTGGAGATTGTTGAAATGACGGATTACGCCAATATAAAAGCAAAATATTTAAGCGGTGGTCAAATGCAACGCGTTGCATTAGCTAGAGTTTTAGCACTCGAACCCGAAGTTTTATTATTAGACGAACCTTTTAGCCACATTGATAATTTTAGAAAAAACAGCTTGCGCAGAAAACTCTTCGGCTATTTAAAAGAAAAGCAAATAACCACCATTTTTGCCACGCATGATAGTTCGGATATATTGTCTTTTGCAGATGAGGTTTTGGTTTTAAAAAACGGTCAACTCATAGAAATGGGAAATCCAAAAACGATTTATGAAAACCCAAAAACGAAATACATAGCCTCACTTTTTGGCGATGTTAATGAAATAGAAAGGAATAGAAAAATAGAGCTTATTTTCCCTCATCAATTGATGATTACAGATAAATCTGATTTTAAAGTTTTCGTTATCAATGCTTATTTTTTGGGAAGTTATTATCTGATTGAAGCCAGTTATAAAAACAATACTATATTTTTTGAAACTGAAAATGATTTACAAATTGGCAGTGAAGTTCATTTAAAAAAGAAACCCTGAAATTTTAAATTCAGGGCTAGTCTTTCTTCTTTTCTAACTTTAGTTTTTCAAATATTTTTCCAAAAACTGGTCTTGTTCCCACAATAAGTGCAGAATGTTTTCTTTAGCCACATAACTATGCGCTTCTTTTGGTAACAAAACCAAACGAACTGGAGCACCCAAATTTTTTAACGCTTGGAAATAACGCTCCGATTGTAGTGTAAAAGTCCCAGGATTATTATCGGCATCACCATGAACTAACAATAATGGTGTTTTCATTTTGTCAGCATTCATAAATGGAGACATTTCGTTATAGATAGCGGGAACATCCCAATAATTTCGCTGTTCACTTTGAAACCCAAATGGAGTAAGGGTTCTATTGTAAGCACCACTTCGGGCAATGCCACAGGCAAATAAATTGGAATGAGTTAATAAGTTGGCAGTCATAAAAGCACCATACGAATGGCCACCAATGGCACATTTTTTTCTATTGATATAACCTAAATTATCAACAGCATCAATCGCCGCTGAAGCATTATCAACTAGTTGCGTCATGAAAGTATCATTTGGTTCTGTTGTTCCTTCTCCAATTATAGGGAAGGAAGCATCATCAAGTACAGCATAACCTTTGGTTACCCAATATACAAACGAACCGTAGTATGGAAACGTAAACTCATTTGGATTTTGTTTGTTTTGTCCAGCTGAACTTTTATCTTTAAATTCTTCTGGATATGCCCAAATTAATAATGGCAATTTTTCCGATTTTTTTGTTCTGTCATAACCATCTGGTAAATACAAGGTTCCGGATAAGTCAACACCATCTTTACGTTTGTACTTAATTACTTCCTTGTACACATTTTTTATACTTTCAAATGGATTTTTAAAATAGGTTAGTTGTGTTAACTTCTTCGATTTTAAATTTCTAAAGTAATAATTTGGAAATTCATTTTTAGATTGTATTTGCACCAATACATCTCCTTTTTTGAAATCTTCAATAGATAACAAATCTTCTTTTTTGTCCTTAAAGGTTGAGGTGTATAGACGTTTTGATTTTAAAGAGCCTAAATTATATTCATCTATAAAAGGAAATTGACCTTCTTTGGTGAAACCATCCCCAATCAAATAAGCATTGTTGTTTTCAATAGCCAAAACATAGCGATTGTATTCGTTTCTTTTGGTTTCAAAGTTTCCTGGGTCAGAATAAATGTCTTGAGAATTTCTATCTGAAATGATTTTTGGTGCCTGACTCGGATTTGAAGGATTGATTAAATAGGTTTTTGTATTACGTGTGTCATACCATTCATCCGAAACAATTGCAACGTTTTCATTACCCCAAATAACACCATCAAAACGTTGTTGGGTTTTTAATAATGATTTTGGCTCTTCTGAAAATGGTGCATTCCAGGTGAAAAGTTCATCTCTAAAATCAGCTTTTTTAGCTTGGTCACCTTCATCAAGGGCAACTACATAAGCCAATGTTGCTGGTTTGTCAGCTCTCCAACCCATGCTTCTTTTACCTTTTCTAACTGATGAAAAACCTTTTGGAATTACTTCGTTTAGTGGTACTTCATTTACCACTTTAATTTCTTTGCCATTCATATCATATACTACAGTTTTCAGAGGAAAGCGACTATAAGGAACGATATAAGAAAATGGTTTTTGTATGGTAGTCAACATAAGATAATTGCCATCAGGTGAAAAGCTTTCTCCTGCATATAAGTCAATTGTTTTAAAAAAATCGACATTGCCCGAAAGAGACACTTTGTATAATTCGGAACTCATTAAAGTTTCAAAATTAGTCTCGTCTGTTTTATTTTTTAATAAATCTGGGTAGGTTCTGTTTTGTGATTTTGAACCGTCACTAGCAGATACTGTTGGGCCTTTTGGCAAATCTTTTTTACTATCAATAAGACTAGGTCGATTTTTTGGAATCATTTTTACCAATAAAGTTTCATTGTCTTTCATCCAACTATAAGGACTGCCAAGATTAGCGTTCAAATTAGCTTGAGTAAGTTTTTTTGCGGTTGCAGTAGTTACATCAATAACCCATAATTCTACTCCCGACACAATAGTATTAGTGAATGCAATTTTCTTTTCATTTGGTGACCAACTGATATTTGCAATTCTTGGATTCTCTGGCAATCCCTGGATTTGAGTTTCTGTTTTATCAGTAACTTTTCTAATTTTTAAATTAGAAATATAACTCATTGCACTACCAATATTGGTAATTGGATTTATTCGTAAACCACCCAAACGCATTTCTTCCTGATTTAAATCTTCAAGCGATTTATAAGTGTTTCGATATGAAAAAAGCATGAATTCTTTTTTAGAATCCATACTAACACTAGGTGCTCTTTCATAATCAGACAATGCCAAAATGGTTGCAGAAGGTTTTTGATAGGTGAGGTTTTCTTGTGCTGAAACAATTGTAATAGCTAACCCCAAAAATAGTAATAGAAATAAATATTTTTTCATAAGTTATAAGTTTGATTTCGATTGGTCTAATTTACGAAGTAGTTGTTACATTTTATAAAATTCTAAAATAAAACTGTTGCTTTTTAAAAATGTTTAATTTAGCATCACTTTTTTTAATTATTAAATAAAAATTATGTTTCAATCCAAAATATCAGGCTTAGGTTTTTATGTTCCCAATAATGTTGTCACTAATGATGATTTGTCAAAAATAATTGATACTAACGACGAATGGATTCAAAAGAACAGGAATAAAAGAAAGAAGACATATTATTAGAGGTCAAGATACTACTTTGTCGATGGGAATTAAAGCATCTAAAATTGCAATTGAACGTTCTGGAATTTTAAATGATGATATTGATTTTATTGTTTTTGCTACAATCTCACCAGATTATTATTTCCCAGGACCTGGAGTTGAATTACAAAAAGAACTCGGATTAAAAACAATTGGTGCTTTGGATATTCGCAACCAATGTTCGGGCTTTGTTTATGCTCTTTCAGTAGCAGATCAATTTATTAAAACTGGTATGTATAAAAACATTTTAGTTGTTGCTTCTGAAGTGCAATCTCTTGGTCTAGATATGACTACTCGAGGTCGCGGAGTTTCTGTAATTTTTGGAGATGGAGCAGGAGCAGCTGTTTTAAGCAGAAGTAATGACGACAGCAAAATTCTTTCTACACACCTACATTCAGAAGGTGAGCATGCTAAAGAGTTAGCTGTCTTAGCACCGGGAATGGGAGGAAGATGGGTTACGGATATTTTAGCAGACAATAATCCGGATGATGAAAGTTATTATCCGTATATGAATGGTCAATTTGTTTTCAAACATGCTGTAGTTCGATTTAGCGAAGTTATCAATGAAGGTTTGCTAGCTAATAATTTACAAGTTTCTGATATCGATATGCTAATTCCTCATCAAGCTAATTTGAGAATTTCTCAGTTTATTCAAAAGAAATTTGGATTGAGAGATGATCAAGTTTTTAATAATATACAAAAATATGGTAATACAACAGCAGCTTCAATTCCGATTGCTTTAACAGAGGCTTGGGAGCAAGGTAAAATAAAGAAAGGCGATACAGTTGTACTAGCAGCGTTTGGTAGTGGATTTACTTGGGCAAGTGCCATAATAAAATGGTAGTCTATAATGCATAAAATATAAAATGCCATCATATAATAAATGATAGCATTTTACAAATAACTAAAAACAAATATGAATCTTTTATCGCTTCATAGCGAAATGGGCTCTAAATTCTTGATTGACTTGATTTTCATCAGTGTAGGAGACACTAAACCAATAATCGTCTGATGGCAATAAATGTCCATTATACGTTCCATCCCAACCGCTATTACTTGGTTTTATTTGTGTAAGCATTTTACCAAATCGATCATAGATTGCAATACTAGCACTTGGCTGATTAGATAAATCTTTAATATTCCACGAATCATTGTAACCATCTCCATTTGGAGTGAAATATTTAGGGTAATTTACAACCAAAGCTTGAATAGAAGTACTTCCACAACCATTTTTGTCCCTAACCGTTACTGTATGAATTCCAGATGGAACATTTTCAAAAACATTACTGTCTTGAAAAGGACCATTATTCAATTGGTATTCAAAATTATTTCCTTGACCAGTTGCCGTTACAGTAATTGATTGGTTGTCTGAAAAATCTTCGCTCACCTCATAGGTTACGATTGCTGGCTCAGATGGTGAGACAGTAACATCAACTGGTGCCGAAGGGCAACCGGTTGCATTATTTGTAGCCACTAGAGTAAAAACTCCAGGCAACGTTGCCTGATAATTGGCTGCTGTACCAACCGTATTTCCAGACTCATTTGTCCAAACAAAATGATGAGTTGTTGTAGGCAAGCCACTATATATTGTATATGCGTTTAGGAGTGTTCCAGTTTCACTATCTATACAGATTATACCGTCAACTGGAGTTGGTTCTGGAATTTTATTCACTATTATAGTTATCGGTTTTACATCATAACAATTTGGTGCTAAAGAATTACTAACTCTTGCATAAACAATATTTTGATTAGATGATGTTACAGGGTTTGAAGCAGTTGTTGCGTTTACCATACTTTCATAATAAGCTACACTAAATTCGCTACCTGTTTGAGTTCCTAGAATTGTAGCTGATAAAGTAGCCAAGTTAAAATTAACTATTCCGTCATTAATACCATCTAAATCACAAGTGGTTCTAAAACTTACCGGAACTGAATTTGCAAAAGGTGTATCAATAATCGTTATTGTAAATGAGGTTTGATCACTACATATAGGTGTAAATGGAGATGAGCTATAAATATATAGAGTCATTGATGTTGAAACTACTGAACCTGAAGGAAGCATTGTTCCAGTTCCATCTGGACCAGTGAAATATCTACCAATAGTCAAAGATGGTAAGGTATAATTTTCACAAACAGTGACATTTGGCAAACTATCTACATTAAATATAGTAACTGTAAAACGTCTTTGACTTGAACAATCAGGAGAAGTTGCAGTATGTGCATAAATATAAAGTGTTTGTGAAGAAGTCAAAACATCACCTGCATGCATTAGAGTTCCAGTTCCATTCATATCTGTATAATAATCACCAACTACAAGTGGTGGCAAAGTATAGGAATTACATGCTTGAGCATTTGAAATTACAGGAATTACAGGAGTGTTATTAATTGTTATGGTAAATGAGTTTTCATCAAGACATGAAAAAGAGGTTCTGATTATAGATTCTTTGAATATATATACTGTCTGACTTGTAGTAATTATGGTACCTGGTAAAATTTCAGTTCCAGTTCCAGTTGGTCCACCAGCTTGAGTATAATAATGGTTATTTGTAGTTAAAGTTGGTAAGGTATAGCTATCACAAGCTGTAACATTTGGAGATGAATCTGCTGTTGTTGAGAAAATATTTATTTGAAAACTATTTTCAATACTACATGCTGGAGTTGTGTTTGAGGATGCAAAAATATAAATTTTTTGAGTGGATGTAATAACAGTATTTGGCGCAAGCATTGTTCCGCTTGCATTTGGACCTGTATAATAAGTACCTACATTTAAAGGTGTTAAGACATATTGATCACATATATCAATGTCAGCACGTGAATTAATAGCTGGTAATGGATTAATCGTAACAGTAAAACTATTTTGATTAAAACAAGTTGCATTTAGTCTTTTAAAGATGTAAATGGTTTGGTTTGAATTAATAACATCACCAGGATTAAGCATTGTTCCAGTTCCTTCAATACCTGTAAAATATTCACCGTTTGTTAATGCTGGTAAAGTATAATTTTCACAAACTGAAATATCATTCAAGGCATCAATTTGTGGTTGAGCAAGTGTTAGTGTGAAATGTAAGTTATCAGTACAGTTACTTCCTCCACTTGTAGTTGAAGCATAGATATAAATGGTTGAACTATTATTAATTACTGTGCCAGAAGGAATTTGTGTACCTGTTCCATTTGGACCAGTAAAATAATTTCCTATTGGAAGTGTTGGTAAAGTATATCCATTACATTGCGCAATATTTGCGGGTTGTGGAATTCCAATGAAAACATCAAAAACATCTTCGTCAATACATGGTCTTGACCCACCTGAAGTGGCATAAACATATACTGTCTGATTTGTTGTTATTACTGTTCCAGCAGCTAATTGTATTCCTGTTCCACCAGAACCTGTGTAATAATTGCCTAAAGTTAAAGAAGGCAGAGTATATGAATTACATTCAAATACATCAGGTCTGGTTCCAACTTCAAAATTAGGAATAATTGTAACTGTAAAGCTAGAATCTACTGTACAAAATGGAGCTGTTGTGGTTGTAAAGTAATAATATATAGTTTGTGAACTAGATATTGTGGTTCCTGATAGAATTCGAGTTCCTGTTGCACCTGGCCCAGTATAATATGCCCCATAAACTAAAGCAGGTAAAGTGTAATTTCCGCAACTTCTTACGCTTGGAGGTGTTAAAGAAGCATCATTAATAATAGTTACTTTAAAAGAACTATTAGCCCCACAAGTACCTGGTCCTCCTGGCTGATTAAAAATGTATATAGTTAAACTTTCTGTAATTACAGTACCAGCAAAAAGAGGCAAACCATTGCCATTTGAGCTAGTAAAATAATTTCCGTTAGTTAAGGGTTGTAAGGTATAACTTGTACAAACAATTACATCATCTATTTCATCAACAAGTGGTAGCGGATTAACCACAAGATTAAAACTAGTAATGCTAAAACATGTTGGATCATTAATATTTTCAACTCTAACATAGATAGTTTGCCCAGCTGAGTTAAATGAAACAGTAGTGTTTATTGGATTTACTCCACTATTTGCATTATTTAATGAAGTGTAATATGTGACAATGTTAATAGCTGAAGATTGCCCATTTAAAATTGAAGGTGATTGTAATGGAAGGCTAAAATTTGCATTGTTTATTGATACTCCTCTTGCACATTTAATCATGTCTAATGGTTGATTTGCAGAAGGACCAGAAGAAACTAGTAATTGAAAAGTCTTAACAATATAACAGCTATTATTTGGTAATTGAATTCTAACATAAATAGTTTGACCAACTACACTATTATAAACTAATGGTAGTTGATTGATGTTATTATCTGCATCATTTTGAGATATAAAATAAGAAACGCTTGTCATCGGATCTAATCCATTTTTAACTATTGGAGTATTTAAATCCAAATTAAAAGTATATGTTGAAGCGCCAGAATTGCATTTGTAAATTGGATTCGGATTTGCAGATATAATTTCTGGATAGAATTCTACAATTACTGAATCGGTTATAGGTAAACATGAATTGGAAATATTAGTATAGGTAACTTCATAAGTTCCGGGTTGACTAACAGTTAAAGTTGAACCAGTTTCTCCCAACATAACCACGTTATCTTTTTTCCATACAAATGAATAATTAGAAGTGCTTAATCCTGTATCAAGAGTATGATTCGTTCCATAACACAAAGCGTTGCCACCAGCAACCGTATAGCCTAATCCTAATACATCCTGACCAACATTAAAACTATCTGAAGACAAGAAAATGGCAGAATCCGACTGTGGGTCAGCTCTATCGGCAATTACTAATTTAATATGATAAGGAACACCAGTAGTTAATACTGAAGCTGCAGTTAATACTTTTGTTTGTCCATTGAAATTTGTTGCTGAACCTGCTACACCAGATCCGCCGTTGAATCTCCCAAAATATTGAGCATTTACAGATGGACAAGACGAATTATACTGAAAATCTCTAATAGTTACTACTGATATTGGAGTACTGGTACTAGGCACAACAGCTAAATTTGTAGTTACTCCAGTTGTCATATTGGTTAATAAAAAGGCAAAAGCATCAGAATATAAACACTGAAAATTTCCATATTCTTCAGAGGCAAAAATAAAATCAAAACTGAAGTTTGGTGAAATTGGTGTAAAATCAAATTCTAAAACAGAAGCATTTTTAGATATCATCGGAATTCCAGCTGCTGCCAATGTTGCTTCTAAACTTGAATCACCTGGCCAAGTTGCTGAACCATCATTTAATAAGGAAGTATTTGGTCCGGATGTATTTAATGCGTTTCCGGTACTTAATACGACACCACTTTGCATTGGAAAATTTGGATTAGTGTTTTGAAAAAAACCAATTCCATTCGAAGAACCAAAGTTAGTTCCCGTGCTCCAAGTAACATTGGTAGCATTTACACAAGGAGAATTAATTAACACATTATTCACCAATTGAGGCACAGTGTAACTTGTAGTACTCACCGATATTGGTTGTGAAAAACCAATCGAGGAGAGCATGATTGAGGTTAAGAGTAATAATTTTTTCATAATCTGGGGATTTTGACAATACAAATATTGATACTTACATCGTTTAAATGCAAATAAAATCGATGAAATGCATGTTATTGTTATTATTATAAATAAAATACTTACAAAACATATCTTTTGCAATAATTTTTAGTATGGTTTTTTTATAAATGACCCTAACTATTAAAATTATTTTGTAATGTTTATCTTTGCCAACTTAAAAGAAATTACCATGAAGCTTTCTCAAATTCTTACTTTACCAATTCAAAATGCAATACAACAATTATTTGAAGTTTCTTTTGATAGAGTTGAATTTCAAATAACACGCAAAGAATTTGAAGGCGATATCACTATGGTTATTTTCCCATTATTGAAAGTCATCAAAGGCAACCCAATTGAAATTGGAACTAAAATCGGAAACTATTTGGTTGAAAATTTTGATGAAGTTATCCGTTTTAATGTCGTATCCGGATTTTTAAACATTGTTATTTCTGATGATTATTATCTTACTTTCTTCAATGAAATAAAAGATAATCAGCGTTTTGGTTTTGTTGCTGCTTCACCAAATAATAAATCTATTATGGTCGAATATTCTTCGCCAAATACAAACAAACCATTACACCTTGGTCACGTTCGAAACAATCTTTTAGGTTATTCGGTTGCCGAAATCATTAAAGCTTCAGGCAAAAATGTATATAAAACCCAAATCATAAACGATCGTGGAATACATATTTGTAAATCAATGTTGGCTTGGCAAAAATTTGGAAACGGTCAAACACCGGAAAGCTCTGGTTTGAAAGGCGACAAACTGGTTGGAAATTTCTATGTAAAATTCGATCAGGAATATAAAACACAAATCAGTGAATTAATAGCTCAAGGAAAAACAGAAGATGAAGCAAAAAAACAAGCTCCAATAATTATAGAAGCCCAACAAATGCTGCTCGATTGGGAAGCTGGAAAACCTGAAGTTATCCAACTTTGGAAAACTATGAACCAATGGGTTTACAACGGTTTTGCTCAAACATATAAAAATCTTGGTGTCGATTTCGATTCTTATTATTACGAAAGTAATACCTATTTGTTAGGAAAAGAAGTCGTTCAATTCGGATTGGAAAAAGGAATTTTTGAAAAAGATGCTGATGGTTCTGTTTGGATTGATTTGACTCCAGATGGTTTAGACCGAAAAATTGTATTGCGTTCTGATGGAACAGCGGTTTACATGACACAGGATATTGGAACAGCAATACAGCGTGTAAAAGATTTTCCCGATGTTGGAGGGATGGTTTACACTGTTGGTAACGAACAAGATTATCATTTTAAAGTATTGTTTTTAATTCTGAAAAAACTTGGATTTGATTGGGCAGAAAGTCTTTATCATTTGTCATACGGAATGGTAGAATTACCTTCAGGCAAAATGAAATCGCGTGAAGGAACTGTAGTTGATGCTGATGATTTGATAGAAGAAATGACTGAAACTGCTGGAAAAATTGCAAACGATCTAGGAAAATTAGAAGGTTATTCAGCAGATGAAAAAGCCAAGTTATTCAAAATGATTGGACTTGGCGCTTTGAAATATTATATTTTGAAAGTGGATCCAAAGAAACAAATCCTTTTTAATCCTGAAGAATCTGTAGATTTTGCCGGAAATACTGGTCCGTTTATTCAATATACTTATGCCCGAATTCAGTCGATTTTACGAAAAGCAGATTTCGATTTAAATGTTGCTAACAGTGCAACAGAATTACATCCAAAAGAAAAAGAACTGCTAAAACAAATTGAACTTTATCCCGAAGTAATTCAAAACGCGGCTAACAATCATTCGCCTGCTTTGGTTGCTAATTACACTTATGAATTGGTTAAAGAATACAATTCGTTTTATCAATCTGTATCCATTTTGGGAGAAGAAAATTTGACAAAGAAAGTTTTTAGAGTACAGCTTTCCCAAAAAGTGGCTGATACCATAAAATCGGCATTCAAACTACTAGGAATAGAAGTTCCTGAAAGAATGTAACTTTAAAAACTCAATTTTACATTTACATTTGGTGTCAATTCAAGAGCATATATATTTACACTTTCTACTGTATTATTAGCCGAATTTATTCTGTAAAAACGATTAATACTGTTCTTTTCGTTCAAAAGGTTAAGTACTGAAGCATTCGTTTCTAATGATATCTTATCGTTTAGTTTCCAATTTTTGGAAGCTGAAAAATTTAACTGAATAAAATCATCGAGTTTATCGTTATTTGGCGTATTATAAGCAATAGCCGGATTTAAGACATCAACCAAAGTTGAAATTGGAGTTGTAATTGGTTTACCAGTATGCCATTTACAACCTAATGCAAATTTTATGGTTTTCCATTCATAAATTCCTGCCCATGAAATAGAATGTTTTAATTCAAAATTATTAATGAATTCTGTTGGCTGAAGTGATTTGAAGAAATATTTATTGTCATTATAACTATAACTCAACCAAGAGTTAAATTTCCCGAAGTTTTTTTGCACTAAAAACTCCGAACCCAAAACTTGATAATCACCAGCCGTTTTCACAAATTCAAATTGGTTTTGAAAGGCCTGACTACTTGTTGAAATTCCAGTTACTTTTTTGTAAAAATTATCTAAAGTTATGAGCCAATTATTTTTTTTAAAGCTAAATCCAATCGAAACTTGATTGCTTTTTTGAATTGGATTTGTAGTGTCATTTGCCAATGTCCATCTATGATTTTCTAAGCCCAAAAAGTCCTGCTGTAAATCGATTACTTGTGAAAGCGTTTGACTTTTTTGCTCACCCTGAATTTCTAAACGAATAGTTTTGCTCAACGATTGATTAAACTGAATTCTTGGTTCCAATAAGAAAGTTTTAAACGAGTCAAAATAGTTTCCTCGAAACCCAACTTTAAGAAACGTTTTTTTGCTTTCTGTTTCAAAAATACTTTCTCCAACAAATGAATGTGTTCTCAAAACCTTTATGCTTTTTCTGGAGAAGAAAGGCAAATTTATTTCGTCAAAATTGGTAACTCCAATTTCATCAAATTGATAACCATTATTGAACTGAATTGTTTTAGAAATTTGATGTGTATTTTTTAATTGAAAACCTAAATCCAATACTTTGTTTTCCTGATTTAAAATTTGATTGCTTTGAATAGATTCATTTTCAGAAACAAGCGAATATTTTGAACTGTAGAAATGTAATTGTGACGAATTATTTTTGTTCCAATTGGTTTTCCAATTTATCGTGCCACCTAAGTTTTCCTGACCTAAATTACTGTTTTTGCTTGCGTCAGATGTAAATTGATTTAGGAGTAGCGAATTCTTAATAACAATTGCATCTACTGTAAGCTCATTTTTTTGTCCAATTTTTTGTTGGTATTGAACTGTAATATCATAGAAATAAAATTTCTCGTTTGTCTTTACATCAATTGTTTGATTATTATTTAAGTTAGTTACAATTGTATTTTGAAAAACTTTGTTTCTGTAATTTCTGTAGGTTGGAGAACTAAAAATATCCGTTAAAGAGCGTCTACCAGATATTGTAAAGTTAGTCTTGTCAGAAACTTTAATTTTGGTATTAAATTCGGCACTAATTAAGTTGCTGCTTATACTTGAGCTTGTTTTTTCTAATGATTTGAAATGAGACGAAATATCAATCACACTCGATACACTTTCGCCATAGAAAGCGGAACTTCCATTTTTACTAACCGTAATAGTTTGAGCCAACGAAGGATTAAAAGCAGAAATTAATCCAAAAAAATGTCCTGTTTGAAACATTCGGATACCATTCCAAAGGAAGAGGTTTTGATCATGGGTTCCGCCTCGAACATTGATGTTGGAAACGGTTTCATCTACTGAATTGATGCCCGGAATTTGTTGCAATGTTTGCAATACATCGGGCTCAATCAGACCAGGTAAAATTCCAAATTTTCGAGGCTTTATTTCGACTGTCCCATCATTTTTTTTGAAAATACCTGTAGTTAAATAACGTTGTGTGATTATTTCTTCCAGTTTTTGAATTATAGGAATGAGTTTTATTTTTGGGCAATCTGAAACGTATAACTCGTTTGGTGAGATTTCTTTTCTTTCAAAGTTTAAATGCGATATTTCTATTTTATTTGATGATACTAGCGGTAATTCAAAATAGCCTTTTTCATCTGAAAAAACAATTACATTATTGTTTTGTACTTTAATTGTAGCATTTTCAACAGGAATCCCCATTTCGTTTTCGTATAAGTAACCACAAAGCGGTTTGTCTAGCTTTTGTTCATTATAAATAGAATAATAACTTACACTGGTTTTCCTAATTTTTAATCTGGTTTTGGATTCGATATATGCTATTTTTTCTGAAAGTGATAAGCTTGGATTTGGAGGTGTTAATTGATAGATAAGTAATTCTTCGTCAATGAAGTTGAATTTGATATTGTGTTTTGCACTAATTTCGTCTAAAATTGCTTTTAATGGGTTTACTTCCTGATTTTGTTGTGCATGAGCAAACAAAAAAAGAAATAAAAAAAGCGATAAAAAGTGTTTTTTTTTGACAAACATTAAAAATCCACTAGAATAATTTTCTTGTTATCAAATTTAGATATTTTTAAATGGAATATTGAGCAGATAACATTTAATGCAGTTTTAATATCATTTGTTGGTAAAGTTCCACTGAAAAGTTGTGTGTTATCTCTACAATTTAAAACGATTTCACAACTGTATTGTCTTTGTAATTCATCAATGATAATTTGAAGGTTTTCTTTCTGAAAAACGATTTGATTGTTTGTCCACTCTGGTTTTTGAATAGTAATATTTTTTCTGTCAAAGTATTCATTATCAAAAGTTACTGAAGTTCCTTTAGTTATAATAACTTCTTTATTATCATAATTTACTTTTACTCTACCTTCATAACAAGTAACATCAAAGCGTTTTTTTCGGGCTTTAACATTGAACTGGGTTCCCAAAACGGTTACTGTCCCTAGATTTGTATTTACTTGAAATTTTTTACCGTGAGCTACTTTAAAATAGGCTTCTCCTTCTAGATCTAGTATACGATTGTTATCCCAGTTCCATTTTTTGTAGTGAATTTGTGAACTGCTATTTAAAACAATTTGAGAATTATCAGGTAAAGAAAAAGAAGTTTTTTGACCGTTTTGGGCAATTTCTGTTGAAGTAACAGTTGTTTTGAAAGTAACAGCTAAACCAAGTAAAATAACTAAAATGGCTGCAATTCGTATCCACTTTGATTGATAGAATGAAATTACTTTTGGTGTTGATTTTTTTTGATTCAATATGTTTTCATATAACAAATTTGCATCAAAATCTGGCGCTTTCAATTGACTTGAATAGGATGCGATTTTAGTGTAAGTAGCATATTCCGGAGTGTTTTGAAAAGATTGTAATTCCTTTTCAGTCATTTCACTGGCCAGCCATTTTGCTAATTCGTAATTTTCTTCCATTGCATTCATTTGGTTAAAAACAATTTATATTTAAAAAACCCTACTTGAACTGATCGATTTCTATTGGTAGAGAAACTAATGCACCGTGAATTCTTTTTTCAACAGCTTTAACACTGATGTTTAGCATAATTGCAATTTCGTGATATTTCTTTCCTTCTATTCTGTGCAAAAGAAAAGCCGTTCTTTGCCCTTCAGTTAATTTGTCTATTGCTTTTTCTAATTTTTGTTTGAATTGTTCTTCTTCAATCAAAAACTCTGGATTCAAATTCGTTCTATCATTACTAGAATTGTTTTGTGTGTATTTTAAAACTACTTTTTGATGTGCTATTTCATTTAAAGAAGCATTATTTGCAATAGTATATAAATAGGATTTGGCTTTTTCTAAAGGTACTTTTTTACAGTTTTCCCATAGTTTTATAAAAGAGTCTTGGGCTACATCATTTGCCTTTTCCTCGTTTCCAAATTTGAAATACAAGTAATTCCGTAATGATTTTACGTTAGATTTAAAAAAACTCGAAAAAATTAATTCTTCACAAATACCATTAGAATTGGTTTCTTCCATTTTTTTTTTTTGAATTATTTGAGCCCTTAAAATTAATTTTTTTTTCTTTAGTAGGGTTTTTTATTGCAACTTTGTTTAAGTAATGCTAAAGTGCAAATAATTATATGAAAAATAGTTACATATTATTTTTTTATCTGTTTACATTGTTGTTTTATTCGTGTCAAGACGAAACGGAAACTATTGCACTTAATTCCCAGAACAGTTTTACCAAATCAGCACCATTATCTTCATTAATTAAAAGAGTTTCTCAATATGGAACCACTCTCGATAATGTTTTAGATGGTACAAGTAATTGTAGTGTTAAATTACCGGTTCACGTTACTGTTGATAATCAGTATGTTTATGTTGATTCAGAATCTGATTTTCAAACAGTTCAAAATATTAAAGATCAAAGCAGTTCTGATGATGATAAGGTTCACTTTGGTTACCCTATTACTATAGTATACCCAAACTATCAGGAATATGCTGTAACTAGCGAAACACAATTTGAAAGTATCATAGAAGCATACGGGGATGATAGTCCTTATTATGATATTTCTTGTATCGATTTTAATTATCCGATTTCTATTAATATTTATAATACTAACAATCAAGTGGCAAGTTCAATCACAATACAAAATGATATTCAGCTATATAATTTTGTAAATAACTTGACAGATGGACAAATAGTTGGATTTGTATTTCCAATATCTTTAACAAATTCAAACAATGAAAATACTATCATTACTTCAAATTTCCAACTCGAATTAGCCATTGAGAATGTTATTGATGATTGTGATACTACTGGTTCTGGAACTTTGGTTCTGTCGGATATTTTAACCAGCGGCTCTTGGTATGTTTCCTATTATTATGGAGATGGTAATGACGATACAAATTACTATAATGGTTACGTTTTTAACTTCAACCCTAACGGAACTTGTACTGCAATTAAAAACTATAATACCACTTATGGAGATTGGGATTTGGATTATCAAAATAGTTATCAAAGATTAGATTTACATTATGATGGCGATGCTCTTTATGAAATGGAAGAAGGATGGAAAGTGCTTGAGTTTTCTGCAACCAGTGTAAGATTAAAAAATGAAAGCGATGGTGGGAGTGACAACCATTATTTGAATTTTACCAAAAATTAAATTTCAACCAATAATGAAATTATTTCATAAAAAATTTTTGAATCAAACGGAAAACTATTCCAATGATTCTCAAAATATTGCACCATACAACAAAACAAAAATTAATTATTTTGTAAATCAGTTGTTGATATGGGCATTAATTTTTTTTGTAACATTCTTCATCATAAAATTTGCTTTATAAACGAGCAATTATTCTAAAAGTTATTTGAACCAATCGTAGTATTGGTTTTTTTATACCTTAATAATTACAAAACATTTATTTCTTGGATGCTTAAGTGGGGTTTTTATGTTTAAATTTGTTTTTTTGTTTTAATGCAATAAAGGATAAACTAATTCCAACTTCAAATCAAAATTGTTATGTTAAAAAGAAGATTAAAAATTTTGATAGCCATTGTATTTGTTGTGATAGTTTCGTTTTTCTCATTGCGCTATTATGCTTATAATGCGGGGAAAAGAGATATTCAATCTGAAAAAACAGCTTTTGTGGTTTCA
>Ga0315907_10002090_pt1 | contig 25859 bp, 28 predicted proteins | sample LakEriMetagenome_3_FD_203525 | JGI IMG/M metagenome (GOLD analysis project Ga0315907, IMG submission 203525) | Freshwater fungal communities from buoy surface, Lake Erie, Ohio, United States - Buoy 12 MA123 | ecosystem: Environmental > Aquatic > Freshwater > Lake > Lake biofilm | place: USA...
CCGCCCGCATTGACCTGTGCTCAGTCACGAAACGAGGCGAGGTTTGATGTGAAGCAGCAAGCCGACAGCGACCAGCAGTGAGGCACCCACGTCAACCCACATCACCTGGGCCACTGCCGCACCATGGGGTTGCCAGATCGCGATCAGGACAAAGCCCAACATACTGATCAGCACCCCAATCCCAACAGGCGTGCGCCAAGGGGGCATACCCACGGCCAGCAGACAAGCTGTTGCCAGCAAGCCAAACAGCAATGCGCGATGCTGCATCAAGATCACCAAATCTTGGCCTTCTCCAAGATGAACGCCATAGGCGCGCTCCAGCAGTGGGCGGCCGAGTAGACCGACCAAAGGCAACAGATGAATCACACCCGTTGCCACAAAGGCCAAGCGGATGAGCCATTCTGTCCAGCGATGCGCCTTCATGCTTTCTTCTTGGCGGTGATGAAATACAGCAACGGGCCAAACGAACCGCAGGTCATCGAGAAAACCGCCCACCGCCAGAAAGGGCGGCCGTTGGCCTCGGCATCTTTTTTCATGAAGACCAAGAGCAAGCACAGGGAGATCAGCAGATCCGCAAAAATCTGCCAACTGGCTGGATCTTGCGTGTAAAAAAGCAGCCATTGCATGATGCCGCCGTGGTGCATCACGGTGTAAGCCGTCAATGCGCTGAAGGCAACGAGTACAGCGATCAAAAGAGCTTTATTCATGAGGGTTCCTTTCGTTGAAGTGAGGCCAGTTTGTGCGGCGCTTTGAATCAACGCAATTACGTGGCAGGTAATTGCCCGTATGAATGCCTGTGATTGAATGTGAACATGCCAACCCATTCATCACCCAGCCTTCCAGTCACGTTGCAAACGGCACGCAAATCCAAGCGCTTGAGCCAGCTTGAACTTGCGCTGCGCATAGGAGTGAGCCAGCGGCATGTGAGTTTTGTGGAAAGCGGCCGCGCTCAACCCAGCCGTGAGCTGCTGCTCGCTTGGTTGAGTGAACTGCAAGCGCCATTGGCCTTGCGCAATGTGGCTTTGCAGCAAGCTGGGTTTGCGCCTGTGTACCGAGGCAGCGAACTGGGCGATGCCGTACTCGCCCCCGTTCGGGACGCGCTAGGGCGTTTGCTCCTTGCCCATGACCCGATGCCCGCCATGGTGATGGACGCCGCATGGAACGTATTGCAGATGAACCGAGGCGCACGGTGGATGGCCACCACGCTGATGCCTTGGATCGCACAACTGGCACCGGATCAACCCATCAACTTGCTCGACGCCATGCTGCACCCCGAAGGCATGACGCGGCACATGACCAACCTGGAAGAAGTCGCGCCCGCCATGCTCGCGCATTTGCGCGATGACGCCAGTGTGGTGCCCGAACTCCTTCCACGCGTGGAGCGCTTCGCAGCGCAACTACAGCAGCGCCTGGGGAAAAAACCACTCGCCCCCTGGCCACGCCAAATGGCCCCCGTCCTCACGACCCGTTTCGCCACCCCGCTTGGCGAACTGGCTTTTTTCAGCATGTTTTCAACGTTTGGCACACCGCAAGACATCACGCTCGCATCGCTGCGGGTAGAGCACGTCTTCGCAGCAGATGAGGTCACGCGGCAAGTGGTGATTGCCAATGTGGTTTGACAAAGATTGACCACGACTGACCCCGCGTAGATGCCGACCCCTCTTCGGGCGACCTGAATTGGTTGCCGTAGGGCGCGTCACACGAGCGGAAAAGGCCAGGTGTCTTGATGGCCTCCCGCCGTGCAGGCGCCATGCGGGGAGGTTGTGCCTTACTGGGTCGACTCTGGCAGTTCGATCTTGACCTCGAGCACGTCGAAATCCCCTTGTCGTTCCATCTGCACTTTGATGTCTTCGGGATTCACCGAGACGTACTTCGAGATCACGGCCAACAGCTCACGCTGCAAGTCTGCGAGGTAGCTTGGGCTGGAGGGCTTGCCATTGCGCTCGTGGGCCAGGATCAGCTGCAGCCGCTCTTTGGCAACGTTGGCCGTCTTTTTCTTTTCGCCGAGGAAGAAGGAAAGGAAACCCATGCTTCACTTCCCTCCAAACAGTCGCTTGAGCAAACTGGGCTTGACAGGGTCCACGAAGCGCATGGGTTTGTCTTCCCCGAGAAAACGCGCCACCACGTCCTTGTAGGCCTCCGACACGTCCGTGCCCTGCATGTGTACCGCTGGCAGGCCCTGGTTCGACGCATTGAGCACAGACTCCGATTCGGGAATCACGCCGATGAGTTTGATGCGCAGAATCTCGTGGATGTCTTGCAGCGAGAGCATCTGGCCACCTTCCACACGGTTGGGGTTGTAGCGCGTGATCAGCAGGTGCTCTTTGATGGGCTCTGCCTTGTCGATGGCACGTTTGGTCTTTGAATTGAGCATGCCCAAGATGCGGTCTGAGTCTCGCACGGAGGACACCTCCGGGTTGGTGACCACCAGCGCTTCGTCGGCAAAGTGCATGGCCATGAGGGCGCCTGTTTCGATGCCCGCAGGAGAGTCACAGACCACGTACTCAAATCCCATCTCGCCCAGTTCCTTGAGTACACGTTCCACGCCATCTTGCGTGAGCGCTTCCTTGTCTCGCGTCTGCGAGGCAGCCAGAACGAACAAGTTGTCGCAGTTCTTGTCCTTGATCAGCGCCTGGTTCAAGTTGGCTTCGTTGTGGATCACGTTGATCAGGTCGTACACCACGCGACGCTCACAACCCATGATGAGGTCCAGGTTGCGCAGCCCCACGTCAAAGTCAATGACAGCAGTCTTGTGTCCGCGAAGCGCCAAACCCGAAGCAAAACTTGCGCTGGTAGTGGTCTTGCCCACACCGCCTTTGCCCGAGGTCACTACGATAATTTTCGCCATGGTGGCAGTCCTTGTTTGATGTTGTGTTGAGTCAGATGGGTGGTTGGTCGCACACGGCGTGCGATCACAGGCACCGGTGCAGCGGCTTACGAAATCGGCTCGAACACCAGCCGTTCGCCATCGAGTCGAATCTGTGCCGGTTTACCGACGACTTCGACAGGCAGCGGATTCTCGGTGGTGCGGTAGTTCCCCGCGATCGCCACCAGCTCGGGCTCCATGCAGGTACTGAAGATGCGCGCCTCGGTGTTGCCACTGGCGCCCGCAATGGCTTTGCCGCGCAGCGGGGCATAAACGTGGACGTGACCATCCGCAATGGCCTCTGCGCCGAAGTTCACTGCCGCCAGAACGATGAGGTCGCCGCCTTGGGCGTACACGCGCTGGCCTGAGCGCAGCGGTTTGTGGATCACCATCGTGCCTGGCGCAACCGCCTGGGCCGTCGGCATCACTTCACGAGGCACTTCCTGGGCCACGGTTTCCGGGCCGGCTCCGAGGCGTGGCTGCACTGCGGCAGTTTCGTGCGCATCGGCCAGCCCAGCGGCTTGCGCCGCCTCCATCTGCGCCGAGCTGCCACCGCGAACGGCCACCGGGTGCATGCGGTAGCTGCGCAGCAGCAGCACCAAAGCCTCGAAATCAATCTCGGCAGGTGCATGGGCCACCGCCACGAGGTCGATCACGACAGGGTCCTGGTTGAAGAAATCTTGCGCATCGCCAAAACGCTTGGTCAGCTCATCTGCCAGCGCGGCAAGATCGGTCGATTGAAGCACCAAAGCCACGAGCGTCATCGTGGCGCTCTTCAGATCAAAAATGGCCGGGGCATTGCCCTTGGCAACAACAGCCATGAATCTCTATCCTCTGCGAAAAGGGGGCGAGTTTACAGGCTGAGATATCGTGGGAAACGCTGAACAAGTCCCTCGCAGCGCGCGCATCCTCGAACTCGGGCGGTCTGCAGCGTTAAAAATGCTCGCAATACCTTCGGGTATTGCTGCGCTTTTCGCCTCGCAGCCCATCCCGATTCGAGGCGCGCGCATCTGCGGGGACTTATTCAGCGTTTCCCTTGGCGTTTGCGACCGACAACAAACGTTACGTTGGGTACACGCTCGCAACCACGCGTCAAGTGTCTCACCCACCAAAGTATCGGTTTCAGTTTTCATCTTTGGGTGCACGGACGCCCTGCTGCACCTCCAGTTCCGACGGTTTACGAATCACGAAGAGCTCGTCGAGCGGGTTCGCTCCCATTTTCGTGTGCGTCAAACTTTTCCCGTTTCGACGCTGAAAAACTTGCCTTGCTACGCCACCTGGGCCTGAACCGGCGCGCGTCAAGGCAGTTGTCACTTCATTCATGCAGCCATCGGTCCAGTGCTGTCACTTGATCGCCAAAGACAGGCGTTTGCTATGCAGCGGGTGCGGTCCACCACTCACGACAGCCTAACTTAAGCAAACGGCCAGCAAACGGACGCTCAATCCGGACACCTTGAAGGTGTCTAGGGAATCTGGGCGACTCAAAGTAGCTTCCCGGACAACCACAAACATGAGCTCAAAACGACAGACCGGCAGCAAAATTTGAGCGCTGGGTCTGAAATAAGGTGTAAACATCCCGCGGCGGAAGAGCTCTTGTGGAACTAACGGTGTCAGCAAACAGGGCGTAGTACGGCATGAACTTAGTCTTGTCGCTACCCCATTTTTTGGTCCAGGTCGCTGCAGGCAGGCGAGAAAGGACTTCGTTGAACAAGAAGTTGTTCGTGGTCTTTACGGCTCCAGTCGAGATCGCTATCGCACTTTGCAACGCTGAGTAGGTCAGGATGAGTGGTTTCTCCAGACTGGGTTTGTGCTGCCGCAGCCCAAGGTAGATCGCGTTCTTGACACCTAGCTTTCCGAAGCGATGAACCGCGCAGTGCCGGAGCTGGCAAACTGCGGCATAGTCTTTGAAAGTAGCCAGCAAGTCCGGAGGCAAGTTTCCCTTCACTCCGACAAATTCTCGAATCGCATCTGTCAGGCTCTTCTCGCTGACAAAGGTGACCCGTTCGAGCAAAGCTTCGGGCATCATTGCCTTGTCCAAGTGCATTGCAGCTCCGAATGCGACAGCCTGATCCTCGGTGCAGAATTGGCACTCCTCATCCAACGTTATCAAGCGTCGAAGTGCGGTCCGGAAGTAGCTCTCAACAGCTGCGACGACGCCAAGCAGAATCAGTTGAGCTTGCAGTGGGTCGAAGGCTGTAGGAGACGGCGTCAGCCTGTTGATGGACGCTAACCGTATCAAATACTGATCAATCGCGGACTGATTCGGTTCAACATGTGCCACGTCAAACAAAGACGCGGTCACCAGCGTGGGATTGACCGGCGACCGGCAAACAGACAATTTTGACCGAAAGGTTGCCATGATCAGGACAAGAATTCTTCGATTACACGCTCAACCTTGCGGATGATTTCGCCAGCACGCACCGGCCCAACGTAGCTTGCTCGCTGTAGGTCACCCGAGGCGTTCTGTGACGCATAAACATCCCCGACGGTACGCAGCTGAGTGTCATCACGCAAGCGCCTGACCATTGCCTGACTTAGCTCCGGAATCTTTTCGAGAGGCAGCTTCATGCACTCCTCAAACATGGACGCAGCTACCAACTCCTCGCCGCACTGATGACAGTACTTCTGCGACTCGTTGATTCGCTCGGTACCGCAGGCCTGACAAGGTGGCAAATCAAGCTTCATTCGTGCCAGCCCATCTTGGGGCAACAGCGTCGCCAGCTCGCGTCGTACAGGGTGTTTGCTGGAATGTGACTTCATACAGGCGGTCAGCCCCGTCGACCAAGCTGAGCGGCCAAACGCCCCCCTTCTCCACAGAAATGCTATGTGTGGGATGTACCGGTCGTACTTTCTGTCAGGACCGTGAGAAACCGGCTGCAGTGGATAGAGCAGACCAACCTCCACCAAAAAGCGCAGCATCCGTTCTGCCAAGGGCGAACGATTTTTCTCCTGCTGAAGTCCAAGGACAATGTTTCGCACACGAGTGTCGGTTGCTTGCGCCGCCGCAACGTCCTGTACAGCCTTGTCGAACAGCTCGCCACCTGTCTGCACGATAGATGAAAACTGCTTGAGTTTGATACGCAGTGAGTCAAACTCGGCTCGCATCAACTCAGTTTGGGCTTCGACGATCCCGTTGACTTGCTGTTGTGCAGATCGATGCTTGGAAGTCAGAAACTCTCTTAACAGGCGTAGGTACGTTCTAGGCACACCAAAAGACAGGTACTTCAGCAACTCCAGGATGTCGGGATTGATCCCAGCAACCTGTTCTGAAAGCAGTCGTCGGGCAGCGATATCGCCCATGATCTGCGAATACTCTGCGTCTTCGATCGAAAGCCATAGGGGAACCTCCTCAGCCTCATGAGATGCGTGAAACGTAGGTCCGTACTGTGTTGAGCCAGGATAGACGGACGCCTTTGGCGCAATGAGCTCGGTCTTCAGTTGCCGAAAGATTTCGAAGAACGCAACGAGGTACTCATCTGCCAAGCTGAGCGCTGCATCGTCCAGCAGTAGCACAGCGCGCTTTCGTCCAGAGACCTCAAGCAGCTTCCCCACAGCCTTGAGCACATGATCGACCGTCAGCCGTTGGCCTAGCGTCTCATAGAGCTCCTCGCCTGTTCCCCGTTCCAAGCGAGCAACCAGTTGAGAGAGGTCTTCGTGACTGAACAGCGGATCGGCTGCCTGTAGCTTAGCTTCTTCTTCCCCAGCTTCCCTGAGCCAGTCGAACGCACTAACTAGTAGTTTCGCTAGCACCCATGAGTGAAACCGCTGCCTGGCGTCAGGAGATTTCTTGAGCAAGGGCTCGAGATTTAGGTAGCGATTGAACGTGGCGTAGAGGGCAAGCGGCTTGTCCGCTTGGTTCATTGCTTGGGCGTATGCGTAGCGCATGATATGCGTCTTGCCAGTACCTCGCGGTCCGACCAAAAGCTTTGCCCCGCGTCCAAGCAACTTCGCGCGCGCTCGTCGAAAAACCTCACCGTCGGCCAGAGACGTGTCGATTAGGGCAAGGCTCAGCTGATCTGCCCGCTCTTCGAACTCAAGCGCCTGCGTTGATGAGATCATTCCGCCGGACATTTACATTCCCCCAGAGATACCGGAAAGGTTAGGAGGTCAGCCATGCTTAGGTGCTTGGCACCAACACCTGAACTTCTTGAAGCAAGCCATGCACGGCCGGACTCGCTGGATAACTGCGCCAGGGCCTGCCTCGCGAGATTGCGCGGCATTCTGATCCTGTAGATGCAGTCGGTTAGCAATGCACCTCCACTTTGGACGCCAAGGACCTTGGTTTCTAGATTTCGCCCAACTCTGGCAACGAGCAAGTCACCCGGACTTGCCCACGCCGGTCCCTCACCGTCAATTGGCGCTTTTTGCGTCAGTGCAATCCATCGCCCTGCCAAAGATGGCAGCATGTCGGTCGTGTGGAAAACCTCAATGCCCGCCATACGCGAAGCCGACGCTTCCATGGAGCCTCGCTGAATACTCTGTATGAGGTCGCTAAGTGGACGTACGTTGTTTTGATCTACAGACCAGGTCATGGCCACTGCCGTTGCGTGATAGTCGTAGTCCATCCGATAGGCTGCCCGCTCGACATCCACCAAAGCAATCCGGTCCAGTAGCCGCCCATTCACAAGCTTTCGCAATGGCACCTGCTCCGAACCGCCGTAGCCCTTGCGTATGACAACGATATGCGCAAGGGCAGCGGTGTGCATGAATGAGTTAGTGGGTAGTCGTACAACCACGTCAACTCGATATCTTCGGAGGAGCTCATGCCGGAATTTCCGGTACTTCGCACCAGATATCAGACTGTCTGGCAGGATGATCCCAAGTGTTGAGCCTTGCCCAAGCAGTCTTAGCGCTTGAGAAAGAAAGAGCAACGCCGAGTCCGCGTCAGCAAGGACCGGCATACACCCGCTGAAGCCAGACTCTTCAAGAATTTCATCAAACCCGGATTTCCAAATTGGCGTCGTGAAAGGAGGGTTGCAGACAGCTGCATCTACCTTTCCAAACTCTTCACGGACCAGACCTGCCAAGCTCGGCTCAAGTGCGTCAGCGCGCAGGTGCAGGTGAGACCCGATTTCTTCGCGGGCTAGCAGTTTGCTTAGGTGTTGATCGGAGGCCGGATCAACGTCAATGGTTAGTAGGTGAAGGTTCGACCAACGCCGCGCCGCTGCAACAGTCAGCGAACCGCCCCCGACACCCAAATCGATCAGCCCTGCGGGTTGTCGCAAGTTCATTAGGTTCACCAGCGTTTGACCGATCACCGGCTTTGTGTAGTAGCGTCCAAACTTGGACCTTGAGCACTCACTCATCTGTTTCTGTTTTTTAACCTAGTAGTCTGCGCGGCGGAAGACCAACGCCACAGAGGGTCGTGATTTCAGGTGTCCATGACTCGTTGGCACCTTCGAAAAAATTCCTCCTGCGCGATTCTGAGAGGTCGAAATTCGGATTGTCATATTGGAATCCTTTTGCCGCGCAGACTGCCAAATGAAAATCCAGCGAACCGCACGGATGATATGCCCTGAGCAGACTGGTTAGTCGTCTTGCGGGCGCGTTTTTCCTTCACGCTCACGTTGAGCGTTGGCGTCTGACCCCCCTCGTTAGGAAGCCTAACCCTGCTTCGGCTAGCTCACTTTCGCGCAGCTGGTGACAATGGCAGGTTCGGGCATCAGCTGCCGTTCATGTTGCAAGTTTGATCGTCAGCAATCAGCCTAGAAGAATCGTTCGGGTTCGCACGGCGGTTGGCCACTCCTGGCCGAATGAGTGTCCTCACGTCCGAGGCTCCCGAATCACCCCCTTCACATTCAACAACGCCAACATCCCCAGCTCCACAAAAATCAACGCGAGGTTGACGCGCTTTGTTTTGATGGTTTCGACAGCCCCGAGCGCAGCACCCACTTTGCAACGCAGGCTTCATCCTCTCGCGTCAAAAAACACCTTGAAATTCCCGCTCCTGCTGCGGGATTTTCCAGGTGCCGTGGTGCCCGCGTTGCTCAATTGACCATGTCTCACGAAAGCCGTTGATGCGGTGCCGCGAGGCATAGAAGAGCGACCTGGTGATCGATGCACCTCATCCCAACACCGCCTCCAACTTGTCAAAGCTCCCGGTCCAGCCCATGGTCATGCTGCCGCGTTGTTGGACGAACTCTGCGATGTCGGCTGGCGTCGCGCCTTCGACTGGCTCCCATCGCAGCGTCACGCGGGTGCGGTCTGGTCCTTCGCTCACCAATTCGACGGTGGTCAGCATGGTCTCTGGCCAGTCTTTGAAGAAAGGCGGCCGGATGACGTTTTCCTGGTCGTCGCAAAACTGCTGGGTGTAGACGATGCGATGGGGCTTCTCCAGCGCGACGTACTTGATCAGCCCGTGCATGACTTGGCCATCGGCCGTCGTCATGGCATAGAACGACGAGCCGCCCACATGGGGCTGTGCGCGCATGAAATGCATGGTGGCGCCGGTGGGGGGCAGCCATTGGGCCAAAGCTGTGGGGTCGGTCCACATCTCGTAGACCTGTTCAATCTCAGCGTCGAAGGAGCGTGCAATGACAAACAGCTCCTTGCCAACGCAGCGCTTGGCCAGGTGTTCTGCCAGCCGATCCCAGGTGCCTTCGCCACCGGCCTTTTTGATGAAGCCGCTCATCTCCTTCGCAATCTCGGGGGTGGCAAACGCCATGCACAGGTCGAGTTGGGTGCGTCCCTCGCGTTCGGTGAAAAGGGCCGTCACGCGGAACAGCGGCGGGCGGTCTTGATGGCCCCCGTGGTCGTAGACCATGCGCTGTTGTTCGATCACTTCAAGGTATTGGGTGGTGTTCTCGTAGTCGGTGCCGTCAGGCCCGTGCATGGTGTAGTGCCAGTGGCCGCCGGTGCGCAGATCGCGGCTGTGGGTGGTGATGGTGAACCCACGCGGACCCCACCACTGCGCCACTTCCTCCGGCACCGTCCAGGCCTCCCAGACGGCCTGAAGCGGCGCATCGTAAATGCGGGTGAGCGTGATTTGATTGGACTTATTTTTTGCGGCCATGGGGGGCTCCTGCGGTTTTGGCTTTCATTTTGGTTTTCAGATGGGCACCCAGCCGGTCGAGCTGTTCTTCCCAGGCGATGCGGTAGGTTTCCATCCAGTCGGTCGCCTCGCGCAGGGGTTCGGCGTTGAGCCTACAGGGGCGGTATTGCGCACTGCGCCCCTTGCTGATGAGGCCCGCGTTCTCCAGCACCTTGAGGTGTTTGGTCACCGCCGGCAGGCTCATGTCCTTGAGAAAGGGCTGGGCGATGTCAGACACATTGGCCTCGCCCTCAGACAGGCGGGCCAACATTGCTCTTCGCGTGGGGTCGGACAGCGCCGCAAAGGTGCGGCTGAGGGGGTCTTGCATTGGAATACACCATCCAGTTAATTAACTGATTGGTAAAATATAGCGCAGCGATTGAAGCTTGTCCAGCGGCCAAACATCCGCGGCATTGCGAACCGAGCCCAGCCCTGCAACATGCCTTGTGTTTCGAAGTGGATGAGGCCTTAAAAAAGCCGCCCCACATTCAAGAGCGTCAACACCCCCAGCACCGCAAAAATCAATGCAGCGATGCCGTGCACCAAGCGCATGGAGACACGCCGTGCAATCTGGTCGCCCATGAACACAGCGGGCACATTGGCCAGCATCATGCCGAGGGTGGTGCCGGCCACCACAGGCAGCAAGTCGTGATACCGGGCCGCCAGGGCCACGGTGGCGATCTGGGTTTTGTCGCCCATCTCGGCCAGGAAGAAGGCCAGCACCGTGGTGCCGAACACGCCCCAGCGCAGCTTGTCAGGGTGATCGTCGTCGTCGATCTTGTCGGGGATGAGCATCCACACGGCCACCGCAAGGAAGGAGCCACCTACCACCCAGCGCAGCAGTTGCGGGCCGAGGGCCTGCGCCACCCAGTCACCCACCCAGGCGGCAGCCGCATGGTTGGCCAAAGTGGCCACGAGGATGCCCAGGATGATGGGCAACGGCTTGCGAAAACGCGCTGCCAGGATGATGGCGAGCAACTGGGTTTTGTCGCCCATTTCGCCCAAGGCGACGACACCGGTAGAAACAAGAAAGGCTTCCATACCAACTCCAAAGGGCCGCAACAAACCAAAGACCACAGCGCCCTCCCGGCCCAATCCGGAGAGCGATGCGGTCAAAGGTCTTGCCAGGCCGGGTACTGCGATTCAGTGCAACGCAGTACTGGAAGCTGTGTGCGCCATGACGAAGGGGTGTGAAACCCACGGTCAAGTGTGTTGACGCAGACCCCTGCAGATCTAAACACAGGGCGGCTACTCCCCAATGACGAGTAGAGGTTCATTGTAGGGCGCAATGAAGGACCTCTTGCCCTGGGTGATTGCGCCCACACCCCCCGGGTCTGGGGAGGGCTTGTGGGTGGTTCTGTCGATGTCGGCGGGTTAGGATTTCATCGACGGTCGCAAGGGCCAGGCGAGGGGCCCTGTCTGTTGGTCGCTTCTGCGTTGCAGGCGGCGAAAGAACAATTCAACCCCAGGGGAGTGTCGTTTGATTTCAACCGAGTCCGAGCGTGTGTCGTCGCTCGTGGAGCAGGCCGAGGGGTTGTGTGATCAAGGCCTGTACCTAGAAGCGCAAAACCTGCTGCCCAGCTTGCAAGCGTTGGAAGAGGTTTCAGCCGATCTGGTGCGCGCCCGCATCCTCGGCCACCTCGGAGATCGTCGACGGTCTGAAGCGGTTGTTCTGCGGACCTGGCGGCGTCACCGCTCGCATCCCCAAGCCTTGGTCGACATGCTGCGCAACACAGGTATACGTGGCCCCTACCGCACCTGGTTGGCACTGCGCCGCTGGCCACTGCCACCAGGCGCCGCAGTGCAAGTGCAAGCCGAGTACCTGTCGTTGAAGAGTGTCACCCTGAGTTTGCTGAGAGACTTCGAACAAGCCGAACGAGGCCACCAAGAAGCCATCCAGTTGAACCCGAACGATCCTTGGCTGCGGGTTGAATATGCGCATAGCCTGGAGCTGGCGGATCGATATGCCGAGTCCATCGAACAGACTGAAACCGCGTTGAAGATGCGCCCCGGTTACCTGCCGGCGATTCAACAACTGGCGGATCTGTATCTTTTGGTCGGGCGAGAGAACGAGGCTTTGGCGCTGCTGGCCGACGCTGCGGGAACGCATCAAAGCGGATCGCTTTGTGCCGCCTGGCACAGCCTGGCGGTGGAGAAGGGCCAACTCGATGCAGCCCAAAAGGCCTTGGTTTTGTGTGAGCGTTACTGGCCCAGGGCAGACAAACCCACGCGGGCTTGGATTGCCGCGCGCCGCTGCGATCTGGCCATGCTCTTGCAAGACAAAACAGAAGCCGCCGCACAGGCACGGTTGGTGGGCAGCCCGTACCACGACGCACTGGCGGCGCGGCTGGAGACCACGGACACCCCCCAGCGGCGGGTCGAGCTGGCCGTGGGCTTTGTGCGCCAGCACCACCTCACGTGCGCACCCGCCACGCTGACTGCGTTGTGCCAGTACTGGGGATGGCCCGCTGACCACCTCAGCATTGCAGAGGAAATCTGTTACGACGGAACTCCCCACCACAGCGAACGGCACTGGGCTGAGTCGCAAGGCTTGTGGGTGCGTGAGTTCACCGTCACCTGGGAAGTCTCACAAGCCCTGCTCGACGCGGGTGTTCCATTCACGGTAACGTCGGTCGCCACGATGAATGCCCATTTGCAGGCCGTGATCGGGTACGACGCGTGGCGAGGCAGCTTGTTGATTCGCGACCCGTTCAAACGAATCGCGAATGAGTTTGAGGTGGAGGCTTTCTTCAAGTCGCAAGCCCCCAATGGGCCACGTGGAATGATCATCCTGCCGCCCGAGCAGGCGCACCGGGTAGCGCATGTCGAGCTGCCAGACAGATTATTCTGGAACGGCTATCACCGGGTCATGCATGCCTTGAGTCACCATGACCGCGCTGCTGCAATGCTGTCGGCGGCTGCATTGAATCGAATGAATGCAAAGCACAGGTTGACGCTGAATGCGCAGCGGGCTTTGGCGATGTACGACCGCGACGATGTGACGCTGCTGCGTTTGACGGAGCAGGCTCTTGTCAATGACGCCTACGAACCCAATGCAGTGATTCACAAGGCGTCGTTGCTGACCACCCTGGGCAGTCGTGCGCAATGTGAGGCCTGGTGGGACGAAGTAATGACCAAGGCGGGGTTTGACCCCATCATGGCCACGCGCTACGTGCAGTTTTTGATGGAGAACGGCCGCATGGTGGATACCGCAGCGCGTTGGTTGCATCAGATTCTGACGGTGATTCCAAGTGATGGTGCGGCCTGGTACGCCCTGGGGGGAGTCCATTGGTTCAAAGGTGAGCACGAGCAGGCCTTGGACTGCTTCCGCTTGGCCTCTTGTTTGCAGTTCACCCACGAGCCCTATGCCCAGGCCTATGTGAGTGGGACCCGCATCGCAAGGCGCTCCGAGGAGGGTTTGAACCACCTGCGAAGGCGGTGCGCCGAGTTGGGGCTGCGCAGCGCGGCACCCTGGATCACACTCTTCAACCAGTTGGATTTGATCGAACTGACAGCCCAGGGTTTTGAATCCCTGGCGGAGGGCTTGCAGCTGCGCCCGACAGACCCTGACCTGCTTTTGTTTGCGGCCGAAGCTGAACTGCGGCGAGGGCATCGCGAGGCGGGCCTGGCGCTGCTGGAGCGCGCCCGTCCTGTGGCCAAGCGGGCGGCTTGGTTGCGCTGCCGTGTCATCTTCCTGCGTGACGAAGGCTTGTGGGCGCAGGCAGTGGAACTGGCCAAAGAAGCCGCCACCTTAGAGCCGTTCAACATCGATACCCACCGCCTGGTGGCCAACGGCTTGTGGCATGTAGAGAGTCGCCAAAGTGCCATTGACTACCTTCGGCAAATGGCCAGCCGACACCCCCACCACTTCGAGCTGCAGCGCCTGCTGCTGGCCTACCTGCCACAAGATCCCGTCGATGATGTGGTCGAGCATTTGGATCACATGCTTTCCATCAATCCGGTGGACGCATGGACCCACCGTGAAAAAGCCTACAAGTTGGCGCAGGGCCGCCGTCTGGTGGAGGCGCTTGAGCATGCACGAACCGCCTTGGAGCTCGCACCCCAGGCCACCCAGTCCCATGCCGCCATGGCGTTTGTCAGGCGCCTTCTGGGGGAGCTGGATCTGGCGCGTCAGCATCTCCGGGATGCATTGACCCTCACAGTGGATAACGACTATGCGCTCGCTGCTTTGGTCGACATAGAGACCACGCGCGAGGGGCGTCTGAACGCCTTGCAGTTCATCAAGCAGGCCCTGTTGGACCAAGTCACCACCGGTGAGGGATTGCTGGGTTTTCAGGAGCAGGCGCGAGCGGTGATGGATGCAGACGAAGTGCTGAACTTCCTGCAAGAGGCCCACCGTCAGCGACCGGACTTGTGGCAGTCATGGTCGGCGTTGGCCAGCCACCTCAACCGCATGGGGCGTTGTGAGGAGAGTCTGGCTTTGTTGAATCAGGCACTTTCGAGGTTTGCGTTGTTGCCCCGCCTGTATGCCGACCGAGCGCAGACCTTGCTACTCATGCAGCAGCGTGATGGCGCGCGGGAATCGCTGAAACAAGCGCTTCAACTCAGTCCCGCTTGGGCCTGGCCGGTGCGGTTGTATGTGGATTCGGTCGCGGACGAAGGGCATGATTTCGAGCGGGCTTTGCCGGTGTTGCAAGCGGCCCTGCAGCGCCAACCCGCGCATGCTGATCTGCGTGCTCTGCATGGATGGTTGCAGTGGCGTCTGGGGCACGTCAACGAGGCGCTGGGCCATCTCCAGGAGGCGGTGGCCCTGGATCCGGACCTTCGCTGGGCCTGGGACGTCTTGCAGCGCGTCGGTCAAGACGCGCTGCAACCCGCCGCTGCCGAACAAGCGGCAGAAAAGGTGGTTCAGGCGCGTCCTGGTGACGTGGTGGCCTGGCTGCGTTTGTCAGAGTTCGCCACAACGCCTCAACGTGCGATGCAGGCGGCTGAGCGCGGCGTCGCCTTGGAGCCGCGACACCACGAGATGGTGGCTCGCCGCTTGCATTTGTTGATGCAGGCCCAGCGCGATGAGGAGGTGTTGTCTTACCTGAAAGACACGCCCTGGGGCAACGAAACGCCTTCCAGCATTCTGGTTTTCAAAGCACGGGTCGAATACAAACGAGGTCAGACCGACGAGGCCTTGGGCAGCTTGCGCGCGGTGCTGGCACGCGATCCGGACAATGCCGGTCTGTGGCGCGAACTGGCGGAATGGTTGAGTCAGCTGGGGCGCACCGCCGGCTATGTGGATGCCGCTCAGCAGTTGGTGCGAATTGCCCCGCAAAGTGCACAGGCTCGGGGTTATCTGGGCCATGCATTAAAAATTCAAGGTCAAAAGGGGCTGGCAGAACTCGAATTCACCCAAGCTTTGGCCCTGGATCCGTCGTACCGATTTGCTGCCTTGGAGTTGGTCGACATCGCGATGGATCAGCAACTCTGGCATCAGGCCGAAGAGCGCCTTCAAGCGCTGGAGCGGCAAGAAAAAACGCCCTTGGTGGCTTTGCGTCTTGCCCAATGTGCAGCGGCCACCGGGCAGCGGCAGCTCACCATCGACAAAACGATGGAGGTGTTGACCACGCGGGACGTCCATCCCGAGCTGTCGCGCGCTGCGGTCGACTGCGTGGCCAGGACCCATTGGTCAGTCTATTTGGCTGAAGCCATCGAAGAGGCTTTGAAGAAAGGCCCTTGCAGTCGGGAAGCCGTTCGTTTCTGGATCGACCACCAAGGTGATGGCTGGATGCCTGGGGCGTTTTACCGCGACATGCGTAAAGCGCTGAAAAGCGATCCCTCGGATGCGGTCAAGCATGGCTTGCTGCTGTGGTTGGCTGAGAAGAAAAACAAGGCTTTGTTGAATCGGTTTGTGAAAGAGTACGACGGGGACCTGAGGCGGCACACCGAATCGTGGTCACTCACGGGTTACGCCTACATCAACCAGGGCCGATACGCCGACGCCGCGCGTTGGATGTCGGACTGGGAATCTCGCAAGGACATACCGTCTTGGTCTCTGGACAACATCGCCTACTGCTACAGGAAGTTGGGGCGCCACCCAGAGGCAGCCGAGGCCACAACCTGGTCCTTGTCCATCGAGCCGAACAATCCTGAAGCCTCGGTCTGGTTGGCGTTTGATGCCGGGCGCAAAGGCCAACTGGTGGAGCTGGAGAAGCAACTGGAACGCCTCAAGGGCGCAGAGATTCGTCCCTACTACGCCCACTTGCAGCGCGCACTGAGCGCCTACCTGAATGCAGCGCGAACACACGACAGCGCGGCGGCCTTGTGGCACTTCGGGCAGCTGCAAGCCGAAGCCCAACAGGACAAAGTGCTTCGGATGTTGCTCAAGGAATTGGCGCAACGATTACTGGCCGTTCACACGCCTGGCTGGAAGCGACCATGGCGCTGGTTGCAGTTCCGGATGGGTTGGTCGTGAAGGCAGGACAATCGTCGCATGCCCGTTCTGAAGAAGCTCAATTCCGCCCCAGCGGCGCCCGATGCCGTTGTTGACGCGCCAAAAGAGCGCGGGCAGCCTGCAGATCCGCAGAAGCATCCGGTGACCGTGGGTTCAAGTCGCATCGAGGGCTGCGGCGCTTTCGCCGCGAGCGACATCCCGGCCACCCGCAAGATTGGTGAAATCCGCGGCGAGTCCGTGAGCCAGCGTGAGGCGTTTGCGCGGGCGCGGGTAGCGCGTCAGCAAAGTGGCCGTGTTTTCATGATTGCGGTGTCTGACAAACGCGCCATCGACGCCACGGCATCGACCGACCCGCTGCGTTTTGCCAACCACGCCTGTGCACCCAACATGGTGCTGAAGATTCAACAAGGCCGTGCCGAGTTTTATGCGCTGCGGGATATCGCGGCAGGTGAAGAACTCACCGCCGACTACGGCGCCACGCACCATGCGGGCAAGCTGGCCTGTCGTTGTGGTGCGGCGCGCTGCCGAGGTTGGTTGTGAAAGTTGCAGCGAACCGTCTGATGTTGCGTGAACGCCTGGTGCAGCGTCAACACACCAAGCCAAAGCAGGGTTCACCGTGGCTTGCGGCGCCGAGCGGCTCGACCCAGCGATTCCTTCAAGTGCGCCAGCAACAAGACCTCCAGGTGCTTTACTGCCGCTGAGGGTTCCGCCTCCGCCCGGTGCAAATCGAGACCCACATGGGGCAGCGCGGGCAAGCCGTGAACCACCTGCAAATGCGCAGGCAAGCCGGCGCTGGGGAGCACGGTCACACCCAGACCTGCCCGCGCCGCCGCCCAAACGCCGGCCAGGCTGCTGCTGTTGAATGCGATGCGCCAGGGAATGTGTGCCTTGTCGAGGGCGGCGATGGCCGCGCTGCGCATGAGGCAGGGCGCATCGAGCGCCGCCAGGGGCAGTGGCGCTGGCCATGACGCCATCTCAAACGGTGTTTCAGCGCTGCCAGCCCACTGCAAGGGAAGCTTGGCCACACGCTGGGCGTGTGGGGTTGATGTGCCAACGTCCCAGGCCAGCGCCAGATCCAGCTTGCCTCGCTCAATTTGTTGCAGCAACTCGGCATTGCGCGCCAGCCGCGCCTGAACCCGCACCCGAGGGTGGGCACGCGCAAAACTGCCCAGAACGCCACGCAGCAGGCTGTCGCTGAAGTCTTCTTGCATGCCCAAACGCACCTCGCCTTGGAGTTCGACCTCGCGTACGGCGCTGGCCGCCTCGTCATTGAGTGCCAGCAGCCGCTGCGCATATCCCAGCAGCACCTCCCCGGCGGGCGTGAGCACCATGCCGCGCCCCTGTTTGCGCAGCACGGGCTCGCCCACCTGGTCTTCCAGCTTCTTGAGCTGCGCACTCACGGCCGATGTGGAGCGCCCCAGCCGCTCTGCGGCCTTGGCAAAGCTGCCCAGTTCAATGCCCGTGCTCAATGTGCGCAGGACATCCAGATCAAAGGTGATTCGGCGCATTGCAACAGTCCATATTTTTGGAACGATAGATTTAAAACTTCCTGATTTTCAGGATAACCAAAGAAGCATACCGTGTGACTCCTCACAACCAGGAGCTTTTGCATGAATTCAGTGCCCAACATCCATCAACAAGCCGTCGGTGCGGTGGCACCCAAGCTGGCCGACATCACTCAGAACGTTCTCTTCGCAGACGTCTGGGAGCGCCAAGAGTTGTCCAAACGAGACCGCAGCATGATCACTGTGGCTGCGCTGGTGGCGCTGTACCGGCTGGAGCAACTGCCTTTTCATTTGGACAAGGCGCTGGACAACGGACTCACACAAGACGAACTTGCCGAGGTCATCACGCACCTGGCCTTTTATGCCGGTTGGCCTGCTGCCGCGTCTGCTTGTGCCCTGCTGTCCGCCAAAACTGGTCGTTGAGGGGTCGCGTCATGCCCTACACCCGAATATCGCTGCGCAAAGGCCAGTCAGCGCAATACCTTCAGGCCTTGTCCGACAGCGTTCACCAAGCCATGGTGGAGGCATTTGATGTGCCGCCCGACGATCGCTTTCAAATCATTCACCAGCATGAACCGCATGAATTGGTGTATGACCGGAACTACATGGGCGGCCCACGCAGCGACGATTTTGTGTTGATCGCCATCACGGCGGGGCGAATCAGATCCACCCAGACGAAACGGCGTTTCTACAAAAGGCTGGTGGAATGCCTTGCGCAAGCGCCCGGCATCCAGGGCCGCGATGTGATGGTTGTCATCAACACCACACAAACCGAAGATTGGTCGTTTGCGGATGGCGTGAGTTTGGCCGACCTGACTCAGCTCGCACAGATCACCCGATCGTTTTACCGTCTCCCACCGGCGCTGGGCAAGGCGTTCAGCGGAATCTTCAGGTAGCTCACGCCGTCGTTTTCTGAGGGCGGCAACTGGCCCGCGCGCACATTCACTTGCAGCGAGGGCAGGATCAAGGTGGGCACCTCCAGCGTCGCGTCGCGCGCTTGGCGCATCGCGACAAAAGCGGCCTCATCCACACCATCGTGCACATGGATGTTGTGGGCGCGCTGCGAGGCCACACTGGTCAACCACTGGGGCGCACGGTCGGTGGGCGGGTAGTCGTGGCAAACATAGAGTGAGGTGGCGGCTGGCATGGCCAGGATGCGCCGGATGGAGCGGTAGAGCTGGTGGGCGTCGCCGCCAGGAAAGTCTGCCCGGGCTGTGCCCACATCGGGCATAAAAAGGGTGTCACCCACAAAAACAATGTGTTGGGATGATGCTTCCTGCGCTTGTCCAACCACATAAGCCATGTCGGCTGGCGTGTGTCCGGGCACCCACAGAGCTTGCGCGTGGAGACTGCCGATCCGAAAGTGTTCGCCGTCTTGGAACAGGTGGTCGAACTGGCTGCCGTCGGGCAAAAACGCGCGCTCCAGGTTGTAGAGCTTTTTGAATACCGCCTGCACCTGGCGGATGTGTTCACCGATCGCAATGCGTCCACCGACACGCGCCTGCACGACGCGCGCACCGGAAAGATGGTCGGCGTGGGCATGGGTTTCCAATATCCACTGCACTTGCAGCTCGTGCGCCGACACATAGGCCAGCACCTTGTCGATGGAGGTGGTGCTGGTGTGGCCGGATTTGAAGTTGTAGTCGAGCACCGGGTCGATCACTGCCGCTTGACGGGTAGCGGCATCCCACACCACATACGTCACCGTCCACGTGTCGGTGTCAAAAAAAGCCTGTACTTGCGCGGCGGTGGGAGTGTTGGGTTGGGACATGGAATGGCTCCAAGGCAGGCTTTAACGAAAACAATTTATTGAATCATATTATGTTTATGGGCATAATGTTTGTGTTCCGTCAAAACAAATGCACGCTGTCTGGAGAACCATGCGCAAAGCCACTGCCTCATTGCCCCAGCCTCACACCATGCGCCAAGCCGCTGGCCAGGCCGTGGGTGTGTTGAAGCTGCTGGCCAACGAAGACAGGCTGCTTCTGTTGTGCCAGTTGTCGCATGCAGAAATGTGCGTGAGTGAGCTGGAGCAGCAACTCGACATCCGCCAGCCCACACTGTCGCAGCAGTTGGGCGTGTTGCGTGGTGAAGGCGTGGTGGCCACGCGGCGTGAGGGCAAAAACATTTACTACAGCATTGCAGATCATTCCTTGCTGGAGATCTTGAAGGTGCTGGATCGTCTGTACTGTCCGAAATAAGTCCCTTTGGAGGAACCTTCCATGAACATCGCTTGGCAGTCGTTCACACCGTGGTCCGCTTTGGCAGGTGGGCTGCTCATTGGCCTGGCTGCGGCACTTTTTGTGGTGCTCAATGGCCGCGTCGCAGGCATCAGCGGCATCCTGGGGGGTGTGCTGCGCCCCAAATGGGGTGATATCGGCTGGCGGCTGGCTTTTGTCGGCGGAATGATTCTGGCGCCGCTGTGTTGGTTGCTCTTTGCGCCGCTGGTTGCGCCGCAGATTGATGCTGATGTGCCAACCGTCGTTGTGGCCGGGTTGTTGGTGGGTGTGGGCACCCGTTATGGCGCCGGTTGCACCAGCGGCCATGGCGTATGTGGTTTGTCGCGCTTGTCGCCACGTTCTGTGGTCGCCACTTTGTTGTTCATGGGGGCCGGGTTTGCCACCGTGTGGTGCCTGCGGCATGTGGTTTGAGTGAACAGGGAGTGTGAAGCTATGCATACCGTTGTGTCTGGTTTGGTGGGTTTGATCTTTGGCTTGGGTTTGATCCTCTCGGGCATGGCCAACCCGGCCAAGGTGCTGGGTTTTCTGGACCTGGCAGGCGCTTGGGATCCCTCTTTGGCCCTGGTGATGGTGGGCGCGATTGCCGTGGGCGCAGTGGGTTTTGCCTTGGCCCGCAGGCGCAGCACCTCGTGGTTGGGCCTGGTGGTGAATGTGCCTACCTCACGCCTCATTGACAGTCGCCTGATCGCTGGCAGTGTGGCTTTTGGTGTGGGTTGGGGTTTGGCGGGGTTTTGTCCAGGGCCGGCGCTGGTGGGTCTGGGCATGGGCCAGCCCAAGGCCGTGGTGTTTGTACTGGCCATGCTCGTTGGCATGGGCTTGTTTGAAGTCATCGAGTGGGCGCGTGCAGAACGCCGCACGGCGCTCGAAGAGGTCAAGCCATGACTGCCTGGTGGTATGTGGCCGCCACATTGCTCATCGTGCTGGCCTATGAAGTGCGACTGGCCTGGCTGGAGCGCCACCGCCCACAGCACTTGGCACGTACGGTCAATGCGCGTTTGCGTGAGGACTGGTTCGCTGCGGTGTCGGCCCAAGCGGGCACGGAGGTGCTGGCGGTGCAAACCCTGCGCAACTCGGTGATGTCGGCCACCATGATTGCCACCACCACCTCGCTGGGTTTGATGGGCACGATGACCTTGGCCGCACCCAGCCTGCGCGAGCAAATGAGCGGTTTGGCGATGGGGCAAGGGCTGCCGTCGTTCAGTGTTCAACTGGCCTTGGAGCTGGTGTTGATCGCGCTGTTGTTTGGCTCCCTGGTGGCCTCCACCATGGCCGTGCGTTTTTACAACCACGCTGGTTTTGTTTGCGCCATTCCCGTGGGCAGCAGCGCACGGCAGCAGTGGACGGATGCGGGGCGCACCTATGTGCGCCGTGCCGGCTTGCTCTACAGCTGGGGGCTGCGCCACCTGATTTTGGTGGTGCCAATATTGGCTGCCTTGTTGCACACGGCTGCTGGGCCAGTCGCTGCACTGCTGGTGGTGGGGGTGTTGTGGCGGTTTGACCGCTACCGTGGTCACGACATTCCCCCGAGCAAATCCTTGCCATGACGCAGACCGCACCAACGCCTTGGTTGTCCTACCCAGACATCACGGTGCCGGCAGGCCATGTGCTCTTCAGTGAGCACCAGGCTTGTCAAGGTTTTCCTTGGGTAGTCAAGGGCCAGATCAAGGTTTACAAAGCCTTTCCCAATGGGCGCGAGGTGTTGCTTTACCACTTGCAGCCCGGCGAGGCCTGCATTGCCAGTTTGGCCAGCTTGTTTGGGGGGCAACCCTACCAAGCCAGCGCGGTGGCGCAAACCGAAGTTGTATTGCGTTTAATGCCGCCTGCGGGCTTTCTCAAGGCCATGGCAGAACCGGATTTTCGTGAACCGCTGCTGGCGCAGTTTGGCCAGCGTTTGGCCGATTTGATGGCGCTGATCGATGCCCTGTTCACCCACCGCCTCGACCAGCGCCTGGCTGCCTGGTTGCTGGCCCACGGTCCGGAATGCCACACCACCCACCAGCAGTTGGCCGACGAGCTGGGCACGGTGCGTGAAATCATCACCCGGCTGTTGCGCCAGTTCACGCTGCAGGGGTGGGTGTCGGTGGAGCGCGGTTGCATCCGGATTGATCCAGCGCAAGGTTTGACGGGTTTGCAGCACCTGGCGCAGACCAGCGACACGCCACGGTGACTTGGGTCACTGACATCACCACCCACTCGCGGTTCAATCACCCAGCAGACCAATTGGAGTCTGTGCAACAGGAGTGAACATCATGAGTGCAAATGTGGGCGGCATCGACCGCGTCTTGCGTGTGCTGGTTGGTTTGGCTTTGCTGGCCCTGACCTTGACGGGGCAAATCGGGGTGTGGGGCTGGATCGGCGTCGTGCCTTTGGCCACAGGCCTGTTCAAGTTTTGCCCGCTCTACCGGTTGCTTGGCATGAACACCTGCCCGGTCGCGCGTTGACCGGCTTGCGCCGGCCGCGAAAGACAGCTGCACGCCATCCGTTCAAGGCGTCTTGCGCCGTGATTGACGGGGAGGGCGTCAACGCCCTCAGGTTTGCAGCACGGTGAGCCAGGCTTTCGCCACGGTCTTGCCGCTGTTGCGCAGGCTGTGTGGCAGATCGGCGCGGTAGCGCACCAAAGAGCCTGCGCCAACCACCTGCCGCTGCTCGCCGCTGGTGACGGTGATCTCACCCTCGGTCACATACAGGTGCTCCCAGGTGTTGGCGGCGTGGGCCTTGCTGTCCAGCAGCGCCTTGGGTTTGGCCGTCATCTCGTACCACTCATGGGCCCCGGCAGAGGCCATGGGGCCCAACACGCGCAACACCATCAAACCGTCGCTGCTGCCGATTTGTGGCAGCGTCTGGCTCGGTAGCACCTCCAGGTCCTCTCTGGTTTTGCTGCCACCCAACGCTTCGTCGATGGACACCCCCAGGGCCGTGGTGATGCGCCACAACGTGGCGACGGTGGGGTTGGTGGTGTCACGTTCTATCTGGGACAACATGGAGCGAGACACGCCGGACAGCTGAGCCAGCTCCTCCAGCGACAGGTTCTTCTGGCGGCGCAGGCGTTTGAGGGTGGCCGCAACTGAGGGGGGAGAGGAGGGTGTGGATTCCGTCATGGTGGACGCCTTTCTAACATGTTGACTAAACAGGATGTTTGGTGCAAGATACAGGAAATTCCTTGATAACGGATAACCGTGGAAGGCACCCCATGAACCAGTACCGCATCCTCGTCACCGGCGCCCTGGGCCAAATTGGCACCGTGCTGAGCGCCGCATTGCGCCAGGCACCGGGTGTCCAGCACGTGGTGTGCAGCGACATCGTTCAGCCCAGTGCAGCATCCATGGGCAGTTTCGAGCGTCTGGATGTGTTGGACGCGGCAGCGCTGCGCGAGCTGCTGCAGCGCCACCGGATCGACACCGTCTACCACCTCTCAGCGGTGCTGTCCGCCCGCGGGGAGGCCGACCCTGCCAAAACCTGGGATGTGAATGTGCGTGGCCTGCTCAACGTGTTGGATGCGGCCCGCGATGGTTTGGTCAAGAAGGTGTTCTTCCCCAGCACCATCGCCGTGTTCGGCCCCAACGTGCCTGCCGACGCCACACCGGACGATGCGGTGCTCAACCCCACCACCGCCTACGGCATCAGCAAGGCGGCCGGCGAAAACTGGTGCGCCTACTACCATGCCCGCTGGGGCGTCGATGTGCGCAGCCTGCGATACCCCGGCGTGATTGGCCACCAGTCCTTGCCCGGTGGCGGCACCACCGACTATGCGGTGGACATCTTTCACCAGGCGCTGGCCAGCGGCCACTACACCTGCTTCCTCAACGCCGACCAGGCATTGCCCATGATCCACATGGACGACGCCATCCGCGCCACGCTGGAAATCATGCAAGCGCCCGCAGATGCGATACGCCGCCGCACCAGCTACAACCTGCAGGGTTTGAGTTTCACGCCCGCAGAAATCGCAGCAGAAATCAAGCGGCAGTTGGGCCGCTTGGACGTTGATTACGCCCCTGACTTCCGGCAAGCCATCGCCGCCTCGTGGCCACGCTCGCTCAATGACAGCGCCGCCCGCGCCGACTGGGGCTGGTCGCCCCGTTTCGATTTGCCCACCCTGGTTCGTGACATGCTTGCGCACCTGTCAGCGCCTGCGGTGGCGAGCGTCCCCGCCACGGTCTGATCTACTTTCAGGAGAACCCGATGTACACCTCTTTGCGCTACACCTTGTCCGACGAATTGCAGGCCATCCGTTCGCAAGGCCTGTTCAAGTCGGAGGCGGTGATCACCTCGCCCCAGGCCGCCCACATCACGGTGGATGGCAAACGTTTGCTGAATTTTTGCGCCAACAACTACCTGGGCTTGTCCTCGCACCCAGAGGTGGTTCAAGCAGCACACGACGCACTGGACAGCCACGGTTTCGGCCTGTCCAGCGTGCGCTTCATTTGCGGCACGCAGGACCTGCACAAACAACTGGAAGCCGCCATTGCCCAGTTCGTGGGCATGGAAGACGCCATTCTTTACGCGGCCGCTTTCGATGCCAACGGCGGTTTGTTCGAGCCTTTGCTGGGTGAACAGGATGCCATCGTCTCCGACGAACTGAACCATGCCTCCATCATCGACGGCATCCGTTTGTGCAAGGCCAGGCGCTACCGCTACCGCAACAACGACATGAATGCGCTGGAGGCCGAAGTCAGCAAGGCCCGCAGCGAAGGCGCACGCCGCGTGCTCATCGTCAGCGACGGTGCTTTTTCGATGGACGGTGTGGTCGCCCAGGTGGACAAGATCTGCGACATCGCCGACCGTTTCGATGCCCTGGTGATGATCGACGAATGCCATGCCACCGGCTTCATGGGCCCCACCGGGCGCGGCACCCACGAACTGCAGCGCTGCATGGACCGGGTCGACATCGTCACCGGCACCTTTGGCAAAGCGCTGGGCGGTGCTTCCGGCGGCTTCACCGCTGCGCGCAAGGAAATCGTGGACTTGCTGCGCCAGCGCTCGCGCCCTTATTTGTTCTCCAACACCCTGGCACCGGCCGTGGCGGGCGGCTCGCTCAAAGCGATTGAACTCATCAGCGCCTCCACCCATCTGCGCGACAAACTGGAAGCCAACACCATCCGGTTTCGCAGCCAGATGACGGCACTGGGTTTCACGGTGTTGGGCGCTGGCCACCCCATCTCGCCCGTGCTGCTGCGGGACGCCCAATTGGCGCAAACCTTCTCACAAGGCCTGCGCGACGAAGGCATCCTGGCCGTGGGTTTTTTCTACCCCGTCGTGCCCGAGGGCAAGGCCCGCATCCGGGTGCAACTCTCGGCGGTGCATGAAGAGGCCGACGTCGATGCTGCCGTGGCCGCGTTTGCCAAAGTGGGGAGGCGTTTGGGTGTCGTCGGTTGACGGACAACGCCCAACGGGTGGTCAGCGGTGTCATTGGCGGCATATCACTTTGAACCGCACCCGGTGGTCAGGCCCTGCTCACGAGTGATGTCGAGCGGCCACCTCACGGCACCACCCACCCACCCCCCAAAGCCCGGTACACCCCCACCACCGACGTCACCGTCCCCGTCTGCGCTTGCACCAGGGCGTCACGTGCTTGCAGCACGCTGCGTTCGGCGTCCAGCACCGTCAGGAAATCGCTGGCACCGGCTTCAAACCGAATGCGTGCCAAACGGGCGGCTTCTTCAGAGGCGATGGCCGCGTTTTCCAGGCGGGTGGTTTGTTCGGTGTTGCGGTTGAACTGGCTGAGCGCGCCTTCGGTTTCTTCCAGGGCCAGCAGCACGGTTTGTTCGTAAACCAACAAGGCCTGCAAGGCGCGGGCTTCGCTGGCGGCAATACGCGA
>Ga0315907_10002091_pt1 | contig 25841 bp, 22 predicted proteins | sample LakEriMetagenome_3_FD_203525 | JGI IMG/M metagenome (GOLD analysis project Ga0315907, IMG submission 203525) | Freshwater fungal communities from buoy surface, Lake Erie, Ohio, United States - Buoy 12 MA123 | ecosystem: Environmental > Aquatic > Freshwater > Lake > Lake biofilm | place: USA...
CGAAATCGCGCTGCTGTGCGCCATCGGCGATGCCGTCACGGTCTGAGGCGAAAAGTGTCGCGGCCTCCCCGGCCATGATCTGGCGGAATTTATGCAGCACCACACTCGCCATGCGCCCCTTATGGTGCTCATTCGGGCCATAGGCATTGAAGAAGCGCAACCCCGCCCATTGCGGCGGCCGCGCCCGTCCGCGCGCTAACATCTGCGCCACCCGCCGATCGAAGGCGAGCTTGGACCAGCCGTAAAGGTTGAGCGGCCGTAGTTTCGCGAGCGCGGCTTCCGCCCCATCATCATCAAAGCCAAGCGATCCATCGCCATAGGTCGCAGCGGAAGACGCATAGATGAAGGGCACGCCGCGCTTGGCGCACCAATCCCACAAGCGCTGCGACAGGGTGATGTTCACCGCTGCCACCAGATCGCCATCGGACTCCGTCGTGGCGCTGATGGCGCCCATATGGAACACCGCTTCCACCGGCGCACCGGCAGACAGGAAATCCCACAACCCCTCAGGCGGGATCACGCCGGCGATCGGGTGCTTGGCAAGGTTCCGCCATTTCACGCCCTGGCGCAGGCGATCCACCACCATCACCTCCGCCCCGCGGGCGCAAAGTGCTGCAACCAGGTTGGAGCCGATGAAACCGGCCCCGCCGGTGACAATATGCATGGACGGTCTTTGCAGCCTCGGCCTTGAGCGATACGTCCCAAACGTATAGGCCGTGGGTGAGTGGACCGGCAAGCAAAGGCCGAAAGGGTATGGTGATGAAGGATCAGGGAAGCGGGCGCGCCCGCGTGATGGATGATTTGGCCGGCATGGCAGGCGGTGCCTTTTCGGTGCTGACGGACATCCGCGCGGAGATTGAGGCCATCGCCAAAGCCCAGGCGGAAGCCATTATCCGTCGGCTGGATCTGGTCCGGCGGGAGGAATTGGACGTCGCCATGGATGTCGCCCGTCGCGCACGGGAGCAGGCGGAAGACCTGGCTGCCCGGGTGGACGCGCTGGAAGCCAAAGCATTTTCAAGCCAAGTGGCATCACTTGGCGACTCGGAAAATGCGACAAAACATTCCAAGGCGGTTCCGAAAGGCGGCGGCAAATCCTCATCCGGTACGTGAAGACAGTTTTGTAACCTATTCGCCCTTGCAGCGGGATTCCGCACCTGCGTAATCTCCCGCTTGTGGTCGCCGGCCCGATTCGCACACCAGATGTTGGGGTGCAGGCTGGCTGATCGGAAAGGGGGAGTTTCCGATGTCCGCCTCTCTGCATACTGAAATCGACCGCGTTATCAATCCCTTGGACGTGCTGGAACAGATCATCGCCGGCAATGAATGGGTGTTTGAACGCCGGTCTGACGAAGAAATGGCTGCCGAAGCGCCTGGCAAATGGTGCGATTACGGGCTGCATTTCTCCTGGTCCTCTGAGATGAGCGCCATGGCCTTTACCTGCGCCTTTGATCTGAAGGTGCCCGCGGCGCGGCGGGAAAAGCTCTATGAATTGCTCGCACTCGCCAATGACCGGCTGTGGATCGGGCATTTCGGCATTGAATCGGAAGAAGGCGTGCCAGTGTTTCGCCATTCCGTGCTGCTGCGTGGTGCTCCCGGTGCCTCGGCGGAAAGCCTGGAAGATATGGTTGATATCGCGCTGACGGAATGCGAGCGCTTCTTCCCGGCCTTCCAATTCGTGCTCTGGGGCGGGAAAAGCCCGGCCGATGCGCTGGCTGCGGCGATGCTGGATTGCATCGGAGAGGCATAATGGTTTCGGCGCGGGGGTGATTGCCCGCGCCTGATTTCATGGGCAATCTGGGGGCATGAGCGAAAAACTCCCCCCGATCCTCCTTATTGGCTGCGGCAAGATGGGCGGCGCCATGCTGTCCGGCTGGCTGGAACAGGGCCTGACTGACGCCGTGGTGGTCGAGCCCCATGCGCCAGCGGTAGCCGCCTTTGCCGGACGGGTGCGCGTGGTGGCGGATGCCGGGGCGATCCCGGCCGATTTCCGCCCGGCAGCCGTTGTGGCCGCGATCAAACCCCAGGAAGCGCCGGCAAGCTTGCCGGCCTATGCGCGCTTTGCCGGGCAGGGCGCCTTGTTCCTATCCATCATGGCAGGGCGTTCCATTGCTTCCATGCAGGCAGCGCTTGGCGCAGGCACTGCCGTGGTCCGCGCCATGCCCAATACGCCGGCGGCCATTCGCCAAGGGTTCACGGCGGCCTTCGCTGGGCCGGGAGTGACGCCAGAACAACGCTCTCTGGCCGATGCGCTGCTGGCCGCCATTGGCGAAGTCGCCTGGGTGGATCAGGAAGATCAGATCAATCCGGTCACCGCAGTCTCCGGCGGTGGCCCGGCCTATGTGTTTCTGCTGGCCGAGGTGTTGGAAGCCGCCGCGGTTGAGCAAGGCCTGCCGCGCGATCTGGCGCGGCGTATGGCGCGGGCAACAGTGGCGGGGTCTGGTGCGCTTTTGGGTGCCAGTGAACAGGACGCTGCCGATCTCCGCCGCGCTGTGACCAGCCCGAAAGGCACCACGGAACGTGCACTTGCGGTATTGATGGAACCGGATGCCTGGCCCAAATCCATGTCGCGTGCCATTCAGGCAGCCACGGATCGGGCGCGGGAATTGGCGGGCTAGCGCCGGAATAGCGAGGGCCGTTATCCGGAACGGGGATCAGGCACGCCCAGACCACTTCTGACGGATTTCAGCGCAGCGCGGCAGATTGTAAAACGTCGCGTTATCTTCATCGACAAAGGTATTTTTCGATATGCCACGTATTGTCTTCGCGTTACCGTTCCGCAGCAATGTGGTCTCGGGCGGTCAGAAAATGATCTACTGGGCTGCTGGGATGTTGGCGCGTCACGGGGCCGATGCCGTGGTCTGGCAGCGGGATGGGCGCCCAGGATGGTTCGCGTCTGATGCGCCGCATTGTCAGGATCGTCCGCCCCTCAGCGAAAATGACCTGGTCGTTCTGCCCGAAGATGTGCCTGCCTCGGCAGCGCTGCAGTTGCTGCAAGGTGCCTCGCCCCGCCGTATTCTCTTTTGTCAAAATCCGTTTCATTACCTCAGGACACGCTTCAGGGACCCCGCACCTTTTGTCTGGGATGGGGCGATTACCGTTGGGGTATGCAATGCCCGCATCGTGCAAAGGGTCAGTGGCGTGGCCGCGATCCATGTGGTCCAGATCGCGGTGGATGGTCAGATTTTTCGGCCGAGAGAAAAAACGCTTCAGATATGCACCGTACCCCGGAAACTGCCTGGCGAATGCGACGCCATTATCGCAGGGCTGCGGCAACTTCATCCCCATCTCGCTTCTATCCCTGTGCAGCGCATTGAACGCCTACCCGAACCACAAGTGGCTGCGCTGATGGGCGGTAGCGCCGTCTTCCTCAGCCTATGTCACAGGGAAGCGCTGCCGCTCACGCCTATTGAGGCCATGGCATCGGGTTGCGCCGTGGTCGGGTATCACGGCTGGGGGGGGCTTGATTACGCGAATAGCGCCAATGGCCGCTGGTTCGGCCATGATGAGGTGGAAGGGGTGATTGATGCGCTCGCCGAGGTTTTGGATGCGCTGCAGCGCGGTGATCCGGCGGTGGCAGCCATGATCGTGGCGGGCCGCGAAACTGCGGCGGCTTACTCACCGGCCAAGGCCGAGGCCAGCTTTCTCACGGCGTTCCGTGCTCTCGGCGCGTTCTAGGCTGATTGGAAGGTCTGATGCGCCCGTTCGTTCCGTGCCTTTAGGATTGATCCCATGGCGCAACAGGTGAATTGCACTGGTGTCGGCGTAGCTGGGGTTAACTCTCCGCTGGCGTTAGTCGTCTGGTTTGGCTTACTCTGAAGCCATGTCAACGACCTCTTCCGACGAAGCCCTGATTGCCGCGCTCTGGCGCGTTATTGCCGCGCATGGCTGGCCAGGGCTGACCATGCGCCGCCTGGCCGCCGAAGCGGGCATCGATACCGCCAGCCTGCGCGAACGCTTCCCAACCCGGCTTGGTCTGTTGTTGCTGCATGGCCGGATGATGGATCAGGCCGTGCTGGCCGGCACCATTCCGGGTCAGGGCGGCACGGAAAGGGACCGTATCTTTGATGTGCTAATGCGTCGGCTGGATGCCATGCAGCCGCATCGGGAGGGCATTCTACGCCTGTTCGAAGATATGCGCCGCGATCCCGCGCTTGCGCTGGCGCTCGCGCCCCATATCGGCATTGCCATGCGCTGGATGCTGGAAGCGGCTGAGGTTGAGGGGAAAAGCTGCGAAGCGCGGCTGCTGGCGCTTGGCCTTGCTGGCGTATGGCTGGCGACCATCCGGGCTTGGGCGCGCGATGACAGCCCCGATATGGGGGCGACCATGGCTGCGCTCGATTCAGCGCTTGACCGTGCGGAACGCATCGCCCGCCCGCTTGGTCTGCTCCGCGGTGAAGCCACGCCAGCACCTGCCGCGGAAGCTGCGGAAACTTCGTGACCTTGGGCGCGGGGGACTATAAATAGCGCTCCATCAACGGAGGCCCCCATGAGCGACCCTTTCAGCTTCAAGCCTAATCTGGACATCACAAAAATCATGGCTGAGTTTCGTATGCCCGCCATGCCGGACATGACCGAACTCGCCAAGGCGCAGCAGAAAAATCTGGAGGCCATCTCGGCAGCGAATAAGGTTGCGCTGGAAGGGGCGCGCGCGGTCGCCGAACGGCATATGGAAATCGTCCAGCAATCGGTCGCGGAAATGCAGGATGCCATGCGGTCCATGGCAAACCCGGCCGATGTGCAGGAACAGGCCGCCAAACGCGCTGAGATGGCCAAGGCCGCTTATGAACGCGCCGTTGGGCAGATGCAGGAATTGGCCGATCTGATCCAGAAATCGAGCGGTGAGGCGCTATCGCTGTTGCAGAAGCGCTTTGCCGAGGCGATGGAAGAAGTGAAAAGCTTTTCCAGCGACAAGAAGGCGTGACGGATTGGGCGCGGGGACACGCCCCGCGCCGATATCTTCAGCCGAGATGCTTGGCGAAGAAGGCCAGCGTGCGTTCCTGCGCCAGCGCGGCATCCTTCGCCACGTAAGACCCGCGCTCATCGCAACCAAAGCCGTGGCCGGCGCCCATATAGACGAAGACTTCCACTTCCTTCCGCGCCGCGCGAACGGCTTCCACATCGCTCATTGGGATTGAGGCATCGGTTTCGCCGAAATGGAGCTGCGTCGGGCAATTCGGCACCTCATCCTTTGCCGCGGCGACACCGCCGCCATACCAGCCGACTGAGGCTGAGAAGGCGCTGGTGCGGGTTGCGCCATGCCAGGCGACGGTGCCGCCCCAGCAATAGCCGACAATGCCGCGCTTGGCCTGGCGGGGCAGGGCAGCGGCAGCGGCCAGTACATCCAGGACGGTCTTGCCCGCATCAATCTTGCCGCGCAATTCGCGCCCGCGCGCCAGATCGGCGGCGTCATAGCCAAGCTCCACATTGCGTTCCGCGCGATCAAAAAGCTGCGGCGCGATCACGGCATAGCCGGCCGCCGCGAAATCATCGCAAAGCTTGCGGATATGGCGGTTCACACCAAAAATTTCCTGCGTCACCACCAGGGCGCGCGCGGCATCCTGCGGGCCGGTGCGATAGGCTTGCAGGCGAAAACCATCAGCAGCGGTAAGGGAGATCATCGGCATGGGCGTTTTCCTTCCAAATGAGATGTGCCTATCCTGATGGCATGGCTGAAATCGTCAACCTCAACCGCGCCCGTAAGGCTAAGGCACGCGACGCCGCCGAAACAAAGGCCACGGAAAATCGCGCCAAATATGGGCAGACCAAGGCCGAACGTGCGCGGCTGGCGGCTGAGAGCGCCAAGCTGCGCGCCGTGATCGATGGGGCGAAGAAGGAAGACTAGGCGCTGCCCGCTCCCTTAAGCTCCGAACCTACACCGCCGCCGTCGCGATACCCATGCTCTGGATCACGACCGACCGGTTCGGCGCAACTTCAAGTATTGGGCCTTTGTGCGCCAGGTATCAGACGGGGCGGACCCCATAGGTAGCGTAGCCACGAGCCTGCTGATCCTCGACGCTACGGTCGGGGAACAGCGCATAGCTTGGCGCCCAAATGCGCGAGATCCGGTTCACCGTGACGTGAATCGCGCGGCGCACCTTGAAGTCCGTGCCCGCCATCTCCTGCAGGCGCGCGCCGGTAGCGGCAAAGTCTGGATGCTCTGGCGGAATCAGGCGCGCCCGTCCGGCAATCTTGAACCCGCGCTGGCGGAACACATCGACAAAGCTGACGCAGACGAGCGGCTGGCGGGCGATGTTTCGCACGCTCACCGGCGACGCGATATCAGCGATAAGGATCGCATCATCGCCGTGGTCGGTGAAGATTTCTTTGGGGCTTACGTTGGGCTGGCCTTTCTCGTCCGCGGTCGCGAGCCAGCACAGAACCGAATTGCGTATATCCTCTCGCACAGCATCGTTGATCACGGCCATTCACTCCATTTCTCACAACCCGGTGATACCTGATTTGGTCGCACCCCAGACTTCAACCAAAAAATGCGAACAGTGGCCTGAAACGTGGTCCCCGCAGCTACAGTGAGGGGGACCTGGGCGCCGAAGCCTCGCGTCGACGCGGCGCATACGAAAATGCGCCAAGGCGGCGGAAAACCGTGCCAAATATGGGCAGACCAAAGCCGAACGCGCACGGCTTGCGTCTGAGAGCGCCAAGCTGCGCGCCGTGATCGATGGGGCGAAGAAGGAAGACTAGGCGCTGCCCGCTTGGCGTTAAGCCGCGACACCGTGGCCAAAGAATACAGCCTCATGCCGATGCAGCCCCTGTTCTGCGCAATCAAGCGCAAGGCCGGCGACTTCCGCTGGCGTGACGCTGGATAAACGCGTGCCGGGCGCAATGGCGGTCAGGGTGTGAAACGGCTCATTGCCAGGCCGTGATGTGAAGGGCGCCGGGCGCAGAATGGTCCAGTCAAGGCGGCTCGCGCGGATGAGTGCCTCCTGCCGATCCTTGTCGGCATAGAGGTTTTTCGTGAACAGCGGATAGATCAGGAAGTCATAGAAAATACCGCCATGCCCCTTGGTATCGCCCGCGCCAACGCCGGTGATGGCAATCAGGCGCTGAGGCCCGCTGGCCTGCATGGCGGCAATCAGCGCCTTGGTGGTTGCCGAGAAAAAAGAGACCTCACCCCGCGCGCGGAAGCCAAGGGCGTAAATCACGGCGTCCTGCCCAACCAAGGCAGCGGCAAGCGCTGCCTTGTCGCTTGGGTCGGCCTGCACCATCGTGACCGAGGGCGGCAGGCCATGCGGGCTGGTGCTGCGGCTTTGTGCAGTGATGCCATGCCCGCGCGTCAGGGCTTGCGCGACAATCTCACGCCCTATGCGGCCCGTGCCACCAAGGACGAGGAGCTTCATCCTCACCCTTTGCGGACGATGCTCATCCAGCCATGCGGATCATTGCTGCGGCCATATTGCAGGCCAGTAATGGCATCATAAAGCCGGCGCGTGACATCGCCGATCTCACCACCATTGATCAGCACATCCTCGCCCTTATAGCCGAGCGTCCCAACCGGTGAGACCACCGCCGCCGTGCCCGTGCCCCACATTTCCTTGAGCGTACCATCGCGGCCGGCCGACATCACTTCCTCAATCGCGATCTGGCGTTCAGTGACCTTCAGCCCCCAATCGCGCATCAATTGCATGGTGCTGGCGCGCGTCACGCCATCCAGGATGGTGCCCGTGAGCGGCGGCGTGATCACCTCATTACCGATCCTCAGCATGATGTTCATCGTGCCGACTTCGTCGAGGTATTTGCGATTGACGCCATCCAGATAAAGCACCTGCGAATAGCCAGCCTTGGCGGCATCACGCTGGCCAGCGAGGCTCGCGGCATAATTGCCGGCAGTCTTGGCTTCCCCAGTACCGCCCTTCACGGCGCGCACATGCGTGTCGGAAGCCAGGATTTTCACCGGCTTCACGCCTTCCTTGTAATAGGTGCCAACGGGCGAGAGGATCAGGAAGTACAAATAATTATGCGCCGGATGCACGCCCAGCATCACATCGGTCGCGATAATGGTCGGGCGCAGGTAAAGCGCGGTGCCGGGCTTGCGCGGCACCCATTCATGTTCAAGCCCAACCAGCGCATCAAAGCTTTGGCGAATGATATCCACTGGCAATTCCGGCATGCACATGATCTGGCCAGAGCGATTGAAGCGCTCCGCATGGCGATCGGGGCGGAAAAGACGAATTTGGTCATCATCGCCGCGAAACGCCTTCAACCCATCGAAAATCGCCTGGCCGTAATGCAGAACAGATGTCGCGGGGTCGAGGCTCAGCGGCCCATAGGGCACGATCCGCGGGGAATGCCAGCCTTTGTCTTCCTGATAATCCATCAAAAACATGTGATCGGTCAGCACCTTGCCGAAAGAAAGCTCATCATCGGCGGGCTTCACCTTGGGGGTGGAGGTGCGGGTGATTGGGAAGGAAGCCATTGCTGCGTATCCTCGGGGTTTTGATTTCTTGCGTGAGAATAGCCTCGGGCGCAAAAAAAGGTAAGTAGTACTTACTTAGATTTTGCGATTTCTCCGGCCAGAAACTGCGCAAGGCCCGGTTCCAGCCCGGTTTGCGGCGCCTGCGCCACGCGGGCTGGCACCTGCCCGGCCCGGCAGGCCATCACCAGGGCACAATCCAGGCTATCCAGCACCGGCACGGGCAGCATTGCGGCAAGCTTGGGGGCAAGGCCGACTAGCCCCGCGCCACCCAGCACCACCACGCCGGCGCCATCTGCCACGGCTTGGCGTGCTTCCGCCGCGATCAGCCCCAGCGCCTTTTCCGGTTCACGCGCGATCACATCGCCGGTGGGGGGGACAGAGCGGACCTGAACGCGATCCGGCCCATGGCCACGGATGAGGGCGAATTCTTCAAGCATGGGCACCCAGGCAGTGCCCCCGGTCAGCAGCGCAATGCGCGGCGCCTGTTCCAGGGCGAGGGCGATGGAAGCTTCTGCCATGCCAACCACCGGGATGGGCAGCAATTCGCGCGCCGCTTCAATGGCCGGTTCGCCAAAACAGGCGATGATGGCGGCATCAAAACCTTGCGGGTTTTCTGCGCCGATATGCTCGGCGAGGCCCGTCAGCACCGCATGGCCGGCAATGGCGACCGCCGCGCGGGTCGCGATGTAGCGCGCGCCAAAAGGGGCGGTGGCCGGCACCAGATCACAGGCAGGCAGGCCAAGCCTGGGCAGGGCCTCCCCTACACGGGCGGCGATCAGGGCGGTGATGGCGGGGTCGGTATTGCCGTTCAGAAGCAGGATGCGCATGGCGCGCTTCTGCCGCCTTGTCCCTGGCCCTGGCAAGGGTGGGGGCGGGCGGCTTTTTGCCTATTGCGCCTTGGCGCGCGGCGCCGCATGGTCGGGCAGTGCTGCCACCAAATTAGGCAGGGATGAATATTCCTGACCGCTGGCCTAAGGCCGGGGGGTGGCACGGGCTTTGCTGCCTTTGGATGCTGATGACTGCTCGCGCTGCCCCCGTTGGGGCGAGCGCGGCAATGAAGTTCAGGCGGCAGTTTCCTCTGAGACTGCCCAAACGCGACGAAGGGAGAGTGACGCGATGCGATTGAAGAAATTCTTGATGACAGCCTGCCTAGTGGCGCTGCCTGTGCTTGGCGCGTCTGTCGCGCAGGCGCAGGGCACGCTGCGTATCGGCATGACGGCGGCGGATATCCCGCTGACGCATGGCCAGCCCGACCAGGGTTTTGAGGGCAACCGTTTCACCGGCATTCCGCTGTATGACAGCCTGACCATGTGGGATCTGTCCTCAGCTGATCGGCCTTCCGTGGTGATCCCGGGTCTGGCGACGGAATGGGCCGTGGATGCCAATGACAGGACGCGCTGGGTATTTCGGCTTCGTCGCGGTGTGAAGTTCCATGACGGATCGGATTTCAACGCCGATGCCGTAGTGTGGAATGTGCGCAAGATCCTGGACCGCGAAGCGCCGCATTATGACCCGCGTCAGGTCGGCATTACCGCAACCCGCATGCCCACGCTGCGCCGCGCTGAAAAGATTGACGATCACACCGTGGCGCTGTTCACGGCGGAGCCGGACAGCCTGCTGCCGATCAACCTGACCAATCTTTTCATGGCGAGTCCGACGCAATGGGAACGGCTCCGCGCCGCCAATGCCAATCCGGAAGCGACCTGGAACGCCTTTGCGCGTGAACCATCCGGTACCGGCCCCTTCCGTATGACGCGCTTTGTCCCGCGTGAACGTGCGGAATATGCGCGTTTCGATGGCTATTGGTCTGATAAGGCGAAGCTTGATCGCATTGTGATCTTGCCGATTCCGGAAGCCAATGCGCGTACCGCGGCACTGCTTTCGAATCAGGTGGATTGGATTGAAGCGCCTTCGCCGGATGCCATTCCGCAGCTTCGCCAGCGCGGCATGGTCATTACCAGCAATGCGCAGCCGCATGTCTGGCCCTGGCAGCCCTGCTTTGCGGAAGGCTCGCCGCTTCGCGATGTGCGTGTGCGTCAGGCCATCAATCTTGGCATTGACCGCGAGGGACTGCGCACCTTGCTGGGGGGCATGATGTCGGTGCCAGTCGGCACAGTGCCGCGCGGCCATCCGTGGTTCGGCAACCCAAGCTTCAATATCCGCACTGACAAGGCCGAAGCGCGCCGCCTGCTGGCGGAAGCGGGCTATACGGCCCAGCGCCCGCTGACGCTGAAGGTGCAAATCTCGGCTTCCGGTTCGGGCCAGATGCAGCCGCTGCCGATGAATGAGTTCCTTCAGCAGGACCTCAAGCAAATCGGCGTGAATGTCGAATTCGATGTCGTGGAATGGAACACCTTGTTCGCAAATTGGCGCCAGGGCTGCACCCATGCCTCGGCGCGCGGGGCGCATGCCACCAATGTCTCCTTCGCTGCCATGGACCCCTTCTTTGCCATGGTGCGCTTCTGGGATTCGAAAATGGCGCCGCCGGTTTCAAACAATTGGGGCTTCTTCAACAATCCGCGCTTTGACGCGATGATTGCGGAAGCACGCAATTCTTTCGAACCGGCCGCGCGTGATGCCGCCCTTGCCCGCCTGCATGCCGCCGGTGTGGATGAGGCGCTGTTCATCTGGATTGCACATGACGTATCCCCGCGTGCCATGAGCCCGCGTGTACGCGGTTATGTGCAGCCGCAGAGCTGGTTTGTGGATCTGCGCCTGCCCTTCATTCAGTAATACCTGATCGCCGGGCGGCCATCACCGCCCGGCGATACCTGGAGAGACGATGTTCTTCTACCTGATCCGCCGCATTGCCTATGCCATCCCGATCGCGCTTGCGGTTGGGTTTGTCTGTTTCATGCTGGTGCAAATCGCACCTGGTGATCCGATCAACGCCATCGTACCACCCGATGCGCCGGGCGATGTGGTGGAACAGGTGCGGCGTGATTACGGGCTGGATAAGCCCTTGCCCGTGCAATTCGGGCTTTGGCTGCTGAAAGTGGTGCAGGGGGATCTTGGCCGTTCTCTCGCTTCCGGTCGGCCGGTTTGGTCTGATCTTTCAAGCGCCATCGGCAATACGCTGATGCTGGCGGCCTCCGCTTCTCTGTTGGGATTCATTCTGGGCTGTGTGCTGGGTGGGCTTGCCGGCACCTTCCGCGGTTCCTGGCTTGATCGCGTGGCGGTGACGATTGCCGTGGGCGGCGTTTCCGTGCCGCATTACTGGCTTGGCATGGTGATGGTGGTGATTTTCTCCGTGCAATTGAATTGGCTGCCGGCCATGGGCGCGGGGCCGGGTGGGTCTTCCGATTGGGTCTGGGATTGGGAACACATCAAGCATCTGATCCTGCCAACCGTCACGCTTTCCGTCATTCCCATGGGTATCGTGACGCGCACGGTGCGCGGCATTGTGGCCGAGATCATGAACCAGGAATTTGTCACCGCCTTGCGCGGCAAGGGGCTGACGCGCGGTGGTGTCTTTCTGCATGTGGTGAAGAATGCGGCGCCCACCACGCTGGCGGTGATGGGTTTGCAGCTTGGCTATCTGATGGGTGGGTCCATTCTGGTGGAAACCGTGTTTTCCTGGCCGGGCACGGGGCTTTTGCTGAACAACGCAATCTTCCAGCGCGATTTGCCGGTGCTGCAAGGCACCATTCTGGTGCTGGCCATGTTCTTTGTCGCACTCAATCTTCTGGTGGATCTGATGCAAACCGCACTCGATCCGCGCATCAAGCGGGGCTGAAGCGATGTCCAATAGCGCGACCACCCCATCGGCGGCAGAAGCTGAACTCGCGGTCCAGGCGCGTCAGGCGGCAGAAAGCTCCACCGGCTATTGGGCTGGTGTCTGGAAGCGCGTGCGGCGTGATCCGGTGACGATCTTCTGTGCCTCGGTGCTGTTGCTGATGTTTTTGGCGATCATCTTCGCACCCCTGATTGCGCCGCATGATCCTTATCAGGGCAGCATGATCCGTCGCCTGCGGCCGATTGGAACGCCAAACTACATTCTGGGTACGGATGAGCTTGGGCGCGATATGCTGACGCGTCTTCTCTATGGCGGTCGGCTTTCCTGGTTCATGGGAATCACGCCGGTCGCGCTGGCTTTCGTGATTGGTACGGTGCTGGGCGTGCTGGCGGGCTATGCGGGCGGCAAGACCAATATGGCCATCATGCGCGTGACGGATGTATTCTACGCCTTCCCATCCGTGCTGCTGGCGGTGGCGATTTCGGGCGCGCTTGGTGCGGGCATTGTGAATGCCATCCTGGCGCTAACGCTGGTCTTCATCCCGCCCATTATTCGCGTGGCGGAAACCGTAACGACAGGCGTGCGCAATCTGGATTTCGTGGATGCGGCGCGCGCCTCGGGCGCCAATGCCTTCACCATTGTGCGTGTGCATGTGCTGGGCAATGTGCTGGGGCCGATCTTTGTCTATGCGACATCGTTGATCAGCGTTTCGATGATTTTGGCCTCTGGCCTGTCCTTCCTGGGGCTTGGTACCAAGCCGCCGGAACCGGAATGGGGCTTGATGCTGAATACGCTCCGCACCGCGATTTATGTGCAGCCCTGGATCGCCGTACTGCCGGGGGTGTGCATTTTCGTGACCTCCATCTGCTTCAATCTGGTGAGCGATGGCTTGCGTCAGGCGATGGATGTGAAGGGCTGAAGTTATTTGATGCCGAGGCGGCGAAGCTCTGTGCCGAGCCGCCCGGTGATGAAGAATAGGAACATGCGGAAATCCGCGATCAGCGACCAGAGCGGGTGGCGAAAGGTCGCGGGGCGATTCTTTTCAATGAAGAAATGCCCGACCCAGGCGGGACCATAACCACAGATCAGCGCCACCAGCAGCAGCCAGTAATTGCCCGAAATCAGCCCGAACAAGAACAGCAACAGCCCGGCGCCCGTGCCGGCAAAATGCAAGGCGCGCGTGGCGGGTTTGGCGTGTTCGCTCAGGTAATAAGGCCAGAATTCAGCAAAGTTCTTGAAGCGGTCGCTCATCCTGCTGCTGCCTTGGCTTCAAGCTCGGGCGGCACAAGGGCCGCCTCCAGCGCGCCGCGCAGTGACGCGAGCTTGCGTTCATTTTCAACCTTCAGGCCAAACACATCCTTCACATAAAATACGTCAATCGCGCGCACCCCATAGGTGGTGATATGGGCGGAGGCGATTTGCATGCCCTGATCACTCATGGCCGCAGTCACGTCATGCAAAAGCCCAGGCCGGTCACGGCCATTCACCTCAATGACAGTGTGCGTATTGGAAGCGTGATTATCCACCACCACGCGCGGCGGCACGGTCACGGCCCGCAGGCGCGCCGGTTCGCGTTTCAGCTTGCGTATTTCATCGCGTAGCCTGAGGCGGCCAGAAAGCGCCTGTTCCACCAGCACGGAAAGCCGGGCCAGGCGATGCGGCGCATCCAAAGGCCCGCCCTGATAATCCTGCACCCAGAAGGTATCCAAGGCCATGCCATCGGTCATGGTATGAATGCGCGCATCCACAATGCTCGCCCCAGCCACCGCCAAGGCGCCGGCGATTTTGCTGAATAGCCCGGGATGATCGGTGCAATAGACGGTTACTTCCGTCACCGCGCGATTTTCCAAAACGCGTGTGTGCACCGTGAGTGGTGCCTTCGTCGCGCGCGCTTCCTGGATCATCGCCGCATGGCGCGCATGGGTTTCAGGATCAAAGGAAAGCCAATAGCCAGGATAACCAAGGCCAAGGTAATGATCCACCGCCGCACGCGGATGCCCGGCGAGCAATTTCGCCGCCGCATCCTTGGCGCGCGCCACGCGCACATCGCGTTCCGGCACGGAAAGCCCACCCGCCAGCACTTCGGCGACACGCCAGTAAAGTTCGCGCAGCAGCGTTGCCTTCCAGCCATTCCAGACCTTGGCGCTGACCGCGCGCATATCAGCCACCGTCAGCACCAGTAGCAGCCGGAGCCGTTCCGGGCTTTGCACAATCTCGGCAATATCCAGGATGGTTTTCGGGTCTTCGATATCGCGGCGGAAGGCGGTTTCGCTGATCAGCAGATGATGCAGCACCAGCCAGGAAACCGTCTCGGTCTCCTCAGGCGTCAGGCCAAGCGCGGGGCAGACATGCAAGGCCAATTCCGCGCCCAATTCGGAATGATCGCCGCCGCGGCCCTTGGCGGCATCATGCAGCAACATCGCAACATAAAGCGCGCGGCGGGATTGCACCTGGCCGATCAGTTCACTGGCGACAGGTGCCACTTCGGTCAATTCACCGCGCTCCATCGCGCCCAGAACGCCAACGGCTTCAATGGTATGCTCATCCACCGTAAATACGTGGTAGGTGTCGAATTGCATCAGCCCGACGACACGCTGCCAATCGGGCAAAAGTGCCGCGATCAACCCGGCTTCATTCAACATCCTCAGCCAAATATGCGGGTCCCTGCCCGATAGGATATCCAGGAACTCCGCACTCGCCGCCGGGTCACCACGCAACCGCGCGAGTTGCCGCGCATGGCGAATGATGGCACGGAAAGCGAGGGGGTGAATCTCCAAGCCGCGATCACGCGCAAGCCGAAAGATACGCAGCATCAACACGGGTTCAACCGTGAAATCAAAGCCCGGTGCCGCGATGATCTTGCCATCCGCGAGGCCAAAGCCCGCTTCCGTCAGTGCCTTGTCAGGCGCGGGCAGCACGGCAGGGCGACCAAGGGCGGCGCGAATAATGGCCGGTTCCAGAATGCGCGTGAAACGCGCCACATCGCGCACGGTCAGGAAGAAATGCTTCATGAAGCGTTCAACGCCATCCTGAAGCCCGCGCCGCGTATAGCCCATGCGGGCGCCAACTACCGGCTGCAAGTCAAAGGTCAGACGTTCTTCCGCGCGGCCCGTCACCATGTGCAAATGAAAGCGCACGGTCCAGAGAAAATCCCAGGCGCGGCGAATGGCACGCGCTTCACTGGCTGTCAGCAGGCCACCGCCGGGGCTATCGGGGCCAACCAGTCCCGGCATGCGCTGCACATTGAACGCATAGCGCGCCAGCCAATAAAGCGTTTGCAGATCACGCAGCGCGCCGCGCCCTTCCTTGACATGGGGTTCCACCACGTATGGGCTATCGCCATAGCGGCGATGGCGCTTCTGCCGCTCGGCAAGCTTCGCTTCAAGAAAGGGTTTCAGCCCGATACGCGCGCGCGCGGCACGAAATGCCTCATCAAAGCGGGTGAAAATGGCAGGATCGCCGGCAATCAGCCGCGCATCCAACAACGCGGTCATCACCGTTGCGTCGTTCTTGGCTTCCTGCAGGCATTCGCTGCGCGACCTGGTGGCATGCCCAACCTTCAGCCCCATATCCCAGAGCAGATAGAGCATGAATTCAACCGCCTTCCTGCCCTTTGCGCCCATGCTGCTGTCGGTGAGGAACAGCAGATCAATATCGGAAAATGGCGCCAGCACGCCGCGGCCATAACCGCCGGTCGCGACCAGAGCATGGGATTTCTCGCTGCGATCAGGCGGGTGCAGCGCTTCGGTATAGCGGTGAATGCCCACCATCAGCGTATCGGTCAGCGCCGCCAGCCAGCGCGCGGCGGGAAGGCCGGATAATTCACGCGCCTCAAAAGCCTGCTGCACACGGCCCTGAATGCGCCCCAAATGCCGCCGCAGCAGCGCCAAGGCCGCATCACGCGGTATCGGTTGGCCCGCTGGCAGCAATTCCGCCAACAGATCAGCCAATATCAGGGGCTGTTCCGCCACCACGCCAGGACCAATTGGCCCGCGACGGGGCGGAGGCTCGGTAAGGGCAGGGGCGGGTTCGGGCAGTCTCATTACTGTCACAATATCGCGTCCGGCGGCGCTGGGACAGTCTCCAAAAGCGATTTAACGCGGTAGAGAAACTCCTGCGCTTCTCGCGGACTGAGTGCATCCAGGTCCAGTTGTGCAAGCGCTTCCAGCGCGGGATGGGATGGCGGCGCGGCGGGGCCGGGGCGCGCGAAAAGCGGCAATTCCTCAGACATGGGGTCAAGCCCCTTGGCGCGGGCTTCAAGGGAGGCGAGCACAGCCTCTGCACGCCGCAGCACATCACGCGGCACGCCGGCAAGCTTCGCGACATGCAGACCCCAGGATTTCTCGGCGGCACCGGGGCCAACGCTGTGGCGAAAAATCACCTGCCCGCGCCATTCGCGCACCTGCATGGTGGCCAGCGCCAGTTCCGGCAATTTGGCTGCAAGCGACGTCAATTCATGGAAATGCGTGGCGAAGATGGTGCGGCAGCGAATGCGGTCATGGAGCGCTTCCAGCACTGACCAAGCAATTGCCAACCCATCCCAAGTGGCGGTGCCGCGCCCGACCTCATCCAGCACTACCAGCGATTGCGCGCTGGCCAGGTTCAATATCGCCGCCGTTTCGGCCATTTCGACCATGAAGGTGGACCGCCCGCCGGCAATGTCATCCGCCGCGCCAACGCGGGAGAAAAGCCGATCCACCAGGCCTAGCCGCGCTGCTTCGGCGGGCAGGAAAAGCCCGGCCTGCGCCAGGATCACAAAAAGTGCGTTTTGCCGCAAATAGGTGGATTTACCGGCCATGTTTGGCCCGGTGAGCAAACAAACCCGTTGCCCCGCCGATAGATCGCAATCATTGGGCACAAAGGCCGGACCGCGCGCGCGGGCGAGGGCCGCTTCCACCACCGGATGTCGCCCGGCCTTGATGGCGAAATCCGGCCTTTCGGTGATTTCCGGGCGGCACCAACCGCCACCTGCTGCCAATTCCGCCGCAGCGGCATGCACATCCAATTCCGCCATGGCAGCAGCAGCAGCGGCGATGCCCGGCGCGGCATTCAGGCAAAGCCTTCGCAAATGCTGCGCGACCATGCGTTCCCGCCGCGCCGCCTGATCGCCCGCTTCCGCCACCTTGCGGTCAAGCTCAGCCAAGGCGGGGCAGGTGAAGCGCATGGCATTCGACATGGTTTGGCGATGGATCGGGCAATTGGGGCCTTCCGCGATGGCGGCGCGCAGCAATTTCTCACCGGCGGCCAAAGGCATTTCGGCGAGAAAACCAAATTGTTGGTGGTGGCGGATCCGCAAAGCCGCGACCCCCCAGGCCTGCGCCAAATCTAATTGCAGCGCGGCAATGGCATCCCGCCCGCCATCGCGCAGCCGCCTGAGCGCATCCAATTCGCCGTCATAGCCAGCCGCGATCAGCCCGCCATCTTCAAGGCGCGCTGGCAGGGTTTCCGCGAGTGCGCGCTGCAATTCTTCCTGGGGCGAGGCCTCCGGCACCAGCGCGCCGCGCGCTGCCTCAATCAAGGCAGGTTGCAGCCCGCCGGCGGCATCAAGCGCCGCGGCCATGGCGTCAGCCCGCGCCAGCCCATCGCGAATGGCGGCCAGATCGCGCGGTGCAAAACGATCGAGCGAAAGCCGCGCCAGCGCTCGCGCCATATCGGGTGAGCCCTTCAACGCAGCGCGCAGCGCGGCACGTTCGGAAGCGGCCGCAAGCATCCACCCCACCGCCTCATGCCGCGCCAGAATGGGGGCTACGTCGGCAAGTGGCGAGGCAAGGCGCGCGGCCAATTCCCGCGCCCCGGCGGCAGTCACGGTGCGGTCCACGGCAGCAAGCAGGGAATGCCGCGCCTCCCCCCTCTCGCTTTTCAGGATTTCCAAGGATCGGCGCGTCGCCGCATCCATCTGCAACAAGCCGCGACCGCCCATGGGACTGGGGGGGGCGAGGCGCGGCAGGGCGCCCGCCTGGGTTGCCCGCACATAATCCAAAGCCATGGCGGCGGCAGCGAGTTCTTCCACGCTGAAACTGCCAAACCCATCAAGGGTTGAGACATCAAACGCCTCGGCGAGGCGCCGCGCAGCATCGCGTGGCGGGTCAGCCGGCGTGATGCGCGCTGCCTCTTCGCCTTCAAAAACCCCGTCTGGGGCCAGGATTTCAGCGGGCTCAAGCCGCGCCAGCAGGGCCTGGATTTCCCCGCGCGGCAGGGATTCCGTACCGAAGGCGCCGGTTGAAACGTCAAGCCAAGCGGCGCCAATCCGATCTTCCATGGGCGCGAGGGCCAAAAGCCAGGCCGGGCGCGCGGCTTCCAGCAGGGTTTCTTCCGTGACGGTGCCTGCCGTCACCAGCCGCGTGATGTCGCGCCGGATGGTCGGCGCCTTGCGCGCCTTGGCCTGTTCCGGCGTTTCCATCTGATCGCAAATGGCGACGCGAAAACCTTGGCGGATTAGCCGCGCCAGATAGCTTTCATGCGCATGGGCCGGCACGCCGCACATGGCGATTTTCTGGCCGCGATGCTCCCCCCGGAAAGACAGCGCGATATCAAGTGCCGCGGCGGCAGCTTCGGCATCGGCGAAGAACAGCTCGTAAAAATCGCCCATGCGGAAAAACACCAGCGCATCCGGATGCGCGGCCTTGGCGGCGAACCATTGCGCCATGGCCGGCGTTGCGCCGCTGGCATCGGGAATCGGGCCTGAGGGGGCTTGGGCGGGGGGCATGCCGGCACAGGATACAGGCGGGGCGCGCCCAAGCCAAACCTTGGGCTGGCGCATTGGCGCTGAAGGTTCCAAACTGCCCGCAATAAGAACCAACCAGGGAGGAGGTTCCCATGACAGCTTCCGGTATTGGCCGCAGATCAATCCTGGCGATGGGGGCGGCGGCGGCACTACCCGCGCCATCACTCGCGCAGGATATGCGCGCGCAAACGCTCCGCTTCGTGCCACAAGCCAATCTGAGCGTGCTGGACCCTGTTTTCACCACCGCAACCGTGACCGGCAATCACGGCTGGCATGTGTTCGATACACTTTATGGCGTGGATGCGGAATTGAAGCCCAAGCCACAAATGGCTGAAGGCGCTGAGGTTCTGGATGATGGCAAGCGCTGGCGCATCACGCTGCGCGCTGGGTTGCGCTTCCATGATGGCGAACCAGTACGCGCACGCGATTGCATCGCCAGCATCAAGCGCTGGTGCGCGCGTGAGCCCTTCGGACAATTGCTTTTACGCCAAGTGGATGAATGGCGCGCGGTGGATGACCGCACCATCGAAATCCGCCTTAAGCGCGCCTTCCCGCTTTTGCTGGATGCGCTGGCCAAGCCTGATTCAGCCGTACCCTTCATCATGCCAGAACGCTTGGCTGAGACTGATCCCAATCGTGGCGTGACCGAGATGATCGGATCCGGCCCTTATCGCTTCATCGCGGGAGAATACAATTCCGGCAGCCGCGTGGTTTATGAGAAGTTTGATGCCTATCAGCCGCGCCAGGAAGCGCCTTCCTGGACATCGGGCGCGAAAATTGCGCATTTCCGACGCATTGAATGGCATATCCTGCCAGACCCTGCGACCGTGGCGGCGGCCTTGCAGAATGGCGAAGTGGATTGGTGGGAAAGGCCGCACCCGGATTTGCAGCCGCTATTGGCCCGCGCGCGTGATGTGCGCCGCGAAGTGTCAGACACGGGCGGGCGTATGGCCGTGCTGCGCATGAATAACCTGCACCCGCCCTTTGATGATGTGCGCATCCGCCGCGCCATCCGGCTTTCGGTATTGCAGGAAGATTATATGCGCGCCTCACGCGGGGATGATCGCACGGATTGGGATCTCTGCCGCAGCCTTTGGCCGCGGGAGACACCCTATTACGAAGATGTGGGTGAGGCGATGATGCCGGGCAGTCTGGACCGCGCCCGCGCTGCGCTGCGTGAAGCGGGTTACGCCAATCAGCGCGTTGTCGTGATCAACCCCACGGATTTTCCGGATATTGGGCCGCTTGGCCAAGTCACGGCCGATCGGCTGAAGCGGATCGGCATGAATATAGAATTGGCCGAAAGCGATTGGGGCACGGTGGTGCAGCGGCGGAGCAATCGTGAGTCGGTGGATCGCGGTGGCTGGTCCATCCTGCACACCACGGGTGGAGCAACCGCTTGGGCCAATCCCGCCGTTTCCTTCCTGGTGCGTGGCCAGGGCACAGGCGGCTGGTTCGGCTGGTGGAAAAGCGATGAGGCGGAAGCCATGGCCGAATCCTGGCTTTTCGCCCCGAATGAGGCGGAGCAGAAGCAGATCGCGTCCCGCCTTGGGCGCCTTGCGCTGGAAGATGCGGCCTTCATCCCGCTTGGCCAATTCAGGATCAGGACTGCTTTCCGACGCAATATCACCGGGATTTTACAGGGCTCCTCGCCCTATCCCTGGAATGTCCGGCGGGTCTGAGGGCGCGAATTGCTGCGCCTGCGAAGCTGGGGCCTCGCGGTGCGAGCAACAAAGCGGCATGATGGGGTTGGTTTGAGGAGTGGTGGCTAGGATGGATGACGCGAAGAAAACGCCGGTTGAGGATACGCGCACGGCGCGCGTCACTGCCGAAGAAGCGCTGGCAATGCACCGGGAAGGGCGGCCCGGGAAGCTTGAAATCCGCCTGACCAAGCCGCTGATCACGGCGCGGGATTTGAGCCTGGCCTATTCGCCTGGTGTCGCGGAGCCCTGCCTGCATATCCATCGCGACCCAAGCCTTGCCTATGATTACACGGCGAAAGGCAATTTCGTCGCGGTGATTTCCAATGGCACGGCGGTGCTGGGCCTTGGCAATCTGGGCGCGCTGGCATCGAAGCCTGTGATGGAAGGCAAGGCTGCCTTGTTCAAGCGCTTTGCCGATGTCGATTCCATGGATCTTTGCGTGGATACCGAAGACCCGGACGCTTTCATCAATGCCGTGCGCTATCTGGGGCCGACTTTCGGTGGGATCAATCTGGAAGACATCAAGGCGCCGGAATGCTTTGTGATCGAACAGCGTTTGCGCGAATTGATGGATATTCCGGTATTTCATGATGACCAGCATGGCACTGCCATTGTTGCCGCCGCCGGCTTGATCAATGCCTGCCATCTGACCGGGCGCGATTTGAAGACGACGAAGCTGGTGATCAATGGCGCGGGTGCCGCTTCCATTGCCTGTGCCGAGTTGGTGAAAGCCATGGGCATGCGTCCCGAAAATGTCATTCTATGTGACACCAAGGGCGTGATCTGGCGTGGCCGTCAGGAAGGCATGAATCAGTGGAAATCCGCCCATGCGGTGACCACTTCCGCGCGCACCCTCACGCAAGCTTTGGATGGCGCGGATGTGTTCTTTGGCCTTTCCGTGAAGGGCGCGCTGACGCCGGAGATGATCCGGGCCATGGCGCCAAAGCCGATCATTTTCGCCATGGCCAATCCCGATCCGGAAATCACCCCGGATGAGGCGCGCGCCGCGCGGCCCGATTGCATCATCGCGACCGGGCGTTCGGATTACCCGAACCAAGTCAATAATGTTCTGGGCTTTCCCTTTATCTTCCGTGGCGCCTTGGATGTACGCGCTTCCACTATCAATGACGCGATGAAAATCGCTGCCGCTGAATCGCTGGCCATGTTGGCGCGCGAAGATGTGCCGGAAGAAGTCTCGGGCGCGGGCGCTGGCAAGGCGCTGCGTTTCGGGCCGGAATACATCATCCCCAATGCCTTTGATCCGCGCTTGATTTCGCGCGTTTCGCCCGCTGTTGCCAAGGCCGCGATGGATAGTGGCGTGGCGCGCAAGCCCTTGGCGGATTTGCAGCGCTATGCGCGGGATTTGGCGAATAGGCTGGATGCGACGGTGGGCGCCTTGGAAGCCATTGCCGAAAGCGTGCGGCAGAACCCGAAGCGCGTGGTATTTGCGGAAGGTGAAGAAGAAAAGGTGATCCGCGCTGCCATTGGTTTCCGCAATGCGGGCTATGGCACGCCGATCCTGGTGGGGCGCGAGGATCGCATTACGGCGGTGGCTAATGCCATCGGTATTCCTCTGCCCGCGGGCATTGAAATCCAGAATGCGCGGATATCCGATTCCACGCGCCGCTATGCAGAATTTCTCTATGGCAAGCGTCAGCGTGATGGCTTCCTGCAACGCGATTGCCAGCGCTTGGTCAATCAGGATCGCAATGTCTTCGCTTCCTGCATGGTTGCGACCGGTGATGCTGATGCGGTGGTCACGGGGACCACGCGTTCCTATTCCGCCGCGCTTGAGGGCATCAGCATGGCGATAGACCCCGTGCCGGGGCGCGTCGCTTTTGGGGTTTCTATCATCATTTCGCGTCAGGCGGGCACGGTGCTGGTGGCCGATACCGCCATCCATGAAAGGCCAGATGCGGCGACGCTGGCCGGCATTGCGCGCGGTTCAGCCGCCGCCGCACGGCGCTTGGGGATGGAACCGCGCGTGGCGTTTCTTTCCTTTTCCACCTTTGGCGATCCGCGCGGCACCATCCCAGGCAGCATTCGCGAAGCGGTGAAGCTGTTGACTGAACGTGGTGCTGATTTCGAATTCGATGGTGAAATGGCCGCCGATGTGGCGCTGGACCCGAAGCTGCGCGCTTCGCTCTATCCCTTCTGCCGCCTGAGCGGCCCGGCGAATGTGCTGATCATGCCCGGCATTCACGCGGCGCATATCCTGACACGCGCCGTCCCGCAGCTGACCAGTAGTACGGTGATTGGGCCGCTGCTGACCGGGCTTTCGCATTCCGCGCAAATCGTGCCCATGCAGGCGGGTGTCAATCAGATTGTGGATGTGGCCTGCCTTGCCGCGCATGCCGCGGTGACGCGCGGATAGCAGTGCCTTCGCTTTTTTCTTGACCTTGGCCCGGATTCGGGCAGCCTTCCCCTGAAATGGCGGCAGTAAGACCGCTTCTTTCAGGGGAGTAGGCCAATGTTCAAACCGCATCTATCGCGCCGCGCCGTCCTGGCCGGCACCAGCCTTTTGGCAATGCCGGGCATTGCCCGTGCGCAGGCGGGCGATTGGCCGCGCCGACCGGTACGCTATATCAATCCCTTTCCCGCCGGCGGTTCCACGGATGTGCTGTCGCGTATCTATTGCGCGCGCATGTCGGAATTGACCGGCCAGAGTTTTGTCGTGGAGAATCGCGGTGGCGCGGGCGGCAATGTCGGTGTGGATACGGTCGCGAAATCAGCGCCGGATGGTTATACGATCGGGCTTGGTGGTATCGCCTCCCACGCTATTGCTCCGACACTATACAGCAACCTTAATTTCGATCCCGAGAAGGATTTCACCTTCATCACCGGGCTTTGGCAATTGCCCAACCTGCTCGGCGTCAATCTTGATCTGCCGGCGCGCAATGTGCCGGAACTGATTGCGCTGCTGAAGGCCAATCCAGGCAAGTACTCCTTCGGTTCGGCCGGTTCTGGCACCACGCTGCATCTCTCGGGTGAGATGTTCAAGCAATTGGCGGGTGTGAATATGGAACATGTGCCCTATCGGGGCGCGGCACCGGGGCTTGTGGATCTCATGGCCGGGCGCATTCATATGATGTTCGATAATATGCCTTCTATCCTGGCGCTATCGCGTCAGGGCAAGGTGCGGGCCTTGGCGGTGACCAGTGAAAAGCGTAGCCCGATTGAACCTGACTTGCCGGCGATTGCTGAGTTTCTGCCGGGATTTGACGTGATTTCCTGGACCTGTGTTTGCGCCCCCGCCGGGTTGCCCAAGGATGTGACGGATAGGATGTCCCATTTCAGCAAGCAGGCTTTGGAACATCCCGATCTGGTGAGATCCTTCCGCGACCAAGGTGCGATGGCTTGGTACACGAGTGTTGCGGAAATCACCGCGTTCCGTGCAGCGCAGCAGGCGAAGCTTGCGCCCGTGATCCGTGCATCGGGGGCCAAGGTGGATTAAAGCGCGGCCCTTGCCGGCGGCGCGGCTGATCTGCGACAAGGTGTCAGGATACCTTTGTCGGAAACCACATGACCAGCGCGCCACCTCACATCACTGTTGCGCCCAAGGGTGCGGAGCGGCTTGACCATTTCATGGCGCGCGCCGCGGCCGCCTATTACGCAGCGCGTGACCCGTTTCAGGATTTCGCGACATCGCCGGAAATATCTCAGGCTTTTGGTGAGTGTCTGGGGCTTTGGGCGGCAGTCACCTGGCAGGCAATGGGGCGGCCTGATCCGGTGCTATTGGTGGAATGCGGACCCGGGCGCGGTAGCCTGATGGCGGATGCACTCCGCGCCATTACCGAAATGATGCCGGATTTTCGCGCGGCCTTGCGTGTGCATCTGGTGGAGACATCTCCGCGTTTGCGCGAAGCACAGGCGGCGACGCTAGGTGATGCGAGTGTCACCTGGCATGAGGATGTGGGCGCATTGCCGGAAGTACCCATGATTTTGCTGGCTAATGAATTTCTGGACGCGCTGCCCATTCGCCAATTCATACGCCGCGGTGCCGCTTGGTATGAACGCTTCGTTGCTGATGGTGTATTTCTGGAAGTGCCGAGTGATATCGCCCTGCCGGAAGACGCGCCGGAGGGCGCCGTACGCGAAGTGAATGAAGCCGCACTTGGCTTCGCCGCATGGCTCGGTGCGCGGCTTACCCGATGCGGAGGCGCGGCTTTGTTGATTGATTACGGCCCAGCAGAAAGCAGTTTTGGCGATAGCCTGCAAGCGATGCGTGCGGGCCAGCAGGTGGATCCGCTCAGCGCGCCTGGTCAGGTGGATATCACCGCCCATGTGGATTTCGCGGCCTTCGCTGCCGCTGCGCGGGCTACTGGCGCCGTGGCGCATGGCCCTTTGCCGCAGGGCGTGTTCTTGCAGCGGCTGGGTTTCATGACGCGTACCGCAATGCTTGCCCGGCTTGATCCCGCGCGGGCCCAGGCGCAGCTTGCGGCCGCGCACCGGCTGACAGCGCCGGAAGCCATGGGCCGGCTGTTCAAGGCGCTGGCGCTATGCGATTCAAGCCTGCCGATACCCGCTGGATTCGAAACCGCATGAGTGCTGAATTCCTGACCGCCGATCCCTTGCAGCTCCCGGGCCTGAAGCACGGCTTTTTTACGCGCAATGGCGGCGTTTCAACGGGGGCTTTCGCGTCGCTGAATTGCTCGCTTTCCGGCAAGGATGATGCTGCGGCGGTGCGAAAAAATCGCACGCGCGCGGCAGCGGCGCTTGGCCTGCCGCATCAAGCGCTTTGTGGCCTCACGCAAGTGCATGGCAAGCGCGTTGTGGTGGCCGAAGAAGCCTGGTCGGAAGACCAACGCCCCGAAGCCGATGGTGTGGTGACACGCCGTACGGGTATTGCGCTAGGCATCATCACCGGCGATTGCGCGCCGGTGCTTTTCGCGGATCGCTCTGCTGGTGTGATTGGCGGTGCCCATGCCGGGTGGCGCGGTGCGGTGCTCGGCGTTTTGGAAGAAACGGTTTTCGCCATGGAAGGGCTTGGCGCGGCGCGACGTGATATTGTCGCGGTAGTCGGCCCCTGCATTCATCAGCCATCCTATGAAGTCGCTGCAGATTTGCGCAATGCGGTGCTGGCGCGTGATCCTGCCGATGCGCGGTTTTTCTCAATCGGTAAGCGCGAAGGGCGCTGGCAATTTGACCTGCCTGGCTATTGCGTCGCGCGGCTTTCGGCCCTTGGTGTGGCGGTTAGTATCCTCCCGCATGATACACTGGCTGATGAGGCGCGCTTCTTCAGCCATC
>Ga0315907_10002092_pt1 | contig 25840 bp, 23 predicted proteins | sample LakEriMetagenome_3_FD_203525 | JGI IMG/M metagenome (GOLD analysis project Ga0315907, IMG submission 203525) | Freshwater fungal communities from buoy surface, Lake Erie, Ohio, United States - Buoy 12 MA123 | ecosystem: Environmental > Aquatic > Freshwater > Lake > Lake biofilm | place: USA...
AGTTATGATCTCTGGTCACAGTGGAGTTGGAAAAAGTTCATTGGTGAATGTGATAGATCCAAATTTAGATTTGAGAACAGGTGAAATTTCTGACGCTAATATGCAAGGAAAACACACGACGACTTTCGCAGAAATGTTTAAATTGACAAGTGGAGGTTATATTGTTGACACGCCTGGAATTAGAGCATTTGGAATTGTGAATCTCGACAAAGAAGTTCTTTCTCATTATTTTCCAGAAATGAGAGAACTATTAAATGAATGTAAATTTCACAATTGCCAACATTTAAACGAACCAAAATGCGCCGTGAAAAATGCAGTTGAAGAAGGAAAAATTCCTGAAAGTCGTTATGATTCTTATGTTCAAATGATGACTGATGATGAAAACGAAATTCACCGTAAAAAAGTAATTTTTGGATGAGAATCTTAATTCAACGAACAACTGAAGCTTCTGTTAAAATAGATGGTAAAATTGTTGGATTCATTGAAAATGGATTCGTTGTTTTGATTGGAATCGAACATGAAGATGAAACATCAGATGCTGATTGGTTGATTCAAAAATTGATTGGTCTTCGAATTTTTAGCGATGAAAATGGTAAAATGAATCTTTCCATTCAAGAAGTTGGCGGTTCATTTTTAGTAATTTCTCAATTCACACTTCATGCTTCAACAAAAAAAGGAAATCGTCCAAGTTATATTCAAGCAGCTAAACCTGAACAAGCAATTCCTTTGTATAACTATTTTGTGGAAGAACTCAAATCTAAATCAAATCTAAAAGTAGAAACAGGTCAATTTGGAGCAGACATGAAAGTTTCATTAATAAATGATGGTCCTGTCACTATTTGGATGGATTCAAAAAATAGAGAATAATTATGCACATCAAAGAAGCTCAAGAAATCGTCGATAAATGGATTAAAGAATTCGGCGTTCGCTATTTCAATGAATTGACGAATACAGCCATGTTAATGGAAGAGGTTGGAGAAGTCGCTCGAATTATGGCTCGTCGTTTCGGTGAACAAAGCGAAAAAGAAAGTGATAAAAACAAAGATTTAGGAGATGAAATGGCCGATGTTCTTTTTGTTTTAATTTGTCTCGCTAATCAAACCGGAATAGATTTAGAAGAAGCAATGAGAAAAAATTTAGATAAAAAAACAAATCGAGATAGCGATCGACACCATAATAATGAGAAGTTGAAATAGTAAATTGTAATTAGACTTTAAATAAATTATCTTTGTACTAAAATTAAGCAATTCATCCATGTCTTTAAATAAATACAGCGAAGTTCTTCAAAAATCAATGCCTTTGGCTGGACTTGAACATCCAACTGAAATTCAAAATTTGTGCTTTTCGAAATACAAACAAGGAACTGATTTTATTGCCATTGCACCAAAAGGTTCAGGTAAATCAACTTCAATTGTTACAGGAGTTATCCAACGCTTAGAAAAAGCTACCGAAGATGATGCTCCACGTGCTATTATTTTTGTTGAAAATAAAGAAAGAGCATTGGAAATGGAAGCTTTATTCCTGAAATTAGCAAGAAGAACAGATTTAAGAGTTGTTGTAGTTTATGATAAAGGAATTAAAGTAAGACAACGTATTGATTTGTATCAAGGTTCAGATATCGTAATCGGAACACCAAAAAGAATTCAAGAAATGTATCATCAAAATGGAATCAACACAGCAAATGTGAAGTTGTATATCATTGACGATGCAGAATTAATCATGAAACAAGGATTTCACACACCTATCAATCGTATTTACGAAAGCATCGCTAAATGTCAATCCATTATGTATGCAAATGAATATGAAGTACGAATGGAAAAAGCGATTGATGTCATCATGAAAAACCCCGATATTATAGAACTTGAGGAAGAAATTGAAAAAAATGAGGAATAATTTCTTTGTTTTAAGAAATTAATTTTGTAATTTCCAATTGCCTTGTTAAAACGAAGATATGAAAACAGCTACAACTGAAGGGGTTAATATTACAGTTAACACAAAATACAGAGCAGATTTATCAAATGTTCTAGAAAGTCAATTCTTTTTCAATTATACGATTGAAATTAAAAACGAAAATCATTTCGACGTTAAATTAATGCATAGAAACTGGTATATTTTTGATTCTATCAATGAACCAAAGATTGTAAGCGGTGAAGGCGTTATTGGAGAACAACCGATTTTAAAACCAGGTCAATCATTTACATATACGAGTGGTTGCGATTTACTTTCGGAAATTGGCTACATGAAAGGATTTTATACATTTGAAAATCAAATCACAGGTGAAAATCTACATGTTTTCATACCAACTTTTGAAATGTATTTTCCAGGAAAATTAAATTAATTTATTAAACATTATTTATTGGCTTTTTGTAAAACAGGAAGCCAATAAATACAATAAATAGAACACAAAACCCACCTATCAATAAATACATATTTGTTTTTTGCTTTTTCATCTTCTCAAACAATTCAGATTCTCGGGTACTTTGAATCAATTTTTGTTCCTTTTCTTGAAGAATCAAATCCATTTCAGAAGCATTAATCGCTTCCATTTTATCTCTTTCTAATAAAAGACTTTTTACTTTTAGATACTCTTCCATTAGCTGAAATGCCTTAACGAAATCTTTTTTTGATTTATAAACCTTAATAATTGCATCTAAAGCATCCATTTTCTCTACTAATAAACCTTTTTTAGATGCTACATCAAGTGATTTGTTATAATATTCAATTGCTTTTGAATGATTTTTAACTTCCAAATAATACTCACCAATATTAAAATAGCTTTCAGAAATGGCTTTCCAATTATGACATTCTAGTCTCAATTTTAATGCTTTTTCAAAATTCAACAATACTCCTTCTAAATCATTTTCTCCAAAACATACAATAGCTAAATTATTATAACCATGTGATGCTTGAATTTTTGAACCTGCTTTAACGTTTAAAAATGTACTTTTTAAAAAGTATTTCGATGCTAATTTATTATCCCCTCTTAATTGATATACAATTCCTAGTCGTGTCCATGCATTCGCTTCTGATTCAATTTTCTTATATTTTTGAGTTTGTTTGATATAATGTAAAATAATTTTTTCAGCTTTATCTAATTGATTTAAATCTGTATATGATTTCGCAATATTTATTTCAGCTAAAAATACAGAAGTTGGATCTTCGGATTTTTGTCCAGCAGCTATCGATTTATTATACCAAACTATTGCATTTTTAGGTTCTCCCATTAAGTTATAGCCATTTCCTATTTCACTTAAGGTTTCGGTTAACAAGGTATAATCCCCTATTTTTTCAAAATAATATTTCGCTTCTTTTAGCGCTTGAATTCCTTTTAATCCTTTACCATCGCGAATTAAAAAACTTCCTTGAGCTCTTTTGCCTGATGCAATTGCGAAATAAGATTTTTTTTCTAGACCTTCAGTCAATAACTCATTTGATAAGATTTTAAGTGAATCGATTGAACCTCTGAGATATTCATTCCATAAAACGAGTGAAATTTTCGTCTTTGAATCAATGTCTTTTGCATTTTCAAAGTCAGAATAATTAAACTTTTGTTCTTGACTAAACAATGAAAAAACTAGAAATATAGATGCTATAGTTAACCACTTCATAAAACGAAAATAAGAACAATCTTTTAAATGAATCAGACACTTATAAAAAAATATAAACGTTTATTCATTTCCATTCATTTTTCTATTGTCAGACAATTTACATTGCTTAAATTTACCTCAAAAAAGAAATTCATATGGCAAACGCATTATTTAATGTTCCAAAAGCGATCAATGAACCTGTAAAAGGTTACGCTCCAGGATCTCCAGAGAAAAACGAATTAATTGCAACATACAAACAAATGCTTCAACAAGAACCTATTGATGTACCAATGTACATTGGAGGGAAAGAAGTAAGAACAAACGATAAAAAGAAAATGTCTCCTCCACATGATCACAATGTGACTTTGGGACATTTCAATTACGGAACTGCAGAACACGTTCAACAAGCAATCGATGCTGCAATGGCTGCTAAGAATGAATGGGCAAATTTACCTTGGGAACAAAGAGCATCTATCTTTTTAAAAGCTGCTGATTTATTAGCTGGGCCTTTTAGAGCAAGAGTAAATGCAGCGACTATGTTAGCACAATCTAAAAATGTATTCCAAGCTGAAATTGATGCTGCTTGTGAATTAATTGATTTTTTCAAATTTAACGTACAATATTTAACTCAAATCTATAGCGAACAACCTGAATCTTTACCAGGAATGTGGAATAGATTAGAATATAGACCTTTAGAAGGATTTGTCTTCGCATTAACACCATTTAACTTCACGTCAATTGCTGCGAACTTATGTGCAGCTCCTGCAATGATGGGGAATGTTGTTGTTTGGAAGCCTGCAGATTCTCAAATGTATTCAGCTCAAGTATTAATGGAATTATTCCAAGCTGCTGGATTACCAGATGGAGTTATCAATTTAGTTTCTGTTGATGGTCCGGTTGCTGGAGATGTAATTTTCAAAAACAAACATTTCGCAGGTTTACACTTTACAGGTTCAACTGCAGTTTTCAGACATTTATGGAAAGAAATAGGAAACAATATTGAGAAATATGTTTCTTACCCAAGAATCGTTGGTGAAACAGGTGGTAAAGATTTCGTAATGGTTCACAAATCTGCTGCACCAGCTGAAGTTGCAACTGCACTTTCAAGAGGAGCTTTCGAATTCCAAGGTCAAAAATGTTCAGCTGCTTCTAGAGCATATGTTCCAAGTTCAACTTGGGGAGAAGTAAAAAGAATTTTAGTAGAACAAGTGAACTCATTTAAAATGGGAACACCTGAAGATACTTCAAACTTTGTAAATGCAGTGATCGATGAGAAATCATTTGATAAAATTGCAGGATACATTGATTTTGTAAAATCTCAGAATGATGCTGAAATTATTTGTGGTGGTAACTACGATAAATCAAAAGGTTACTTTATTGAGCCTACAGTTGTAGTAACTACAAATCCAAAATTCAGAACAATCGTTGAAGAAATATTTGGTCCTGTTTTAACAATTTACGTTTATGAAGACGATAAATTTGAAGAAACGATGGAATTGTTAGATCAAACTTCAGATTATGCATTAACAGGAGCTATCTTAGCGAATGATCGCTACGCTATTAATTTAGCAATTAAAAAATTAGAAAATTCAGCTGGAAACTTCTACATCAATGATAAACCAACTGGAGCAGTAGTTGGACAACAACCATTTGGTGGAGCTAGAGGTTCAGGAACAAATGACAAAGCAGGTGCTGCAATGAATTTGTTACGTTGGGTTTCTGCAAGAACAATCAAAGAAACTTTTGTTCCAGCAACAGATTATAGATATCCTTTTTTAGGTTAAAATAAAATCTCAAACACAAAAAAACCGATTCAAAAATTGAATCGGTTTTTTTTATGATATTAAATTTCTATTTCTTCTTATATACAAACTTCGCATTTCCTTTTCCTTCCTGTGTCAACGTTAATTCAGATTTAGAAGATTCAATTATTGAAAAAACGCGTGTATCAACATTTGGATTATCTGAAAATGCCATTGTAAGTGTTTGGCTTTTAAAAATGTAGTAAACGCCTGTATTCGTATAAGCAACATTGTTTTTTGAAGCTGATTCAGAAACAGTTCCGTCAGACCTTTTATCTTTTGAAAAGATTAAGGTTTGAGTAATGGAATCACCTAAACTTTGTCCGTTGATACTTTGCAACTCCCATTCTCCATTTAATTTTTTATTAAACACACTCTCTGGAGAACATGAAAAGAAAATAATCGATAATAAAATTAAATAGCCAAAACCTTTTTTCATTACTTGAATTTTTGAATCGGTCAAATGTAAGATTTTTTTAACGTTCAAAAAAATGACTTATGTTTTGAAATTGAGAATTTTTCAATTTATTAAAATAAAAATTGTATATTTAGTTCACTGCTAATTATATGAGAAAAATATATATTATATTCTGTCTAATAGTGACTCTTTTTAGAGTTGATAATGATGCATTCTCTCAATCTAAAAGTGAAATCTTACTCAAAAGAGCAAATGAAATTTTTAATCGAAACTATAATGTCTCTTTTGATCTTTGTTGTCAAGCTGAAAAAATCAATGAATTAAAGTTTATTGGAGAAGTAAGTCTTTGTAAAGCTCGATACTTTATCACCTTCACTGATTATGAAAATGCAGAAATTGAATTAGGTAAAAGTATTTCATTTTTTAAATCAAAAAATGATTACTCAAACCTAAGTGATGCATATGATTTAAAAAGCATTCTTCTCTCTCGATTAGGAGATCCCCAATCTTCAATTTTTTATTTAATTAAAGCCTATCAGTTAAGTAAGAAAAGTCAAGATACTTCAGCGCAAATTAAGCGATTAATTAATTTAACACATACATTTGTCCAATATGAAGATTTATCAAAAGCAGATTTTTATCTAAACTTACTGGAATCTTTAAAACCAAATTTTGACAATACAAGTTTCTATTTTTTAAATCAAAATAAAGGAACCTTTTACCTTGCTCAAAAAGATTACAAGAGTGCAATCAAACATTATAAAAGAGCATTAAAGATTGCTGAAATTAATAAAATGATCGATAGCAAAGCAACAATCCTTATGTTGTTAGCGAAAGCTTATAGGATTAATGGAAAATATATTGAAGCTGAGAAATACGCAAACTTCAGTTATCAATTTTCTAAAAACAACAAATTGATTTACGAAAAAAGTGAAGCCTTAGGTGAATTAATTCAAATTCAAGAGAAATTAAAAAATTATCAAAAAGCATATGCTCTTCAAGAAGAATTCATAGATGTTGAAAAGCAAATAATCAATACTGAAAAATTAAATAGAGTTGCTGCTATTCAAAATCGCTTAGCCTTAACTGAGAAAGAAAATATCATCACAAAACAAAATAACAAAATAGCCAAAGAAGAATTAATAAATTCAAAAAATGAAATTCAAAATCAAAAATTATTCATTCTAATAATTGTTATGATTATCATTTTTGGCTTTGTACTTTTCATTTTCTATAAAACTAAAAAATTAAATGAAACGATTAAATCACAAAATAGATTGGTTCAAAGTCAAAACAAAGATATTAAAGACAGTATTAGATATGCGGAAAGAATTCAACAGGCTATCCTACCTCCTTTAAGCGAATTCAGTAAAAAAATTCCTAATTCATTTGTTTTTCATCGACCAAAAGACATTTTAAGTGGTGATTTTTATTGGATTGAAGAAACTGATGATTTTTTATTTGTTGCAGCAGCTGATTGTACTGGTCATGGAGTACCTGGAGCCTTAATTTCAATTGTCAATTACAATTTGCTTAACAAAGCTGTTTTAGAAAAAAACATTACTGACCCAGCAGAAATTCTGAATGCTGTAAATAATTGGCTAACTGAAAGCTTACATCAATCCTACAATACTTCTTCTGTCAAAGACGGAATGGATGTTTCCCTAATTGCAATAAACAAGAAAAGTAAAGAATTAAAATTTGCTGGTGCGTTCAATTCAATTTACATTGCAAATAAATCTATTTTAAGAGAATTTAAAGGAGACAAGTTTCCTGTAGGAATGTTCGTCGACGAAAGACCTAAACCATTTAAAACACATTCTATTAATATAGAACATAATGATATGATTTATCTATTTACTGATGGATTCCCAGATCAATTTGGAGGTGAAAGAGGAAAAAAATATAAATACAAAAACTTTAAAACTCTTTTAACTGACATGAGTCATCTTTCTTCAAATGAACAAAATTTAAAAATTCAAAATGAGTTCGACGAATGGAAAGGTAATTTTCAACAAGTGGATGATGTTTTAATTATCGGAATCAAACCACTATAATAATTCTAAAGAGTATATTTGTTTGAAAATTGAATTTAAAATGAAATTGTTATTTATATTTTTCTCTTTCCTATTAATCTTTAATTCTTGCAAGAAAAAAGATCAAAAAGACCAAGCTCAAATAGACGAAGGTATCATCACAAAATATATCACAGATAATAATTTAACTGCTACAGCAACTGGTTCAGGTTTATACTATGTAATGGAAACCATTGGAACAGGAATAAAACCAAATCCCGCTTCTCAAGTTAAAGTTGCCTACAAAGGATATTTTACTGATGGTTCTGTTTTTGATCAAAGCGCAACTTCAGGTATCACTTTTGGATTACAAAGCGTAATAAAAGGCTGGACCGAAGGCATCCCCTATTTTAAAAAAGGAGGAAAAGGTAAATTATTAATCCCATCAGCTTTAGGTTATGGACCAAATGGTACAAATGGAATCCCTGCAAATTCAGTATTAATTTTTGATATTCATTTGATTGATGTTTATTGATTGATTCTTAAAAGTTTACTTCAAACATTTAAAATAATCAAAAGGCTCTAAACAATCATTGCATTGGTATTGTGATTTACAAGCAGTACTACCAAATAAACTTACCATTCTTGTATTCACTGATTTGCATTGTGGACAAGGGACTTTAGGAGGCTCGGCAAATAAAACACTTTTATCTACCTCATCTTGTGGTGGAGCAATACCATATTCTAATAATTTCTGTTTACCTGACTCTGTTATCCAATCAGTACTCCAAGCTGGAGATAAAGTTAAATCTACAGAAACAGAAGAAATTCCTTTTTCATTTAATTTAGCAATAATTTCTTCTTCAATTAACTTCATTGCTGGACAACCACTATAAGTTGGAGTAATTACAACTTTACATTTGTCCTCAATTAATTCAACAGATCTGATAACCCCTAAGTCAACAACAGTCAACACAGGGATTTCAGGATCAAAAACTTCTTCTAAATAATTCCAAATTTCTTTTTCGGTTACCATGTCATATTTGGGTATGCTCGCTGCATGTACTGCATTTCTGCTAACAAATAACCTAATGCTTCTGTATGAAAACCTTTTCTACCACCTTCTTGAATCCAATTATTTGAAGGAATAGTCAAAGTTGCTTGTTCCAAAACATCATTTATTGTCTTCGTCCATTCAGCTTTAATTTCTTCAGACGAAGGTATAATGTTTTCAGCAATCAAAACAGAATCTACGTCATCTTTATAGAAAATTTCATTCGTATATTTCCATAAAGCATCTAACGATTCTTGAATTCTATTATGTGATTCTTCAGTCCCATCACCTAAACGAATTACCCATTCAGAAGTATGTTTCAAATGGTATTTCGTCTCTTTCAACGACTTTTCTGCAATTGCAGCTAGATGTTGATCTGAAGAATGTTGTAATTTTTCAAAAAGTGGTTTTCTGAAAGCATCGAACAAAAATTGACGCATGATCGTCTTACCAAAATCACCATTTGTTTGCTCAACTAATAACAGATTTTTATATTCTCTTTCGTAACGAAGAAACGCCAAAGCATCACCATCTCTTCCTTTTCCTTCTAACTCACCTGCATAATTTAACAAACTTGTAGCTTGTCCAATTAAATCCAACGCTAAATTAGTCAGTGCAATATCTTCTTCTAAAATTGGACCATGACCGCACCATTCTGAAACTCTATGCCCCAAAATCAAACTATCATCAGCTAATCTTAAAACGTATTCGTATAAAGCTTTTTGTTTTTCCATAATTATTTTCAGAATCAAGACTTCAAGACATAAGACTGGAAGACTTATTCAACTTATTTAACTATTAATATTTTACATATGTGATATTCCGTCTGGAACATCATAAAATGTTGGATGACGATAAATTTTAGAATCTGCTGGTTCAAATAAAGCATCTGATTCAGATGAATCATTTGCAAATACATTATTAGATTCGATTACCCAAATACTAATTCCTTCAGATCTTCTAGTATAAACATCTCTCGCATTTTCAATAGCCATAGTAGAATCTGCAGCTCTTAAACTTCCTACGTGTTTATGATTTAATCCTTGTTTGCTTCTGATAAACACCTCCCAAAGAGGCCATTCTTTTTTACTCATATCTTTTGAAGATTTTTAGATGTCTAGATATTAGTTAATTAGATATTTTTCGATCTAATCTCTAACTTCTATAAATCTAATTTCTAATATTCTATTTATTTTTTCTTTTCTCAGCAAAAGCTAATGCAGCTTCTCGAACCCACATTCCATCCTCTTTTGCTTTACGGCGAGCATCAACTCTTTCCTTATTGCAAGGTCCGTTCCCTTTAACAACTTCCCAAAATTCGGCCCAATTAATTTCACCTGTCTCGTAATGACCTGTTTCTTTATTTAGTTTTAAATCTTTATCAGGAATTGTTAAACCAATCATTTCTGCTTGTGGAACTGTAACGTCAACAAATAATTGTCTTAATTCATCATTTGTACTACGTTTAATTTTCCAATTCATTGATTGAACGGTATGTTTCGATTCGGCATCATTTGGTCCAAACATCATTAATGCTGGCCACCAAAAACGATTCAAAGCATCTTGTGCCATTTCTTTTTGAGCAGGTGTTCCTTGTGCTAAATGAGCAATAATTTCAAAACCTTGTCTTTGATGAAAAGATTCTTCTTTACAAACACGAACCATTGCTCTTGCATAAGGCCCATATGAACATCTACATAAAGGAACTTGATTCATGATTGCTGCACCATCAACTAACCAACCAATTGCTCCCATATCTGCCCATGAAAGAGTTGGGTAATTAAAAATTGAAGAATATTTAGCCTTACCTGAATGTAAATCATCAATCGTTTCTTCACGATCAGCACCTAAAGTTTCTGCTGCAGAATATAAATATAAACCATGTCCTGCTTCATCTTGAACCTTAGCTAATAAAACCGCTTTTCTTCTAAGATTTGGAGCACGCGTAATCCAATTACCTTCAGGTAACATCCCTACGATTTCAGAATGTGCATGTTGTGATATTTGACGAATCAACGTTTGACGATAATCATCTGGCATCCAATCATTGGGCTCGATTTTAATATCATTGTCGATTTTTTCTTGAAAACGTCTTTCTAACTCTAAGATATTTTTGTCTTCCATTTAATTATAGTTCTTCGCTTAGGACAAATTTAATCTTTTTTTGTCTTTATTCAAAAGAATGATATTTTGTGATTAAAAAATTAATATTTACACCCGTATTATTAAAAAGAAAGTACACTTCACCGTCGCTTTTCAACCATTCATAGAAAAGTTGAAAATTTAAAGTTATGCTGTTTAAAAAAAATCTAAATTTGTTTCACAAAATAAATTTTAACAAATATGAGTTTTAGGAAAATAGCATTTGTATTTTTCAGTTTATCCATTCTAAGTTTCACTTCTTTCTCTCAATCGAAGTTTACATTGAGTGGAACAATCATTGATAAATCAACAGGTGAAGGATTAATTGGCGCTCAAGTTCGAGTAAAAGATTTAACTGGTGTTGGAGCAGTAACTAACGAATACGGTTTCTATTCTATCAGCTTAATTGGAGGTAAACATACATTTGAATTTTCATTCATTGGCTACGAACCTCAAACATTAGAAATTGATTTAATTGAGAATAAAAAATTAAACATTGATTTATTAATTCCTGCAAAGGATAAAGAGTTAGAAGAAGTTGTCATTACTTCCAAAAAGAAAGATGAAAATGTAAAAACTGCTCAAATCGGTGCTGAAACATTAGATCCAAGACAATTATCTAAAGTACCTGTTATTTTTGGTGAAAAAGACATTATTAAAACAATGCAATTAACACCTGGAATCAAAAGTGGTGGAGATGGAAGTTCTGGATTTTTTGTAAGAGGTGGTTCTTCAGATCAAAATTTAATTTTATTGGATGAAGCTCCTGTTTATAACGCTTCGCATTTATTAGGTTTCTTTTCAACGTTTAATAGCGATGCAATTAAAACTGCAACTATTTATAAAGGAACACAACCAGCACAATACGGTGGAAGACTTTCATCTGTTCTAGACATTAGAATGAATGAGGGAAACAATCAAAAATATAGAGTTAGTGGTGGGATTGGATTAATATCATCAAAATTAAACCTTGAAGGACCTATTCAAAAAGGAAAATCTTCTTTCTTAATTACTGCTAGAAGAACGTATGCTGATGTTTTCTTAAAATTATCTAAAAAAGAAACTTTAAAAAGCAGTTCACTTTATTTCTATGATGTTAATGCCAAATTGAATTACAGAATTAGTGATAAAGATAAAATCTATCTATCAGGTTATTTTGGTAGAGATAAATTAGGTGTAACTGGATTTGGGTTAACTTGGGGAAATGTTACTGGAACAGCTCGTTGGAATCATATCATCAATGAAAAAATGTTCTCAAACACTTCTTTTATTGTGAGTAATTACATTTACAACATCGGAATTAAATCTAATGACATCGATATTTCTATCAACTCAACTCTTCAAGATTACAATTTGAAACAAGAATTCCAATACTTTGCAAATTCTAGAAATAAAATAAAATTTGGTTTCAATTCAATTCACCATAGCATCATTCCTGGTCAAATTGAAGCAAGTGCAGGTTCTGGAGTAAACACTATCACATTAAAGCCAAAATTAAGTTGGGAGAATGCCGTTTTCTTAAGCAATGAATGGACTGCGACAGAAAAAATAAACATTAATTACGGTCTTAGAGCTTCTGCTTTTTCGTTATTAGGAAATGGTGGAGAATTTTACACTTATGATGCACAAGGATTAATTGCAACTACTGATACTTTTGCAACAAATAAAATCATCAATACTTACTACAACTTAGAACCAAGGGTATCAGCAAGTTTTGTGTATTCTAAAACGGCATCTATTAAAGGTGGTTATTCTAGAAATGTTCAAAACGTCCACTTAATCTCTAATTCAACTGGTGACAATCCAACAGATATTTGGATTCCTAGTAGCCAAAACATTAAACCCGAAATTGCTGACCAAGTTTCTTTAGGTTGGTTTAAAAACTTTTATGATAACAAATATGAAGTAAGTGTTGAATCTTACTACAAAGACATGCAAAATCAAATTGATTATAGAGATGGAGCTAATACTCAAGCAAATGATTTACTAGAAGGTGAATTACTGTATGGTATAGGAAGAGCTTATGGTATGGAAACCTATATTAAGAAAACATCTGGAAAATTCACAGGTTGGATCAGCTACACTTTATCTAGAACTGAGAAAAAGATAAATGGTGTCAACAATGATCAATGGTATGCAGCAAAACAAGATAGAACACATGATTTATCAGTTGTGGGGATTTACGATTTAAATAAGAAAATTACAATTTCAGCGACATTTGTGTATTATACAGGAAACGCTGTCACTTTACCTTCTGGTAAATACTATATGAATAATCAAGTTCAATGGTTGTATACTGAAAGAAATGGTGGTAGAATGCCAGCATATCATAGAATGGATATAGCACTTACTTGGTACAGAAAGCAAACGGCAAAATATGAAAGCAGCTGGAATTTTTCTATATTCAATCTTTACGGTCGTGAAAACGCATATAGCATTTCTTTCAGAGAAAGTGCTGACGGGACTAAAACAGAAGCGGTTCAAACTAGCTTATTTAAAATGATCCCTTCTATTTCTTATAACTTCAAATTTTTATAATCATGAATATTAAAAAACTAATTTTTTCAGGAATTATCGGACTGTTTGTTGTTACAAGTTGTCAAAAGGTAATAAACATTGATTTAAAAGATTCTACTCCTCAATATGTTATTGAAGGACAAGTTAATAAAGGAGATTCTGTTCATATCATTTCAATCACGAAATCTTCTCTATTCAGTGCAAATAATACTTTCCCAACCGTTAGTGGAGCTATTGTAAGTATTACAGATAATTTAGGAAATAACGAAGTATTAACTGAGTTTGAACCTGGAAAATACAAAACAGCACATTTAATTGCTTATGAAGGAAGAACATATACATTAAACATTCAAGTTGATGGAAATACGTTTACATCTTCTTCAACAATGCCTAATCAGGTTAATTTAGATTATATCTTATTTATCCCAGATAGTTTTAATGAAGGTGCTTTTACTCCTATTCCAATTCGCCAAGATCCTGCAGGAATTAAAAACAACTATCTTTTTGATTTATACTTAAAACGTTCTGGAGAAACTGCTTGGATTAGAGACTCAGCTTTAATGGTAGGGGATGATGTGTTTTCAGATGGTGTAACAACGCAACAACCTTTATTTGGTCAATTAGGTAATTTTAGACCTAATGACTCTTTGATGATAACTTTAAAGTGTATAGATAGAAGTGTATATAAATATTTCTTCTCATTAAGCCTTAATGGACCAAATGGTTCTGCAACACCAGCAAATCCTGTAAGTAATATTTCTGGTGGTGCTCTAGGTTACTTCTCTGCTCAAACAAAACAAACGGTTAAAGTTGAGGTACAACCTTAATTGATTTTGATTTTTGAATTTTAAATTTTGGATGTTGTAATCCAAAATTTAAAATTCAAAATTTATAATTTAATGATTGACTTTAGGATTAGCAAACATCACCACATCTGAAGCCGAAATTTCTTGATCACATAAAATCACTAAACGCTCGATAATATTTCTCAACTCTCGAATATTTCCTGTCCAATCCACTTTTTGCAATTCCAATAAAGCCTCTTCTGTAAAAGATTTTCTTGCGATTCCATGCTCAGAACAAACCATCGTTAAAAAATGTTCGGCTAATAAAGGAATATCATCTCTCCTCTCGTTCAACGAAGGAACGTGAATTAAGATTACAGCTAAACGATGAAATAAATCTTCTCTAAAACGACCTTCTTCTATTTCTTTTCTTAAATCTTTATTTGTTGCTGCAACAATTCTACAATCCACTTTTATATCACGCTCTCCTCCTACTCTTTGAATTACGTTTTCCTGAAGCGCTCTTAATACTTTAGCTTGAGCAGGTAAACTCATATCACCTATTTCATCAAGAAACAAAGTTCCACCACTTGCCAATTCAAACTTTCCTTTTTTATCTTTAACAGCAGAAGTAAACGCACCTTTTTCATGACCAAATAATTCGCTTTCAATTAATTCTGATGGAATAGCTGCACAATTTACTTCAATAAATTGCATTTTTCTACGATTCGAATTATCATGTAATGAACGAGCAACTAATTCCTTTCCTGTTCCATTTCCTCCAGTAATCAAAACTCTTGCATCAGATGGAGCAACTTTTTCAATCATCTCTTTAATCTTGATGATTCCCTCTGTCTCGCCAATAATTGAACTTCCTTTAAATTTCTTAACGGTTGTTTTTAACTGTTTAGTCTCTTCAACTAATACTGTACGATCTTTGGCGTTGCGAATTGTAACCAAGATTCTATTTAAATCCAACGGCTTTTCAATAAAATCAAAAGCTCCTTTTTTAATTGCTTGAACGGCAGTATCAATATTACCATGACCACTAATCATGATAATTGGAGATTCGATTTTTGCTTTTACGAGCTCTTCCAAAACTTCCATCCCATCCATGACAGGCATTTTAATATCACAGAAAATAATATCATATGCTCCTGTAGATGCTTTATCAAAACCTTCTTTTCCATTCTCAGCTTCTTCCACTTCAAAGTCTTCGAATTCTAAGATTTCTCTCAATGCCCTTCTAATTGCTCTTTCGTCGTCAATTATTAATATTTTGCTCATTTTTTTATTTTTTTTTTACCGCAGAGTTGCACTGAGTATGGCGCAGAGTATCACTGAGTTTTATTATCTCAGTGTGACTCTGTGAACATACTCCCTCGACTCTGTGGTTAATCTATCTTATATTACCACTCTTTTTATCCCATTCTTCAAAGATTTCACATTGAAATTAATCAATAATCCAACTTTACATTTTGAGAGTTTTAAATATGTCAAAACTTGTGCCAAATGAACATCATTAAAGCTTTCAATAGATTTGAGTTCAACTATAACTTTATTTTCTACTAACAAATCTAATCGATAACCAGAATCTAATTTGACATCATGATAGACTAAAGGTAATACTTTTTGTTTTTCAACATTTACCCCACTTAATTTTAATTCGTAAAATAGACATTCTTCATAGGCATTTTCTAGTAATCCTGGACCTAAAGCAGAATGAACTTTATAAGAACAATTTAGGATAATTTGGGTTAAGTCATTTATTTCCATTTGATTTTAGATAATTTACTCTTGAATTTAATTAAAAACATCCTATTATCTACTCTTTTATTGATAAAATTTAAGTTCTATTGTACTTTGAAAAATTTCCTTTACATAACGACTTTCAAATAAATAATAATTATCTTCGCATCACTAAAAATTAGAAAAAATGAATTACGACATTATAGTTATTGGAAGTGGACCAGGTGGTTATGTTACTGCTATCCGTGCTTCACAGTTAGGATTAAAAACAGCTGTAGTTGAAAGAGAATCTCTAGGTGGAATTTGTTTAAACTGGGGATGTATTCCTACAAAAGCATTATTAAAAAGTGCAAATGTTTTTGAATACTTAACTCACGCAAATGACTATGGTATTAGTGTTAAAGAAGCGAAAATTGACTTTAACGCGATTGTTGATAGAAGTCGTGGTGTTGCTTCAGGTATGAGTAATGGTATTCAATTCTTAATGAAAAAGAATAAAATTGATGTCATTAAAGGTACTGGAGTTGTTAAAGCTGGAAAAAAAGTTGCTGTTACTGATGAAGCTGGAAAAGTAACTGAATACTCTGCTGATAAAGGAATCATCATTGCAACAGGTGCTCGTTCTCGTCAATTACCTAATTTACCGCAAGATGGTGAAAAAATTATTGGTTACCGTGAAGCGATGACATTGAAAACACAACCTAAGAAAATGGTTGTTGTTGGATCTGGAGCTATCGGTGTTGAATTTGCATATTTCTATAATACAATTGGAACTGAAGTAACTGTTGTTGAATATTTACCAAACATTGTTCCGATTGAAGATGAAGAAGTTTCAAAACAATTAGAAAAATCTTTCAAAAAAGCAGGAGTTAATATTATGACGAATGCTTCTGTTGAATCAGTAGATACAAAAGGTAAAGGTTGTGTTGTTACAGTTAAAACAGCAAAAGGAGAAGAAAAAATCGAATGTGATGTTGTTCTTTCTGCAGTTGGAATTGAAGCAAATATTGAAAACTTAGGTTTAGAAGATGTTGGAATCGTTGTTGACAGAGGTAGAATTTTAGTTGGTGATTATTACCAAACAAACATCCCAGGATACTATGCAATTGGTGACGTTATCCCTACAGCTGCTTTAGCTCACGTTGCTTCAGCAGAAGGTATAATCTGTGTTGAGAAAATTGCAGGTCATCATCCAGAGCCATTGGATTACGGTAACATCCCAGGATGTACATATTGTTCTCCAGAAGTTGCTTCAGTTGGTTTAACTGAGAAAGCAGCGAAAGAAAAAGGATTAGATATTAAAATTGGTAAATTCCCTTTCTCTGCATCTGGTAAAGCAAGTGCTGCTGGAGCAAAAGACGGATTTGTTAAATTGATTTTCGATGCAAAATACGGTGAAGTTTTAGGTGCACATTTAATTGGTGCAAATGTTACTGAAATGATTGCTGAAATCGTAGCTATTCGTAAATTAGAGACAACTGGTGAAGAATTAATTAAAACTGTTCACCCTCACCCTACAATGTCAGAAGCAATTATGGAGGCTGCTGCTGCTGCATATGGTGAAGTGATTCATTTATAAGAAATAAAGAACATAAAAAAGCCGATTCAATATATTTTGAATCGGCTTTTTTTATGGTTTATTAAATTATATAATCTCTAATTTGTTTTTACTGTTTTTAAAGAGTTTATATTCTTGATGAATTTCAACATCTATTCTTCCTAAAAACAATCCTGCCCAACCAACTTGATTAATAATTACATTTTCTTGATTTTTGTTTTGAGTCACAAATGGTTTTTCTAGAATGGTATGGGTATGACCGCCAATTATGATATCAATATTTTCTGTTTCTTTAGCTAAAATTTTGTCAGAAATTTTGTCTGTCGGATATTCAAACCCCAAGTGAGATAAACAAATAATCAAATCGCATTTCTGATTTTTCAACTCTTTTGCAATTTGGTTCGCTATTAGAATTGGATCTTGATAAACCACTCCTTCAAAATTAGCTAAGGGAACTAATCCGTTTAATTCAATTCCAATACCAAATACACCGATTTTTAAATTCCCTTTTTGGACAATTGAGTAAGGCTTTATTTGATTCTTTAATTTTGAATTTGTAAAATCGTAATTCGCATTCACAAATGGAAAATTCGCATATTTTTGAGCATTAACAAAACCTTCCACTCCGATATCAAAATCATGATTACCAAGAGTTCCTACATCATAACCTAATTCAGTCATCATTTTCATTTCTAATACACCACCAAAAAGATTAAAATAAGGTGTGCCTTGAAATACATCTCCCGCATCTAACAAAATGACATTATCTTCCTCTTTTCTAATCTTTTGAATGAGCTCAAATCGCTTGGAGACACCTCCTTGATTTGGATAAAGAGGGTGATTCGACGGAAATGAATCAATATTGGAATGCGTATCATTCGTATGAAGAATTGTTATCTTTTTTAATTGATTTTTAGATTGAACCTGTCCAAATAAATTTGGCGTAAGCATCAAAGTACCAACCGAAAGACCAATATTTTTTATAAATTTTCTACGTTCCATCTATTGAATTGATTTTGGATTATAAATTTTGAATTTTGGATGAAAAACTTAAAAGTTCATTCTGTTGATCGAATCAAAAACAAGATTCTTCTGATACTTTGCCTCTTCAATTAACACATCTCGCAATAATTTATTGGTATATTCTATCTTTCTCTTTGAATTAAAAAAAGTCATTCCATCATTACCATTTGATAAATAATCTGAAGTAATCACCCAGAATAATGAATCCTTAGATGTCAACTTATCAATAGTTAAATTCCCATTTGCATATTTTCCTCCAGATATAGGTTGACTTTTTCCTGCCGTTAAAAATTGTTCTATTTCTTTTTTGCTTGAAATTGGCAATTGAACCCAAACTAACGAATTATCAAAAGGCATAACTTTAAAGATATCTCCGATTGTAATTGAACCTTTCAAAAAAGTAGAACGAATTCCTCCTGCATTAAATAAACAAATGACCGCTTCACTTTTCTTGATTTGTCTAATTTGATTTTGAAAGACAGCATCTGAAACCCAATTATTCATTGAAATGGATGGGCGTGCTGTCCCAAAGTTTTGAAGTGAATTTGCGATTACAATATCCATTACTTTTGACATACTGTCTTTATATGGATAGATTAAACTATCAATATGCTGATTGGAATTTTTCTTAACTGCAATTAATTCTGGTTTTACAAACGACTGTTTATAAGAAGAGCAGGCTAACAAGCCTGCTCCAATAAAAAATATGATTGATTTACGAATCATTAGTCAATAATCATTTTTTTAGTTACTCTACCATAAGGAGTTGTAACTGTAATCATGTATGAACCTGATTTATATGAATTCGTTGGAATTGTCAACACTTTACTTTCAAAATTTGAAGAAGATGTTACAACTCTACCTTGCATATCATAAATAGTATATTCATTGATCATCGTTCCATTTACTTGAACATAAACAACTTCTCTTGAAGGTACAGGATAAATTGCAAAGTTGGTCATCAACTCTTCATCTAAACTCGCTGAAGAACTACATCCTAAAGCTTTGTATGTCATTTGAGAAAAATCAACGTAACAAACATAATTGATACTATCAATAAATGGGTTACGATTGTGTTGAATTGAATCGATAAAATCATTTCTAGAAATCTCCCAATTGCTTGGAGGATCTTGGAAATGCCATTGTTTCAATACTGCTTGATCTTGACCATAAGCAATTGAACTACTAATAGGATTTCTTAATTTCCAATTCAAATTATCAATTCCATTGTAACAAATTGCTGCATACATAATCGCTCTTGCTGCATCACCTTTGTGCTCATCTCTTGGTTCGAAAACTTGATTTCCATTAGCATCTAATCCAAATTTACTTCCTAAGTAAGAAGATGTTTGCGTAACTACAACTCCTAAAGGATAATTACTTCTTACTGCATTTGCATCATTCTGATTCGTCGGGAATAAATGATGGAAATCACTGTATTCAGGTCTTTCAGGACTATCTGCAGGATTTGAAGGCATCCAGTTATGACAGTATGAATGTTCACGACTAAATCCTTGAGTTGACCAATCAAATGGTTCTGTATATACTTTATTTTCTCCACTATAAACACAAGTAACAACTCTTTGATTATTTGAAGTATCTCTTGATTCAAACAACGAAACCATTAATGATCCATAAGTACTGTAGAAACGAGAAGTATGTGGATTCACTAAAGCACTCAAATCTGTCATAAATGTTGAACTAGAAGTTGACAATCCATTATACATACCTGAAGGCATCATAGTTGCTAGCGTTGTAACATTAGCTGTCAAAGGTGTTGTAGTTAAATAATTACGATAAACCCCTGTTCCATTATAAGAAAAAACTGCAAAATAATAACCTGTATTTGCAACAATATTATTTGGACTAAAAGTTGTAGCTGTTCCACTTGAAACTACTTGAGAACTTCCAATTGCATCACCTCTCATATAAACAGTTCCGTCAACAGGAACGTCTGTAATTGGAGATCCTTTTTTTCTTAAAATAACATATCCATCAACACCACTTGCAGCTGTAAATGACCCATTAAATCTATAACTTTTAACATTAGAGAAAACTAAATTAGTTGGCTGAACAGTTGGCTCTGTAGCCAAACCTCCTCCAATACCAGCAATATTGATTACATAAGGATTTTCATCTGCATCATTACTTGGTATAGTAATTATCCCTGGACGACTTCCACTAGCTCCTGGAGTGAAATTTATTACTAAATTACCAGTGCTATTTGCAGCTATAGTAGTTGGTTGTGAACCAATAGTATAATCACTTGCATTTGTTCCAGAAATAGTAACTGTTGATACTGTTAATGCACTAACTGTTCCTAAATTTTCAATAGTAAAAGTTATTGGAGACATTACACTAACTCCTGAAGAAGTATTAAATGTTCCATTATTAACGATAGTAATTGAACCATTTTTCACATTGATTTCTTGAGCTGGAGTTGCCGCTCCTACAGCGATAGCAACATTATCAAGTCCAACATTACCGGTAGATTTATTTGAATAATTAAAACGTATGAATCGAGTCGAAATACTTGGGACATCAGTGATTGATGAATATGCTTGATCAGTAACAAACGAAGTAAATGAATGTAATGTTGTCCAAGTAGATCCATTCGCTGATTCTTCTACTAAAAAAGTCCCTCCAGAAAATGAATTACCTGCAATATCATAAGTTAAATTTCCAGGTGCACTGGCAAAGTTAATTATCAAATTATCTCCAGTCCCATCAAACTTTAAAGCTGGAGCAAGATTACCTGAAGATGGATAATAAGCAATTGCTGAAGTTGGTAAAGTACTTGAAGCGGTCCAACCATTAGGCAAAGTTGTAGTCACAAAATTGTAACTTGTAGGTAAAACCGCCTGACTAAAGCCGAAAAAGCTAGTCAAGAATGCTACCATCAATAAGTAATAGTTTTTTTTCATTTGTTGTTTAGTTTATTTGTTTGTTTAAAATCCTATTTTCATACCTAAGCTGAATCTTCTTCCCATACCTACAAATACTGATGAAGAAGCAGCATTAAACCCTAGACCATTTTGAGCATCTGTGATATAGACTGTGTTTAAAACGTTCATTATTCCTCCATTGAATGTCACATTCATTTTAGAAATTTTCATGTCATAACCAAAATTGATATCTAAGAGCCCATAATTTGGCATCTTCCAAGATTCACGATCTTTATTTATTCCTGTTAATGTTAATGGATCAAAATTTGAATAATTTTTAGCGAAGAATGTATATCTTGCTTTAATATACAAATTTTTTATGATTTCATAACGAACACTTCCCCCTAATTGAACTTGAGCAGCATCACCAACATGAACATTTTTAGCACTAAAATCTACAACTGCTATTATTTCGTTGTCATTATTTACAATACTTACTGTACTTGCAGAAATTGTCTTCCAATCACCAATAGAAGCCAAACCTTCTACATCAATTTTTTTAGTCAATTTGTAGATAAAATCTAATTCTATCCCTTTATGCAACGCATTCATTCCATTAATGTTGAATGAAAAGGTTCCATCAGGTGTAACAACTGAAGGAGTATATTGAGGTGGTTTATTTTTCCAAAGCGTATAATAAACATTCACATTACTAGAAAAACGTTTACTTTTGAAACCATATCCCAATTCCACAGAATATACTTTTTGATTTTTTACATCTAAAAATGGCTTGTTATTATTATCAAAAACCATATTCATTTTAGGAGCAATATTTAAAATACCTGCGTTTAAAAACACGTTATGGTGATCATTAATGTTGTAATTAGCTCCTCCTTTTATAGTTCCTCCTAGAAACCATTTTTTATCTGTAGTAGAATATCTAGCTTCAGGCGAGTCAATTTTGTAAACTGTTCCATTATGAATTACTGAATCTCCATATCCAACTGCTTGCAAAATTGTTGTATCGCTTAATACTAAATCTTTCTTTTTAAAATAATCAACTCTCTGATAAGCAGTCTCAGACAAAGAACCAGTCATAAACGCTGTCCATTTGTTTTTCTTATATTCAACTTGTCCAAATGTACCTAACCAAGTAACAAAAGCATCATTATAAAAAGAAACTTTATCACCTACTCTTTTCATCGCATAAGAAGTATTTCCAGCTCCTTTAGGTTGATTTTTATCTGAATTATCAGTCGCGTAATCTCCCCCCATTAAGTCATAAACAGATTGATAATGACTTCCTTTATAATAACGAGCATCAATACCAAACATTGATGACCAATTGTTATTAAATTTAAAATTGAAGGTCGATAAAACACCCACCCATTTATGATTATTGTTAGATGCTCTAAGATAATTATTCGAAATATGTTCTGTTTTACTATACACACTCGAAATATTAGTCAGGTTATAATCGTAAATTGTCTGAGCAATAATTAAACCTGTTACAGTATCTCTTCCTGGAGTATTTTTAAAACCTGTTCCTCCACCTGTTCCAACAGAAGCATAGGCAACTGTTGTTAAATTTATTTTAGAATTTGGATTCCAAGAGTGTGTTAAGTTGAATTGCGGTTTATGAAAATAATTGATTTTCTCATTAAAGACACTCCCATTTAACATACCATAATTTGGATTGTATTTTATACCTCTAGCACCTTGTCTAACAGATGAAAACTCTGAACCACTAACATTCGAAATTGAATCTAAAGACTCTAAATAATTCACCCCTGTTTGATCTGCTAGCTCTTTGCTAATTACTGCAATTGGTAATCGTGTAGTTCTTTGACCATGTGATTGAGGTGCACCATTAACTCCAAAAGTCAATGTTTGTTTGTTAAATCTTTTTTGTACTTTGAAAAAGTAAGACCATGCGTCATCATAAGTTGCATCACCATAGCTTTCTCCCCATTTCCTTGAACCTCCTAAAGTGACTCCCCATTTACCTTTTAACATACCTGTATTATAACCAAATGATGTTTTATAAAGTCCATAGCTATTTACTTCTTGTTTGATACTCGCTCCCATCTTTTGATCAATACCTTTTGTAATGATGTTCATAGTTCCACCCACAGAAACGATAGACAATTTGGAAGCTCCTAGACCTCTTTGCACTTGCATTGTTCTAGTAACATCACTTAAACCATCCCAGTTGCTCCAATAAACTTGACCATTCTCCATGTCGTTTACAGGAACACCATCAACTAAAACAGCAACGTTTTGTTGACTAAAACCACGTATTGAAACTCTAGCATCTCCTGCTCCACCACCTTGTTCTGTAGCATATGCACCTGGAGTAGAATTTAATATCATTGGTAAATCTCTTGTGCCTAATTCTTCAGCTATTTGCTTAGAAGAAATTTTCGAGAATGCGATTGGCGTTTCTCTTGTTTTTGCTATATCAGCAGTTACTTTAACTTCTTCAATCTCTTGCTCAAAAGTTTCAAGGTATAAATCTTTTGTAATATCTATAGAAGAAGCTTTTACAGTAACAATCAAATTCTCATATCCAACAAACGAAGCTGTTAATTGGATAGAAGAATTTGAATTTACTGTTAATGTATATTTACCGTCAATATCAGAAAGTGTTGCATTTGTTGAATCACAAACAATTTTAGCACCAATAATCAACTCATTTGTTTCTTTGTCTTTTACCAAACCACTTATCGTAATTTTTTCTTGAGAAAAAAGAACAAAACTTGATAAACTGATAAAAAATGTAAGTAAAGCCTTTTGCATATTCTTTCTAATTTTCTAGATCGTTTTTGACGAATTATTGTACGACTAAATTTGTTTGAGAACTTAAATTATTTGTGTAATTAATACGAATTGAATAAATTCCTTTATCAACAATTTCATGATTAAATGAAAGTGATTTTGAAGCTTCTACATTATCAATAGTAAAAACAACTTGACCAACAAGATTTACAATTTCTACTGAAGCAATCATTTCTGTTGAAGATACGTTAAGCATTCCGTCAACTGAAGGATTAGGAAAAACTGCAAATGAAACATTATTTGTAATTTCTTTAATTCCAACGAAACAATCACAAGTGTGATTTCCTAGATTAGTCCAAGTATCTTTTGGTAAAGAATCCCATTGAGTATTTACAATAAATGGATCTGGATTAACAGTTACACCTCCCATTACAGATGATTTACGAATTAGAGTATGGTTTTCTGTCCATGCTTTCCCTACTGAACCATCGTATGGGAATTGATCTCCCCAACCATTAGCTGTAGCGATTGAACCATCACCAATTTTCCCCATTAAATCAACCATTGTAGTATTCTTGAATAAAGCAATAGCATCGTTACCATTCATGTAAGTTGGAGCTGGGTATGCACCGTCCAATAAATCAGCCATTGCTTGTAAAGCTGGGCTACACATTGGAGAAGATCCACCCCCAGTTGTAACTGTCTGACCATTTGTTATAACAAAAGTTGAATATGGCGCTACCGAACCAGTTAAAGATAATACACCTCCGGCACTTGAAGTAGAATTTCCATTTGAGAAACGTTCAATTCTATAACCAGACAAATTTATTGCTGTTCCTGTTGGATTATACAATTCAATCGCTTTATCGTTTCCAGAACCTTCAACATACTCAGAAATAAATAATTCTGAACATTGTGCTTTTACAGCATTTACAGAGCATAATAATACACCTACAAAAAGTAATGTTTTTTTCATATTACAAATTATTAAATAAAAAATTGGGATTGCTATTTATTAGAAACACTGACACCACCTTCGTATCTTTTATACGAAGCAATAGTAATAGTCTCAACAAAAATAAAAATCAATGTTTTTAAAGTAGTTTTAAACATCAATCAGTTGTTTCGTAGTGTTACATTTTCTATGGTTTCAGTCAATTTTTTCTCAATTAAAAAATTGCATCAAGGGTGACATAGAAAAATACGATGCAAACATATGGCATTTTTTTTAATTCTCCATTACCAAATTATTAACATTTGGTAAAAGATTATCAATATTGGCTTTTTGTTGAATAAACTATTTCTATTTTTAAGCCACTCTAATAAAGAAACAAACAAAATGAATAAACTATTTTTTATTGCAATTAACCTATTTTGCTTACAAAGCATATTAGCACAAGAATTAACCGTAGAAAAAATCTGGAAATCATCTGAATTTAAACGTGAATTTGTCGATGGTTTTAATTCTATGAAAGATGGAGAACATTTTACCAAAATCACTGAAAAAGATAAAAATTACTTCATCAC
>Ga0315907_10002093_pt1 | contig 25815 bp, 26 predicted proteins | sample LakEriMetagenome_3_FD_203525 | JGI IMG/M metagenome (GOLD analysis project Ga0315907, IMG submission 203525) | Freshwater fungal communities from buoy surface, Lake Erie, Ohio, United States - Buoy 12 MA123 | ecosystem: Environmental > Aquatic > Freshwater > Lake > Lake biofilm | place: USA...
TTCTGAGATATCGCTAGCAAGGGCTTCCTCGGCATCTTTAATAATTGATGTCAGATCGAAACCAAGATGGGAACGTAGGAGCCCAAGTGCGGCAGTTGCCCAACGAGTTTGTAGAACAGATTGTTCGTCGGCAAAATCCATAATGATTGTCTCTGTTGCGTTAGCCTCGACAGGGGAGTCGTGAATAGCTGTGAGCACAACAGAGGGTGTCTTAATCTTTGCGAGCAGTTCGACAATTTCTGTGGTGGTACCAGAGCGTGAAATCGATACCACTCGGTCGTACGTGCGGTTGTAGTTAAATTCTGAACCGGCATAGACATCGGTCTCACCGTGACCGGCTGCTTCTCGCAATTGTGCGTAAGCCATCGACATAAACCATGAGCTGCCACACCCGACTACAGCTACGCGCTCGCCTTTTTTAGGAAGTTTGTGAAAAACACTGGGGGCGAATTCTGCTGTCTGACGCCAAATCTGGGGTTGAGATTCAATCTCTTTCTCAGCGTGGATTGCTCTCACCATGGCGTAACGGTAAGGGGATTAGCTTTTGAAGTCAAGAAATTCTGCAGAATAATGGTGTAGATCACTCACCAACAAACAAATATAGACAAAAGATTGATTTATTTGCAAGAAAATGATCAACTTGCCGAATGAAAGCGCAGTTACATGAGTAGGCAGGATCGCCTATCGAGAATTCTCGAGCTTGTTGTCGAGAAGGGCGCTGTAGATGTCGATTACGCCGCCGCTGCCTTAGAGGTTTCCACCGCAACTATCCGGAGAGACTTTGACTCGCTCGCTAAGAGGCAGCTTCTTTCGCGCACACACGGTGGCGCAGTTGCCACGGGTGGATCACTTGGGCTGCCGCTTACTTTTAAAGTCGCAAAAGATGACGAAGTGAAGCAGCGAATTGCAGCAGCAGCGGCACAGATGGTTTCACGCCATGATGTCATCGGATTTAATGGAGGAACCACGACGACGGCAGTGGCCCGCGCAATAGTTGCTAACCCTGACTTTGCCCCTGGAGATCCATCCGATTCTCAACCCGCACTTACCGTGGTGACTAATGCCCTCAATATTGCAACCGAACTCACTGTGCGTTTTCAAATAAAAATTGTGGTTACAGGAGGAGTCGCTCGTCAACAAGCATTCGAATTAACAGGACCTTTTGCTGAAGAAGTACTGAAAGAAGTTAATATCGATATTGCATTTATTGGAGTTGACGCACTTGACTCATTTATAGGTGCGGCAGCAACCCATGAAGATGAAGCTCGTGTCAATCGTCAACTTGTCTCGCGTGCCCGGAAAGTCGTTGTTGTTACAGATAGCTCTAAGTTTAAGAAAAGAGCATTTGCCTCAATCTGCTCCCTGAATGATATTGATGTGTTGATTACAGATAATGGAGTGGATCCAAAAACTGTAGAAGAAATTCGCGCTGCGGGCGTTGAGATAGTTCTCGTTTAAGGAGAAATATGTCACGCACACATGCAAAAAAATTAGCGCTGGCAGCTCAGAATTCAAAGACTGCTATTGGTGCATTTAATGTCATTTTATTAGAGCATGCTGAAGCGCTTGTTGCGGGAGCAGAGAAGGCAAACCTGCCAGTCATCCTGCAAATCAGCGAAAATTGTGTGACATACCACCGAAGCCTCACACCAATCTCGGTAGCGACAATTGCGATTGCCGAAACGTCATCGGTTCCCGTTTCAGTCCACCTGGATCATGCTGAGAGCGAGGAGCTCATTAAAGAGGCGCTTGATCTAGGTTTTGATTCGATCATGTTCGATGGGTCAAAACTTCCATTTGCTGAAAATGTTGCGACAAGTGCCCGAATCGCAGATCTCTGCAAAAGCTATGGGGCCACACTTGAAGTTGAAATTGGTGAAGTGGGTGGTAAAGATGGTGTGCACGCACCTGGAATTCGCACAAAACCGCTAGAAGCTAAATCATTTGCTGACGCAACTGGTGCCGATTTACTGGCCGTTGCTGTTGGATCATCACATGCAATGACAACTCGTGATGCAACGCTTGATTTTGAGCTCATTGCAGAGATCGCAGAATCTGTTTCAGTCCCTCTCGTGCTCCATGGATCTTCAGGGGTCAATGATCGTGATCTTCAAAAGGCTGTAAGCGCGGGAATGAGCAAGATAAATATTGCGACGCATCTCAACCATGTATTTACAGATGAAGTTCGAAAAACCTTACACACGAATCCTGATCTAGTGGATCCTAGAAAGTACATCTCCCCAGGGCGAACAGCGGTAACTCTAGAAACCACACGCCTGCTACGAATCCTGAATTTAAGCGAGTAAATCTCAGACGCTATTTTCTTTCATTCATAACGTGGGTAAAAAAGATCAATGAAATAAGCATTATTCCTGGAATAAGTAGCCCCCACGTCAGACCTCCAACTTGGGTAACCCACGATATAAATAACTTAACAATAGAGACCATTGCAATATTCATAAGCCCCATTTGGCCAATCACTGCAGCAAAGCTCTCTTGAGAACGTGCTTGCGCGATATTGAGGAAAAGGGGAGCCATAAACGATGTACCTAGTCCACCGAATGCCAGGGCGAGCAAGAAAGACCAATATGCCAATGGATTTGTTGGGCTGAGCCAGTGACTCAGCAGCACACCAGCGCAGTACCCACCACCACCAATGAGTGCGCCAAAATTAAAGAGTTCTGTCGTAGTAAAACGTTCAAAGACGCGATGCACGTTTAAGCGACCAATAATCATAAAACCTAAGAAAACTAGATACGGCAGTGCTGAAAACTTCGGGCTAATTTGCAGATCTTCCCGCGCATAAATGGTCGCCCAGTCAGCCATGGAATACTCCATTTGAATTGCCATCAACATAGCAATATAGAAAGGCCAATCCACTTTAAACTTACGCACGGCAAAGAGTGAATAGCTAAACGATGTATTTGCTGAACCGGGCTCAATAAAATGTGGTGCAATCTTAATCAACTGTGTGCTGATACCTACCAAACAGATAACCTGAACCACCCCGATATGTAGACCAAGACTCACACGATCAACAATGAGAGAACTCAACAGAATCGCACCTAAGGCGCCGCAACTCCATACACCTGCAGTTTTTGGGAGCAAGAGCTTATTCATTTTTCCTTGAATTGAAAGCGCTTGGGCGTTTAAAGCGATGTTAAAAGTTGCAATAAGCCAACCAAGTGAAATATTGCAAATGATGAAGAATAATTCTTGCTTGATGTTTACGGTGATAAAAATCAAGAGACAAAAACCTAAAGCAGTCGCAGGTAGAAAAACGCTTACTCCGAAGTGATTAATTAAATTTCCAACAGTAGCTAGCGCAAGAATCGCGCCAATTCCACCTAAGCTCAGGAGAATCCCAAAATAACCATTATTTACATCCAGATTTGCTTTTACTTCAGGAAATCGTGGAACCCAGGACATTCCACTGAGGCCGAAGAGAAAGAAGATAATGAGAAGGGGGCGCTGAGTCTCTTCAACACTCTGTAAGCCACGCGGCCATCTCATCACTGACACAATCCTAAGGTATTGAACGTTCATTTTTGAAGAAAAAAAGTGAGTTTTCCGAGAAACTCTTTACAACATCACATATGTTTCCTAGAGTAATTCTATGACCAATATTGTAACAATTCGCGATGTAAAAGTAATCCTTACTGCACCTGAAGGAATCAATTTAGTTGTGGTAAAAATTGAAACCTCAGAGCCAGGTCTCTATGGCTTGGGTTGTGCCACATTTACCCAACGTTATTTGCTAGTGAAGACCGCGATCGAAGATTACTTACGTGATTTTCTGATTGGAAAAGATGTCGCCAATATTGAAGATATCTGGCAGACCTCAATGGTTAACTCCTATTGGCGAAATGGCCCTGCACTCAATAATGCGCTCTCTGGCGTTGATATGGCTCTCTGGGATATCGCGGGTAAACGTGCTGGCATGCCGGTCTATGACTTATTGGGTGGAAAGACCCGAGAAGGTGCTGCGATTTACCGCCACGCAGATGGAAAATCTCTGGGCGAGGTTGAAGAAAATGTTCGTAAGTTTATGGATCAAGGGCTTCTCTATATCCGTTGCCAGATGGGTGGTTACGGCGGACGCATCCATGACATTAGAAAGCCAGAAGGCGCGCCTCCAGGGGCATACTTTGATCCAATCGCGTATTCAAGAGATACCGTTCGGTTATTTGAACATATGCGATCAACTGTCGGCGATGAGATTGAATTACTGCACGATGTGCATGAGCGCCTTGCACCAATTGAGGCGGTCAGACTTTCTAAAAACTTAGAACCATACCGACTCTTCTTCTTGGAAGATGCGTTAGCGCCAGAATCCATCGATTGGTTCCGCATGATGCGCGCACAATCTGCCACGCCAATTGCGATGGGCGAGCTCTTTACTCATCCGCAAGAATGGCTACCATTGATTTCAGAACGCCTCATTGATTTCATTCGCTGCCACATCAGCACAATTGGCGGAATTACACCTGCGAAAAAACTCGCACACTTGTGTGAGGCATTTGGTGTCAGAACTGCGTGGCATGGACCTGGCGATGTCTCACCAGTAGGACATACAGCCAATCTTCATCTCGATGTAAGTTCAGCAAACTTCGGAGTCCAGGAATGGTGGGGACCAACCGACATCATCTATGACATGTTCCCGGGCACCCCTGAAGTGCGTAACGGGTATGCCTATCCCAATGATCGACCTGGGCTGGGGATCGATATCGACGAGGCCTTGGCCGCGAAGTTCCCATGCGATAACACCCAGTCAGTTCGTCCGCCAGCATGGACAACTGCCCGGACCCCAGACGGCGGGTCTTGGCGCCCATAGTTTTGCACTTCGTCGTTATGAATTAGTTACTCAAAATGCTTGCGCTTGAACGTTCAAAATGGCAAATTGTGGCTGGAAGTGAACAACTCGTAAACACCAACGAAAGGTTCGGTTATGAAAAGAAAGCTATCCTCGATTCTTGCAGTAGTTTTGGCAGCCGGCTTACTGACAGTACCTGCAGTAAGCGCGAATGCATCTAGCGCTGCACTGAAAGCTGAGATTGCGCAGATCAAGAAAGATAATAAGAAGTTTACTTATTGGATCGGATTAATTTTCTCTGACGAAGCTAACGCGTTAGCGGTTGAGCAGATTAATGACTGGGCTGCCATGCGTGGTATCCAAGCAAATCCTATTTTGGTTAACCAAAATAACCTCAACGCACAGGTAACAGCGGCAATCACAGCTGGCACAATGCCTGATGCAATGGATGCAAGCGCCGGCCTCATGCTGCAGCTTGGCGAAAAGAACCTCCTCAATGTCCAGAGCACACTTGATGCTCTCATCAAGAAGAACGGCCAACTTAACAACGGCGCGAAGTTCTTCAACTCATCAGCATATGCAGCCAAGGGTCTTGGCGTTCCTTACGGAATTAACGGCAACCTGATTAACCGTCGTCTTGATCTCATCAAGACCAAGAAGGCACCAGCAACATGGGAAGAGTTGCTTACCATGGGTAAGTCAGCGATGCCTTCTGGCGGAGGTTGGGGCTTTAACACAGGAAACACCGGAGATGCCGAAGGTGTATTTAGAGCAATGTTCCATGGTTATGGTGGACGAATTGCAGATAACGCAGGCAAGCTCTGCACCATTGATGCTAAGCCAACTCGCGACTTCCTCACATTTGTGAAGAAGGCTTACGATGCTGGTGTATTCCCATCTGATTCAACAAACTCAGATGGTGCGTGGGATAACAACAAGTACCTCGGTGGCAAGACAGCAATTATTGCTAACCCAGGTTCTGTTTACACAACACTCCTTAATGGTTCTGCGACATGGGATAAAAACCCAGAGCTCGCTAAGAACACAGGATTCTCAGCGCTACCAGGTGGACCTGTCATGCGTATCGCACCTAGCGATGCTTGGCTCAAGGTCATTCCTAAGACAACTAAGTATCCTGAATTAGCTAAAGATCTCATCAACTACATGTTGCAGAAGAAGCAGATGCAGCCATACTACCGAGCAGCCATTTATGGTCCTGCCTTTAGCGGCTTCAACGTCTTCACCTTCTGGCGTAAGAGTGTTGACCCAGCTCGTGCGGGTCTATACGAACTAGCGACACTTGGTGTCACGGGTGCATTCCCTGATGTCAACAACGTTGCAGTTGCTGAATTCAATGGCCAGTTTGGAATTTCAAAGATGGTACAGCGTTACCTCTTTGACAAGGTCAGCCTTGATAAGGCAATAGAAGAAGCACAGGCAAGCTGTGCTGCAATCTATAAGAAGCAATCGTAATTCCAGAATCGAGGGTATAGCGGGTAGGCACCACGAAGGTTGTGGTGCCTACCTTCTCTCTCAATATGCAAGTAGATATCGGATAGGGGGAGTTCATGGCTAAGGGATTAAAGACTCGCAAGTCATCTCCCAGCAGATTTAAAATCCAGGACTCAGTTCTGGGCTACGCCACAATTCTTCCGGCGATGTTGGTTCTTATTGGCTTCTTTGGCTATCCGCTTTTTTATGAAGTCTATGCAAGTTTTACAAATTCAACCGTCGGTCAACCAGGTGAATGGGTCGGCTTAGCAAATTACAGCTACCTCGTTAATGATCCGGCTTTTACCGCAGCTGCCTTTAATACAGTTGTTTATGTAACGGCTGCGCAGACTGGAAAATTTGCCTTAGGTCTAGCAGTAGCGTTGTTGCTGCAGCAGAAAATGATAGGTCGAAATCTTTGGCGTTCTGTCGTCCTGCTTCCCTATGCGCTACCTGGCTTCGTCGCATTTATGGTCTGGCGCCTTATTTATAATCCTGATGTAGGCGCACTAAATATCTTTTTGAATCAAATCGGAGTCCTTGATCAGCCGATTGCATTTTTAAGTAATTCAACATGGGCCATGCCTGGCGTAGTGCTTGCCACAATTTGGAAAGGTTTTCCATTTTGGACAATCATGTTCTTGGCTGCATTGCAGGCTATCCCTAAAGAACTATATGAAGCAGCAGCGAGCGATGGCGCTAATGCGTATCAGAGATTTAAACACGTTTCCTTCCCAGGGATCCGACCAGTAATTTTAATTGTCTTCATGCTCTCAACAATTTCAACGATGAACTCCTTTGAAGCTGTATGGCTTACAACTGGTGGCGGACCTGGAAATGCCTCGATCATCGTCCCAATTTATGCGTACAAGAGCTTGGTCAACTTCCAAATTGGACAAGCAGGGGCCGCAGCACTTCTCCTACTTCCCGTCATTCTCATATTCGTTCTCTTTATCCTGCGCAGATTGAAGAAGGCTTAGTGCCATGAAGAAATCAATACTCTCTCGCATTGGACTTTATGCAGCGCTAGTTGTACTTCTCATCTTTGTTATTTTCCCGATCTACTACATGCTGGCTGTATCGTTTCGATCACAGTCGTCGATGTTTTCAAATCCCAGCTGGTTCCCAGTTGATTTAAGTTTAAAAAATTATCGTGTAGCTTTTGCAAGCCGAGAATTCCTCACCTCAATGCGTAACAGCATTGTCGTTGGTGTTGTGACCACATCTGTGGGGTTGGTTTTCAGCGTTCTTGCCGCCTACTCGCTCACAATTCTGCGCTACCGAGGAAGAGACACATTCGGCCGCGTCATTATCATTGCCTTCTTAACGCCAGGCGCACTGTTGTTTATTCCTTTGGCAGTAATCGCAGCACGTCTGAATATCTCAAATACGTTGCACGGATTGATGATCATTTACTTAAGTTTCATCGTTCCACTCGGAACATATCTGTTGTTGGGTTTTTTCCGCAATTTGGTTGGAGAATTGGAAGAAGCTGCGCGCATGGATGGTGCGACGCGATTGCAGGCGCTCTGGTTTATTTTGTTGCCGCTCATTGCTCCAGGGGTCGCCTCTGTTGCAATCTTGACCTTTACTGCATGTTGGAACGAGTACTTGTATGCCTTGGTATTAAATCCAAATCCAGAATTTCGTACTCTTCCAGTTGCTGTTACCTTCTTACAGGTGGCTGATGAATCACCACTAGGTTTGATTATGGCTTATTCAGCTATCGGTGCTATTCCGATTCTGATCCTCTTCTTCATTGGACAGAGATTTATCGTAGAAGGTCTACAAACAGGGGCTGTAAAAGGTTAACAACTAAGGGAATGGGGAAAGAAAATGCGTCCAGGATTTGGTCAGTTTCAAGTAGCGTCTGAGGAATATCTTCTTTTCGCGCAGCAGTTTGGCGCAACAGATATTCTCTTTAATACACCTCTTATCCCCGGCGATGGTGGAAAGTGGCAGTTGCAAGATCTAGTCAAACTTCGCCTACGAGTCGAACAGTTTGGTATGAAGCTCTCTGCTCTTGAAAATGTTCCAACTAGCTTCTACGACCACATTATGCTCAACGGTCCACGCCGTGATGAGCAGATTGAAAATATGATTTTTACCGTGCGCAATATGGCACGCGCTGGTATTCCAATCTTTGGATATAACTGGATGCCATCACACGTCTGGCGTACACCCCCTGCACAGATTCGTGGCGGTGCGTTAGCAACTGCTTACGATCACGCGCTGGGATCGAAGTATCCACTCACCCATACTCGCGAATATAGCGAAGAAGAGATGTGGCAAAACCTCGAGTACTGGATCAAGATCATCACACCGGTTGCAGAGGAAGAAGGAATTCGCCTCGGTATTCATCCATGTGATCCACCGGTTGATAAGTTAGGCGGAATTCCACAGTTACTCCGAAGCTTTGAATCTTATAAGCGTCTCATTGAGATCTATCCAAGTGATTCAAATGCTATTGAATTTTGCCAAGGCACGTTCTCAGAAATGAAGGACGATATCTACGAGATGATCGATTACTTTGTCTCACGTAAGAAGATCCTCTACGTCCATTTCCGTAACGTCTCTGGCAAGGTGCCTAACTTCTACGAAGAATTCGTCAATACCGGATATGTTGATATGTATAAGGCGATGAAGATTTACCACAAGCATAACTTCGATGGATTCTTTATCGATGATCACGTTCCACATACTCACGGCGATACTCCGTGGGGACACCGTGGTCGTGCATTTGCTAATGGATATATCCAGGCGATGATTGAAGCGGTTCAAAAGGGCTAATGAAAACTGCGGCTGGGGAAATACAAGTAACTCTTGATATTTGTGAGAATTAATAATGCCTATTAATGAATCAAATAATCAGGTTTTGCCGATCAGCCTAAGAATGATCGCTCGTAGAGCTGGGGTCTCACTTGGTACCGTCTCAAATGTGCTCAATCATCCCGAGCTTGTCTCTCCCGCAAAACGGGAAGTGGTGCTGAGGGTATTAAAAGAGGCCAATCTCGGAGACACAACAGTGAAGGCGAACAGGTCAAAAGCCTCTCTCAAGTCTTTAGGGATCATGATTCCTACGCTAACAAATCCGTTCTATGTAGACCTATCCAATGGATTCCAAGAGGCTGCCTCGCTTGCAGGTTACGGTGCGGTCATCTGCAGTATGGATGAAAATCGTGAGATGCAGGGGTTCTATGCTTCCCTCTTACTTGAGCAGAAGATTGAAGGCGTGCTTGTCTCACCGATTGAGCAGTGGGATAAGTACTTGTATAAGTTCGCCGCACGTGGGATTCCAGTTGTTCTACATGGACCAAAACAAAGCCATTTAGATATGTGTTCAATCTCTGGAAACCATTTCCACGGGGGCGAACTTGGCGTTCAGCATCTTTATGATCTAGGTCATCGCAGCATTGTGTGGGTCACCTTAGAAGATAGGTTCCCCCAGATTATTGAACGTGAAGCCGGCGTTGTCGCCGCAGCTGAGCGTCTCGGAATCACACTAAAAATGATCTGTGTTTCGAAAATTAACGCGGCACAAGGTGAAGCAGCGGTAGAGCGCATTCTCAAGTTAGATAGTGAACCTACTGCCATCTTCTGTGCCAACGATTACACCGCAGTCGGAGTTATCTGCGGATTGAGCGCTCGTGGGATTAAAACTCCAGAAGAGATGTCAGTTCTTGGATACGACGGTATCTCTTCGCTCTCGAATGCAATATTGCCGCTATCGACAATTTCGCAGCCGGTAGAGCAGTTAGGGCGTGATTTTGCAACAATCCTCATTGAAGAAATTGAGTCTTCTGGAACTCACGAACATAAGAATTTACTCTTCGAGCCAGAATTAATTGCCAGAGCTACAACCTCGCATCCACGATTGTATGCCGTATGAGTACTCACACAGGATCACCGATCACCTCTATCAACCAGATTGCACCACTTCGGATAATCCCGGTTTTGACGATTAATGATGTCAAGCATGTTGATGCGATAGCTACTGCTGTTCTCGAGTGTGGCATTCAAAACGTTGAAGTCACACTTCGCACCGATGTAAGTCTTGCCGCTATCGAGGCATTTGCTCAATATCCAAACCTTGTTGTCGGTGTTGGTTCTGTGAAAAATAGCGGTGACCTATCAAGAGCAGTTGATGCTGGTGCAACATTTGCAGTCTCACCTGGGTATTTAAAGGAAATTGGCGAGATGGCGAAGAAGTTAAATGTCTTCTACTTGCCAGGTGTGGCCACTTCTACCGAGATTATGAGAGCGCTATCGGATGGATTTAATCTGTTGAAATTCTTTCCAGCCGAGCAATTAGGCGGAGTTCAGATGCTCAAAGCTATTGCGCCAGTCTTTCCTTCTGTTCAATTCATTCCAACAGGTGGTATTAATGGCGAAAATATAGATACATACCTTGCTCACCCATCGGTAGTTGCTGTCGGCGGCAGCTGGATGCTCGGAAATACCATTGACCTTATCGATAAAGTGGCGGTTAATCTTGCAGTATCGACAGCGCTAAAAAAGATTTCTTCATCGAAATAAGAGATGGGATTTTTCATGAAAATTAAGCCAAAAAGTGACGTGCTATTTGATGAAGTTTCTATGGGTGAAGTCATGCTGCGCCTAGATCCAGGTGACCTCAGGATTCGAACAACTCGTAATTTTTCAGTGTGGGAGGGCGGCGGTGAGTACAACGTTGCTCGAGGCCTATCCAAGTGTTTTGGGTTAAAAACATCAGTCATTACTGCACTAGCTGATAATCAAGTAGGTCACTTAATTAACGATTTAATCTTGATGGGTGGAGTCGATACTTCAAATATTCACTGGGCCAAGGGCGACAGCATTGGCCGTTCAGTTCGTAACGGTCTGAATTTTACTGAGCGCGGATTCGGAGTACGCGGTGCGGTAGGAGTATCTGATCGCGGGAACACTGCAGCATCACAGATGGTCAGCTCCCAATTTGATTGGGAAGAAATTTTCGGTAAGCAAGGCGCACGGTGGTTGCACACAGGTGGAATCTTTGCTGGATTGTCAGCTACGACTCCAGAACTCATGGAAGCAGCCATGTCATCGGCTAGGAAGCACGGCACGATAGTTTCCTACGACCTCAATTATCGACCAAGTTTATGGGATGGTTTAGGTGGAAGAACCACTGCACAGAAAGTAAACAAAAAATTAGCATCGCTGGTCGATGTGATGATTGGAAACGAAGAAGATTTCACTGAGTCCTTGGGATTTGAAGTGAAGGGTTTAGATGAGAATTACTCTAATTTATCGACAGGTCCTTTTAAGGAGATGGTTGAGAAAGTAGCTGCCGCGTATCCAAATCTACAAGTCATTGCGACAACTCTTCGAAAAGTGCATTCAGCATCTGATAACGATTGGGGCGCAATTGCCTGGTCTCGCACAGACGGATTCTTCGAAGTTCCAGCACTTCCAAACTTGGAAATTTTTGATCGCGTAGGTGGTGGTGACAGCTTTGCCTCTGGCTTAATCTTTGGATTACTTGAGGGCCGAAATCTTCTCGATAGCTTAAAGCTGGGACAGGCACATGGCGCAATCGCAATGACTACTCCAGGGGATACATCGATGGCCACGAAGAGCGAAGTAGAAAAGCTTGCTGCAGGCGGTTCGGCTCGCGTAATTCGCTAGCGGATACACTTCACCATGGTAATTAAGTCGAAGAGGAACTTCCCTAATCTTCCTTACTTTTACTCTCTTATAGACTGGAAGTTACCTTCCTTAAGTCGCAGAAAGAGTGCGACCCGAAAGGCCGAAACAATTGATGACCTTGCACGTGCGGCTAAGAAACGTGTTCCCAAAGTTGTATTTGATTATGTTGAAGGTTCAGCGCTAGATGAAATTGGATACTCCCGCTCGCAACAGGCTATTCGATCTGTGCGATTTAATTCCAGAATTTTGAGGGATGTTTCCCATGTCGATCCATCCGAGGTTATATTTGGTAAGAAAGTTGATCTGCCAATAATTTTTGGACCCACTGGCTACACCCGCCTTATGCATCACGTTGGCGAACCGGCAGTTGCATCTGCGGCATCAAATAACAATCTGATCTATTCGCTCTCGACCATGGGGACTGTTTCTCCACTAGAGCTGGCTGACGCTGTGCCGCAGTCCCGCCGATGGTTTCAGTTATATGTGATGCAAAATCGTGAAGATAGTGTTGCGATTATTAAACAGGCGCGTGAATCTGGATTTGAAGCCCTTATTCTGACTGTAGATACACCAGTAGGCGGAATACGACTTCGTGATCTTCGTAATGGACTTACGATTCCGCCTCGTATTCGTATTTCAACCGTTTTTGCAATCGCTCGGAAACCAATCTGGTGGCTTAATCTTTTCACAACCAAAAAGTTAGAGTTTGCCGCATTCCGTGGCTGGAATAAATCTCTCCTTGAATTGGCAGGAACGATTTATTCACCCGCCATTTCTTTTGAAGATATTTCTTGGCTGCAGAGCGCGTGGGACGGTCCAATTATTGTTAAAGGCGTACAAAGCGTGGAAGATGCGAAAATACTTTCCGAATTAGGAGTTCAAGGGATCGTTCTTTCCAGCCATGGCAGCCGACAATTAGACCGGGGTATTCCGCCGATTGAAATACTTCCAGATGTGGTTCAGGCTGTAGGTAAGAAGATGGACGTGTTCATTGATGGCTCGTTTATGTCGGGTCAAGATGTCTACGCCGCAATTGCACTCGGTGCCAAGGCTGTCTTCATCGGTCGGGCCTATCTCTACGGTGTTATGGCAGATGGTGAACGGGGTGTTGAAAAGGTAATTGAATTGATGCGCAGAGACTTCATCAACACAATGGCTCTGACCGGTAACCGCAATCTTGATGAAGTTCGTCAAACTGGTGCAGTCTTAGGGAACAGATAAAAAGGAGTCACGATGAGTAATACACCCGAGTTATTCCTCAAAGGCGAAGCAATGGTTGGCGAAGGCCCCATCGTTGATGGCGATTCCTTACTATGGATTGATATTCCTGCTGGCCAAGTTAACAAAACTCACCTCGAGAGCAGAAAGACAGAGAGCGAACTTTTAGGGACAGTTGTAGGAGCGATCGCACCCCTTGAATCTTCCGACGGTTACGCAGTTGCATGTAAGACCGGTTTTGCAACGTGGGAAGATGGCGCACTCCATCAACACAATGCCTTTCTTTCAGATCCTGATTTCAGAATGAATGATGCGAAATGTGACTCACGTGGAAGATTTTGGGGCGGTAGTTGCCAATCTAGCTTCGTTCCAGGTCAAGGAAAACTGCATCGCTGGGACGGCGGGAGCACAAATAAAGTGATGGTCGAAAATCTGACTCTTCCTAATGGATTAGGTTGGAATACGGAAAACACTCTTATGTATTTAGCCGACAGTATGTTGAAGAAGGTATTTGTCAGCGATTTTGATTTGGCTGATGATTTTGTCCCGAAATTCCGTGAACTCATCACTATCGATGTCGGCGTACCCGATGGGTTGGCTGTTGATGTTGAGGGCTGCATCTGGCTAGCGGTATGGGGTGGCAACAAGGTCATCCGCATCTCTCCGCAAGGAACAATAATTTCTGAGTATCTTTTTCCGGTATCTCAACCATCAAGCTGTGCCTTTGGTTCGGATGGCTCTCTCTATGTAACCAGCGCACGGGCTGCGATATCAGAATCTGATTTACAAGATCAACCGTTAGCGGGCTCGATTTTTCGATTGGCGACCAGTACCTTAGGGGTACCAGTATCAAAGTTTAGGCGGGGATAATGAAATATATAACGCTGAAGAGTTCAGATCTTGAATTAGTTCTTGATCCGCATCATGGAGCAGATATTCTCTCGATCAAAACAGTACCAACCGGCGAAGAAGTTCTCTATGCAACGCCATGGTCAGATCGCGCAGAGGCAGTGCTTGCCAATGAACAGACAACACTTTCATATGAACCTGTTGCTCATTGGATGGAGCGTTATCGCGGTGGATGGCAGACACTCGTTCCGAATGCAGGACCAGCGCGAGATGTACATGGCGCCCCACTAGGTTTTCATGGAGAAGCATCGATCTCATCGTGGAAAGTCCTCAAGAGTGAAGCAAGTAGTATCCAGATTCAGTTAGATCTCTTCTCAGTTCCTGTCCGCATTGAAAGAGTAATTTCGCTCAAGGGAAATGAAATCTTCCTTACTGATGTTGTTACTAATACAAGTCCACTTAATATTGAAGTTGATTACTCAAGCCACCCAGCATTTGGTGGAGCACTTCTTGAAGGTGAAGTGCATTTAGAGACAAGCGCGCAAGAATTCCACTTGGATGAAGAGCGAGATAGTCCTCACGGTCCTGCCGCCAGCGTTCACCAGTGGCCTCTTATCAAGGGCGATAATGGAAGTGTTCTAGATTTAAGTAAGCTGCCTGCCCCCGATAAGAAACTGGGCGTCTTTGGCTGGATTTCAGCATTCGATGGAGCCAAGTGGTATCGCGTTAAGAATAAAGAGAAGAACATAACCTTTGAATTACAGTGGGAATCAGAGTATTTAAATTTTGCCTGGTTCTGGCTAGAGTTCAATAATTCGGAAGGTTTTCCGTGGTTTGGAAAAGTTCGGACATTTGCAATTGAACCATCTAGCACCAAAACAAGTGGTAAAACGCGGAGAAGTCTTCTCCAGATGAAGCCACATCAATCGGTAGAGATCAAGCAAAAAGTAATCATCACATTCTAATCAATGAGCTTTAGAGGGAGATAGGCAGATGAAAATACTACTTACAGGTGCAGGTGGCCTTATCGGCAAGGAAATCCTGAAGACTCTTGTCGCAGAAGGTCATGAGGTGGTTGCTACCGACCGTGTTCAGATCAACGCTCCTGCATCTGTGAAATTTAGTATGGGCGATTTGATGTCGATTGAATTCGTCGAATCATTAGATTTTGATTGTGATGCCGTAATCCATATGGGATCAATCCCAAACCCAGTTGCTGGTTCTGATGAATTGGTCTTACATAACAACGTCATGGGCACTTACCATGTATTTGCTGCCGCAGTTGAAAATAAAGTACCTATCGTCATTTATGCCTCAAGTCTTTCAATTTATGGAACAGCCTGGTCGGGACCGTGGACATCTCCAGAGTACGTTCCATTTGATGAAAATCTCCCACTTAACCATTACGAAAGTTATGCTCTCTCAAAGGAAGTAAATGAGCGATCTGCAGATATGTGGGCAAACCGTAGCGAGACTGCATTTGTCGGTTTACGTTTTCCATATTGCCACTCTGAAGCTGCTATCGCTGATTTAGCCGAAAAAATGAAGCAAGGCGATAAAGAGACTGTACTCACTGGGGCAAAAATTCTTTGGTGTTATTTGGATGTACGGGATGCGGTGCAAGGCATACTGACTATCCTAAAAAAGGGAGCAAAAGGTTCTGCAACGTATAACTTCCTGGCACCTGATACAAATGCGCCGAAGCCAACGATGGAAATGTTGGCTGAATTTCATCCGACCACAAAGGTAAATACACCTCTTCCGGGATATGCAACGATTGTTGATTGCTCAGCGTGGGAGAAGGCTTACGGATATAAGCCGAAGCATTTATTCAAGCGCGGTTAACTAGCGCTTGCTCGTGCAATAGACTCAGCCAATGTCTAGGTTTACGGTCGCAATCGTTGGCGCTGGGCCAGCAGGTTATTTTGCCGCGCAGGCGTTGCAGAATATGCAGAGCGATGAGCTGACGTTTTCAATCGACATCATTGAACGCCTTCCAACCCCTTGGGGTTTGGTTCGAAGCGGCGTTGCCCCTGATCACCCAAAAATTAAGACCGTCTCAAAGGTCTTTGAAAAGGTTGCAACCGCTGGGAATGTCCGCCTCTTTGCAAATGTGGAGCTCGGTACCGACATCTCACTTCAGGATCTTAAAAACGCTTATGACGCCGTCGTTATTGCAACCGGCTCATCGATTGGAAAGAAGCTGGGAATCCCTGGTGAAGATTTACCAGGATCGATGTCCGCCGCAACTTTTGTTCCTTGGTATAACGCACACCCGGATTTTAAAGATGAGAGTATCGATCTTTCGACTTCGACAGCCATTGTTATCGGTGCTGGAAATGTGGCGATGGATGTCGCTCGTATGTTGGCACTTGAACCTTCTGAACTCGATCCAACGGACACGGCCGATCACGCAATCGATGCATTTAAGGCAAGTGCGGTACGAACTGTGATTGTTAGCGCTCGTCGTGGGGCAGAACATGCCGCTTTCACTTCACCTGAATTGCGCGAGCTACCAAAGCTTGAACATACCAATGTCATTATTGAAAAAAGCGACATTGATGCCGCACTTATTCGCGCTGGTGAAGATGTTGAAAAAGATGTGAAGAGCAACCTTGAAGCGATGGCGCTAATTGCTGATCAAATCCCTGCTGGACACGAGCGCACTATGAAGTTTCAATTCCTCGCTACACCCAAAGAGATTCGCGGTAGAGATAAAGTTGAAGAAGTCGTCTTTACGAAGACTGGAACGGATGAAGAGTTCTCAATTAAGTGCGGCTTAGTGATTACAGCTATTGGATACGAAGCTTCGCCGCTTGAAGGAATTGATTTTGAGAAAGGCAAAGTGAAAAATGCTGATGGTCGCGTAGGTGAAAACCTCTACGTTGTTGGTTGGGCAAAACGTGGTCCATCCGGTGTGATTGGAACCAACAAATCAGATTCTTCTGATGTGATGAAACTACTCGTGGAAGATTTGAAAGATCCTAAACCTCACAGTGACATTGCCGATGTACTCGGTGGCGCACGAGTGATAAACCAAAGCCACTGGGAATCTATCAATGCAGCAGAAGTGGCAGCGGGTGAGTTAAAGGGTAAACCGCGTCATAAGGCTGTGGCCTGGGACGATTTATTACATTTGGGAGGGCTCTAGTTTCCCTGTAGTATGTGGTTCAAGCGTGCGTAGCTCAACGGATAGAGCATCTGACTACGGATCAGAAGGTTAGGGGTTCGAATCCCTTCGCGCGCACGAGTTAAGCTCTCGGTGCCTTTCACACCGGGGGCTTTTCTTTTTGCTATTCGCGCCATCTGAGAAATAGAGGAATAGCGCTTCTATTCTTAATTGCCTTGGATAACTCGCGAGCTTCTTGCGCGGTGAAACTACCCGTTATTAGTGCTGAACCAGCACTAATCTCTTCATTAATGGCCGGCGCGGTGATTACAAGGTTGCCTGAAGTTATTGCAATTTGGTTATTTGGCGATGGGAGAGTTGTGACCCTTCTAGTGAATTCTGCAAATTTTTTAGTTCCAATATCGTCGAAGTCGATTGTTACGTACCATGAGAATTCATCACGAGAGGGTTTTGCCTGTTCAATTGAGTTGCCATCTAATTCAGATACTCCGAGAAGATAGATTTGTTGCTCGTCACTACTACATCCAATGAGATCAATTGGTGGTTCAAAGTTGTTAGGAGGGTTTTGGCAATCAATATCACTAAATTTCTGGCCGTAAGCTTCGATTTCTGACTCGGCACTAGACACACTCAGAACCTGTCGGAATTCAATTACTTCCTCAGAGCTAATCTGAGTGCCATCACCAACTGCACACGAAGTCAATGAAAGAGAAAAAGAAGTAATAATAAAAAGATTTCTAAATTTCAATTTCACTCCCAACTGAATTTCCAACTTAGTGAACCATTTGGTTCTAGGTAAACATTTGACATGATGACCGCTAATCGCTCGTTGCTTACCTTTTTTGGAAAGCACGTCCAAATCTAGCAAGTAAGGCACCCTTCAGTGCCCTCACGCGCGAGTTAAGCTCTCTGTGCCTTTCACTCCGAAGGTTCCTCTGTGGAGATAAATTCCTCGAAGACTTCTCCTTGCAGATTATCCTTTGAATTATAAAACACCACGATCGTGCTGCCCTCGGGACTTACATTTGTCACACAATCAATTTCTCTCACCTTCGTTTGACCAACAGCGATATCTGAAAGGAGCAAGGAAGGCCCTGACGGCAATAAATCAACAGTTACATCAATTAAATTGCTTGTACTGCGATTAGTTACTTGAAAGAAAAACTCTGAGCAACCTTCATAAGTTCTTGAAATTGGGCTACTCCAACTGAACGATACTCCATTGCGGGAGAGTTCATAAATGTTAGGTTCGGCTGATTTCTGGAGATCAGAACAACCAGTCACTGTAAATCCGAGGAGAAAAACCGGAATGATCCTCACTACAAATGCATACTGGTTTTTCATCGCTAAATTTTAGCCTCTATCGATCTAAATTACTATACAGATAGATAAATCTATCCAGCATGACGTGCATGAATTTTTCACCCGAAGCGAATCCAATTACAATCTTAGGGCCTACAGATCAGGGTGTTAGAGATTCGAATCCTTTCACACATAGTATTTTTATTTTTGTACAATAAGATCTACTCCTTACGATTAAGTTAACTGAAGGCAGGTGAGAATTATGGATCGCGGCGTATATTCTGTAATTTCAACCCCGCTAGATGAGCATGAGAATATTGATAATGGCATTTTTGAACGCGAGATCAACTGGCTGATCCAATGCGGCGTTAAAGGCCTAGTACTAGCGATGGTGTCAGAAGTGATGCGATTTAGCGCAGATGAACGTCGTATTCAATGGCAATTAGTTCTAAAGATAATTGATAAACGTGTGCCTCTGATTGTGAGCGTTGGCGGTGAGAGTACGGCGATAGCGGTACGGCTAGCGAAATTAGCAGAGGCAGATGGAGCCACAGCCTTAATGGCTACTCCACCATCTAACTTTCCTGCAACGTCAGAGGAAATCTTCAATTATTACTCTTCTATATTGGCTGCAACAAAAATTCCACTTATAGTGCAAGATGCTAGTAACTATATGGGTCAACCACTTGATCTTGAATTGTATGGAAGATTAATTGATCAATATGGAACTGATCGAGTTCAATTCAAACCAGAAGCAAAGCCGGTAAAGGATAGAGCGATTGCGCTTCAGAAAATTGCAGGGGGTCGAGCAAAGATTTACGAAGGACAGAGCGGTCTAGAATTAATGGAAACGCATCCCGTAGGTTTAGCAGGCACTATGCCAGGAGGTGAAATTCCATGGGCACTTGTAAAGCTCTGGGATTGCCTTGAGGCAAATGATGTAGAAAAAGCTAGAGCGATTCATGGAGTAATTACGCAATTAGTAGGGTTTCAAAAGACGATAGATGCTTACGTAGCTGTTGAAAAGTACTTACTTGTGAAGCAGGGAATATTTACTTCTACTCGCCAGCGTGGGCCTGTTAACACAATCTTGAGCGATGAGGTAAAGAAAGAGATTGATAAAGTGTTTGCGGATTTACAGGAAGTTACTCGGGACTGATTTAACGAAGGTTTATTGGCGCAATAAGGCCAGCGCGTTCCATTTCGCTCCAGAGATTTGAAGGAAGTTCGGCATTAAAGGATGCAATATTTGCCTTGAGTTCTGCCAGTGATGCAGCCCCTGTGAGTACTGATGCCACTGCAGGATGACGCAGTGGAAATTGCATCGCAGCATCAGTAAGTGTGGTTCCACAATCTTGAAGAAATGCACCTATTGCACGGGCTCGTTCAATAATCTCTGGTGGAGCGGGTTCATAGTCATAGTGTGCGCCGGCAACTGGGTTAGCTAAGACTCCTGAGTTAAAGACACCGGCGGCAATAATTGAAACTTGTTTCTTGAGAGCTAGCGGATACAGCACATCTTGTGCGCTCTGATCGAGCAGCGTGAAGCGTCCAGCAATGAGTGCAATATTGAGATCGGTGTCTTGCATAATTGAGACTGCAGGCGGGCACCAATTCATACCGATACCGATAGCTTTGAGTAGTCCTTCTTCACGCATCTTATGAAGTTCGGGATAGACAACATTGATAGCTTGCGAAACCCATTCTTCTGCATCATGGATATAGACAATTTCAATTGAGTCTCGCCCCAGTCTGCGTAAGCTCTCTTCGAGAGATTTTCTGATTCCAGTGGGGGAGTTATCGATATAGATTTCAATGGTGGGATCAGAGTCAGGGTATTTATCTTGCTCTTGATTTTTGCCAGGTCGAAACAAACGTCCTACCTTTGTAGATAAAGTTGGCTGCGGTCTATGACCACGGATGCCACGTCCAACGCGTACTTCACCCACACCGTAGCCGTACAGTGGAGCGGTATCGATGTAGTTAATTCCAGTTTGGAGTGCGTGGTCAATGACGGCATCACTTTCGCTCTCAGCTACCTTCTTGAATAGTCCTCCAAGAGGTGCGGTACCCAAACTTAAGCGCGAGACCTGAACATCAGTGCCATGAATAGAAACTAATTCTGAGTGGCGCATAATGAAAACAACCTATTGAGCAGCGATAAATCGTTCGGTGCTCTCAACTGTGGTCTTGTACATGCGAGAGAGTGAGAACTCGTGGTGTCCGCCAAGTTCTGCCTTAGTCTCTTGCCCATTAGCAACAGCGAGAATTTCATTAAATATGCGATCACCAACTTGCGCCAGAGTTTCAATACCATCTGCGATAGTGCCGGCATCCAGATCAATTAAATCTGGAATTGCTTGATACATCGGGGTATTTGTTGAAACCTTAATCGTCGGCATAATCGCTGATCCCGTCGGCGTTCCACGTCCTGATGTGAAGACAACGATATTGATATGACCTGCACCAAAACCTGCCAGTTGTTCGATGTCATGGCCAGGAGTATCCATAAAGTAAAGTCCGGAAGTTTTTGGTCGCTCCCCAAATTCCAAGACGCCGGTTAAAGGCGCATTGCCAGCCTTTTTCGCCGCACCAAGTGACTTCTCTTCCAAAGTCGAAAGCCCACCCTCAATATTTCCACGCGATGGTTGAGCACCGCGAATATCAATACCTTCATAATTAATGGATGCTTCGTAGCGCGAAACCATCGCCACAATTCGCTTGCCGACATCAGGATCAATTGCGCGAGCGGCTAAGAGATGTTCTGCACCTAAAATTTCAGTTGTTTCGCCAAGTACCGATGTCGCTCCCAATTCAACTAAGCGATCACTTGCTACGCCGAGTGCTGGATTGGCAGTAATTCCAGAGAGCGCATCGGAACCGCCGCACTCTAAACCTAGAACGAGAGCGCTCCAAGGTGCAGGTACTCGTTTCTCTTGAGCGGCTTCGGTGCAGTACTGATTGGCGACTTCAATTGCCTTTACGCGCAGCCCTTCCATCGAGCCAATCTCTGGAAGTGCGACGTTGGTAAAGCGCTTGAGCCCAAGTGTCTGCGCGTTAGAGATGATTTCATTTTCATTATCCGAACCAACAGTAAGAAAGACGACTGCAAAGTTATTTGGATTAGCGGCATAACCGCTAAAGGTAAAGATGATGCGCGGGAGATCGTTATCAATTTCACCCGACCAGTCGTGGCTAATCGCAACTGCGCCATTGGAACCATCGGCGATCGCACGAGCAGTTGCTGAAAGGGCTGAATGCAGAGGCAAGATCAAGACGTGGTTACGAAGGCCCCACTGTCCGTTATCGCGCTTAAATGCTCTTAGCTCGCTACTCATCAAACGCTCCTGACAACTCGTGGTGCGCGAATCTCACCACTTTTGTTTCGCTCGGCGACAGTGTGGCTACCGGCTGCCACCTGTGCAATCAAGGGAAGAATCTCGGCAAGCAGATTACTTTCTTGGATATCAAAATCGCCTGTGATCGCTTGGTGTAAAAATCCGCTGCCGGCTACGTTAATTACTGGAATCAACGGGAATCCTGATGCCGGCTGTGAATCATCTGGAAAGCTGACAATGATGTGAGCCTTCTCTTGTGCCAGGCGCGAAAAACTCTGCGCAGAGCTAGATTCTGATTGTGATGTAACAACTTCATAACCCGCATCGTTCAATAACTTTTCAAGAGCGATTGACTCTTTTACTGGGCGAGCCAGATCAATCCCAACTCGTAGATTCGCAATTTCGGCAGAGGCTGCAGGATAAGCAACATTGAGTTCACCCGCTGCCTTCACTCCGGCAGCGACAGTGCCCTCCACGCCACCGCTCTCTTGAATAATGCGGTACTGCGTTGATTCATTGCTCTGAAGTAATTTAGCGGCTAACTCTTGCCCTTGAATAGTCTCGCAGCCGAGTGCGATAACAAGGACTGAATTCACATTTGGGTGATCGGCTAGTTGAATAAAGAAGTTATCGATTCCAGCGACATCTTCACCGATGATGCCGCAACCGTGCTGGTGTGCGAAGGTAACGCCCTCAACTGCTTCAGCGATGCGGCGCGCTACATGAGTCGAGCAGACTACCGACGGAAGAATGAGCTGATGGTTACGAATACCGACGCCACGGTTACCGTGGCTAAATCCGGTTGTTACAGGACTCATGGCTTCTCCGTCGAAAGTCGATCACCAAGAATATTGTGAACATGTACATGCTCACCTATTGCGATAGGGGCAACGGCATGGCCCATACGTTCGCCATATTTGATGATTCCCTCACCTTTAGCAATTTCTCTAGAGGCAATCTTGTGACCACGCGCTATGCGGCTAATCACTTTGATTTTAATATTGTCTTGCTCAATAAGATCGCCAACTTCTAGATCTACTAGGCAAACCGCCACATTGTCGCGAGCATCGAGGATCAACAGCTTTCTCATCACGGCTAAACCCTATCGAATTCTGCCTCTGGAATCGATAGCCTTTCTCTGCCACGATCTCGCCTCTCTGGGTTCGCTATCCAAGCAACGGGCGAACTTCAACCTTGCGGTTGCACGCCTGTGAACCTTCAAGGGCTAGTGCAATTGCTTGCTCGCTATCTGAGGCGTTGATAATCCAGAAACCGCTTTGGAAATCATCGCTTTCGATGTAAGAACCTTTAAGGACCACACCTGCACCCGCGCGATTATCGATGAGGCTGGCAGTTGATGGTGCACCAATACCGCAGGCAAAAATCCAATGATCATTCTGCTGCAGCTTCTCGTTGAAGATATCGATAGCAGTTATCTCATCAGATGTTGCAGTGCGTGAAGCTGAATCGATGACGGAAAGTAAGAATCGCATGGCTCTCTCCTCACTATGCGCGAATAATGGCTACGGCATTCAAGGTAATTATCGCAACAGCAACAACAATTCCAAGTTGCTTGGCAGGAAGAATTCCAACAAGTTTTGCGGCAAAAGGTGCGGCAAGTGTTCCGCCGAGTGCAAGGCCACCAACAATCGACCAATCAATATCTATGCGACCGATCTGGGCAAGAAATCCGACAGAAGCCGCAACTGCAACAACAAATTCTGCAGCGCTGACAGTGCCGATAACTTTTCGTGGCTCAGTTGCTGTTGTAGAAATTAGCGTCGGAGTCACAACTGGTCCCCATCCGCCACCGCCAGATGCATCGATAAAACCACCCGTGAATCCGAGGTAGCTGAGAAAACGTGGGTTCTTAATCTCAACCATATTGACTTGGCCTTCGCCCTTAAAGACATTGCGATACAGGAGAAGAAAACCAAGGAAGAGAAGAAGCGTGGAGATAAAGATCTTTGAACTTGAGAGGTCGATAAATGATAAAAATGTTGCCCCAAGGAATGCACCGATTCCACCTGGGATTGCAAGGCGCAGCAAGATCTTCTTATCAATGTTTTCAGCGTGCCAGTGTGAAGCGCCAGAAGCTAAGGTTGTACCGATTTCAGCAAAGTGCACTGCCGCTGATGCAACAGCGGCTGATGCCCCCAGTGTGACTAATAAAGTGGAGCTGGTGAGTCCAAAACCCATGCCGAGTGAACCATCGATGAGTTGTGCGATAGTTCCGACAAATGCAAAGAGAATCCAATTCATAAGAGAATCTTAAGGATCTTCTCAACGCTTTCTTCAATCGGCGCGGTGCCATCGATCACTAAATCAGGACTTGATGGGCGTTCATAATCTTGCCCTACGCCGGTGAAGTTAGGAATTTCACCCGCAGCAGACTTCTTATAGAGCCCTTTTGGATCTCTGCTGCGACAGATTTCAACTGGAGTATCGACAAAAATCTCTAAGAACTCGCCATCTTCAAAGATACTTTTCGCGCGTTGACGATCAACTTCAAAGGGACTCACTAGCGCAGAGATCACAATCAAACCTGAATCGACCATAAGTTTCGCAACTTCAGATACACGTCGAACGTTTTCGGCACGATCTTCTGGCGTAAAACCAAGATCCATATTAAGTCCCAGGCGAAGGTTGTCACCGTCAAGAACGTAGGCATGTGCACCTTGGGCAAAGAGACGCTTTTCTAGGGCATTTGCAATGGTGGATTTTCCAGAGCCCGATAATCCTGTTAACCAGATTGCACGTGCTCTCTGATTCTTCTGTGCACTTCTCTGGGCCTTATCTACTTCATAATCCTGGTGTGTGACATTTGATGATCGACGAAGAGAGTGACGAATCATTCCTGCCCCAACAGTTTTTAGCGTGAGGCGATCTACAAGGATAAAGTTTCCAAATTCGCGATCATCGGCATATGGACGCATCACCAAAGGAACATCAGATGCAACCTCGACGTCACCAATCTCATTCATTTTTAGGGTATCGGTTGAGATATGTTCGCCCGTATTCACATCGATCTTATGGCGAATCTTGGTAATGATGGCTGGCGTTGTAGAAGGCCCACTAATCATTAAATATGAGCGGCTATGAATGAGTGCATCTTCATTGAGCCAGACAACGTGGGCGGCAAATCGATCTGCTGCTTCAAGATCATCCTTTGAAGCTGCGATCACATCACCGCGAGTGGCATCAACTTCTGGAGTAAGTACTAAAGTGACGGCATCATCGGTGTCAGCCTTTGTAACTTCATTTTCGAAGGTAACAATCGATGAAATATTTGCCTTCTGATTACTAGGAAAAATCGTAATTTCTTCACCCTGAGTAAATGTTCCACGTCGCACTGTTCCGGATACGCCACGGAAGTTATCTGCACGGGCGATCATTTGGATACGCATCAGACCACTTGCCGAAACATCCTTGGGCTTCTGCCAGCTTTGGATAGCATCTTGCAAAGTTTGGCCCTTGTACCAAGGCATATTGGTACTTGGATAGACCACATTGTCACCGGCTAGTGCGCTCAGCGGAACGATATGAATATCCTTCACATTTAAACGTTCCACCGCACGCTGGATATCGGTGGAAATAGCATCAAATACTTCTTGCTTGTAATCCATTGCATCTAATTTGTTGATTGCAATGATGATTCGAGATACGCCCATTAACGAACAAATAGTGAGGTGGCGCAGAGTCTGCGTCCGGACACCTTTCATCGCATCGATTAAGACCAATCCAATGTCTGCTCGTGATGCGGCAACCACCATGTTTCGTGTGTACTGCTCGTGGCCTGGGGCATCGCTGATGATAAGACGCTTGCCATCAAGCAGCGTCATTGAACGGTAAGCAACGTCAATGGTGATTCCTTGTTCACGCTCTGCTTCAAGGCCATCTGTAAGTAAGCTGAAGTCGATTTCACCGGCCGGAATAGTTGAACCACTGCGACGAACCTTGCGCGCCGCACCGATAGTGTCGTGAGGGATACTGTCGGTTTCAACAAG
>Ga0315907_10002094_pt1 | contig 25803 bp, 24 predicted proteins | sample LakEriMetagenome_3_FD_203525 | JGI IMG/M metagenome (GOLD analysis project Ga0315907, IMG submission 203525) | Freshwater fungal communities from buoy surface, Lake Erie, Ohio, United States - Buoy 12 MA123 | ecosystem: Environmental > Aquatic > Freshwater > Lake > Lake biofilm | place: USA...
CACATGGCTGATCCTTTCTGTTTTGACGTTGATGTTAGATACCAGCATCTTAACAAGTGAAGGCTCTCAGCCAGCTTTCTTTTCGTGCGCTTTCATGGCAAAAATCGCTTAAGGTAGTGCCATGAGACCCTAACCCCTTTTATTGCCTTTTATTTAATAGGTTTTGATGGTGCGCTGGCCGGTACTGGTGGTCTCCACTTCCTGTGTACCGGCATAGGTCACCACCCTGGCGTCGCCTCTCACCTGTTTGGTACGCTGATGCTCTGGCCCATAGGTAAAGGTAGCCGTATTGGTGCCTTTGGTGAGCGTCAGCGGCATGTCAAAGCTGGTCCACGTCGCGGTGCGGCCATTGGGTGCCGTGGCCAGATTGCCGCTGGCGTCATAGGTGTAGCTGCCGGTGCCAAACGTGCCGCCGATGACACTGGTGATGGCGTGCGGACGAATAGCCGATGCGCCCTGCGCCGGATAGACCATATTTACTAGCCGGAGCAATCGAAATAGCCACAGCCCAAACCTAAGCAATGACGGACGTTTCCAGCACAAATCGCCTGAAACAAGCCGTCCTTGCTGCACTTTGCCGGACGATTCCACCCCAACGGGTTCGCGTCTAAACAATATGCCAGCGGGTGTCTAGTAAACTCTTCCCTGCCCCCATCGTTTGAAGACCACACTTGCCTGTCGAGACCTTCCACGCTTCCTGCAATCCAAGGCCCGCTGCGATTGGGCGTTGCCTGCTTCAGCCAAACGGTAGCCAACTATGTGCGGCATAAGCGGCTTCGTGACCTTTGGTCGGACGGCATACGAAGCACAAGCCGTACTGCGCCAGATGAACCGGCGGCTCTCGCACCGCGGGCCGGATGCCGAAGGCTACTTTGCGCATGAAAATGTGCATCTCGCGCATCGGCGCCTCGCCGTCATCGACATTGCCGCAAGCACACAGCCAATGACCACCGCTGATGGCAGGCACACCATCGTCTTCAACGGGGAAATCTACAACTATCAAAGTCTGCGAGACGAGCTGCGCGCGCTCGGCAGGCACTTTGCCACCAATGGCGATACGGAAGTGATGTTGCAAGCTGTCGCCGAATGGGGCGATGGCGCACTACAGCGCGTCGAAGGTATGTTTGCGTTTGCCAGCTTCGACAAGGCCGAGCAATCCCTCTTGGTGGCGCGCGATCATCTCGGTGTCAAACCGCTGCATTTTGTGGCAAGTGCGACGACCTTTGCATTCGCCTCCGAACTAAAGGCGCTGATCGAACATCCTGCGGTTTCAAAGAACATCAATCTGGATGCGCTGGGGCTATTTTTGGAATGCCAGTACATCCCTGCGCCGTTAACGATTTACCGGGATGTTTCCAAACTTGAAGCAGGTCACGCGCTGCGCCTCAATGTTCAGACCGGCGAGATCGCCCGTTGGCAATACTGGTCAGTTGACTATCAGCAAAAACTGTCGGTCTCCGAGGACGAAGCAATCAACTTATTAGATGCAGAACTTCGCCGTTCAGTTGAGTCGATGCTCGTTGCCGATGTTCCACTCGGTGCGTTTGTCAGCGGCGGAGTCGATTCCAGTGTGGTCGCCGCGTTGATGACGGACCTCACCGGCAAGCCCATTGAGACCTTTAACCTCGGTTTCCTCGATCAATCCGGCCGCCCGGATACCACCCAGAGTGAACACGACGAGGCGGCCAAGGTTGCTGCGCATTTAGGCAGCCACCACCACGCATTGATGGTTAAGCCGTCGGATGTGACGGACGCATTTGGTGATTGGGTGAATGTGTTTGACGAACCGTTTGGTGACCAAGCTGCGCTACCGACGATGTTGCTGTCAAAGCTGACCCGCCAACATGTGACCGTTGCGCTCACCGGTGAAGGCGCAGACGAGCTATTTTCCGGTTATGCCAATTATCAAAAGCGGGTGGCCGAGGAAAAAATCTCTGCAATTTTAGGGTCGAGTGGGTCGCCCTTCCCCAGCCTGCTTGCGATGCTGCCCGCTGCCGCACGCAAAGATCGGCTCGTCAAAGCCATCATGCAGCCCAAGGCGAAGCGCTATGCGACCATCCCCAACGTGTTTGATCGTGCGTTGCAGCCAACGCTCTTTTCCGAGGGGTTTCTGGCACAACAGAAAACGCACATCGCCGACTATGCGGCGAAGTTCTACGATGAATGTAACGCCAGAGATTACATCGAGAAAATTATGTACGTCGATATGCGCCTCTGGCTGCCAGATGATCTGCTGACCAAGGTCGATCGCGCGACCATGGCCTATTCACTTGAGGCGCGTGTGCCGTATCTTGACCACCGCTTTGTTGAGTTTGTTGCGCGCCTCGATCCCGCGTTGAAACAACGTGACAAGACGACCAAATACATCCTTAAGAAATTGGCCGCCAGCTACCTGCCGGAGGAAATTGTCTATCGCAACAAGCAGGGCTTTGTCATGCCGCTCTCCAGTTGGCTGCAGTCGAGCTTAAAGCCCCATGTGGAGGCCGCGCTCGGCGCTGATGGTAACAGCAACTCAGGACTCGCAAAGCGGGGCTTGTTTCGCGAAGGCGCATTGGCGAAGCTACAAGCCGAACACGCGTTGGGCCGAAGCAATCATGCGGGTCGCATTTGGGCGCTGACCGTCTTGGAGCAGTGGTTCCAGTGTTACGCGCCGGAGTTTTCGCTTTGAGCGCCATGTCAACGCTTTCGATTCTGCATACCGAATCGTCGATCGGTTGGGGTGGGCAGGAGATTCGCATCCTGACTGAAGCCTGCGGCATGCTTGAACGCGGCCACAAGGTCATGCTGCTTACGCCCCCGAGTGCAGAGATGCTCCCCGCCGCAAAAAAAATGGGGGTTCCGGTTCAAGCCATCGATATCGCCAAGAAGCGCTTCGGACCTTTACTGTCATTACGCGCATGGCTAGCCGAACACGGTAAAGACTATGACGTCATCAATACCCACAGTTCGACGGATTCATGGTTGACCGCGATTGCATGTCAGACATTGTCTGGCATGCCGCCAATCGTGAGAACACGCCATGTTTCCACTGCGATTAACAATCACTGGTCAACACGCTGGTTGTACACGAAGGCGACGGCGCACATTGCCACCACTGGAGAAGCGCTGAGAGCACAGCTGCATCGTGACAATGGTTACGCGTTAGATCGTATGACCTCGGTCCGAACCGGTATTGATTTGAATCGCTTCCAGCCGCTCGATAAAGATGCCATGCGCGCAAAGCTGCGTGTACCGGCTAATCCGACCATCGGCATCCTGGCAACACTGCGCGATTGGAAGGGACATGACTATTTAATCGATGCGCTGAAGTTGCTGCGCACCCAATTTCCAGAATGGCGATTGATCATCATTGGTGATGGCCCGCAACGTGCTCGCCTCACGTCGCGTGTCCAGGACGAAAACCTGTCTGGAATTGTGCGCTTCGTCGGCAATGTGGACAACGTCCCAGAATGGCTTTCGACGTTAGATATCTTTACCCTTCCCTCTTTTGGCGACGAAGGAGTTCCGCAAGGCATCATGCAAGCCATGGCTTGTGGATTGCCGGTGGTGTCGACACCGGTCGGCGCAATCGCGGAGGCGGTGCAGGATGGCGCGACCGGAATATTGGTCGCACCAAAAAGTGCCCACGCACTGGCCGCCGCGCTTGAACGATTGATGGCCGACGAAGTCTTGCGGCGAAATATGGGGCAAGCTGGTCGCGCCTATGCCTCGACCGCCTTTGGCATAGATGTCATGTTGGATCGTATGACAGATGTATTTATTCGCGCCGTCATGGCGCAGAAGGGTAAGTAGCGATGTGCGGCATTGCCGGGTTCTTCGCCAAGCACAACATGCCGGCCGCTACAGTGGAAGCGATGATGTCGGCACTCAAGAACCGTGGCCCGGACGCGCAACACAGTGTTCGGTGGAACGCGGACTGGAGCCGCGCCGGTGATACGGTGCGTCATATAGCAGGTGATACGGCCGGCGCACCGAGCGCACCTAGCGCACTAATTCACGCACGGCTTTCCATTATCGATCCCCGCCCGATTTCCGATCAGCCGATGCAAAACGACGACGGCTCCGTCTGGATTTGTTACAACGGTGAAGTCTACGATTGGGCCGAACATGCCGAGACACTAAAAGCGGCAGGCGCGGAGTTCAAGACAAGGTCAGACACCGAATTCATTTTGCAGGCTTATCAACACTGGGGCATCGACATGATTGCGCGCTTGCGCGGTATGTTTGCGATTGCCATTCTTGACCTGCGGATAAAAAAGCTTTGGCTGATACGTGATCGTATGGGGTTAAAGCCGATGGTCTATTCCTTCATCGACGGAAATTTGGCGTTCGGCTCCACCGTCCGTAGCGTGCTTCCCTTTGTGCCTGCCGATGCGCGCCAATGGGATCGTTATGCGATTGACGCGTACCTGGCGCACCGCTATGTCCCGGCACCACGGACTATCTTCGAGAATATCCAGCGTTTGCCCAACGCGCATTGGTTGTCACTTGATTTGGCAACCCGCCGACTTGAAACCAAGTGTTATTGGACACCTCCCGATGCACTGGCCGAACAACCCATACCCGATGGTCAATGGCTTGCGACGCTCGATGCGGCGGTGTCCATGCGCACCGTTGCCGACCGCCCGCTTGGTGTGTTTCTATCCTCCGGCATTGACTCGTCAACAGTGGCATCTCGCCTTGCATTGACCGGGCATTCGGCGCTGCAAACATTTACCGCAGGCTTCGACAAGCCGGAAATGGATGAATCGCCTACGGCGGCAAAGATAGCGGCAGTACTGGGCTTTCCTAATCAAGTGATCGCCGTCCCCGGTTCAGTTCGTGACGATATCGATCAAATTATTGATGACCTCGACGAACCATTTGCCGACCCATCGGCGATACCGAGCTGGTATCTCGCGCGCGAGACCACCAAACATGTGAAAGTGGTTTTGGGTGGAGACGGGGGCGACGAACTGTTTGCGGGCTACAAGCGCTTTGACAAACATCTCAAGACAGGCTGGCGTCGCAACATCTTCGGTGGCGACAACAGCGTACCGCGCAACCGCGATATCACCGGCGGCGGTGTCTCCAAGTTTTTCGACGAGGTCCGCCTTGACTGGTGGCGTGCCTACAGCCTGCGTTTCTCAGGCTTTACACCTTCACAGCGCGCTGCATTGCAGCCCGCACTTGCAGGCAAAAGCCCGGTCTACTGGCGGGGGATGGAGCAACGTACGGCGCAAAAATGGCTGGAGACGGCCAATCCACGTGGGCCTATCAGCGAGCTTCTGGAAATAGACCGCCTGAACTATTTGCCCGAATACATCCTGCGTAAAGGCGACCTGTGCACCATGGCGCACGGACTCGAACTGCGAGCGCCGTTGTTAGACCATGCCTGGTTTTCACTGGTACACAGCATGCCAACCAGCCAACGGTTTACCCAGCCGGCCAAACAACTGTTGCGTGTGGCCATGCCACAACTTGCCGCGTCCGATATCGATCTATTCAACGCCAAGAAAAAAGGCTTTAATCCGCCGCTAGACACTTGGTTGAAAATCGATCTGGCAGATCGGCTAGACGACATGCCTGCCAATCTTGAGCGGCTCACCGACGGCCAAATTCGCGGCAACGCCGCCAAACAACTCTTGATTTTTTACCGCCGAGGAAACTCGCGCTACGCTGAACAAATCTTTCAGTTGCTGGTCTTGGAGATGTCATTAACACAGCTCGACAGACTACGCGGAGAGTTGCCGTGATCATTACCGCAGCCGAGGCGGCTCAGGCCCAACGTGTCCTCATCATCAACGTCACCCGGATTGGCGATACCCTGCTTGCCACGCCGGCCATGCGTGCCATCGCCGCACATTTTCCGAACGCCACGGTTACCTGTCTTGGCCACCCACAGCGTGCGGAGGTGCTGCGGCATTTGCCGTATCTGGGTAAGGTGGGAATGATCACCAAAAAATCGGCTTGGGCGCGGGGCTGGAAAGATGTCTTCACCAAGCCCGAATACGACTATGCGTTTGTGTGGGGACAAGATGGCGCATTGGTGAGTTACGCGCTTCGCAAGGCTCGCTGTGTCGTCGCCGAACGACAGCGGGACGACAAGATCAACCGGAAACTGGCCTTCGCTTTCGACGCCCCTCCGCAGAACAGTATCCACGCGGTTGCGTGGTTTCTCGCAATGCCGTCCGCCGTGGGAATTTCAGTGAGAGGCTTGGGCATTGATGTCGCGATTACCGAAGAAGAAAAACGCATCGCCAGCGAAACCATGTTTGGTGTTCTCGGCGCGTCAAATCACGCCCCAATCATCGGATTTCAAGTCGCGAGTTTTGCAACCAAGGCGTGGCGCGATTGGCCGATCCAACGCTTTATTGCGTTAGCCCTGCGCATCATCCAGCAATATCCAGACGCACGCTTTGTTTGTTTTGGTGCGCCCGGCGACCAATCACGTATCGCAGAACTTGAACGCGCCCTGCGCGGCCGGGTCATTAGTTTTGCAGGCAAGACAACACTGCGTGAAACTGCGGCGTTGATGTCTCACTTGGATCTCTACGTCGGCATCGACACAGGCCCGACACATCTCTACAGCGCGCTGAAAAAACCGATGGTGGTGTTGTATCACCCATCCATCCCGAGTGCGCTTTACAAGCCGCTGGACCACCCTGCATTGTCGGCAATCGATCATCCGCTGGCAGGCCCTACCTGTCGCGACAAAATTTCGATGAATGAAATCGACGCGGAGCTTGTCTGGCGGGCGGTACATGGCGCGCTGGAAGGTGAGCCATCGACACTTCCCGGCATGGCGTCACCGGGGATTGATGAAGGCGTTGCGCCGTGGCCGGGTGACGCCCTTGCCTACAACTAACTTGGCAGCGTTAGAAGTACGCTTCTTCCATCGCCAACACACTGCTGGCACCGTTGATGACGGCCTCACGATAACCATCAGCGAATGGCAGAATATGGTCGGCAAAAAAACGTACGGTCAACACTTTGGCCTTCAAGAAGTCGGTGTCGCCTTCCCCCTTGGATAATTGATCAGCCGCAGCGATGGCCGAACGCGCCATGATCCAGCCGCCACACACAGTACCGGCCAACATCAGGTAGTGAACTGCACCGGCGTTAACAGCACCCTGATTTTCTTTGAACGTAATCGCGATCCACTCGGTCGCACGTTTGAAGTCTTCAAGCCCTCGTGCAAGTGTTTTTGCAATTGCTTTCAGATTCACGTCAGAAGATGCCTCCAAGGAGCTTACTGTTTTTTGCATTTCTGCGATCAACGCCAGCGCAGTTTGGCCGCCTTCACGCCCGACCTTGCGACCGACCAAGTCATTGGCCTGAATGCCGGTCGTGCCTTCATAGATCGCCGAGATACGTGAATCACGGTAGTACTGCGCCGCACCGGTCTCTTCGATAAAGCCCATGCCGCCGTGAATTTGTACACCTAGCGAGGTGACTTGAATTCCAGCTTCGGTCGAATAGCCTTTTACAATCGGGATCATCAGATCGACCAGCGCTTGGTTGAAGCGCTTGGTTTGCTCGTCTTCCGAGCGGTCGGCGAGGTCTAAACACTTCGCGGTCCAATAAATCATCGCGCGACACGCTTCAGCATACGCGCGCATGGTCATCAGCATGCGCTTGATATCCGGATGATAGATGATCGGCACAGATTTTGGTGCAGTGCCCAAACTTGCCGGGACCGGTACGGTTGGACGGCCCTGAACGCGCTCACGCGCCCAGACTAGTGCATGTTGGTAGGCACGTTCAGAAATCGAGACCCCTTCGAGACCAACGCCCAGCCGCGCGGCGTTCATCATCACAAACATGTATTCCAAACCGCGATTGATTTCGCCAATCGGGTAACCAATCGCGCCGCCGCGTTTTTCATCTTCGCCGTAGATCATGACGCAAGTGGGACTGGCATGAATGCCGAGTTTATGTTCGATGGATGCGCATTTCACGTCATTACGCTCGCCCAGTGAGCCATCCGCATTGACCAACACCTTCGGTACCAGAAACAGCGAAATACCCTTCACCCCTTCCGGCGCACCTTCCACTCTGGCAAGCACGAGATGGATGATGTTCTCGGTGTAATCGTGGTCGCCATAGGTAATGAATATTTTCTGGCCGGTAATCTTGTAACTGCCGTCCCCGACGGGCACGGCCTTGGTGCGCACAAGCGCCAAATCAGAACCCGCTTGCGGCTCGGTCAGGTTCATGGTCCCGGTCCATTTTCCGGTAGTCATGTTCGGTAAGAACTTGTCTTTGAGTTCTTGGGAGGCGTGTTGATCCAACGCTTCAATCGCCCCCAACGTCAGCAGTGGGCAAAGTTTGAATGCCATATTGGCACTACCGAGCATCTCCGACACGGGGGTCGCGACAACGTGGGGCAGACCCTGTCCGCCAAACTCAACGGGTGCCTCTAGACCGCTCCAACCACCTTCAACGTACTTCCAATAGGCATCTTTAAATCCCTTGGGCGTGGTCACATTGCCATTGGAAATTTTTGCCCCTTCCTGGTCGCCGGAGCGATTAAGAGGTGCCAAGACTTCGCTCGAAAATTTTCCCGCCTCGGAAAAAATTGCGTCAACCAGATCATCGGTGACGTCTTCACATCCGGGAAGTTTGGCGATATCCGACAGACCGACAACGTGTTTCAGGACAAACGAAATGTCTTTCAGTGGAGCGGTATATTGGGACATGGGGGACTTGGTTCTCTCATTAAAGTTAGGCGTGTGGCATTGTCGTCACGTTATAGGGCGGCTGTCAGCTCGGGGACCAGCGTGAACAGATCGCCAACCAAGCCATAGTCAGCAACCTGGAAAATGGGTGCTTCCGGGTCCTTGTTGATCGCCACGATCACCTTGCTGTCTTTCATCCCGGCAAGGTGCTGGATCGCTCCTGAGATGCCGACAGCGATATAGAGTTCCGGCGCAACAACTTTTCCGGTTTGGCCAACTTGATAGTCATTCGGCACAAAGCCCGCATCAACGGCTGCGCGTGAAGCACCCAATGCTGCACCGAGTTTGTCGGCCAGCGGCTCCAACACCTGACGGTAACGCTCCCCGTCTCCCATACCACGGCCTCCCGATACAATCCGTTTGGCCGCGACCAGCTCCGGTCGGTCGGACTTGGTGAGTTCCTGACCGGTGACCTTCGACAGGCCGTTATCCGCAGGTGCTGCGACATTCTCGACTGTTGCAGTACCACCGGTTGCTGCAACCGCATCGAAGCCGGTCGCACGAACCGTGAGCACTTTGATCGCATCAGACGATTTCACAGTGGCGAATGCGTTACCGGCATAGATGGGCCGCACGAAGGTATCAGTTGCTTCAACTGCCACCACGTCTGAAAGCTGCGCGACGTCAAGCAACGCCGCCACACGCGGAGCCGTGTTCTTGCCGGATGCGGTAGCGGGGAACAAAACGTGCGAATAGTTCTTCGCGAGTTCCACGACGAGGGGCGCAAGATTCTCGGCGACGACAGAATCTAAATGCGGCGCGTCGGCAACGAGCACTTTGCTGACGCTGGAAACTGCGGCGGCGGCTGATGCCGCGGCACTGCAATTGCTGCCTGCGACGAGCACATGAATTTCGCCACCAATTCTTTGCGCGCAGGCAATGGTTGCGGTGACGCCCGATTTCAAGGCGGCGTTATCGTGATCTGCGATTACCAAAATTGCCATTTCAATTTTTCCTGAAAGCGTTATCTATTTGGAAAACAGTGATTCGCAAGCCAAGGGAACTAAATTACCTTGGCTTCGTTCTTCAGCTTATCAACTAGCGCAGCCACGTCTGCCACCATCACCCCACCTTTGCGTTTCGGCGGCTCAACGACTTTGAGCGTGGTCAGTCGTGGAGAAACATCGACGCCGAGCGCATCCGGCGTAAACACATCGAGTGGCTTTTTCTTCGCCTTCATGATGTTGGGCAACGTGGCGTAACGAGGCGTATTCAGGCGTAGGTCAGTGGTGATGATCGCAGGCAACTTGATGGACAGCGTCTCAAGACCGCCGTCGATTTCTCGCGTAACGGATGCTTCCGTGCCGCTCACCAACACCTTTGATGCAAACGTGGCTTGAGCCCACCCAAGCAAGGCCGCCAGCATCTGGCCGGTTTGATTGGAATCGTCATCGATGGCTTGTTTGCCGAGCAATATTAATTGAGGCGTTTCTTTTTCGGCGATCGCCTTCAGCACTTTTGCGACGCCAAGTGGCTGCACCTCGAGCGCGGTCTCAACCAGAATCGCCCGGTCAGCCCCCATCGCCAACGCTGTGCGCAATGTCTCCTGACATTGAGTCACCCCGATGGATACCGCGATGATCTCGGTGGCAACACCAGCCTCCTTTAACTTGACGGCCTCTTCAACGGCAATTTCGTCGAACGGATTCATCGACATCTTGACGTTGGCGAGTTCAACGCCGCTTTGGTCGGCTTTCACACGGACTTTTACGTTGTAGTCAACAACACGTTTGACGGGGACGAGAATTTTCATCGGGCAGGTTCACGTTATCTGTTGGGGGCCGCGCAGAAGGCGGGGGAAGCGCACGAATTCAAACGAGCGTTTGAATTATAGAGGAGAGAATCGCGCTTCTAGCGGGCAACACAAGCCAATATGCTTTTTGTACCTCGTTGGTAGCGAAACAACTGCGAATCAAAACTATCCTATCCACCGGCGTCTTCAGGCATTGTGCCTCAATGCCCCCGCCAATCCTAGGATTTGTTAAAACGGCTCCGCACGGGTGCCCAATATGCCGCCGCGACAATTGCGCCGGCCAGCATAAACTCCAGATTGATGAACAGATACTCTAATGCAGGGTACACCGTGTGCCCGTCCCAAGGCATCGCGCCGACAACTGCCAGCAACGCAAAGCTGGGTCGCGCCCACGCCTTGAATATGATGAGGCCGATGGTGCTGACTGTTGCGGCGACGAGGTAGGCCACCCCCACCCAGCTCACCATCCAGGTGGTTTGGTCCGCCGCTTTTACAAAGTCGCGCAGCGGTACGGGTAGCTGTTCTGCGGTAAAAACGTGGCCGAGAATCGCCAACACAACGCAGGCGAGATAGCACCCAATCAAGATGCGGAATTGTTTTGATGTCATGCCATAAGTCTAACCGCTGCCATGGCTTTTGCGTCGCCAAAAACCGGACGGGCTGGTGTTTTGTGCGGTCGCGCTCAGAATGAAGAACACACGCGGCGGCGGATGGGGCAAACTACGCCCTCCATGCATACACCCCAACTCCCCCACGCCCTAAGCGGTGAGCGCTTTGAATTCGACTGCATCGCCGGTCGTATTAGCGCGTATGTGGACGGCAGCGGCCCGCCGCTGATGCTGGTGCACACGGTCAATGCCGCTGCTTCTGCGGCCGAGATTCGGCCTTTGCATGAACACTACCGGCAAACACATACCGTGTTTTCGCTCGATCTGCCCGGCTACGGATTTTCTGACCGCAGTGACCGTGAGTACACGCCGAGGTTGATGACCGACGCACTGCATGCACTTGTCGCACAAATTCAAATACGCTGCGGGCCTGCCCCAATCGACGCGCTGGCAGCATCACTGGCCTGCGAATTCTTGGCGCGAGCGGCGGTTGAGGCCCCCGACAAATTTCGCTCGATTGCGTTGGTCAGCCCCACCGGTTTCATGGGAACCGCATCACGACGCAAACCCGCCGGCAGTACCCGCGCGCTGCCCTGGCTGCACCGCATCTTCACCGGCCCTGGCTGGGGCGGGGCAATTTTTCGCGGGCTGACGCGGCCTGGCGTGATCCGCTACTTTTTGCAACGTACCTGGGGCGGCAAAAACATCGACGAGACCTTGTGGGCATACGACGTGATTACCACGCGGCAGCCCGGTGCCGAACACGCGCCGCTACATTTTTTGTCCGCCAGCATGTTCAGCGCGGATATTCATACGGTATACGAGTCCATCACGGTGCCGGTGTGGGCTTCGCACGGCGTCAGAGGCGACTTCACCGACTACCGCGGCATGCGCATCGTCAAAGACCGACCAAACTGGTTTATCACCATCTTCCAAACTGGTGCGTTACCGTACTTCGAGGTGGTAGAGGAATTCAATTCCACCTTTGACCGGTTTTTGCGCGACCGTCGCCTGTGAAGTTACCGGGTAGCGGTTAGGCCGCGTCTGGCCGGCGGAAATCATTTTCGATCCACGCCACGGCCGTGGCATCGGTCAAGCGGAAGCTCGCCGCAACACGCACCTCCGCCAACACACTGCCATCCCGATCCCGTGCCGCGCGTGCAGCCAGCGTCGCATAAGGTGAATCCTCATCAGGAACGATCACCAGCGTCACCACATACTCGCCTTCGCCTCCACTATTGGCGGCGCGTACCACCACTTTCTTGTTTAGCTGCGCATGTAAATGCTGCTCGTGCCGGCGTCGTACTTCATAGGCGGTTTTCACCAGCGTATGGAAAGCCGTTGCGTCGAGCGGCTTGGGGTTTTTCTTGTCACGCCCCATCGTCCACGGCCCGACCAGCGCAGGCTCGGGCTCGCCATCCTTGGTCATTTCCACCGCCCAACCGTCATCGTCCTCGTTCTTGATCACTTTGGCGGTCCAGCCGTCATCCGACCAGAGGCGTGGTTCGTTAATGACTGGCGAAACATTTGTTGCGGTGGAATTTGTCATGAGCGCTTATATCTAAATGATGTGATTCAGTATACGGGTGCCGTTGGTGCCCTGACTGGATGTGCGCTAACCGCTACAAAAGAGCGCAAAAAACGAGTATTCTCCCCCACTGGCTATATCGCCTATTTCACTAGGTACCTTACATGAACGATAAAGTGACCCTCTCCCGCCGTAACGCCCTCAAAACCATTTCGCTCGGCTTGGCCAGCATTCCGGTTGTTGCCATCACCGGCAACGCCTATGCCGCTAAGAATGACGCTCTGCGCAAAGCCCTGAACTACATCGACAAACCGGTAACCAAGAACGGTGTGGTCGAAAAGTGTGATAACTGCGTACATTGGGTCGCTGGTAAAGACGCAAAAGCCCTCGGCGGTTGCAAGATTTTGCCGGGTGACACCGAGATCAGCCCGAACGGCCATTGCACCGGTTGGAGCGCAGCACCGAAAAAGTAGCCTTCGACTCGCGATAGGTTGAAAAACAAAGCCAGACCTCTCAAGGTCTGGCTTTTTAGTTTATCGTCGAGCGGACACCGCAAACTTTGCGGGTCACTTCCTTGCAGCACGCGCCTTTGCCCCACGGGAACGAACGCGCTTCTCTCCGTCGAGTCGAGCCGCCTTGACAGTGGCATCTGTGGGGTCGGCAAACTTTCCCCCTGCTTGCGCAACCATGTAGTTGACGGCAAGTGCAACCTCAATGTCATACAGCGCCGGTTCGCCACCCATCGGTGGCATGCGCCTTACGCCCGCCAAGCTACTCCCCACCAGATCGGTTGGCCCCTCGGCGATCAATTCTTTCCACACTGCTTTGTCACCAATTTTTGGTGCGCCCACTAAACCTGTTGCATGGCAATGCGCACACACGGCCTCGTAGACTTGTTTGCCTGTCATTGGTGCCTTGGGAAACGAGGTACTCTCTGCGGCGATCGCACGACTACCCGCGCAGCCCAGCACAAACACTCCGAACAATAAATTTCTGAACAACACAGGTAACTCCTCAAAAGTCATTGAAAAAAATGCAAGACACCTACGGAATTATCGCGTATCTAATCGAGTCTATGATGATCGCAGCCGCCAAAAAAGCTTATGCTCACCTGGTAGGGTTACGCTATCCGCCGCCACACGCTCGCCAGCCACGGCTGCTGCTCTCGCGGCAACCCCTCGGGACGATAGAAATGCGTGAGTTCGGCGAAGCCTGCATCCAACATGTATCGCCGCCAGCTCGACAAACTGTGCGTCACACCATAACGGTCGCCAGCCTGTCCCCGCCACCCCTCCTCGTCATTGCCGCGCGGATTCGAACTGAACAACACGCCCCCTGATTTGAGACACCCATTCAGCTGGTTAAGTACACGCGGCAGGTCACTTCGCGGCACATGAAACAGGCTCGCATTGGCAAACACACCATCAAACCTTTCGCGTGGAAGGTCGAGCGCCAGAAAATTCTGGTGCCACACCTGGCAGCCGCTATGTGCTCTTGCCATCTCCACAAACCGGGCAACACCCTCCACACCTATCGCCGTATGCCCAAGGTCATTGAACGTCTTGAGATCGCGCCCCGGGCCGCAGCCGAAATCCAATAGCGTGAAGGGCGGCGGACCGTCGATATACCGCAGCAGCGCATCGACATTCTGCGCGACATCGTGGTCGCGGGTTCCCTCCCAAAATGCCTCCGCACGGTCGGCGTATGAAGCGAGCGTTATCTTCGTCACATCGTTTGTTACCATGTTGAAGCTATCCGCGTTGATTACCGGTTTAGTCGTAAATTGGCTGCGTTTTCCATTCACTAAGCCGTCGCTTAGACAATCTGAACGGCTTTCAAGATGTAGGTATACACCGCCGAGATGCGGTGCGGATGGCATCCCATGGATGCCCGCAGAGGACTAAACTGATTGCCAAGCGTTCGTTCGCCATGACAAGCCCACCAGATTTTTTATCCGCCCAACCGCCATGAACACTAAATTCGATGTTGTCATCTTCGGTGCCACCAGTTTTGTCGGCAAGATTCTCTGTGCGTACTTGATGCGTGAATTCGGCACCGCAGCTAAACCCGGCGCGCGCAAGTTATCGTGGGCGGTTGCCGGTCGCTCCAAGGCCAAGCTGCAAGACCTGCTGGCTGGCCTCGGCCCAGCGGCAGCGGATATCCCAGTAATCATCGCTGATGCCGCGGATGACACCGCACTCAAGGAGATGTGCAAGCAAACACGCGTTGTGGTGTCAACCGTCGGCCCCTACGCGCTGTATGGTGAGCCGCTGATCCGCGCTTGTGTGCAAACCGGCACGGACTACTGTGACCTAACCGGTGAGCCGCAATGGATACGCCGCATGATCGGCGCTTATGCCGAACAAGCTGCTGCGAGTGGCGCGCGGATTGTTCACTGCTGCGGCTTTGATTCGATCCCCTCTGATCTCGGTGTGTGGTTCTTGCAGCAACAGGCAATGACGCATTTTGGTGAGCCATGCACCACCGTCAAAATGCGCGTGAAGGCAATGCGTGGTGCCGCGTCAGGTGGCACCGTGGCGAGTATGGTCAACATCGTGCGCGAAGCGGCCAAAGATCCGGCGATGCGCAAAGAACTCTCTAATCCGTATTCCTTGGTCATGCCTGCGCCAGCGACTACCGTTCGTCAAACCAACGTCAGCGCGGCGACTTTTGATAAAGACTTCAAGGCGTGGGCGGCACCGTTTGTGATGGCGGCAGTGAACACCCGTGTGGTGCATCGAAGCAACGCCATTTCGGGACTCGCCTACGGTGCCAAGTTTCGTTATGACGAGGCGATGTTGATGGGCAAGGGATTCTCCGGTCGCATGCGAGCCACCAGTTTTGCCGCAGGACTCGGCGGATTTCTGGTCGCGACGGCAATCGCACCGACTCGCTGGTTATTGGAAAAAACCATCCTCCCCGCACCGGGTGACGGCCCCAGCCCTGCTGCGCAGGAAAAAGGTTTCTTCGACTTTCGTTTTGTCGGCCGCACCGAAGACGGACGCGAGCTACGCGTCAAAGTTACCGGCGACCGCGACCCGGGTTACGGCTCGACCGGCAAGATGTTGGGCGAAGCGGCGGCGTGTTTGGCACACGATGTTTCAAAGGCGGACGTAGCCGGTGGATTCTGGACACCTTCAGTCGCGATGGGTGCGAAGTTAGTTGATCGGTTGACCAAACACGCGGGCCTCACGTTCACCCTGCTGGAAGATTGATCGCCCCCTTCGCCCAACCACCCAACACCAACAAATGACTATTGGCGCGCACCTTCAGCATTTTTTGCTTGGAAACGCCCGTATTTTCTCGTGTTTGGCTTTTTAGCCTGGCGCGGTTTACTGCGTCGGTTTACCAAACGTATCACCAAAAAATTCCCGGCGTTCCACTTTGGTTTCGCCGGGGCATTGGCAATTTCCAAACCGATGTTGAAGTTAACCTGGGCGAATCGCGCCGCCGCGTTGTAGTTGATCGGCAATGAAGTATCGTCATTGAACTGGTGGTAATGGGTCAGCAGGAAATTATCAAACGCTTTTGACGCGTCTTCGTCTTTGTTCATCGACTTCACACCCGTCACCAGGAACACCGAGGGCACGCCCTGCCGCACAAACATGTAGTGGTCGGATCTCGTGAAGAGTCGTTTTTCCGGCCACGGATCAGGGGTTAGCTGCACTCCGAGTTTTTCGACCGCACGTTTAACAATCGGCCCCATTGTGGAATGTTCTGAACCAAACGCGATAACGTCGGCAAAGTCGTACGTCAGTACAGGCATATCGAGATTGACGTTGGCGACCATCGACCCTCTCGGCACGGTTGGGTTGCGCGCAAAGTAATCCGCGCCAAGCAGCCCCTTCTCCTCACCGGTCACGGCAATAAACAGAATCGAACGCTTGGGCTTTTTCGGCTGCAAGGCAATCATGCGAGCCGCTTCGAGCAACACGGCCACACCGGAGGCGTTATCCATTGCGCCGTTAAAGATATTGTCACCCGGCTTGCCGGGAACCATGCCAAGGCCATCAAGATGCGCGCTAAAAACTACGTACTCATTCTTCAGCACCGGGTCGCTGCCTTCAATCACGCCCACCACATTGCTGCTGGCGAGTTGTGCCCGCTGGTTTTTCTTTACCATCCGAACCGTCACACCAAAATCCAAACGCGCCGGTGGCTGCTTGGCGTTGGCAGCGGCAATCAAGTCGTCGAGCTTCGCGCCCGCGGCAGCCACAAACTTTTCCGAGGCAGGCAAACTGAGTCCTGCACGTTGGCGGATGCTTGGAAACTCACGTCCGGGTTTGCCTTCGGCATCCAGCCAGGTCATCGATACCCAATGGACGTAACGTCGTGCGCGCGCAAACGCGAATGACTTTTCCGACAGTGGTGTTTGCAGCGAGATGATCCCCACCGCCCCACGCTCCGCTGCAACGGCGCGTTTGTGTTCGCCAGAGTAATGTGCGCCCTCTTCCGATGGCAAGCTGGTTGGTGCCCCAGACAACTGCACCACAATCTTTCCCCTGACGTCGAGCCCGGCGTAATCGTCCAAACCAAAACGCGGCGCGACGATGCCATAACCCACGTACACCAGCGGTGCGGTCAGGTCAGTGGTGTCTTCGCTGAATCCACTGCTTAGCGTGAAGTCGTCAAGGTAGGTGAGTTTCTCGACGCCTGACTTGCGGAGAATTTCAAACACCGGTGAATCTTGATCCAGCTTTGAGGACGCCAGCGGCACGGGTTGCAGATAACTCGCAGGCCCCGACGTGTTTCCGCGCGGCGCAACACCGATCTGCGCAAACTGACCGGCAACATAACGTGCCGCAATATCAAAGCCGCGCGTTCCAGCTTCGCGGCCTTCCAATAAATCGTCCGCTAGAAAGTGAATGTGGGCGCGGATGCGGTCTTTGTCCGCTTTGACCTCAATGGGGTTGGCGAGGCTGGCGAAACTTGTCACGCTGCCGACGAAACCGAGCGCTAGCGCGGCAATGGTGATCAGGATTTTTTGCAATTGAGTTGCCTTCGCGAGTTGTGTTGTGTTGAGACATCACGCTCAGTCTAGCCGAATCCCCGCCTACTCCGAGTCACGACGCATCGTAAATTCTGCGGATTGTGACTTGAACTCCGGATGCCGTGAAAGCACCTCTTTAAGCCGACCGACCAAGGCAATCCGTCCATAGAGATTTGCGTCTTGCATTCCATCAATGACTTGATGCATTTCAAGTTTTTCGGATGCCGTCAGCAAACTGGTGGCAATGATTTCTTTGCGCAACGTAACCATTGCATGTGCCGATTCGGTAGAGCCTCTCGCAACACTTTTCACCGCTTTAAAGACGACCGCCCAATTCAAATGAACCTCCCGATGTATGGTTCATGATACGCGCGCCGGCAGGCGATACCGCACCAAGCGGATTTCCCTCGCCACAGGCAGTTGGCGCAAAATGTAACTTCTGCCGCCAGCTCCTCCAATCTCATGCGCAAACTGTCACTACTTGATATCGGCTTTTTTATCGCAGAAACCGAAGCCAGCCCCAAACACGTTGGTGGGCTGTTGGTGTTCAAGCGCCCCATCAATAGCAGCGACACCTTCGCGCACGACTTGTATGCCGATCTGCTGACCTTCACCGACGTGGTCGCACCATTCAATTTGGTCATCAATTTCTCTATGACAGCGATGCCTGCCTGGCGCACCGCCGATAAAGTCGATCTGACCCAACATTTGTTTTATCACCGCATGCCAAAGCGGACAAAACAATCGAAACACACCAAGAGCGATCAACAAGTGTTATTCGATTTTGTCGCGAAGCTGCACGAACCGATGCTCGACCGATCCCGGCCACTTTGGGAAGTCCACGTCATTGACGGCCTTCCCGACGGGCGTTTTGCCCTCTACCAAAAGATGCACCACGCCTATGCTGATGGCGTCACCATGGTACGCTGGACCGAAGAAGGCTTGGCAAAGACCGCCCGCAGCAAAAACATCACGCCGATCTGGACGGTTAAACAAAGTGCGTATGCAAGTTCACGGAAGAAACGCACCGAAGCCCTGATGGCATCTGGTTGGAGCAGCCTCGGCGGCACCACACGGCGTGTACTCGGTATCAGTCGGCTCGCCGCCATGCTGGCGCTGGAAAGCATTAAGCTTACCAAGAACGCAATTGCGTTACCGTTTATCACCACCGCCAAAACGCCGCTGACCGGTCAAGTCTCGTCCGGTCGCCAATTTGCATCCGCAGGCATTTCGATGGCGCGGATGGATGCGATTCGTAAACGCACCCGCTCGACATTGAACCACATCGCACTCACCTGTGTGGACGGCGCGCTGCGCCGATATCTGAGCGACCAAGGCGTCGAATTGCGCCAGCCGATCATCATCCAAATGCCGGTGAATTTACGCCGCGAAGGCGAAAAAACAGCGGGAAATAAAATCGGCATCATCTTGGTTGAACTCTCACCACCAACGGATGATCCCTACATCCGGTTACGCAATATCGGTTTTTCATTGCGTAACGTTCGCACCATGATTGACAACGTTGCGCCCGAAGCTATCGAGTCTTACACCATCATCGCCGGGCTGATCGCGCAGATTGCCGAACTATTACAGCTCAGTGACAGCATGCCGCCGATGGGCAACACGCTCGTCTCCAATGTCGCGGGACCGAAGCAGCATCTGTATATGCGAGGTGCCAAGATGGAAGAGATGCACCCGATCAGCACACTTCCACCGTCAAACCTGCTCAACGTCACCTTGTTCAGTTACGCGGGTGATCTCTTCTTTGGCTTGATCGCCTCTGACGTGTTGCCTAATCTGCCGAGACTTGCAAAGTATGTGGAGGAGGCATTTAGTGAACTTGAGCGGTCCGTTGGTGAAATGAGCATCACCCCCTAGCTCGCAAGTCATCAAGTCGATAAGCCTGCTTCTTGACGCTGCAATCTGCATCTTGATGACTGAAAGTGTCCACAAACTCACGTTTGACTTACATCAAACGGAAGTGTTATTGCCCTTGTAATTTTCCAGTCTGGTCCTATTCTTTGGTTGTGGAAGTTTCCACAGCAATCGAAACCTAGGAGGATGGATATGAATTCATTGATGACTCGCGGCAGTTTGTTTGATGACTTCTTCCGGGATGTCGCGCCCGCTTTCTATGTAAAACCACTACACGGCGATGCGCTACCGAGCCCCGCCCAGATCAAAATTGACGTCAAAGAAAACGGTGCCAATTACACGGTGCAGGCCGAGGTGCCCGGTGTGGCGAAGGACGACATTCACGTCTCGGTTGACGGCAGCATCGTCACGGTTCGCGCTGAAGTCAAACAAGAAGACACCCAAAACAAAGATGACAAGCTCCTCCGCAGTGAGCGTTACTTTGGCTCGGTCTCGCGGGCGTTCCAACTCCCGCAGGATGTGGATGAATCGCAGGCAAAAGCCAAATACGACAACGGCGTGCTGACGTTGACGCTGCCAAAAAAGAAAGCCGGTGCTGGCATGCAACGGCTACGTATCGAGTAACGGCGAGCGGTCGCCCTGCGGATTGGGGCGGTCTCTCGTCTCTCCTTTGCATGCTTCTATGAATTTTGAAGCAGTATCAGTGAGGCAGGTTGTTTGGCACATATGGCGCACCCACGTTGCCACGCAAATCCCACGCTACAGCGGGCTGAAAAATTTGCAATAGCGCCGAATCGTCGCGTTGAATTACAAATGGTTCATGAATCATCGTAATGCGTTTGTCCATATCCCGCACGCTGCGGATACGTACCGCCCGAATCAACTTTTGGGTTGACTCGCCTGCCCTAATCCAACTCCAGCAGTCCGGCAATTCGTGCGACGACACTAGAAAAATTTGCTAGCAAGAACTGGTAGGCTTCGACGTGTCGCAGGAAGCTACTGCCAGCAAATGAGGCTGTAGTTCTTCTTGCCCCGACGCAGCAACGTGTATCGACCAAACAATCGCTCGCCAGCTTCGATCTTGTGATCAATCGCCTCGATCTTGTTGCCGTTGATGGCCACACTGCCGCCGGTAATGAAGGTGCGAGCCTCAGTCTTGGATTTGGCAAGCCCGCTTGCGGCCAGCACATCGGTGAGACCGTTTTGCGTACTCACAACCTGCGCGCTCGGCATACCATCCTGCGCTAGTTGAGCCAAGTCTGACTCGGTGAGTGCGGTAATGTCCCCGGAAAACAAACTTTCACTAATGCGCTGTGCCGCTTCGAGTGCCGCCTTGCCATGTACTAGCTCAGTCACCTGCTCCGCCAGCACTCTCTGGCCATCGCGTTTAGCTTCGCGCGCCGCGTCGGCCGCCTCAATTGCCGCGATCTCCGCCACTGGCAGGAAGGTGAAGTAACGCATGAACTTGTAGACATCTGCGTCCGCCGTGTTTAGCCAGAATTGGTAGAAGGCATAGGGCGATGTGCGCTTGGCGTCGAGCCAAATGGTACCTGATTCGGTTTTGCCAAACTTGGTGCCGTCTGACTTCACCACCAGCGGCAGCGTGAGGCCGTAGACCTGTACGCGATGCAGTCGGCGCGTCAAATCAGTACCGGCAACGATATTGCCCCACTGGTCGGAGCCGCCGATTTGCAACACACACTGGTGGCGTTGATAGAGCTCGGCAAAGTCATAACCTTGCAGCAAGCTGTAGGCAAACTCGGTGAACGATATGCCCTGATCGTCGCGTTCGAGGCGTTGTTGTACTGCCTCTTTTTTGATCATGGCATTCACCGAGAAGTGTTTGCCGATGTCACGCAGAAAATCCAGCGCACCCATGCCACCAAACCAATCGAGGTTGTTGGTCATGATCGCGGCATTGCTCTTTGGGTCATCCGTGCCCTCGAAGTTTAGAAACGGCATCACCTGTGTGCGAATTTTTGCGACCCACTCACCAATAACCTCGGCGGTGAGCAACTTGCGCTCGGCCGCCTTGAAGCTCGGGTCACCGATCATGCCGGTCGCCCCTCCCACCAACGCAATCGGCTTATGCCCCGCCTGTTGGAAGCGACGCAAGGTCAACACCGGCACCAACGAACCAACGTGCAGGCTGTCTGCGGTCGGGTCAAACCCGGCATACAAGGTGATCGGCCCGTTCTGCAGCAGAGTGTCGAGTTCGGCGGCGTCGGTGGTTTGTGCGATCAGGCCGCGGGCTTGTAAATCTTGCAGGAGAGGTGAGGCGAAATTCATATTGAGGGATGGCTCAGGTAACTCGTCGCGAATTGGGCAAATTTTAACAGCGGGTGTCAGTTTGCCCCCAGGCCCCTCAATCGTAACCATAAGTTACCGCAGCCACTCGCTGGGCATGACTACAAAGGACCCGGAATGCTTTGGCAAAACTCGTTTATTGACGGGCGCTTTCAGGCGTTTTCATCTGAAAAAAGCCGTGGATAGGCGGGTTTGCTAACTGGGAAGCTCTATTGATCCGGCAATTAAATATGAACAATTAAGAAAACCCCGCTCCCGCGCACAACCACAAGGGTTGCGCCGGGCGGGGGCCTAATTTTGCGTGGCAAGCGCGCGGTGAAATTAGATCCCCGCCTGCGCGGGGACAGGTGGAATTTGCGATTGATTCACTATGTTTAACTTCCGAATCAATAACAACTCCGTCGTCCCAGCTTAGTTTGGTAACTGCGCTGGGATCCAGACCCTCGTAACTCATTGATCTTAGGGTGGACTGGATTCCAGCCCGGCGCAACCCCCGTGGTTGTTCGCTGGAATGACGGTAATTTTGAGGTTTTTAGAAGTTCCCACTTCTGCCTTCTTTGCCCCGGCTAGTTCTGGGGCAACACATCTCGGTAGAAACGCCAATTCGATTCACCAACTGCGTTCAATATTGCCATTGTGTCATGCGCAACACCACTAAGCTCGATGTATTCGTGTGAAAAACCTAAGCGCCTAAGGTGTGCGCTGAACTGGCGATTTGCCTCAAGCGTGAAATCTCCATCGCCGATCATCACACGCAGCTTCACAGAGGCGCGTGCGCGTTCGCTGAGTTGCTCTGCAATCACCCAAGGGCTTTGTGCGCGGAAGTTACCGAGATCGCCAGCCGCGCTGCCAGCGTACACGTTACGAAGAATACGCGATCGCTCGGCGGGGTTAGACGTCGCACGTGGCCCCATGAAGTCGGGATCCAACGGCCCAGCGGCGAGCATCGATACGGCGGCAAATAGATCGTGATACCGCAAGCCTAACCTTGCTGCACCGTATCCGCCCATACTGAAACCTTCCAGCAAGCGCCCCTCTCGTTGCGCGCGGGTGCGAAAATTGGCGTCAACGTGCGGAATCAATTCATGGATGAACACGGTTTCCACCGGCGTCTTGCCATCAGCCGAATCGCACCACATGCCTTCTGGCAAGCCGTTTGCAAACACTACCAACATCGGCGCGATCTTGCCAGTACGAATCGCGTCGTCAAAGTACCGACTGATGGGCGCGATACCGCGTACGCCGCCGCCAGTCCCGTGCAACCAGTAAAGCACGGGAAAACGGGCATTGGGTTGCCTGTCATAGGCGACCGGAACATAAACATGATAACTGACTGTAGCACCCGCCGCAGTGCTCTGGAAGACGCGGTACTGTACCTGTTGCACGCCGACCCGCTCGGTCATCCACGCTGAACCCATCGCCATTGCGGATGGCAGCGTGTGGTCAACCGAATTCGTTGGTATGCCCTGTTTCGGCGGCAGGGCCGTACAGCTGATGAGCAAAACTGACAACGCGACGGTGAGGATTATCTTCATCAAGCACCCAAGCAAGAGCCGACCAAATCATGCAGCCGCACCCTATTGGCGTCGATCAAACAATCGTTTGAACAACACACTGGCATCTGCCCCCGGTCACTACGCCGCATCATGCGTACGGCGTTCCGTCACGATGGCTAAAACGCCATTTTCCATCGATCAACTCGGCCTTTAGATCATCGTCCGGATAACTGGCTTCGTCACCGGCAGTGCGGTCGCCGATCTCGATAAATAGCACGGTCTCGTTGGTTTCATTGGTCAGGCGGTGGGCGTTGTCGGTTCCTGCTGCGAACCCCGCACACGTACCGGGTGCCAGCGGCTGGCGACCCTCATCGGTGTGCAGTGTCGGATGGCCTTCCAGCACATAGATGAACTCATCTTGTTTGGTGTGTGCATGCCGCAACGCCGACACTGCGCCGGGCTCAAGCCGCGTGAGATTCACCCCGAAGTTCTTGAGGCCAAATACATCACCCAATTGGCGCTTCACTCGTCCGAGCATCATGGTGGCAAATGGTTCGGGATACAGCGAAGGCTTAGTGCGCGGTGGAACATCCAATGCGGTGACGACAACGGGAGTGATCTTGTGTGTCATTGCAGGGACTCGCGGTTAATTCATGCGGAAACGATAGAAATACGGCAAGTTGTTCGGCGCAAACGGCGCGTCAACGTTCTTGCGCATCGCCCACGCGACCACCACCTGGGCCAGCGGCAGCACGGGAAGCTCCTCACGCTGAATGACCAACGCTTCACGGATGATGGCATCACGTTTGGCCATGTCGGTTTCGGTCTTCATGCGATCAATCAGTGCATCGAGCTTCGGATTGGAGTAACGGCCGTAGTTGGCCTCGCCATCGCCCGAACGCTCGGCACCCACACTACGCACGAGCGACTGCAACACATACAGCGAATCGACGGTTGTCGAACCCCATCCCCACAAATGCATACTGAAATCATTGCGTTGAATCTTCGGCGGGAAGTTGGTGTTGATCATGATGTTCGGCATGAGCTTGATGCCGATCTGTGACAGCATCGGCGCCATGGCTTGGCATATCTCACCAAACGGCACTTGGTTTGAACAATCGATGGTGACTTCAAAACCGTTTGGATAACCGGCCTCGACCATCAGCTTCTTGGCGCGCGCAATATCCACTTTCGGTTTTTTGTCCAGATCGGCCGCATGCCCCGCACTTCTTTGCCGATGATCAACGGTGTGGGTCGCGCATATCCACGCGTCACTTTGTTGACGATCAGGTCGGTATCAATCGCTAACGAAATCGCCTGCCGAACGCGAACATCTTTGAATGGATTCTTGCCTTTAACGTTGCTGTACTGGAGCTCGTCGCGGAATAGATCAAACCCGACGAAGTAGATGCGCGGTTCGCTGCCAACCGACAGCCTGAGTCCGGGCGTGTTTTTTACACGTTCGCGGTCTTGAAACGGAGGATCAATCACGAAATCAATCGTGCCGGAAAGCAGCGCCGCCATACGTGTAGACGGTTGCTTTATCGGCGTCCATTCCGCTGTAACGACATTGCCGCGGTCTTTCGATGCACGGTTCCACCACGCTTTGTTTTCAGTCAGCACGGTTTTCACATCCGGCTGGCGCGATACCAACATATACGGCCCGGTGCCGTTGGTGCTGCGTGAGGCCACGGTATCTTCTTTATCTTTGTAGTTTTGCGGCGTGAGTGCGTTGTTCTTGCTGCTCCAGGCTTTGGACATAATGCGGAAGTTCACCAGATGCAATAACAACACGGGGTTGGGTTCGGACATCACCAAATCCACCGTGAGGTCATCAACACGCTTGGCGGAACTCACGCCCTGGATGGACGACTTCACGCTTGAAAGCGGATGCAATACACGCTCGACAGAAAACACCACGTCGTCTGCCGTGAACGGTGAGCCATCATGAAACTTCACATTAGGTCGCAGCTTAAAGCGCCACGTCTTGGCATCGGGCTGGTTCCAAGACACCGCCAGCGCTGGGACAACCTTGAAATCTTTGTCGCGCGTGACCAACCCCTCGTAGATGCTCGCGAGGAGACGCGTATTGCCGAGAATGTTTGCCGAGTGCGGATCGAGTGTGGTGGCGTCGTCAGCGATTGCCATGCGTAACGTTTGCGCGGTTGCCGAAGCACTCATACACGCCGCAACCAGTAACGAGGCAATCCATTTGTTTTGCATTTCGATTCTCGACAAAGAACTTAATGAGCCGCCAGTATAAATTGGGGCGAGGTCACTCGAACGTCATCGCAGGGATTGCAGGTATTGCAAGAAGCGCAAAGTCGCCTATTGGCGGGCCGTTTCAGGCATTTTTGGCTGGGTGTGGCCGTGGGTGGTGGGGATGAAGAAAATGTGCGTCTATTGATCCGGCAATTAAATATGGCCAACAAAAATTTAGGCGGCGTATTTGACTCGCGGATCTTGGAAGTACGACTTGATACGTTCGGGTTTGCGCTGGAGTTCGCTTAACCAGTAACCAGCAGT